>Ga0182738_1001302_pt1 | contig 31637 bp, 34 predicted proteins | sample eDN5th30CBELigMG_FD_128876 | JGI IMG/M metagenome (GOLD analysis project Ga0182738, IMG submission 128876) | Enriched Miracle-Growth compost microbial communities from Emeryville, California, USA - eDNA 5th pass 30_C BE-Lig MG (version 2)... ...
CCATTTTCACTTCTTGCCTTCCCTGGATAATCGTTTAATGATGACACGGTAACATAATGGTTACGACTGTACCCCATCCCTCTTTACTCTTCACTACCATATCTCCATTATTTTGTTTAAGAAGTTTTAAACAAATTGTTAAACCTATACCAGTTCCTTTTTCTTTACTTGTATAGTAAGGTTCTCCTATTCTTGCTAGCCTTTCTTTACTTATTCCATCACCATTATCAATTATTCTAATTCGACAATCATCCTTTTTCTGATCAAGAATAACTTTTACTTTACCTGTTTGTGGCGAAATCGCCTCCATACTATTTTTCAATATATTCAGCATTACTTGTTTAAACTGGGAATTATCAATTGATGCTATTAATTCTTGATCCTTCCTAGTTTCTACAATAATCTCTTTATTTTGTTCATTAGCCAGGGCTTGAAATAAAACTTTAATATTTTTCAATTCCATAAAGACTTTCGTTAATGGCAGAATATTATTTTCATTTTCTTTCGCCTCTGGCTTACTTAGTATAAGCAATTCCTTTAAGACTTCATTAATTCGATCAATTTCTTCAATTAAAATCGTTTCATAACCAGAAGCATCATTCTTCTCCTTTAGTAGCTGAATAAAACCTCTGATGGTCGTCAACGGATTTCGGATTTCATGCGCAACACTTGCTGCCATCTCCCCTACCACTTTTAATTTCTCAGAAGAGATCATCAGTTGTTCATTATGCTTTTGATCCGTAATGTCATTACCAAAATAAATATGATATTCTTCCCCAGTACTATGTATAAGTTCTTTTTTTCCCCAAATCAGAAAGTAGTTTTTCCCTCTACTGTCTACAAAGCGATAAGGTTTCTCTGTTTCCATGTTAATGCGATCTGTAATATAAGAAAATGGTTGACCTAACCAAACCTTGTTTTCTAATGAAATTAGATGTAAGAAAGAAGGATTCATTTTGACTATCTGATCTTTCCCATTCTTAACTAATAGATAATTAGGGTTTATATCCATAATCGCTTCTAATAATTCACTTTGCCTCGACAGCTCCATATTCATAATATTCATATGTGTTGATTGCATCTGGAAAAAACTTAAGAATAAAATAACTGCTGCAATTAATGAGTTAAAACTAGAAAAAAACAACGGTATAAAAATAAAACCACTAAAAACACCATTTATATAGATAATTAATACAGCAATCACAAACTTTATATAAAAACTTTTATAGATTGGATCTCTAATTTTAAACGAAATGATCAATAAAATAATCGTATTTAAATATAATAAGACAATATTAATTATAAATAGTATATTCCATTCCCCGTAAATCGGAAGAACATATTCGGAGGAAAGCCAATTACCCTCCATTACTACAAAATCTTTAATGCCAAGGCTGGTAAAATTAATAATATATGCAAATAAACTGTAGATGATTATTACGTATAAAAACGGCTTATTAAACACAAATCTAAATCGTTTAAATTCTTTATTTTCGCTTACTAAATAATAAGAAAAATAATACATGACTGGCATTATGCAGATAGTTCCAAGTCTAAATATTTTAAATAAAAGTTCAATTGTTTCCTGCTTCAAAAAATCTACTGCATATAATACAGCAATATCCATTTGCCAGAAAGCTAACATACATAAAAATAGCGATAAGGCCTTTGTTAACTGAGACTGTGAATAAAAAATTATCGTCACAGAAATAATGAGTGGAACTAACGAAACCATCAATAATAATATAGCTTCCACACTATGCTCCTCCTTTCGCTATCATAGCGCACCCATTATTACCTCCGTAACCGTGTGCTGTTATTAAAACCCGATCAATCTCTTGTTCTAATAACATTGTATTTATTGGGTAATTCCGATAATATGTATCTATTTCTGCGCTAATAGTTGCTGGTATAAACCGATTACTTATACTTATTAATGATGCAATTATTTGAAAAAGTGGAGAAGCTCCCATTGCATGGCCAACTGTTCCCTTAATGGATGTGATAGGAATCTGATTCGTTTCAAAAAAACGTTGATAAACCCCTATTTCAATATGGTCATTTTCCAATATACCTAAAGCTTGACTATTTATGTAAGTTGGCAAATTCTCCTGAAGACATTCAGCAACTGCCTTTTGCATGAGCAAACCTGTGGAATCTGATTGATAGGGGGAAACAGCATCCTGTGTAACGCTTGTCGCTTCTACTTTCCCTAATATGGAGGCATTACGTTGATTGGCAATTCTCTCATTTTCCACAATTAACACGCCAGCACCTTCTGAGATTGAAAATCCTTTCCCTCCTGAAAATGGTCCAAATAGGGGTTGAGGATGTTCTTCAGATTGTAAAACCCGCTGGGGAAGAAACCCTTTTATGACAGTGTCACAAACAGACTCATCACTTGCACCAACTATACAAACATCTATTTGATTTGCTTCTATTAACATTCTTGCTAAATTTAAGGCATCTATACCCGATGTACAACTATTTGCCAACGATAATGATAAACCGTTTATTTGCAAATAAGCACTAATGCTTGAGGATAAAGAATTAGCATTCATGTTTCCAATTGTATAAGGAGAAAGCCTTTTTCCTTTTTCTGAAGAAATAGCAGCTTTACTAATATCTGCTAAGCCCCCTGCTGAAGAACCAACGATTACTGCTGTTCGATAATCCCTAACATTAATTTTTGATTGCACTATTGCTTCGTTACATGCTTGTAGAAGCATACGTACAGGTTTAGACATTTTTTCTTGCTTTCTACTTAACTTAATTAATTGTTCTTCATGCACCCTACCAGTATATATGTATTTCCCTTCATATTCTTCCTGCTTTAACATACTTTTATTATTTTTAAGTACAGTGGTATACTCTTTTATATTGGAAAAACCCGCTCCTATTATCCCCATCCCAGTAATAACCGATTTCATCTTCATGTTCTCCTAAATAATATTCCTTACATTTGTATTTTACTATGAAAATCGATTTACATCAGTAAAATAAACGAAAATGTACAAATTGCCACAAATACAAATAAAAATGGCTACATCAAAGTATTTCTAACTAACAAAGCTAATGATTAGCAATCCCCATTTATTAACAAGAATTTTTCTAACACTTTGCTTTTATCGTCAGAACCTTGTGTAGCCTGCTTTTAACAAAACATATTGTTTTACTTACTGATAGCCATTTTCTCTATTTGATGCTTCATCTTGTATCTCTTCTTTGAAGGATTCTACAGCAGCTTCTCTTCGTTTATTTTTCTGTTGAATCATTTCTTTCTCGTCTGGGCTTGCATTAACCATTGTTTCTTCCGCTTTATTAATATTATCCATTGTGTTTTGTACCATGTCCTGCAATTTTTCTACATTATCAGAACGATTATCGGGGTTTGGCTTTTGAAAGCTCACCTTTATTCCTCCTTCCTATATGCTTCGTTTGTATTTTGGATGTCTATCTGATTTTTTATACGAAGCTACCCCTCAATATACTCTACCATTTATTTACAAGAACTACTTTTCCTACTGCCTTCCCCGACTCTAAATAATCATGTGCTTCTCCTACTTCCTCGAAAGAAAAGGTCTTTTTATCAAGTAGTGGCTTTAAACGATTTTCTTCTATCACTTTAGTGATATTTCGCAGGATATCTCCATGTTCAAAACGCTTCTCCTCATCAAGGAGTTTCAGAAGCATAAAGATAACATGTAGGGAAAGTGATTTCGAATGTAAAGGAGTCAAATCATGTGTAGACCTGGCAGCGATAGTTAATACTGTACCATTTAAGGAAGCTGCCTCAAAAGAACGATCGAGATTATCACCACCTACTGTATCAAAAACTAATGAAAATCCTTTCCCATCTGTGTACTTTTCAACATACTCTTTTACAGACACTTCTCGATAAGGAATGCTATAATCAGCTCCTAATTCTTTTGCGACTGTTTGTTTTTCAATGGATGAAGCAGTTGTAAAAACAGTTGCTCCCATCCACTTAGCTAACTGGATTGCAATATGGCCAACGCCTCCTGCACCACCATGGATAAGGATAGTATCTCCTTTTTTTAAATCACCTTTTGTAAATAATGACTCCCATGCCGTAATTCCAACAAGAGGGAGTGCTGCAGCTTCTTCCATAGTAATATTTTGTGGTTTATGTGCTAAAACGGATGAATCAGCAATCATATACTCTGCCAATGCTCCATCTAGCCCCTTGAAGCCTCCTGCACATCCATATACTTCGTCCCCTACTTGAAAGGACTCTACTCCCTCTCCTACTTCCTCAATGACCCCAGCTACATCCCCATGCAATACTGCTGGAAAGGATGGAGAAACGCCTGGTACAGCACCAATTCGAACTTTAATATCAATGGGATTCACACTTGTTGCCTTTACTTTTATTCGTACTTGGCCAGGAAATAGTCTTTTTGTATCTATTTCCTTTAATTTAAATACTGATGACTCCCCAAATTTTTCTATTACCATTGCCTTCATCAAAATCATCTCCTTTATATCCATATTACCTAATTTGTTGCATTAATTCGAAAATATAGGGTTGCCCTCCACTTTTTTCTACTACTGGCAGTAAAAAAGTTTCTACTTTGGAAAAAATGGATATTAGTATCTTATCGCTATCATACTAAACAATATCGTAATTGATATCTATCAAGGAGGATACAAAAATGACAGACCTCAAAAATAAAGTAGCACTTATTACGGGAGCAGCTTCAGGCATTGGAAAGGCAGCAGCACTCTCACTTGCAAATAAAGGGATGAAAGTAGCTTTAGTTGACTTAAATGCTGACGATTTAGAAGAAGTGAAAAATTCCATTAATGTTAAAGGGCAAGAAGCTATATCCATCGAAGCAAATGTGGCTGATCCTACTTCTATTCAACGAGCTATTGATGAAACGGTTAAGAAATGGGATAAATTAGATACCGTTTTTATTAATGCTGGTATTAACGGCGCCGTTTCATCCATCGAAGATCTTACACCATCCGAATGGGATAACACGATAGACACAAATCTGAAAAGCACCTTTTTAACGGTTAAATATAGTATTCCTTATATGAAAACAAATGGCGGAAGTATTATTATTACAAGTAGTATAAATGGAAATCGTATTTTTAAGAACTTTGGAATGTCTGCTTACAGTACCTCAAAAGCTGGCCAAGTTGCTTTCGGAAAAATGGCTGCACTTGAATTAGCACAATTTAAAATTCGAGTAAATATGATTTGCCCTGGCGCAATAGATACAAATATTGAAAAAAATACATTTAAAGATGAGAAACACATAACAGAAATAACGATACCTGTTGAATATCCTGAAGGGAATCAACCACTATCCAATGAATCAGGCAGTGCACAGCAAGTAGCTGATTTAGTCTATTTTTTAAGCTCTGATTTATCTAACCATATTACTGGCACAGAAATTTATATTGATGGTGCAGAGTCTCTTTTATAGGAAATGAGGCTGGGACAAAACTAAATAACTAATCTTTAAAGACGAACAATCTCTAATTCAGCTATTAAATAATAGCTACTTTCTCATGATGGTATCCATGTTTTTATATATAGTCAAGTGTAAAAACTAAGTCGTTCCATTGCGCTACAGACGCTCGATGCGCCAGGGAGGAAGCTGAGTCTCCTCGCATACGCTGCGGGGTCTAAAGCGCCTCTATTTCCCGCCGGAGTCGAGCGTCCTTCGCTCCATACACTTCGTTTCTTAAACCTTTTTTTAAAACAACAAACACGAATTTTTATGCGAATTAATTGCATAAAAATTTGTGTTTGTTGTTGGTTGAAATGCTTATTTCCCAGTCTCTTCGTATAATAGGTAGATTGTATCTTCACCCTTTTCTCTTTTATTATCATGGAGTAGTCTAAAAGAGATTCCTTCTTTGTCCTATGCTACAATAGGAAGAAAATATTGCAAAAGGAGTATCAAGAAATGAATGAAACTATACAACTTTTAAAAAATCATCGTTCTTATCGTACATATCAAGATAAGGAAGTGACTTTAGAAACACTACAATTGATCATGGAAACAGCTCAAAGTGCTCCTTCTTGGACAAATGGACAGCATGTTACAGCTATCCTTGTTCGTGATGTAGAGAGAAAGAAAAAATTAGCAGCGTTATGCGGGAATCAAAAACATGTAGAAAATGCTCCTGCCTTCCTTGTTTTTTGTGCCGATTTCTACCGAGCTAAATTAGCAAGTGAAATGGAGGGGAAAGAATTTAAAGCAATTGAAGATGTGGACACCATTTTAATTGGTGCAACTGATGTGGGGCTTGCCATGCAAAATGCCATTACAGCTGCTGAATCACTTGGCTTAGGCACTGTTCCAATAGGCGGTATTCGTCGAAACGCTTTAGAGGTAATTGAATTTTTAGAGCTTCCTACCTATGTCATTCCCATCGCAGGACTTTGCGTCGGTTATCCCGATGGTGATCCAGGCTTAAAACCTAGATTACCATTACAAAGTGTTCTTCATGAAGAAAAATACAATAAAAAGCAACAAGCTATTATTGAAGAATATAATGCTACTTATAAAGAATATTTAAAAGATAGAGGAGAAGCACCAGTAGGATGGACAAATCGAATTGCTAATTTCTACGACAAACCCTATTACCCTAGTAACGCAAAAATGATCAAACAACAGGGCTTCCTTTCTAAAGATATGAAAGAATGAAAATAATAACGCAACATAAAAAATGGCTTGTTCCAAAGATGCTTTGAAACAAGCCATTTTTATTTAGGAAAATTAATTTCAAACGTCGTCCCAACTTCTAATGTACTATCTACCTTTATCGTACCATCATGTTTTTCAACAATCCATTTTGCAATGGAAAGACCTAAACCTGTCCCTTCTCGATTCGTTCTTGATTGTTCTACTTGATAAAAACGGTTAAAGATTTTCGAAGTTTCTTCTTTAGGAATACCAATCCCCGTATCCTTTACTTGAATTATAACCGAATTAGCCTTTTCCATCGCAAGTAGTTGAATCTCTCCACCTTCCATCGTATACTTCATACTATTATCCACAAGAATAACAAACAATTGATGTATTCGTTCCTTATCACCAATAAACGAAATCTTGTTTTTTACAGTGGCATAAATTTTTTTCCCTTGAAAATCAGCGATATCTGCATATTGATTAACAACATCATGGATTACTTCCTCTAAAGAAAATTGCGTTTTCACTATTTCTACTTGATTTGAATCCGATCGAGCCAAAGTAAGTAAATTTGTTACAAGTTTACTCAATCTTCTTGTTTCTTTTGAAATAACAGAGATATCCAATGCTCTTTCCTGAATAGTTGCTTCCGGTTTTTGAAAAAGCACATCTGCACGTGACTGGATAACAGCTAAAGGTGTCCTTAATTCATGTGAAGCATCAGACACAAATTGTTGCTGGGCCTCCCATGATCGCTGGATAGGGATTAAAGCTCTCCCTGCCAAAAAATAACCAGCAATTACAGCAAATATGCTACCAATACTTATGCCAACAGTCATGATGATTATTAGCTGTTCTAACATACTCTCCTCAGAATCAATATTCCTGACTATTTGAATTGTCTTTGTTTCTCCATTAATCTCTATATTAGTAGAAATAGTTTGAAATTGTAATCCTTCTGACGACGTTTTCTTTTCTAAAATATTGATGGAATTCGGTTTTAAATATTTCTCTTCCTCCGTATAATCTATAATTGAGTTTTCCGAGATTCCTTCAATTTCTCCGGTACTATTCCACTGGATAAGCATTAATTTAGGACCTACCATTGGAATAGGACCACGTCCATCTCTTTCACCCATTCGCTTCAGATCTTCAATACCATTATAAAGAGACATATTGACCTCACGATAGGTTTGCTTTTCCGTAAATAGATATATGGTATAACCTATAATAGCCATTAGCAGAATAAAGACAATCGAATTTAAAATGGTTAGATTAATTCTTGTTTTACGAAACATGTATATACTTAACCCCTTAGTAATCCTTCAAAATATAGCCGACACCTCGGACGGTTTGAATATCTTTATGATAATCAAATGGTTCTAATTTCTTTCGAATCTGATGAATAAAGACTTCCACAATGGCAATCGTTGTATCTGAATCAAAACCCCAAATCCGATCAAAAATTTGTTCCTTCGTTACTATTTTTCCATTATTTTGAATAAGATATTCCAATAATTCATACTGCTTTATGGTTAACTTGATTGGATTATCGTTTACTAAAATATCATTTTCTTTCCCTGTTAGTATGATTCCCTTATACTTGATGCCCTCATCTAAATCAAGAGCTCCACTTCTTCTTAACAATGCTTTAATTCTTGCTTGAAGTTCCGGTGTTTGAAATGGCTTAACGAGATAATCATCTCCTCCAAATTCCAAGCCTTTTACTCTATCTTCAAGTGAATCCTTCGCAGTTAAAAATAATACTGGTGTTTTAATTTTCTCTTTTCTAATATGTTTAACAATATCAAAACCATTCACATGCGGAAGCATCACATCCAAGATAATCAGGTCATATATATTCTGCCCTGCAAAGAACATACCATCTTCGCCATTATCTGCAATATCTACGGTGTATTCTGTTTCCAGAATTGTTTTTAAGGAATCGAGTAACAGTTTGTTATCTTCTACGACTAATATTTTCATTTAATGTTCTCCTTACCTTTTATCCCAGTCTGTATCTAAAAACTTACCTTCTTTCTATTTTAATAGCAACGTCTTAACTTATCCTTAATATCTATATTTTTTATTTGCTTATCAAAATAGGCAGTAATCCATTTTTAACAAATGAATCACTGCCTATTATTATAAACGCTTTAGGAGCTAGCTTGCATCCCTTATATTACTTCTGGAAGAATAAAATAATTAGCTAGCTTCGCATTAACATGTGTTTGCCAATTATGTAATGGAATGTCGAGGTTCTCCAATAATTTATATGCATGGACCCATGCACTCATCTCCGCATTTACACGATATGACCAGTCATGTAACCATTTATCATGATTTAATTCTCCATTCACAAAATCAATAACATGACCAATTTCATGTGCAAGTGCATAAGTGTTTTCTAAAGAAAAATGATAAGGAATGGTAATATACATTTTCGTATTAAAACTTATTTTTTTCGTTGAATCATATACAACTTTACATCCTAATTCCTCAGCAAAACTAACTACTTTCATAAATCTTTCTCTTGAAATCATCATACCTTAATTCCCCCTTTACCAATATTTACTATACTTAAAAACAATATGTTTACGTTTATACTCTTCAGAATCGGCTATATAACCTATGTAACGTTAATTAAAAATCTTTTATGGGAGTGATAGAAATGGCAGACAACAACAAAATGAGCAGAGAAGAAGCAGGAAGAAAAGGCGGAGAAGCTACTTCTAAAAATCACGATAAGGATTTTTACCAAGAAATTGGACAAAAAGGTGGAGAAGCTACTTCTAATAACCACGACAAGGATTTTTACCAAGAAATCGGTAAAAAAGGTGGAGAAGCTACCTCTGACAACCACGACAAAGAATTTTATCAAGACATCGGTAAAAAAGGTGGAGAAGCTACCTCTGACAACCACGACAAGGATTTTTACCAAGAAATCGGTAAAAAAGGTGGACAGGCAACTTCTGATAACCACGATAAAGAATTCTACCAAGAAATTGGCCGAAAAGGCGGAAATTCTCGTAACGACAATGATTAATGGATACCGACATATCCATTATCTAATTTAACTTATGTTAAATAGCCCGGTAGATATTCCACCAAAAAGGAACTAAAAAAATTAAAAACTATAGCGATTAAGGGTCTAACCGTTGCAAAAAGTGACACTTTGCAGCGGTTATTCCCTTTTTACATATTAATAGTTACTTTCTATCATACAATATCATCAAAAGTTATTCAAAGGTTTGATTTTATTACCAATATTTATACTCATTGGGAGTTACTTGTCTATCATTCTATTATCTCGTAATTTAAAATTTTTTGTCTTCCCCTTAATAATAGCTTTTTCAATAAATACTATTATTTACAATTATTTTTTGTTACAATTATTTTGTTAGGGTTTAAACAAATTTCGAGAATATTCTCCCTTTTTCAAACGGAATATAATATAATCTAATATACCTATTAAAATTACATTATTTATGATTTAAAATAACTATAATTGAAATTATATAGATTATATCAATCTATTTTTATTGTATAAGAGAGAGGGAATAAATTGTGGGCATCATTAATGCAGGTGAGTTTATAGAAACCGTTTATTTTAAAGGTCTCCAAATTTCGTTAGTCGCTGCTGGAGATGGGACCGAGGTAATCTATCATAAATTACAACCTGGTTCTAGTTGGGCAATGACGCCTGAAGATAATTGGGAAGGTTTTGAATACTTTTATATACTCTCTGGAAAATTATCTCATCGAACAGATGATGATATAGTTGAAATGAAAGCAGGACAGGCTTTTTTTGAGAGCCCGATTCAAAAATATAGTATTTTTACAGCTGAAGAAAATACTGAATTTATCTATGTAACTAGTCAACCAGTTTTTCATTATTACAGTCAATGTTCTAGGGATTTAATGGAACTTGCTATTTCTATAGAAGAAAAAGATGGATACACAGTAGATCATTGCGAGAGAATTAAACAATACTCAATGTTAGTTGGAGAAGCATTAGATCTTAATAGAAAACAAATTACTAGATTAAATCTTGCTTCTTTTTTTCATGATGTTGGTAAAGTTAGAGTTCCATTAGAAATTTTACAAAAACCATCTAAATTAACAGAAGATGAATGGGACATTATGAAAAAACACACTACATTTGGTAGGGATTTACTTGAAGAAACAAAAATACCTGTTCTTTGTGAAGTTGGATTAATTGTAGAGCAACACCACGAGAGATATGATGGAAAAGGCTATCCTAAAGGTTTAAAAAAAGATGAAATTTCCATTGAGGCTTCAATAATATCCGTGGTTGATTCCTTTGATGCAATGACAACAGACAGAGTATATAAAAAAGGAAAATCCGCCGAAGAAGCATTTCAAGAAATACTAAATAACCGGGGTACTATGTATCACCCCTTAGTGGTCGATACTTTTATAGCACTAAAAGAAAAAATATTAAATTATGAAAAGGGAGAGATTTTATGAAAAAGTTAGTATGGAGTTTACTAGCCGTAGTATTAATTGTGTCATTCCAAGTAAAGCCAGCAGAAGCTGCTTACTTACCAGAGTATGACAAATACATCGAGGTATCTTATGATCAAGCAAGACAAATTGCAGATAGTCTTGGTCTTAAAAATGTGCCATTAGGTGAACAAACTGCAAATCTTTCTTTTGATGTTCAAGAAAAATTAATTGCAAAAATTGAAAAGATTATTGGTAAAGAAATTGATCATTACTATATTTGGTTAACAGTAGATGGCGAGAAGGTTCTTGGAATCGATCCACCACTTCCTCAAGCTTAATCTAAATAAGGCATGGAAAGATAATTCTTTCCATGCCTTATTTTTGTAGCTCTACTGATTATATAAAAAACAGCTTAAAGAAGACTTCCATGCTATTATGCCATATTAATAATTAGCTTTATCCAGCCAAAAAACGAAATCCACAAAGGTATACTAATAATTACTCCCCATTTTAGCCCATTAAAAAAATTTGCTTGTTCTTCCATCATTATCCACTCCTCATTAGTAAGTAGATGATCTATACATTCATTATATCAGAAAACGCTTTCATTATTACTAAATTAATGATAAATTATATGTCTATATGGATTAATTTGTATACTCTTATAAAAGTATTCACTTTTTTTGGCGACTTTAAACATTCAATTTCCATTATTCAATATAGAACTCTACATTATCAAGATAATCATGGGCTAAAAAAGAAAAAACCCGAAATATCTTTCGGGTCAAATATATTTTAAGAGGGGAAACTCTTAACCTATTTATAGAATATCGAATAATTATGAACAAATAATGAACAAAAGATTAAAAAAGAAAAAAATCTATTATTTAGTAACTGCTACATCTTTATAAGTAAAAGAATGAAAGTCAAATAATCCTTTGTCTGTAAGCTTTAAGGTAGGAATTACGGTTAATGATAGAAAAGATAAGGTTAGAAAAGGATTAAACGTATCATTTCCTTGCAGAATTTTTACTTTTTGATTTAATGACTTTAGCTGTTCATACAGGGTTAAATAATCTTTATCTGAAATCAACCCAGCAATCGGTAACGGGAGCGTGGCAACTACTAATCCTTCAGATACTACCACTATTCCCCCATTTATATTTTGCAACTCATTAATTGCCAACAATATGTCTTCATCACTTGTTCCAACTGCTACGATATTATGGGAATCATGAGAAATAGTTGTGGCGATTGCACCATTTTTAAATCCAAATCCTTTTACTATTGCTTTTCCCACATTTCCAGTTTCGCGATGTCGCTCAGCAACAACTAGTTTCAGTTGATCTTTCTTCAAAGAAGATTTAAAATTCCCATTCTCCACTTCTACTTTTTCAATTACTTCATTTGTAACAATACTATTCGGAATAATTTCGATAATATGACATAAATCAGATGCTAAGGGAAGTTTTAAATCATCTAAGGTTACTTTTGCACAATTTATCGGCGGTAAATTAGTAGCCAAATAGGAATGTTCAATTAGCTTCTCTTCTAGTAGTTTCCCATCTTCTACCACACATTCACCCTTTTTAAATACACTGTGAATGGTTAATTCTTCAAGATTATCGACAAGCAGAAAGTCAGCTTGATAGCCTGGAGATACTGCTCCAATTGAGTCTAAACGAAAACATTCAGCCGCATTAATTGTCACCATTTGAATGGCAATAATAGGGTCTATCCCTTGCTCTATCGCTATGCGCACACTATGATCTACACTACCTTCTTCTATTAAATCATCTACTAATTTATCGTCTGTTACCAATAAACATCTTCGTGAATTTCTCGTTGTTACAGCAGGCAATAAAGCTTTCAAATCTTTGGCAACAGTACCCTCTCTTATCATCAGATACATTCCTAAATCTAAACGATCTTTTGCTTCTTGTAACGTTGTCGCTTCATGGTCATTCCTGATTTCTGCAGCACTATAAACATTTAATTTTTCTCTTTCAATACCTGCCGCGTGACCATCGATTAAGCGATTATTTTTTTTGGTCAGCACCAACTTATCAATCATATTCAAGTTCGTCTCATATACAGATGGAAAATCCATTACTTCTGCCAATCCCAATACTCTTTCATGGGAATAAAAAGGCTCTAAATCTTTTGCATATAAGGTTGCACCATTGGAATCTTCTGGAACAGCAGGTACACAAGATGGCAGCATTACACGAATATCCAATGGAAGATTTTCGGATTTATCTAACATATACTGAATGCCGTCTGCACCAGCAACATTTGCAATTTCATGTGGATCCGTTATTACTGTGGTTACACCGTGCAACAATAGTATTTTCGCAAATTCCTGAGGTGTGAGCATACTACTTTCAATATGTACATGACCATCAATGAAACCAGGAATTAAATATTTTCCTTTCGCATCAACTATGCTTTTGCCTTTATAACTACCAATTCCAGCGATTGTATCATCCGCGATCGCTACGTCTCCTGTCATTATTTCACCAGTAAAAACATTGACAATTTTTGCATTGGTAATTACTAAATCAGCAAGTTCTTTTTTCGCAGAAACTCTAATTCTTTTTTCCAATTTATCTCTCAAGAACAAATCCCTCCTCGTTAATTCCGAATATTCACATTTTACAAAGTGCTACAACAAACCTACTTAAGGAAGGCTACTTTCGTATAAATTGTTTCTTGTAAACAGATCATTCTGCAATAAAATCACACCAACTATACTAATATTTAATTCATCGTGCATAGGAATGGTATAATGAATAGTTATTTACGAAAGCTAGAGAAAGATAACTCTAATTTTAAATATATTTTTATCATTTTATTATATGTTGATTTATTTTTCAACGCACATACTACTGCAACTTTACTTCCCATTAGCATTGTTTTTACATATTATTTAAACATATTATCGAAATAAGTGATATTATAATTACGTATCGTAATGATGATTCCCCTCTGTCGTTTCAATTGTAAAGAAAGGAGAAATAATTATATGTATAAAGATTTAATTCTAGCGATGCTACGTTCAGGTATTTTTGGATTTGGTGGAGGCCCTTCCGTAATCCCATTATTTCGTCACGAAGCGGTGACTAAGTATAAGTGGATGGATAATGAGGAGTTTGGGGATGTGTTAGCCATTGCGAACACTCTTCCTGGACCAATTGCAACGAAGATTGCCGCCTATTTAGGCTATCGTCAAAAAGGGACCGTTGGAGCAATTGTTAGCGTCTTCGCTCACATCTTGCCGACTTGTTTAGCTATGGTATTCTTATTTTCATTTATATCTATTCTTAGTCATTCGCCAATAATAACAAGTATGGTCTCGGCAGTTGTACCTGTAATTTCGGTAATGCTTGGCTTAATGGCATATGAATTTGGAGAAAAAGCAGTGAAAGGACTAGGAATCTATGTTGGTATCGGCTTAACAATTGTCTGTCTCCTCTTATTACAAACATTTTCGATACACCCTGGTATTGTCGTACTCATTTTTCTAACCTATGGAGCCTTCCATTTTAAATTAAAACCGAAATTCTTACATAAAAAAGAAAGAGGAATGTAAATATGATTTTTGTGAGTATTTTTCTCAGTTTCCTAGTAGCTAATTTATTAGGATATGGTGGTGGCCCAGCTTCTATCCCCTTAATGTATGAAGAAATAGTTAATCGATACAATTGGCTATCTAACACCGAATTCTCCAATATGTTGGCTTTTGCTAATGCGTTACCAGGACCAGTTGCTACAAAGATCGCTGCCTATGTAGGCTATGGAGTAGGTGGATGGGGAGGATTTGCTGTTGCGTTAATAGCAACGATTCTACCTTCTGCTATAGGGCTTATCTTTTTATTAAAACTAATGAGGAAACATAAGGACTCAATGATTGTTAAAGGGATGACCCTGCTTGTACAACCAGTTATTACTGCTTTAATGCTTGTATTGACGTTTGAGATGTTTCAAGATTCCTACCATTCCATCGGGATTATTCAATCTGCAGCGATTGCATTAATCGCTTTTTTATTGTTACAAAAATGGAAAGTACACCCAGCAATAGTTATTGTTCTTGCCTTTCTTTATGGAGGCCTTGTTGTTCCTCACTTGAGCTAAACTTAGATTTGGAAAGTAGATGAATCTTTTGTTGGAGGATTTTTTATGGATAAAAATTTTTATGTGCCTAATATCAAGCTAGATAAAATAGATAGACAGATATTGTCGCTACTACACGAGAACAGCCGCATTTCTTATACTGATATCGGCAAAGAAATCGGTATTTCACGAGTAGCTGTTCAAACAAGAGTGAATACGCTTTTTGAAAAAGGAATTATTGAGCAATTCACAACGGTCATTAATCCTGCTAAAGTTGGGAAAACGGTGTCTGCTTTTTTTAATGTAGATGTGGAACCATCCTATTTAGAGGAAGTTGCAAGAACACTGGCAGAGGATCCTGCTGTCACCAGCCTATATCATATGACTGGTCCAAGTAAATTACATATGCACGGCATATTTCTCGATAACCAAGAGATGGAGACATTTTTAACGAATAAGCTTTATGCAACAAAAGGCGTTGCAAGTGTAGACTGCCAAATCCTTATCAAACGATATAAAAGCAGAATCGGAATGAAGCTATAAGACTCCGATAAAATAAGAATAAATGGGGCTGGGACAAAACTAAATAACATTAATCACATTATAGTTCGTGTTTATTATTAGTTGAGATGCTTATATCCCAGCCTCATTTATTATTGGAGTAAGAAACTAATATAATTGCTTTAGCTCTTTCCAATCCTTTATTCGATTCCATTCAAGATGCTCATTATAAAGATGGTCTTTCACATAAAGCTGTGTAGAATGATCTATGAGCGTTTCCAGAACAGATGGCTTATCGTCAAAATAATAATCTAATTTGAGATTTTGAATAATCGTTATTTTCTCATGATCTTCCATTCCGCAATAAAAGTGATGATCCACAACAGGAAAACCTATCTCCTTCATCCACTCCTTTGTTTTTGTTGCAAATTGTTTATTTCGCGCTGTAATATAATAAACTTGATGGCCATTATGAACAAGTTCATTTAAAGCTTCAACAGCTCCAGGAAAAGGCGAACAATCTGTAAAATATATTTCTTCTCGAAGTGAATCCCATAGTTTCTTTCCTTCGATAGCATTCATTCCAAATGGTTCGTGAATTTCTACCGTTTTCAATGCATGAAAGCTTGCTAATGGAATATTCTTTTTAAGCTTTTTATTATAAAGATTAAAGGCATGCTGTCTTAAATTGATCAGCGTATCATCTATATCAAATCCGAACTTCATTTATTTCCTCCACATAGATTCTATGCATTCCTTATCGGATAAGCAGTTATTTTAATATCTTCTCCTATCCACTCCGTCTTTTCAAAACGTAATGGAACCGCCTCATCGACTTTTTCGATATCTTCCCCTCTAAATGGCGTATAGGAATTAGCCCCCCCTGCTATTTTAGGAGCAATATATACTAAATACTTTTGAATTAGTCCCTCGCGCATAAAGCTTGCATTTACTTCACTTCCACCTTCAAGAAGGATATCCGTTATTCCGATTTTGTATAATTGTTGTAATGCATTTTTTAAATCTAATTTTCCATTAATAGAAGGGACAGCTAGCAAATCAACTCCCTTTCCTTTCAATGCCATTGCTTTCTCTGAATCAATATTTGCAGCCGTAACAATGATCGTTTGTGCCTCTTTACAATCTGTTATATTAGCATTTAAGGGTGTTCGTAAATTCGTGTCCAAGATAATTCGAATCGGGTTCTTTGAAAGTCCCTCTAATCGGGTTGTCAATTTTGGATTATCTGCTAATACTGTCCCAACACCAATTAATATACCATCTACTTTGTTTCTTAAAAGATGCACTTCTTTTCTTGCTGTTTCTCCAGTAATCCATTGACTATGTCCAGTATGTGTGGCAATTTTACCATCCAAGGTCATGGCAACTTTTGAAATAACAAAGGGCATTTCGTGTATCATATTATGAATAAAACGCTCATTTAATTGCTGTGCCTCTTTTTTTAAAATCCCAACTTCCACTTCAATTCCTGCTTCTCTTATGATGCTAATACCTCGACCAGCAACTTGAGGATTAGGATCTTCCGTTGCCACAACCACTCTCTTTACCCCTGAATTTTTAACCAGCAATGCACATGGAGGTGTTTTTCCATAATGCGAGCAAGGCTCCAAGGTTACATATAGTGTTGCATCCGTTGCATGGTCTCCTGCCATATTAAAAGCGTGAACCTCAGCATGTGGTTCCCCAGCTTTACGATGAAGACCTGTGCCGACAATTACCCCATCCTTTACAATCACAGCACCTACTACTGGATTGGGATTTGTCTTACCTAATGCAGATTCTGCAAGCTCCAATGCTAACTTCATATACTCTTGATCATGCTTCATACCTATGCTCCTTAAATGGTAACTGTATTTTTCAAAGGAATATGACCAGATTTATTTACTTTCGTCTTTAAATAATTCTCATTAAAGGGTGAAACATCCCCCCATAACGGAACATTTTCCTCTGCTGTAAGCCCAAGTTTCTTTAGAGCCTCTAATTTTTTGGGGTTATTTGTAATTAACTTCACTGGTTTTTGTCGAAGAGCTTGAAGTACTTTTATCGGTGCTTCATAACTTCTCATATCATCTGGAAAATCAAGTGCAAGATTTGCCTCAACGGTATCTAACCCATTTTCTTGTAAAATATAAGCGAGAGATTTTGTAAATAAACCAATCCCCCTGCCTTCATGATTTGCCAAATAGAAAAGGGCACCATTCCCATTCTCCACTATCATGCGCATTGATTCTTTTAATTGATATCCACAATCACATCTCTTACTTCCAAAAATATCACCAGTATGACAAATACTATGCATACGTATTAGAGCATTTTCATCATTAGCGAAATCACCATATACTAAAACAGATGATTGCTGATATTCAGCTAAGCTTAAATTCGGTAATGAACGTAAGACTTCTTCTTTCGTTTGGTTTTTATTGATTGGTAACCATGTATACCATTGAAAAACTTCTACTTGATCGCCCAGTTGTACTGGCAGTTTTACTGGTCCAACTAAACTTAAATTCTGCTCTTCATTAAATGCGATTATTTCCATTTTATTTTGAAGAAGATCGATAATATTTTGATCCATCCGAAAATCTCCTTTATTGTCTGTTGTATTCTTTATTTTGTATTAGCAATATAAATATATCATGTAAAATTTTCTACCACTAATCATCCGTATTGGAAGTGAAAATCAGTAAGCCTCATGATACTTACTATATGTAAGTAAGTTTATAATCATAAGGATAGAGCGTCAAGTAAATAGCATCTAAATAATTAATTCAGCCAATGGATTACTCGACTTTTCCACTCATCAGCCTAGTGATAACTATTATCATATAGCAAATCCTTCATTCGTACAATGTAAAAAACTCCTCTATATTCATACAAGCATGACTTAGAAAATCCTATTCATTTGCTTTCTTTCGTTATATACTATATAATTTGACTACTTAGTCATGAATTCGGAACAATTTGACCAACTAGTCATTTTATTATTTCCTATAAGCGTAGGAGGAAAATACGTGAAAGAAAAAGAAAAAATAATTATTGATTCAGCAATAAAATTTTTTGCACAAAAGGGATTTTCTTCAACATCTGTACAAGAAATTGCAAGTGATTGTGGGATATCAAAAGGCGCCTTTTATTTATATTTTAAATCAAAGGAATCTCTTCTTTATAAAATTTTGCAATATTATTATGATGAACTAATTAATACTTTTGAGGAAATCAGCCTAAAATCAATCCCTGCTACAGAAAAATACATGGATCAGCTTACTTTTATGTTTAGCCACGCCTTAAAGCATAAAGAATTTATCATCATGCAGTCAAAAGAACAGGCAATCCCATTAAATAGTTCTATTAAAGATTTATTACTACGCATGCAATCAGAAATGCAAAATTATCATCTCAAAGGTCTCCATGCTATTTATGGTGAAGACAAGAAAAAATACCTTCTAGACCTTCTAATAATTCAGGAAGGCCTTGTCCATTCTTTTTTAAAAATTGTAATTCTAGAATCAAGCAATGTTTCAACAAAAGATATTTCAAAGTATCTTTTGAAAAGATTAGATTCTATTATATCGGATATGGATGCAAATAAAGAGCCACCACTAATATCTAATGATTTTATAAAATATATTATAAAGAAACCTAAGATAAACTTTCTAGAAGATAGCCACCAGCAAATTATCAATGCTGTTAACTCGATTCTAAGTAAAGTCGAGCTCCTTTCAAATAAACAAGAGATCGAAGTAACAATGGAAGTATTAATGACAGAGATTGATGCCGATAACCCAAGGATTCCTATTATCAAAGGAATGCTGTCTAACTTGAATAATTATGAAATTCTTAGAGAAGAACAACAAACAATTGCTAATTTTTATCATATAGCACTTTAAGAATACTGGATAAAAAAGCTTTCATATGATTATGAAAGCTTTTTTATTGGTCAATAATGCAAAGGATAACAACTTTAAGAGGTGTCTACTTTGTTTAATCCCATACTTTCAAGATTTTTAAGATTGCCGTTGAGTATCCGTGTATTATTGATTTCTTTAACTATTATTTTCCTATTTGGATTCTTTATCACCTGGATTGAGCCAGAAACATTTCCCACTTTATTTGAAGGAATTTGGTGGGCAATTATAACAACTTCCACAGTTGGATATGGCGACTATGCTCCCATAACGATTCTTGGAAGAATAACAGGTATGACATTGATATTAACAGGAGTAGGATTCCTTACTACGTATTTAGTGACATTGGCTACTGCAGCTGTAGCTAAACAAAATGCCTATTTAGAAGGGAAATCAACCTATAGAGGACAAAATCATTTGATTATCATTGGTTGGAATGAGCGGTCAAAGCTAATAATTCATTCCATTATTAAAGATCGGGAAAATATTCCTGTTACATTAATAGACGAGTCCTTATCTACTAATCCAGTACCTGAAAAGATACATTTTGTAAAAGGAAATTCTAATTTAGATCATGTTTTACTAAAGGCTAATGTAATGACTGCTAGTAAGGTTATAATAACTTCCGACCAAAACAAAGAAGAACTGCAAGCAGATATGCATTCGATATTAACCTTACTCGCGATAAAAGGGCTGAATACAAATTTACCATGTATTGTTGAAATACTTACTGCAGAGCAAGTACAGAATGCTAAAAGAGCTGGAGCAGATGAAATTATTGAAACAAATAGTCTAACAAGTTTCGTTATGCATAATAGCTTAAATTCACAAGACACGATGATTGCATTTCTAGAGCTTTTAAATCAACTAAAGGATAAAAAACTTCAATTTATTCCTCTAAAAAATATTAATGAAGAATTAGTGGATTATTTGACATTAAATCATTATTTATTAGCAAATGGGAAGTTATTGTTAGGAGTGAAAAGAGGGGGAACTAGTTATCTAAATCCCAACTCTTCCTTTGTATTGGAAGAAAAGGATGAATTAATTATTATTACTTAGTGCCAGAGATTTCAGTTTTCCAATGCATACTGCTTTGCCAACAAAGAGCAGTATGCATCAGAATATGAAAAAATTTAATGTATTCTATAACTCACTCCATGAAGAAACTAGGGCTTTGCTTTCATTAGCTCGTAGCATTCCTTCCATACAATATTTTAAGATTCTAGAAATGATTTACAAGCATCTACACACTCCATACAAATTTGCGCACAATATTGGCAATGACGATGATCATGTTTTTTGCATTCAGTAGCACAATCCTCACAAACAGATAGACAAATTTCTGCGAACTCTTTGGCATACGGTGACTTTCTAATAATAGCTTGTTCAAGATAACTGCAGAACTGGATACATTCTCTATTTAAATGAATACAATCAACCATTGCCGATACATTATCTTCAGCTAAACATTCATTTAAGCAATGATTACATACAATCATACATTCCTGTAATGATTTAATAACTACCTGTTCTTTTTCAACTAGCATTTCTAATTCCTCCTTCTATTAACCATTTCTATTTATTTAACCTTATAAGAATTCTTTAAACATATGGAACCACAAATAGAAGGTAATGGAATAAAAAAAGCTATCGATAACTTAGAATTTCTGAGTTATCGATAGCTCTCTTATTATGACTTATAAACGACTTTCTAGTTCAGCCTTTTTCTCTTCAAATCCTGGTTTACCAAGTAAAGCAAACATATTAACTTTGTATGCTTCAACTCCTGGTTGATCAAATGGGTTCACACCTAATAAATAACCACTAATCGCACAAGCTTTTTCAAAGAAGTATACTAGATATCCAAACGTATATTCATTCATTTCCGGAATGCTAACAATTAGGTTTGGTACTCCTCCATCTGTATGTGCAAGAAGTGTTCCTTCAAACGCTTTATTGTTAACAAAGTCAATAGTTTGACCAGCAAGATAATTTAAACCATCTAAATCATTTTCTTCTGCTTCAATAACAAGCTCATGACGAGGCTTGTCCACTTTTACAATTGTTTCAAAAATATCACGACGACCTTCTTGAACATATTGTCCTAATGAATGTAGGTCAGTTGAGAAGTTTGCAGAAGAAGGATAAATACCTTTTTGGTCTTTTCCTTCACTTTCGCCAAACAATTGCTTCCACCATTCGGAGAAATATTGTAATCCTGGTTCGTAGTTAATCAACATTTCAATTGTTTTTCCTTTGTTATAAAGGACATTACGAACTGCTGCGTATTGATAGGCAATGTTGTTTTTCAATTCTGATGTACCGAAATCAGTTCTAGCTGCTGCTGCACCTTCCATCATTGCTGTAATATCAGCGCCACTAACAGCGATTGGTAATAAACCAACTGGTGTTAAAACAGAATAACGTCCACCAACATCATCAGGAATAATAAATGATTCATATCCTTCTTCTGTCGCAAGCGTTTTTAATGCACCTCTTGCTTTATCAGTAGTAGCATAAATTCTTGTTCTTGCTTCTTCTACTCCATATTTTTGTTCTAATAATTTACGGAAAATACGGAAAGCAATAGCTGGTTCTGTAGTTGTTCCAGATTTAGAAATAACATTAATAGAGAAATCTTTATCCCCAAGGAAATCAATGACATCACTCATATATGTAGAGCTAATATCTTTTCCAATAAAGATAATTTGTGGTGTGTTTCTTTTTTCTTTTGATAAAGAATTATAGAAACTGTGATTTAGCATTTCAATCGCAGCGCGAGCTCCAAGGTAAGAACCGCCGATACCAATTACAAGCAAAACTTCTGAGTCATTTTTAATTTTTTCTGCCGCTTTTTGAATGCGAGCAAATTCTTCTTTATCATAATCAACAGGAAGATCTATCCATCCAAGAAAATCGCTTCCTTGTCCAGTTTTTTCATGTAAGGAATGATGGGCAACTTTCACTGCATCTTCTAAATATGTAATTTCGTGCTCTCCAAAGAAACTTAATGCCTTTGAGTAATCAAAACGAACGTGTGTCATAAATGATCCTCCAATTATAATATTTATTTATACTCCTCTTCCACTTTATCGGAAGTAGAAAAAGGAATCAAGATAGAACTCATTGTGAAAACGGATACAAATTCTTTTTTTTTTCATTTTTCACCAATTTTTCAATTTTAATTCTCTATTATCCCCATAAGAAAGGGAATACGATTATTCCAGCGAATAAACATACAAACAATAAGCATAAATTGTTTGTATGTTTTTTCATTTATTCTTTTATAAAGATGCTTTATAAATCGCTAAAACATCTTTGTCGTTTAACACTTTAAAATTACCAAATCCGCCATTTACCATTGCTTTTTGGACCATTAAATCAAGCTTACTATCATCAATATCGTAATCAGCCAAACGGGAAGGTGCTCCTAAGTCATTCCAAAAAGCACGAAGCTTCTCAATTCCCTCAAGTCCAGCTTCTTCCGCTGTTTTCCCTTCAGGATCCACCCCAAACACTCTAACAGCTAATTGTTTAAAGCGTTCCGGTTTTACAGATAAGTTATGTTTCATCCAATTAGGAAATAGGATTGCAAGGCCACCACCATGAGGTATATCATATACGGCAGAAACAGCATGCTCAATGTTATGTGAAGCCCAGTCTCCACGGTACCCCATATTAAGCATTCCATTAAGAGCCATCGTTCCACAATATAAAATTGCAGCTCGATATTCATAATTGTCTAAGTCATTAACAAGCTTCGGACCAAACTCTATGACCGTTTTCAATACAGATTCGCACATATAATCTTGAAGTTCTGTATGCTCTTCTAGGTGGAAATAATGTTCAAAAACATGTGACATCATATCCACGATTCCATAAATCGTTTGATCTTTAGGAACTGTATAAGTATTTTCCGGATCTAGAATAGAAAACACAGGGAATGTAAATGGACTTCCCCAGCCAACTTTTTCTTGCGTTTCCCAATTTGTAATAACAGAGCCTGCATTCATTTCTGACCCAGTTGCAGCTAGTGTTAGAACTGTTCCAAACGGTAAAGCTGCTTTTGGAGCTGCTTTTTTTGTAATAAACTCCCATGGGTTGCCATCGAATTTTGCACCTGCAGCAATGGCCTTTGTACAGTCAATAACACTTCCTCCACCGACGGCTAATATAAAATCGATTCCTTCTGTTTTACAAATATCAACTCCACGCTGTACAGTAGTTAATCGGGGATTTGGCTCTACACCAGATAATTCAAATACTTCTTTGCCATTCTCATTTAAAATAGTCATTACTTTATCGTATAGACCATTTTTCTTAATACTTCCCCCACCGTAAACGAAGAGAATCTTCTTCCCATATGAGGCTAATTGATCTTTTAATTGTTCTAATTGACCTTTACCAAAAATAAGTTTTGTCGGATTATAAAAAATAAAGTTTTCCAAATAAATGCCTCCATTCCATTTTTCAGAATTAATAATGTAAAACCTAGTGTATGACTTATTATTAAACAAACTTCTATGAAAATCAAAAGATTAAGCTTATGCAGCCGACAAATAGTATATGTATCCACTTGATCACTTATCCTATAGTAAGCCCCAAGTAAGGAGAAGTTTCTTTATTAGGTATCTATCATTTTATCCATCTAACTTAATAAAGCTGACCTTCCAGCCAGCTTTTAACTATATATTTTTATTTTATTGATTGTTTACATTTAATACTTGCTTAATTCGCTCTAAAGCCCAATCTAACTCTTCAATGGTAATCGTTAATGGAGGTGCAAATCGGATGACCGTTTCATGTGTTTCTTTACATAATAAACCTACTTCTTTTAGCTTTTCACAATAGGGTCTAGCTTCAACCGTTAATTCCACCCCTATAAATAATCCTCTTCCTCTAATATCGTTAATAACCGGATTGTTAATTTCAGCTAATTTTTCCAGGAAATAATTTCCTAAGTTTGCAGAACGGTCTGTTAAATTCTCTTCTACGATTACATCTAATGCAGCAATGGATACAGCGCATGCCATTGGATTGCCTCCAAATGTTGATCCGTGGGAACCTGGATTAAATACTCCTAATATGTTCTTATCCGCAACTACACATGAGATAGGAAATACACCAGCTCCCAGTGCTTTACCTAATATATACATATCTGGTTCAATCCCATACCATTCACTTGCAAATAATTTACCTGTTCTCGATAGACCTGTTTGAATTTCATCGGCAATAAAGAGGACATTGTTTTCCTTACATAATTGATATGCCGCTTCCATGAAACCTTCGGGAGGAATGATGATTCCAGCTTCTCCTTGAATTGGTTCAACAATGAATGCCGCCGTATGCTCTGTAATAGCTTCTTTCAATCGATTTATATCACCATAGGGGATTATCTTTATACCTGGTAGCATCGGTCCAAATCCCCGCTTATACTCCTCATCAGAGGAAAGGGATACAGCTCCCATTGTTCTTCCGTGAAAATTCCCCTCACACACAATTAATTCTGCCTTATCTTTTTCTACACCTTTACAATCATAAGCCCATCTTCTTGCAGCTTTAATAGCCGTTTCTACCGCTTCTGCTCCAGTATTCATCGGTAGAACCATTTCTTTGTTCGTTAGTGTACTTATTTTTTCATACCAAGGACCTAATTGATCATGGTGAAAAGCCCGTGATGTTAAAGTAACACGATCTGCCTGTCTCTTTAAGGCTTCAATTATTTTCGGATGACGATGACCTTGATTTAAAGCAGAATAAGCACTTAACATATCCATATATTTATTTCCTTCTGGATCAGTTATCCAAACACCTTCTGCTTCGGAAATCACTATTGGCAATGGATTATAATTTTTCGCTCCATATTTCTCTGACTGTTCTATTAATGAAGTAGATTTAAATTCTTGAACCATCCAATCATCCTTCCCCATTTATATATGTAAAGACCTTTACATTAACTTTAGCTGATTTTATTAAAGAAGGATAGATTTTATTAGCGCTATTTTCTAAAAATTCATTTTATGCTTTTATTATGTGTCAATAACCTGCTTAATAATAGAAAAAACGGCAAAAAAAAGACTGCCCCAAAGCAGCAGCCCTCAAATGAAATCAAATGAAGCATTAGCCTTTTCAACAGTCTTTTTTTTATAAAACTAATTATTTTTTAATTAAATCATTACGATTAGATTGTTCAATCCATTCTTGTAATTTATCTTTTAATGTATTGAAGCCTTGTACGTTTTCTGTTTCAGCTACAGAAGCAGCTGTTTGACGTTTAGGACGAGGTTTTTTTGCTTTAGCAGCTTCTGGTTGTGCAGGTGCTTCTTCTGTAGCGCGGATAGAAAGACCAATTTTACCAGCATTTTCATCAATGGAAAGAACTTTAACGTTCACTTCATCTCCAACTTTTAAAAACTCATTGATATCTTTTACGTAACCATGTGTTACTTCAGAGATATGAACTAAACCTTGTGTATTTTCATCCAAAGAAACAAACGCTCCGTAAGGCTGAATACCTGTAACCTTTCCTTTAATAACACTTCCAACTTCGATTTTATCTGACATGAGAACACTCCTAATTGTTTATATTAATATTTCCTTTTATACGCATTATAAGATTATATCACATATCTGACATTTATACAAAAGGATTTATTTTCACTAATATAATTCCCTTATAAAATTTGTGTAATCTATTGTCTTGAATGTACGAGTAAACCCCATTAGGTCATACTATCAATGATGACTGAACTACACGTTTCATATAAAAAAAGGTGTCATAAAAGAAAATCCACAATGAATGGTGAAGATTTTCTTTTAAACACCTCTTTTTAGCTTAATGCGTATGTTTCTCTACAAAACGATTCATTCTTTTCATTGCTTCCTGCAATTGTTGTAACGAGGAAGCATATGAACACCGAACATGCCCTTCTCCACTTTCTCCGAAAACACTACCTGGTACAACCGCTACCTTCTCTTCTATCAATAGCTTTTCAGCAAATGTTTCAGATGTCATCTTTGTTGCGGTTATATCAGGAAACGCATAAAAAGCTCCTCCAGGCAAATGGCAATTTAGCCCCATGTCATTTAAAGATTGCACAATAAAATTCCTTCTGCGTCGATAGCTTTTCTTCATTTCTTCGACATCATTTTGACCACTTCTTAATGCTTCAAGTCCAGCATATTGTGCCATTGTCGGCGCGCACATTAAACTGTACTGATGGATTTTCAGCATCGCTTGGATTAATTCCTCTGGTCCACACACAAACCCTAATCTCCAACCAGTCATTGCAAACCCCTTCGAAAAACCAGATAGAAGAATGGTACGCTCCCACGCGCCATTTATTGCTGCTGTACTTGTATATTCTTCATCATAGCAAAGCTCTGCATATATTTCATCAGAAAGAATAAGCAAATCATGTTTTTCTGCAACTTCCACGATGTTTACTAACTCAGCTTTTGAAAGGGTTGTTCCTGTAGGATTATTCGGCGAACAAATCATTATTGCTTTTGTACGGTCGGTTATTACCTCTTCTAACTGATGTGGCTTGATTTTGAAATCATTCTCTTTTAAGCTTTGAACAGGAATTGGCACTCCCCCAGCTAGGGTTACTAATGGTGCATAAGAAACAAAGCACGGTTCTACAACAATAACTTCTTCTCCCTGGTTAAGTATAGCCCGTAAAGCGATGTCTATTGCCTGACTAGCACCAACAGTAACGATTATTTCAGAAGTCGGCTCATAGGAAACCAAAAATCTTTTTTTCATATAATGACTAATTTCCTCGCGAAGCTCTAGTAGCCCTGGGTTGGCAGTATAAGAGGTATATCCTTGTTCCAGTGATAAAATTGCTGCCTCTCTTGTTGACCAAGAAGTAACAAAGTCTGGTTCTCCTACACCGAGAGAAACAACTCCTTCCATACTGGATGCTAGATCAAAAAATCTGCGTATTCCAGATGGCTTCATTTCCTCTACTTTCTGTGCAATATAGCTTTTGGTTTGCTTCATTATGGTGACACCACAATTCTTTTATCATCATCTGACGGTTCAAATATTGTTCCATCATGCTTATATTGTTTCAAAATAAAGTGAGTAGTGGTCGAAATTACAGAATCAAGAGTTGATAGCTTTTCGGAAACAAATCTTGCCACTTCATTCATGGATTTCCCTTCAATAATTACCGATAAATCATATGCCCCAGACATTAAATAGAGAGACTTAACTTCCTTGAATCGATAAATTCTTTGTGCAACATCATCAAAGCCAACACCTCTTTTAGGAGTAACCTTGACGTCAATCATGGCGGTAACCCCTTCATGACCTTCCACTTTTGACCAATCAACAATGGACGTATAGCGCACAACTATATTTTCTGTCTCTAATTTAGTAATCATTTCTTTTGTTTTTTCTAACTCTACACCTATCATTTTTGCTATATCTTCGTCCGATACCCTTGCATCTTTTTCCAGAATTTCAGCAATCTCAATTTCTTTTTCTGTTAATTTCATGTTCATCCTCCTGCTCGCCTTGAAATATTCTCATTATATCAAATTATCACTAAACTTTTCGTACATTTTTAATTTTGGGCTTTCGTTTTTAGTTAATCTCCATTGCTTCTAAAAGAGGTAGCGTAAAGAACATATTCCATTGAATTCATGATAGGAATCCACCCAAAGGCGAAGTTTAAACTTTGCCAACAGAATGAATTCAAACCAGATAAAGATTGTTTAAACAAATCTTCCTGTCCTTATAGTGAACAGATGCCGCTACGTTTTATGGTCATAAGTTTTTTCGAGATTGTGAAGCACTTCTCCAAAGGAATCGTTTCTTCAAAAGAAAATTCATAAATTGCTTGGATAGCATTTGCTAACTCTTCTTCCTTATCTAAATCGTGGATTGCTTGTAGAATATCAGCAATTTCGGTATCATAATTCCCTTCCCCTATTGAAAAGGGATCCCATTCATTTAACAGACGCACAAATTCTAAATTCATTTCTTGACTATTCATTCTGTCACCCTTTGTTCCATTTTGCTAAAAACCATTCTATCATATATCTACTTAAAGAACATAGTTCAAAAAGTGGGATCCAATCAAGCTTTTAGTGTGTTGCAAATTGTAAATTCATATTGACAATTCAGTATTTTAGTTTTATTATTCATTTAGTGAAAATTTCATATTTACTTATCAAGAGAGATTGAGGGAACAGGCCCGATGACATCCAGCAACCTCCTTTCCTAAAGGAAGGTGCTAACTCCTGCAGAATTATTTATTCTGAAAGATAAGATCGGCTATATGCATACGATACTTCTTTCAAATGAAAGAAGTTTTTTTATGTTATAGGAGGTTTTAACATTCTAGTATAGTCGAAAAATGTTTATGTAAAGGGGGATTTGAAGTTTCTAATGATACAAATTAACGATTTGGTGAAGGTATATAACACAAAGAAAGAACAAGTTATAGGTGTAGACCATGTTTCCTTATCCATACAAAAAGGAGAAATCTTTGGAATCGTAGGCTATAGCGGTGCTGGAAAAAGCTCGCTTCTTCGTTGTCTTAATCTATTGGAAAAGCCTACTAGTGGCGAAATCATTATCGATAATATATCTTTAACAAAATTGAATCAAAGACAATTAAGAGCTGCTCGATTAAAAATAGGAATGATCTTCCAACACTTCTATCTTGTTAGTAGTAAAACCGTATATGAAAATATCGCTTTCGCTCTTAAAGCGGCAAATTTACCATCAAAAAAAATCCATACCCGGGTTTTAGAGCTACTCGATATGGTAGGATTAACCGATAAAAAAGACGTCTTTCCTGCCCAATTAAGTGGTGGGCAAAAACAAAGGGTAGGGATTGCAAGGGCACTTGCCAATAACCCAACCGTTCTCCTTTGTGATGAGGCAACTTCTGCTCTGGATCCAAGTACAACGAAATCAATTCTAGCATTGTTAAAAAAAATTAATAAGGAACTTGGCTTAACCATCGTTTTAATCACCCATGAAATGGAAGTTGTAAAAGATATTTGTGATCGCATGGCTGTTATGGAAGCTGGAAAGGTAATTGAAGAAGGGCCTGTATACGATATGTTCGCTAACCCAAGACAAGAACTTACAAAAAGTTTTGTAAATAGCATTCTTCAATTTGAATTACCAAGCCATCTATTAGAAGAACGAACAGGGAAAATTATTAAGGTTACCTTCCAAGGAGTTATTGCAGAAGAAGGAATTATATCGGATGCTTTCCAACAATATTCAGTTAAAGGAAATATTCTTCATGGAAAGATTGAATACATTCAAAACAACCCACTTGGAATTTTTATTATGGAATTAACAGGTGCTGATCATGAAATTACAAAAGCGATTGCGTATATTAAAGGTCGTACTAAAAACGTGGAGGTGATCCACCATGCCTCTTAGTATTGATTGGCATTATATTATAGAATTACTTCCTGATTTAAATTCTGCTTTTTTTGAAACATTATATATGGTTGGTATTTCCATTGTTGTGGCTATTATTGTGGGTTTGCCGATAGGAATTCTTCTATTTGTTACAGATAAAGGATTATTTCTAGAAAATCCCATTTTTAAAAATATTGTAGGGTTTGTTGTAAATATGGTCCGCTCCATTCCATTTATCATCCTATTAATTGCACTATTACCTTTAGCAAAATGGATTACAAATACAACCATTGGACCTACTGCTGCTTCGGTTTCTTTATCCGTTGCTGCCATTCCTTTTTTTGCAAGAATAGTGGAACAAGCTTTTCGAGAGATTGATAAAGGGGTAATTGAAGCTTCTGTAGCTATTGGAGCATCGCCCTGGATGATTATTTGGCAAGTATTGATACCTGAAGCAAGACCAGGAATCATTCAAGGTATTACCATTACGATTATAAATTTAATTGCTTATTCAGCCATGGCAGGAATTGTCGGCGGCGGCGGAGTTGGTGACCTTGCCATTCAGTATGGCTATTATCGTTATGATAATACGGTAATGATTACAACTGTTGTTGTTCTCATCTGCTTAGTCCAAATCATTCAATTTTTCGGAGATAAACTGTCAAAAGCACTGGATAAGCGTTAAACATATATACCTTAGGAGGAAAAGACAATGAAAAAATTACTTTTAGGAATTCTATTACTATTATCATTTAGTGTACTAAGTGCATGTGGAGAAGAGAAAGACAATGCCGACAGCGGTGATAAAAAAGAGATTAATATAGGTGCAACATCTGGTCCTTATGCAGATATGGTGGAAAAAGCAATAAAACCAATTCTAGAAGATAAAGGGTATAAAGTAGAAGTTACAGAATTCACAGACTATGTACAGCCTAATAATGCGTTAGCAGAAGGAAGCATTGATGCAAATCTGTTTCAACATAAAATTTACATGGAATCTTTTGCCGAACAAAATAACATAGAGATATCTGAGTTAATTTCTGTGCCAACTGCTCCAATGGGCATTTATTCGAATAAATTTGACAGTTTGGAAGACATTACAGATGGTGCAACAATTGCTATTCCAAATGATCCTACCAACGCAGCTCGTGCTTTCTTAATTTTAAAAGATGCTGGTCTAATTGAAATTGATGAAGAAGCAGACCCATTAACTGTGTCTGATAAAGATGTGACAAATAACGTTAAAAATCTGAAATTCGAAACGATTGAAGCAGCACAGCTACCTCGCGCTGTTGACAGTGTAGACTTATCAGCTGTTCCTGGTAACTTCGCACTAGCAGCTAAAATGGATTTATTGGATGCACTACAACTAGAAAATATGCTGGATCAATATCGTAACCGTGTAGTTGTTAATACAAAAGATTTAGATGCTACATTTGCTAAAGATATTAAAGCAGCTGTTGAATCACCTGAATTCGAAAAAGTTATTGATGAAGAATTTGAAGGCTTCGGAAAGCCTGAATGGATGAAATAAATAAATAAATAAATAAA
>Ga0182738_1001303_pt1 | contig 31633 bp, 26 predicted proteins | sample eDN5th30CBELigMG_FD_128876 | JGI IMG/M metagenome (GOLD analysis project Ga0182738, IMG submission 128876) | Enriched Miracle-Growth compost microbial communities from Emeryville, California, USA - eDNA 5th pass 30_C BE-Lig MG (version 2)... ...
ACCCATACTTAAATGTCTATACCAGCGGCACCCTGAGGCGTCAGTGTTCGTCACTCCGGGAGCTTCCGTCAGCCTATGTGGCAAAGTTGCCAGCGGCGAGCTCGATGCGGCTATCGTCGTGGAGCCACAATTTTCCGTACCGAAAAACTGTCAATGGCAACCATTTATGGAAGAGCCGCTGGTCGTCGTGGCACCGGCTCATCTGGCGAGCGCAGAGGCACACGATCTGCTGTCGACCCAGCCTTTTATTCGCTATGACCGCAATATATACGGCGGCCAACTTGCCGACCGTTATCTGCGTGACCATCATATTCAGCCAAAACAGCGGCTCGAGATCGACGGACTGCTTGCCATCGTATCGCTAGTGCATGAAGGTATTGGCGTGTCACTGATCCCCGATTGGTCATCGATGTGGAAATCCCTGGATGTTGTCCGGATACCGCTTCCGGCGCGTGCACCCGTGCGACGCAACGGATTGATCTGGAATACCCAGGGTCACCACGCGAAGACGGCCCTATCGATTATTCACGATGCCAAGGCCATCTTCGGGGCGGCAGAGTAACAATGCCAGTGCGCTATTTTGATTGATCCGGTACGCCGCGCAGAAAATCGAAATCTACCCCTTTGTCCGCCTGAGTCACGGTGTCCAGAAAGAGCTTCTTGTAACCACGAGTGGCAGTGGGAGGTGTCACCGGTTGTTCGCGCCGGCGGCCATCGAGCTCCTCGTCAGAAACCAGCAGTGCAATCTCTCGATTTTGCACGCTCAGACGGATGCGATCGCCATTGCGGACGTAAGCAAGCGTCCCTCCTATCGCCGCCTCGGGTGTGACGTGCAGAACGATAGTGCCGAAAGCCGTGCCGCTCATGCGGCCGTCCGAGATCCGAATAATGTCCTTGACGCCCTGCGAGGCAAGCTTCTTCGGAATAGGAATATACCCCGCCTCTGGCATGCCAGGTGCGCCTTTCGGGCCAATATTCTTCAGGACCAAGATATCCTCGGCGGTGACGTCCAGTTCGGGGGAGTCGATCCGATTTGCAAGATCCTCGGCGTTTTCAAACACGACTGCACGTCCCTCATGTTCCATCAGGTTGGCGTCGGCCGACGATTGCTTGATGATCGCACCTTCCGGAGCGAGATTGCCCGATAGAACGGCAATACCGCCTTGCGGGTAAATGGGGTTCTGTACTGTCTTGACCACGTTTTGCGAGAACCCTGGCCCAGCGCGTTCGATTTCCTCGCCAAGCGTGCGCCCGGTCACGGTAAGTGCGTCGAGTTTAAGCAACGGCTTGAGTTCACGCAGCAGCGTGGCCATGCCGCCTGCTTTGTGGAAGTCTTCCATGTAATGCTGGCCAGATGGTTTGAGGTCCACCAGCACCGGCGTGTCGCGCCCCATGCGATCCAGCGTTTTCAAGTCAAGATCCAGGCCTAACCGCCCGGCAATGGCCGTCAGATGGATGATGCCGTTAGTCGAACCGCCGATGGCCAGCAAGACACGCATAGCGTTTTCAAAGGCGTCCGCCGTGAGGATCTTTGAAATGTTCAGACGTTGCTTGGCGATTTCGACGGCCTGCGTGCCGGTCAATTCCGCAATGCGCATTCTGTCTGCCGTCACCGCCGGCGGAGTTGCGCAGCCCGGAACCGTCATGCCTAACGCTTCGGCAATACAGGCCATGGTACTGGCCGTTCCCATGACCGAACAGGTGCCTACACTGGCTACTAGCTGGTTGTTAACGTCGGAAATTTCCTGATCGTCGATTTCGGTGGCCCGATATTTTCCCCAGTACCTGCGGCAGTCGGTACACGCGCCTACTCGTTCGGAACGGTGCGAACCGGTCAACATTGAGCCTGTCACCAGTTGAATGGTCGGGATATCGGCCGAAGCGGCTCCCATGAGCTGAGCGGGCACGGTCTTGTCACATCCACCGATGAGCACCACTGCGTCCATTGGCTGAGCACGTATCAGTTCCTCGGTGTCCATGGACATGAGGTTACGCAGATACATACTGGTCGGATAGGAAAAACTCTCGTGGATCGAAATTGTGGGGAAATCCATTGGGAGCCCACCGGCCAGCATGATGCCGCGCTTGAGTGCCTCGATGAGCTGCGGCGCATTGCCATGGCAGGGGTTGTAGGCGCTGCCGGTGTTGGCAATACCGATCACGGGGCGATCGAGTGCGCCGTCTGTATAGCCGGCACCCTTGATAAAGGCCTTTCTCAGGAATAACGAAAACCCGTTATCGCCGTAGCTGGTCAGGCCTTTGCGCAGGCCTCGGGCTTCATCCTGAGATGATTCGGTGCTTTTTTTGCTCATCTTGCTAGAGTCGCTTCTGGTTAGTTAATAGTAATGCCGCCGTCGTGAATGACTTTGGCCCACTGGTCTATTTCGGCATTTAACCGCTTTTTCGATGCATCGATATCGAGCGGATCGGCAAAAACGCCCTGTGCCAGCAGCTGCTTTTTGGCTTCGTCTGTGGCAAGAGCCGTCGTCAATGCCTGGTTCAGCTTTTCGATGATAGGTGCTGGTGTGCCAGCGGGGGCCATCACCCCGAAAAGCGAACTGACGTTAAACCCGCTGAACCCTTGCTCTTGCGCCGTGGGGATATCCGGCAACATCGAGATGCGTTCGGGCGTCAATACGGCAAGAGGACGCAATTGTTTAGACTTGATGAAAGAAATCGCGGCTGGGACGGTTTCGGTCATGGTTTCCACCTGGCCGCCCACGAGGTCCGTCATGGCCGGGCCGCTGCCACGATAGGCAACGTGCGTGATACTGACACCGGCAATCTGCTTGAAAAGCTCCATAGCCATACGTTGGGGGGCACCAGCACCCGAAGACGCGAAATTGAGTTTGCCAGGATTCTTTTTGGCGTAGTCCACTAGCTCCTTCAGCGAATGGATAGGTAACTTGGGATTGACCACAGCGACCAACGGCACGAAACCCACGACTCCGACGGGCGTCAGATCTTTACGTAGATCATACTGGATGGTGTCTTTTTCCAGCGTTGCCATGACGGAGTGCGACGTCAAGGCTCCCATCAGCAATGTGTAACCGTCCGGTTTGGCCCGCGCGACTTCTGCCGCGCCGATATTGCCACCCGCGCCTCCCCGGTTCTCGATCACCACTTGGTTACCGATTTTCTCGCTCAAGTGCTGACCTACAATACGGCCGATGACGTCGGTCGCGCCTCCCGGCGGGTAGGGGATGATCAAGCGGATCGGCTTATCGGGATAGCTGTCCGCGGACTGGGATTGCGCGCTGAACGGAATCACAAATGCAGCGGCTGCCGTGACGGCAGCCATCATCGCGTGCAATCGCCGAGGAACAAAGCGTTTACAGAACATGGTCGTCTCCTTATGGATTTTTATGGCATCGAAATGACCGATGCATGTTCGCAAACTCTTGCGGTGGAAAAGAGAAAAATTTTTTTATTCGTTCGAAAAAATGCATGGGGGTATCGAAGGCATGGTCAAGGTGCGTCGACTCGTTATCTCTGCCTCTAGCGATGCGCTACCCCACATGTGCCTAACCCGTTCCCGGCAACCGATAGCGTGATCTCAGCGATGGCGCCGATGTAGTTACAGGTATGCGTGCCGACGTCAGGCGGTCAGGCTCAATTCCGGATACGGGCCGTCTTTATAGGTACCGCTGGTCAGAACAAGCTCACTCAATTTGCGGCGATTGATTTTGCCCTGTGCATTTCTGGGGAACGCTGATACAGCTGCATAGATGCGTGGTTGCTTATGGCGTGATAGCTGTTTTGCACGAGCGCGTACAATGTCTTCCCAGCCAGGTGCTGGGTTTTCTGCGACCGCAACGATAACCTCGCCCCAGTAGTCCGATGGAATAGACGTGATGACGATGTGTGGCCCCGTTTTATCTTCCGTCAGCACCCACTCTATTTCGTCAGGGTTGACACGATAGCCCCCCGTCTTGATGACATCTGCGAGCCGACCCGTCAGCCATAACCGTCCTTGACTGTCTAAGTAACCTTGGTCTCCTGTACGATGCCAGCCTTCCGGCTCATGTATTGAAAATCCGTCAGCCGACAACATGCCATTGGACATGTGTTGGGCTTTCAATAAAACTTCACCCGGAGCTGACGCAGCATCTATAGGCTGGTCAGAAGGCGGCTCGATTCGTATCTGCACGCCGGGTGCTGGCCAACCGACACAAGATCCAGGCCCAGCAGGTTCTTGCGAGAACAACGCTGCCGACTCGCGATAATCAAGGACAGTAATTGGATTGATGCATTCCGTCTTGCCAAAGGTAACCCGCACCACGTCACCGAACATCGCTGCCGCGACCTTATAGATAGACGTGGTAAGCGGCTGTGTGCCTGTAAAGATACAACGCACCCCCTTGTATGGCGGTTGTTTGAGAATGGTAGATAGTTTTACTAATACCGTGGGCGGCGCAAAGATAGCCGCCACACTTCCGGACTCCAGCCAGTTGCGAATGGGCTGCTCTTGTATGCCGTTGAGTAAAAGTACTTCACCGCCATAGTCACACCAAGCGTATGCCAACAGCGATGCGCCGTGGGTGAACGGAGTCATCAATAGTATGCGTTCACCAGGTTTGGGGACAAAAGGCAGTGTTGCTTTGAGCAACTGTTCGCCAGACCACCGGCGGCCATGGCTATATACGGCTGCTTTAGGATAACCGGTAGTGCCAGAGGTGAATAAGATCCTTCCAGGTATATCCGTGGACACGGAAGGTAACAACGTGCCTGGATCAGAGGCACTCATGTTTTCGGTTACTAATGGCTGAAGTTCTAGTCTACGTATGTCGTTCTCGCGTTGACGGTTCGTGATGACCACCTTGAATTTTGCGACACGAGCGCTCCAGGAAATCTCTTGGTCCGTATAACCGAAATTCATGGGAGTTTCGGCCAATCCTGCTACCTTTAATCCGTATGAAACCCACGCGGCCGATAGACCATTAGGCAATAAGGTGGCTATCGAGGATCCCTGGTCCATGCCGCTTCTAATTAATACGTCGGCGAGCGAATGTGCTTTTTCACTGAGTTCTCGGTACGTCAGCGTGTCAGTGCCATCGTTAAATGCTGGCGTATCGCCGAAGCGGTTCGCGAGCGTACGTAAGGCGTCAGACCACGCCACGGTGGACATGGGTTGAATGTCATCTGCCAAGCTAATGTCAGCCACCAGAAGCTCCCGCGGGCATCAATACATGGGGTAGCCATAACGAAACCGATGGCACATATGTAAGAATGGCCAACAGTATCAACATAACGACAACAAAAGGAGCAGTTCCACGAGTGACTTCCAGTAAGGGGGTCTTGGAAATATTCGCAATGACGAACAGATTCAGACCCACAGGAGGTGTGAGCAAGGCGATCTCCATGTTGACGACCATGACTACTGCAAAGTGGATAGGCTCGATGCCGAGCGGCCCTAGCATGGGCAGAATCAAGGGAAGGGTTATGAGCATGACCGAATAGACTTCGAGAAACATGCCAAGAAATAAAAGCAAAATGTTGATGGCGAGCAGAAATTGCCATCCTGAAATTCCTGAATTCTCGACAACTGATACCAGCCACGAAGCGATTCCGCTTTCGGTTACCCATTGGCCCAGTGCTAGTGCCACCGCTACGATAATAAGTATGGAGGCCGCGTTGCGTATCCCCTCTGCCAATAAAGGCAGTACTTGAGAAAATTTAATACCGCGGTATACAAAGAGTGAAAGTGATGCCGCGACAATAGCGGACAACGCGGCTGATTCAGTCAGGGTGACGACGCCACCATATAGGCCGCCCAAAACGATCACCGGAATGGACAATGCTGGAAGTGCGCGTATCGTCTGGCGTACCTTATCGCCGATGGAAACGCCTTGTGTTCCTGAGTATCCTTTTCGGCGACTGAACCAGATGATATAAGCGCTAAGGAAAAAAACCTGAAGTAAACCGGGTATGACGCCCGCTAGAAAGAGACGGGGAATGGATACATCAGCCAGCACGCCAAATACGACGAAGGCCAGTGAGGGTGGGATCAAGATGCCCAACGTCCCGGATGCGCCGACGACACCGGCAGAAAAAGATCGGCTGTATCCTCCGCGGTGCATTGCAGGCACTAGTATCGTTCCCATTGCAATGGCCGTGGCAACAGACGAGCCGCACATCGCCGCAAAAATTGCGCAAGACACCACCGATACCAAGCCCAAGCCGCCATGAACGCGTCCTATCCAGCTTGCCGCCGCATCAATCAGCGCGCGGGCCACGCCACCACGTTCCATGAACGTAGCAGCAATCACAAAGTACGGTACTGCGAGCAAGGTCGTTGAGTTAAGTTCATCGAGAATCTTCTGGGCATAAGACATCATGCTGCTGTCGATGGTGAACAGCGCGGCGCCGGTGACCCCCAAGGCGAGATATATCGGTACACCAAGGACCAGAAAAACGAGGAAAGAAGCAAGGATCATGCTGCTCATGCTAGCTCCTTGGGCGGAGATGGCTGATGATGCGAATGATGTAATGAATGACTGCTAGCGAAAAGCCGACAGGTAAAGCCGCCATGTATATCCATAACGGAAAGCGCAGCGAGCTGATGGACAAATCGCCGAAATCATAGGCTTGCCAAGTCACGAGCACGCCGTAATAAACAAGCATCCCACAGAACAGCAATCCCAGGATATCGCTGAACAGACGTAGCCGTCTTTGTGCGGATGCGGAGAACATTCCGACAAAAAGATCTGCTTTGACGTGTCGGTCTGTGGCCGTGACTACACCGAGCACGAGAAAGATTGCCCAAACGACTATATAGACTTGGACTTCATCACTCCAGTCGAGTGTTAGACGCGGCGCGAAGAAGCGCACGACGATGTTGTACGAGCATATCGCCAGCGCAGCAAGGCCAAACAGGCCAACGATAGTATGTTCGTATCTATATTGTTGAGCTCCAGGGTCGCCGGTATCGAGTTCTGCAGCGGCCTTCTCCGCCAGGCCGCCATACAGGCTGCCGTGCGGCTGACTTTCGGCCTCTATGGACGATTCCAGGTGTGGCTCCGTAGGCGTTTTATCGTGGTTCGTCTGACTGCCAGTGGCCGTTGCATTACCGGAGTATGTCGCCGGAAGAGATTTTAAAAGATCGATCGCCATTACGTTAGAACTCCACCTTCGCACTTTGCAGTGCTTTCTTGGCTACATCTACCGTTTCTTGATCAATCTTCATTTCATCAACCAAGCCCGGCTGTATGCTCATGAGAGCCTTGCGCATCTCGATGATGCTTTCCGGTGACGGTTGAGCCATTTTCACACCGTGATCGATCAGCGTCTGGCGTGCGTGCTGTTGTGCCTCATCTGCCATTTTCCGCTGCTTGACTACGGAAATTTCCCACGACTCCAGTATGGCATCTTGTATTTCTTTAGGCTGCTTTTCCCAGAAAGAAAGGCGGATCATAGGAACGTACTGGCCCATGAACTGCTTGTCTTCAAAGCCGTATTTCAAGCCGGAATCATAGAGTTTCGCTGTGGCGGCGCTCTCATGGGTGGTTGCTACGCCCTCGACGACGCCTTGGCTCATTGCCAACGGAAGATCCGGATAGGGAATCAACGTAGGAACGACTTTCTGGAATTTCAGTCGCTCTGCGTTAGCCGTTCCTCCAGAGAACCGAATTTTCATACCCTTCAAGTCATCGTAGGAAGAGATTTCCTTGGTAGTGCTGTAGAAATGTTGCATGCCCAAATCGGCCCATTTCCCAAGTATCTTGACTTTCAGACGGTCTTCCATTTGCCGATTAATAAAGTCACCCAAAGGCCCGTCGATTACATCGTGCACGATGTCCTCATCTACACCGTAGAACATGGGTAGCGTTTGCAGCGCAACAGTAGGAACCAACCCGTCCAATTGCCACGTGCCGGGTACGCCCATCTCGATCGAGTTCTGTCGTAATGCTTTGGGTACGTCACGGTCGCGATACATCTGGCCGCTGGGATAGATCTCGATGGCCAGCTTGTCGCCTATCCTCTTTTTAAGCTCTTCGGCAAAAATATCGACGCCTTTGTTTCGCACATGGCTAGGATTTGTATCCAGCGCAATTCGGAATTTTTCTTGTGCAGAGGCGCTGTTGCCGATAAATATTGATGTGAGTGCAGCGGTACATCCTACACAGGCCAGCATTTTACGAAGATTCATGTTTGTCTCCTATCGTTGACTCGATTCATTCTTCATGCGTGCCTTGGCATGTTGCTGGCCAGGCTTTTTAATTTTTTTCCAAATATACGTACATTTGTTTTTGTTGTAAAGATCGTGAGATTCCGGGACTGCGGATCATCTCGGACGATCAAAATTCAACTTCATGAGAGCTCGCGAAAGCCACACTGAACGGCCCTCGGATTTTCTGACGTGACAACTGCTACTATGGAGCGGCGTCAGATTTTTACTTGCAAGACAGGGACAAATAAATGAGCACCAATAAGAAAACAGCCTCTTCGTCTCGGCCTAGATATTTATGGCTTCGAGAGTGCCTGCTTAACGACATCATGCAGGGGAAGTATCCCGTTGGCAGCTTGCTTCCCGCTGAGAACGAACTCACTTCCATCTATGGAGTAAGCCGCCACACAGTACGAGAAGCATCGAGAAAACTTGCCGACGACGATTGATATCACGTCGACCAGGCATCGGAACTATCGTGTGTTCACGCGAAGAGAAACCTGTATATGTGGCCGCTTTGGGCTCTTTGCCTGAGCTTTTTCAATACACCAACTCAACTCGCGTGGAGGTGCATGACAGCCAGGACATCATCGCAGATGTTGCCCTGGCCAAGGTACTGGAGTGCGAAGAAGGCGCCGAGTGGGTCGTATTGACAGCCCGACGATTTGCAAAGGGGGCAGACATACCAATTTCATTTACTCGTATCTACTTGCGGCCGGAATTCTCAGGTATTCGCGAAAAACTGCACGGCAACCATCTCAGTATCTACAGCATGCTGGAGGACCTGTATGGTCAGACCATACATACTGTTCGCCAAGAAATCGCGGCCTCTTTGCTTTCGACCGTGGCCGCCAAACTCTTGGATATGAAGCCTCGGACACCTGCGCTGCATTTGCAGCGTTCCTACTGCGACAAAAAGAATCGCGTGCTCGCTGTGTCGTCTAATTTATATCCTGCTGGAAGATTCGAGCTCCGAACTTCCTGGACCAGGGGAGGGAAGCGGAAAGGAGCCTAGTTTCTTTTCAACAAGGCGCTACAACAAAACCTGAGCTTGTTTTCTGGTTTCTTATTGACACCCTCGATTATGCTCACTACCATGTGTACGTACATTAAATGTACGAACATTTGAGTTGGGGCTAACCAAGGCAATTTAATGATGTCGAAAGAGCCAGCCAATAAAGCGCGAATTACGCCGTTTTCCGGTCTTGTTGTAGTCGAGTTGGGTCACAGCGTCGCGGCTCCATTTGCCGGCCAGATCCTCGGCGAACTCGGTGCGAGAGTCATAAAAATAGAGAAGGCAACGGGCGACGATGCTCGTAAATGGGGGCCGCCGTTTATAGATGGGGCATCCAGCATCTTTCAGGCGTTGAATCGCAATAAGGAATCCGTGGTGTGCGATTTGCGTTCAATCGCCGATGCCACTGCTTTGCAGAAGTTCATCGCGGAGAAGGCCGATATTGTTTTACAGAACCTTCGCCCCGGTCAGGTGGACCAGTTAGGGCTGGATGCCAAAACACTTACAAATTCGAATGATCGCCTGATTTATTGCAATATCGGGTCGTTCGGCCAGTCCGGGCCATTAGCAAAAAAGCCTGGCTACGACCCGCTGATGCAGGCGTTCGGCGGCATCATGAGTACTACCGGGCATCCCGGTTCTGCTTCAGTGCGCGTCGGACCTTCTATCGTCGACATGGGAACAGGAATGTGGGCGGTAATAGGTGTACTGGCCGCACTGCAGGAACGCCAGCTTACTGGCCGGGGTCGTGTTGTAGACGTCTCTTTATTTGAAACTGCGACTTGCTGGGTATCGCTGCTGGCGTCTCAGTGCTTGGCTTCCGGGGAAACACCGACCAAACAGGGGTCCGGAGCCAGCAGCATTGTTCCGTACAAAGCCTATGCGACACAAGACAGTGGCGAAATCGTAGTTGCTGCGGGAAGCGATGGCCTGTTTTTCAGGTTGGCAGACGAACTCGGCAAGCCAGAGTGGAAATCGGATTCGAGATTTATAGACAACCCATCTCGTGTCCAGAACCAAGGTGATCTGTATCGGATGTTGGATGAGATTTTCGTTACCGGATCGGTACAGCATTGGGTTGAACGTATGGATGCAGCAGGGATCCCGTGTTCTCCGGTACAGGATATTTCGCAGATGTTAGCGCATCCCCAAACGATTGCGCTGAATTTGCTTCAGGAACTGCCTGGTTCTGACATGCGCTATCTCGGGCTTCCGCTCAGCTTTGATGGCAATCGCCCCACATCGGTGACGCCGGCACCCGGGCTCGGCCAACACAATTCAATTCTTTTCCAAGCGATGGAGAGTGCCGGACCATGAACTTTCCCCAATATGACACTCTGGAAATCGATAGCACAGAACCTCATGTGCTTGTCGTGACCTTGAACCGTCCTCAGGTCGCCAATGCCATCAACACGCAAATGGGGCGAGATCTGCTGGATTTGTGGACGCGTCTGACCGAAGACGCCGGAGACATTCGTTGCATCATTCTGACCGGGGCAGGCGACCGGATTTTTTGCGCGGGTGGCGATCTAAAGGAACGTAACGGTATGACGCGCGAGCAATGGCAACGTCAGCACGAGCTTTTCGAGCGTCAATACTGGACCATGACGGATCTGCCATTACCCGTTATTGGTGCTATCAATGGCCACGCCTATGCTGGCGGATTCGAGATGACATTGTCTTGCGATTTCGCCTATGCCGTGGATACGGCGCGTTTCGCATTAACCGAAGTGTCGCTAGGCATCATGCCTGGCGCGGGGGGGACTCAGAATCTGCCACGAGCAATAGGTGAACGGCGCGCGAAAGAAATGCTGATGACTGCACAGCCGATTAATGCGTCACGGGCATTGGAGTGGGGAATTCTTAATGGCGTCTGCACGGCGGCGGATTTGATGCCCAGAACGCTGGAGATAGCGCGGTCCATCGCGCGCAATGCTCCGCTCTCTATACGCCAGGTCAAGAAATCCGTTCGCTACGGGATGCAGATGGAACTGAAAACGGCTTATCGCTTCGAGGTGGAGGCGTATAACCATCTGGTTGAAACGGAGGACCGTTACGAGGGTGTACGCGCGTTCAATGAAAAACGCAAACCAGTGTTCAAGGGGCGCTAGTACATGACGGTCATCCTGGCGTCCCGACTAGACGCACGAGCGTCGATCAGACCTAGGAGGATATATGCAAAATATAGATGTGGTTGTACGTGAGGTCGGTCTGAGAGACGGCCTTCAAATTCACCCGACATTCATGCCCACGGAGCGCAAACTCGACTGGATACGTCAGGAGGCCGCCGCAGGTGTGTCTGAGATAGAGGTCACATCATACGTACCTAGATCGCTCATTCCTCAATTTGCCGACGCAGAAGAGGTAACTGTCAAGGCGAAGGAGATACCCGGATTGACTGTCTCTGCGCTTATTCCAAATCTGCGCGGCGCCGAACGCGGCATCGAGTTGGGGGTGCATAAATTAAATTTCGTGATGTCGGTCAGCCGTACGCATAACTTAAAGAATGTTCGGCGTGAACGAGAAGAGTCTGTGGAGGATTTCAAGCGAATCGTTGCACTTGCACGGACGCAACCGGCCGATAGCCGGCCGGTCATAGTGGGTGGACTGGCGACTGCATTGGGTTGTTCTTATGAAGGCCGAGTGCCGGTCGATGACGTTGTCAAATATGCGGTCGCGTTGGCGGATGCTGGAGCCGATGAGATCGTCGTGCCAGACACTGTCGGTTATGCCGATCCTGCTCAGGTGCGTCAGGTTTTCAAAGCGGTGCTAGGCGCGGTAGGCAATCTGCCGGTGGCTGCGCACTTTCACGATACGCGCGGCCTCGGTTTGGCCAATGTCAGTGCGGCCCTGGATTGCGGCATACGCCATTTCGACGCTTCACTGGCTGGTATCGGAGGCTGTCCGTTCGCACCTGGCGCCACAGGCAACATTGTGATGGATGACCTGTGTTTTATGTTGGACTCCATGGGACTTCGTACGGGCGTCAATTTGGAAAAACTACTCGAAGTACGTGAAATTGTCAGAACGACATTGCCTGATATCGCCATGCAAGGCGCATTGGCACGTGCGGGCTTTCCTCAGCACTACCGCAACGCTGAGCAACGGCTCGCCACGATGTAGCACGTCTGTCCAACGTATCCAGAAATCAGAGGTTCACATTCATGAGTACGCCTTCTAAGTATAAAGATGTCCACTTCGAGTTGGGCGAGGATTTCCTTGAAATCCGAGAGAGCGTGCGGCGAATATGCGCCGACTTTCCCGGCGCTTACTGGCGCGAACTCGAGGCTGATGAGGCGTATCCCACAGCGTTTGTTCAGGCGCTGACCAAGGCCGGCTATTTGTCTGCCTTGATCCCGGAGGAGTATGGCGGGGTTGGCCTGCCTCTACGGGCAGCTGCTGTGATCCTGGAGGAAATTCACGCTGCGGGTTGTAATGCGGGAGCATGCCATGCCCAGATGTACATCATGGGAACGTTACTTCGTCATGGTAATGAGTGGCAGAAGAAGAAGTACTTGCCAGGTATTGCCAGTGGGGAGCTTCGATTGCAGGCTTTTGGGGTCACCGAGCCTACCAGCGGAACGGATACCACAAAGCTCAAGACGCGCGCAGTGCGGGAGAATGATTGCTACCGTCTTTATGGGCAAAAGGTCTGGACGTCGCGTGCATTGCATTCCGACTTGATGCTGGTTCTAGCGCGAACGACTCCTTTGGAGCAGGTTGCCAAGAAAACAGATGGCTTATCCGTATTTTTGGTCGATCTGCGCGAAGCCCGGGGAAATGGATTGGAGATCAAGCCGCTCGCCGCCATGATCAATCACAATACGACCGAAGTGTTTTTTGACGGCGTGCAAGTTCCGCTCGAAAATCTGATCGGAGAGGAAGGAAAAGGGTTCCGATATATCCTGGACGGCATGAATGCAGAGCGCATACTGGTGTCGTCCGAGGCGTTGGGGGATGGTCGTTGGTTCGTTAAGACCGGATCAAAATACGCGTGTGATCGAGTGATTTTTGACCGTCCTATCGGGAAAAATCAGGCCATACAGTTTCCTATTGCGCGTGCCTACGCGGAAATCGAAGCTGCCGATCTGATACTGCGCAAGGCGGCCGCGCTATTCGATGCCGGGCAGCCTTGCGGCGCCGAGGCCAATATCGGCAAGATGCTTGCCTCCGAAGCATCCTGGCATGCGGCTGAAGCGTGTCTACAAACGCACGGGGGCTTTGGCTATGCGAGAGAGTACGACGTAGAAAGAAAATGGCGAGAGACTCGTCTGATGCAAATCGCGCCGATCTCGACCAACCTCATTCTGGCGTACATCGGAGAGCACGTCCTCGGCATGCCGCGATCATATTGACGGACCTGGCGAGCGCGAGTCTGTGCGCGGTACTCGCCTCAACAGGAATTTTCAGGAAAAGGAATTTCCCATGGCTGGCCTGACTGAGAGTCTATCCCGTTTTGCTGCCGATCCGGCCTTCGGATCGCTGCCTGATGCTGTTAGCAATATTATAAGAACCGGCTTCACGGATACGGTCGCGACAATGATTGCCGGAAGGCAAACTGATGCCGTTGAAATTCTGCGAAGATTCGTCGACCAGCGCCAGGCGCAGGTCCATGAAGCACGTATACTTTTTCTTGATGAGAGCGTATCCAGTATGGACGCGGCACTCATCAATGGTACTGCGGCTCACGTACTGGATTACGATGACGTGGCATTGGGCGGGCATCCCAGTACCGTTTTAGTCCCGGCAATCCTGGCGGAAGCCGAACGTCTGGATGCCTCCGGGGCTGCGGCCATGCATGCATATCTTGTCGGCTATGAGATCTGGGCAGAACTTTTTCGACGAGAAGCCGACTCCTACCATATTAAGGGTTGGCATCCGACAGCAGTTCTAGGTACCGTTGGTGCCGCCGGTGCCGTGGCTTCACTGAATAAGCTGCCTCTAGAACAATGTCGCCATGCTATCGCTCTGGCTGCAAGTATGGCCTGCGGACTGGTCGCCAATTTCGGTACTATGACTAAGTCGTTGCACGCCGGCCGTGCGGCGAGCAATGCGATTCAAGCTGTTGCATTGGCGCGTGCCGGCTTTACTGCCTCCCCTGATGCCATAGAGCATCATGCGGGCTATCTCGCTGCGCTTTCCCCGAAAGGCAATGTAGATTTCTCGGAAAAGACGGAACTGGGACAGTCTTTGAGAATTCTTGAATCAGGGTTGTCGATCAAGAAGTATCCCGTTTGCTATTCGACGCATCGCGTGACTGACGGTGTCCTGGATCTGATCAACGCGCACAACATTCAACCAAACGATATCGAGTCCGTCGATGCCACGATTGGCGTCAGTCAGGCTTCAATGTTGCGAAACCATTCGCCGGTAACTGCTCTGGAGGCGAAGTTCAGTTTGGAGTTTTCCGTGGCGGCGGCGCTCATATCGAAAAGTGTCGGGTTATCAGAACTGACAGACGCCTACGTCAATCAACCCGATGTGCGCGAACTGATGACTAAAGTAAATATTCATACCACTGATACTCGTTGCCCTATCGAGCCTGCTTTCGCGTTGAATGATCTGGTCACGATTACGCTGAAAAATGGTAGCAAACTGGAGTCGGGAGATATCAGGTTTGCCAGAGGCAATGCGTTGCTTCCCTTACACCAGGATGAACTGCAGAGAAAGTTCATGGACTGTTGTACGGGCGCCGACAGTGATGCTGAGTTGCTCTATAAGCAATTGAGTTGCTTGGAAAACCTTTCGAGCATACGGGAGCTAACGGTGATGAGTGCGTGATGGCTTCTCAGCGCCTGTCCAGACCCATTACGTTATTCCTCACCTGACACCTCTGCATCGGCATACCGTTGACTCATGATGTACTGATAAGCCGTCCCGATATCCTGTTGCAGTGCCTTGCGGGCTGAGGCGATATCTTGTGATTCCACTGCGTTGATCAGGGCTTCATGATGGATAACCGCGATTTTATTGCGGGTTCTTTCGGAACCTGATCGCAGGTCATAGTTCAGAATAGGTCCGATCCGCAGCCACAACGACTCGATCATTTTGGTCAGGGTCGGCATGCCTGCCGCTGCGTATAACGAGAAATGAAGGGTTTTGTTAAGCAGCACCACTTCACCTAGACGGTCGCCGCCCGCGGCCATGTCTTCTGCTATTTGTGTATTCAGATCACGCAATGTCTGAATGAGCGCGGCGTTGGCGTTCGGTAGGGCTTTCTCAACGGCATAGCTTTCCACTTCCAAACGGATTTGCGTGACTTCGTGAAACTGCGCCGCAGTCATGACGGGAACACGCACCGATCGATTCGGAGTGACTTCCAACGCTTGATCCGCCACTAACTGATAGACCGCTTGGCGCACAGGCATCATGCTCACTCCGAGGGTATCCGCCGTGGACCGCAGTGACAACGATTCTCCGGGCGTGACTTGGCCGGTGAGCAAAATTTCTTTGATCTGCTGTAGTACCTGCGCGCCCAGTGTTTCATATTCCAGGACAGGTTTCAGTGCTTGGTTCATATCTCATGTGGGCAACGTGGTGTCAGGATTGTACCTAGGTTAAACCCTGATGTGATCTGTGATCACAGATGGATACTATAACTGTGATCACAGGCAGTTACTCAGGTTTTTTCCCCCTAGAGGGGATCCGTTGCGATAGATAGAAATCATGAGGAGACCATTATGCTGCAGAAGAAAGTCATGTCTGGCACAGCTGGACTGTCCCGGCGCAGTGTGCTCAAGGCGGGTGCTGCCGGTCTGATAACGGGCGTTGCAGGTGCCGTTCCGTTTGCCCGTACCGCCTTGGCGGCGGAGCCCATCAAAATCGGTGTCTTGTTGTCGAAGTCCGGCACTTATGCGGTGCAAGGTGAACAAGGCTACAACGGTGCGGCGATCGCCGCAGCGGATGTGGGCGAGGTGCTGGGCCGCCCGGTGCAGTTGGTGTGGCTAGATGAAAACGGGCCGCAAACCACGCAACAAAACATGATGCGCCTGATTCAGCAAGAGAAGGTGGTGGCGGTGCAGGGCGGGATTTCCAGTGGGGATATTCTGGCCATCATGCCGGTCGCCGAGCGTGAAAAAATACTGCTCATGGCAACCGGGCCGAATGCGACCGAAATCACCGGGGCAAAATGCGGTCGCTATACCTTCCGCGTGGATACTCCTAATTACGCCACCACGCGTAGCGTCTACCCAGAATTAGCGAAAAACGGGAAGAACTGGTATTTCCTCTATGCATCTTACGCATGGGGTATCGACGGATTCAACCAGATGAGCGGGTTGCTGAAAGACGATGGCGGAAAAGTCGTCGGAGCAGATCAGACGCCATTGGGTACGACGGACTACAGTTCGTTCATCCTGAAGCTTGTTGCCTCCAAGCCCGATGCCGTATTCCTCGGGTTGGGCGGCAGTGACCTGACGAATTTCCTGAAACAGTTCCATCAGATGGGGCTGACCGGCAAGATCCCTATTTCTGCGCTGAGCTGCAATGATACGGATCTCTGGTCAGCCGGGACGGAATCGGCAACGGGCATCTACCCGAAAATATGGAATTACACGGGCAGTCAGAATACTGAGATCAGCAAGGCGTTCGTGAAGAGCTATCAGGCCAAGCACGGGACACCGCCGGAAGCCGAGGCTTGGCAGGATTGGTTCGGTACGACCGCTATTCTCACCGCGATCAAAGAAACCAACTCCACTGATTCAAGCAAGCTGGTCGAGTTTCTGGAAGGACATAAATTCGACGGCTATAAAGCGGGCTCGATGCATTTCCGTCCCTGGGACCATCAGTTGATTCAACCGACGCTGGTCGCCAAGGTCAAAGAGAAGATTACCGACAAGTACGACTATTTCGACATCGTGAGTGAGGTCCCCGGCAAAGGGCAAACGCTTGACGATCTGTTTGGCTCGCAGAGTGAATCGGAATGCAAGATGCCCACATCGCTATAGCAGCGTGTATCACTGACGTGCCTGGTTGACTCATGTCGCGGTTTGGTAGACCCGGCACGTTTGTACAGGTAAGGGGAACCTGATGTTGGATACGATGTTAATTGCGTCCCAGCTCATGAACGGATTGGTGCTGGGCTTTCTGTATGTGCTCATTGCCGTGGGCATGTCGATTATCTTTGGCATGTTGGGGCTGGTGAATTTTGCGCACGGCGCGTTTTTTGCGCTGGGTGCTTATTTTGCCTTGAGTCTAAGTCCATACCTGGGGTTTGCCGGTGCATTGGTGGCGGCACCTCTATTGGTTGGTTTGATCGGTTTGATTGTCGAGCGCACGCTGTTGCGGCCGCTTTATGACAAAGAGCCATTGCTTGGCCTGGTTCTGACCTTTGGCCTGGCGTTGTTTATTCAGGAATTGATCCGCACCATCTGGGGGTCCATGGGACATCCGTTCGATACGCCCAGTATGTTTTCGGGATTTTTGCAGATGGGGCCCGTGTTCGTGACCCAGTATCGTCTGGCCGTACTGGTGATAACGATCGTGATCCTGATTGCTGTCTGGGTGTTTCTCGAAAAAACGCCTTATGGACGTATCGTGCGAGCAGGGTCGCGTGACCCTGACATGGTCAGCATGCTGGGTATCAATCTCAAACGTGTCTTCACGTTTATTTTTGGGCTGGGATGTTTGTTGGCCGGGGCGGCGGGCGTGCTCGCCGCGCCATTATGGAGCGTCGTTCCGACGATGGCTGAACAGGCAATCATGCCGGCTTTTGTGGTGGTCGTGATTGGTGGGCTGGGTAGCCTTAGAGGAGCTGTGGTCGCAGGGCTAATGGTAGGGATCGCAGTCGCGATGACCATCCAGTTCTGGTCTGTCGCCTCTTCTTCAGTCATGTATGTACTGATGATTATCGTACTACTGCTGTTTCCCCGAGGTTTGTTTGGTGAACGCTGGGAGCGCTTTGAATGAAACCATCTCAACGTCAAAGCCTGCTGGCGCACCCATTAGTGGTATTGGCTTTTGTATTTGTTGTCCTGCCCGTCTTGATGATGTTGGGCGGCTCCACCATCAGCCTGGCCACACAGGTCGTTATTTATACGCTTTACGGCCTCGCTTTCAATTTGCTGTTGGGCTATACGGGCATGGTGTCGTTCGGCTCGTCAATGTTCTTCGGGGTGGCGAGTTATATCAGTGCATTAGTTTCTCTGCACGTGTCTCAGAACGTCGTACTGGCGCTGATTTCCGGTACTGCCTTTTCCGCGTTATTGGGGCTGTTGGTTGGCGCACTGATCTTGCGCCGCAGGGGGCTGTACTTTGCGCTACTGACGCTGGCGTTCACGCAACTCTTTTATGAGATCGCGTTTCGCTGGACCAGCGTTACCGGGGGTGAAAACGGCTTGCAAGGCGTGATGCGTCCGGGACTGGAAACGGCCTGGCACTATTACGTGTTCTGCGCCGTGATCGTACTGGTTTGCGCCTGGCTGCTACAGCGAATCGTGCATTCGCCCTTTGGTCGCGTCTTGCAGGCGATTCGCGACAATGAAAAGCGTGTGCAATATCTTGGATATGACCCCTGGGGCTACAAGCTGTGCGCCATTGTGCTGCACGCCGCGTTCATTGGTCTAGGCGGTAGCATGTTGTCTCTGCTGATTCACGGCGCCTATGCGGATAATCTGAACTGGCAGCACGCTGGCGATCCGGTGATGATGACTCTGCTGGGGGGGATTCATCATTTTCTGGGGCCGCTGTGGGGCGCCATCATCTATATCAACTTGAGCGATCAGTTAAGTGCGTTCACCGAGCACTGGTGGCTGTTCTTTGGCCTGCTGATCATCGTGGTGGTGCTGCTATCCCCGGAAGGGCTAAGCGGATTCTATGCGCGCCTCAGAGGTCACGGACGGTGGAGCTTGACACGCACACCGATGCCCAAGATGTCTGATAGTGTTGCGGATCCCTTCGCGGCCAAAGATCGTGTCGAGCAGCACACGATTCTAGAAATCTCCAATCTAAGTAAGCGCTTTGGCCATGTGGTCACCGCCGACGATATCAGCCTGAAAGTCAACGCGGGCACCATTCACAGTCTTATCGGGCCCAACGGTGCGGGCAAGACAACGCTGTTTAATATGCTGACCGGTTTGATCCCGCACGATGCCGGTAGTATCAAATTCAACGGCCAAGATATTGGCAAACTGAAAATCCACGAACGTACTCGGTTGGGGATATCACGGTCGTTTCAGGTGGTCAGCCTGCCGGAAAACCTTACTGTTCTCGAGGCCGTGCGCATCGCGGCACAAGCAGAGTCCTCGTCGCGAGCATCGCTGTGGTGCGACGCTTATAGCCTGCCTCAACCGTTGGAACGCGCCTGGGGGCTGCTTAAGGCTGTGGGCTTGGAAGGCAAAGCGGGTGAAGTCGTTACCAATCTGCCGCACGGTGAGCAGCGGCTGCTCGATATTGCGGTCACGATGGCAACGAGCGCTGAATTGTTGTTGCTGGATGAGCCGTTGGCCGGGTTGGCCGATGTCGATCGTGAACGCATCAGTGCATTGATTCGTCGTTTGGCGGGCCGTTATACGATTCTGCTCATTGAGCATGATATTGACCGGGTGATTTCACTTTCGGATCGCATCACCGTATTGCACCAGGGAAAACTGATCGCCGATGGCGACCCCGATGCCGTTGTCAGCAATCCCGAAGTGGTCAAAGCGTATCTGGGCGAACACAGTGAAGAACGAGCTGAAGCATCTATCCCTGATCGAGTGGGCGTCGTTGACGGCTCGCCGGTGCTAAGCCTGCAGAGCGTGGATTCCGGTTACAGCGGCAGTACTGTCTTGGACGGACTTTCGTTGGAAGTCCGGAAGGGGGAAGCAGTCGCATTGCTTGGGCGCAATGGTGTGGGCAAGACCACTACTCTGTACACAATCATGGGGCTGTTGCCGGCCAACAAGGGGCAAATGCACTTCAAGGGCGCGGAAATTACCCGTCAGCCCGCGCATATCGTCAATCGTCACGGGCTGGCTATTGTGCCTCAAGGTCGCCGCGTGTTTCCCAATCTAAGCGTACTCGAAAACTTGCTGATTGCTCGCCGTCCGGGCGGATGGAGTGTCGATGAGGTGTTCGAGTTGTTTCCCAAATTGGGAATATTGCAATCGTCGCAAGGGGGCAACCTGAGTGGGGGCGAGCAGCAGATGCTGGCCATTGCGCGGGCTTTGATGGCCCCAGCTGATCTGATCCTGCTAGATGAACCATTTGAAGGTCTGGCTCCCGCAATCGTGAGCGAGGTGCTTGAGGCCGTGATCAAGCTGCGCGAACGGGCCAGTATCTTGCTGGTGGAACAACGGATCGACTTGGCCCTGCAGGTGGTTGATCGCGCCTACATCATGGTGAATGGCCGCGTCGCCTACGAAGGCACCGCAAGCGACCTGCAAAATAACAAGGAACTGCAAGTGAAGTTGCTCGGTGTGTGAGACTGGGATTACATGCAATCCATTTGAAGTGAGGAAATCATGTTTGCAGAAGCGTGTATGCAAGGCCGCAAAGTTCTGATCACGGCTGGGGCCAGCGGTCTAGGGCTGGAAATGGCAAAGGTGTTTGCCGGAACGGGGGCGTCAGTGCTGGTTTGTGATATTGAGCCGAAAGCCTTGGAGCAGGCGGCGCAGACCATCCCGGGTTTACTCACGACGATGGCCGATGTGTCCGACGAGGCCAGCGTGACGAGACTGTTTGAGCAGGTTCAAGCGCAGCTTGGCGGGTTGGATGTGCTGATCAATAATGCTGGTGTCGCGGGGCCTACTGGCTATGTAGAAACCCTGACAAAAAGCGATTGGGATCGCACGCTTGCGGTCAACATTACCGGGCAATTTTTATGCGCTCGTCTGGCCGTACCGCTGCTTAAGCAATCGAAGGCCGGCGTCATGATCAATCTGTCATCGGCCGCTGGACATTTGGGCTTTGCCGGGCGTTCCGCGTATTCCGCATCGAAGTGGGCTGTGGTCGGCTTTACGAAGACGCTGGCCATTGAATTGGGTCAATTCGGTGTACGCGTCAACGCGATATTGCCTGGTGCCGTCGAAGGGCCACGAATTCGCGCGGTGATCGCCGCGAAAGCGCAGACATTGAATTTGCCGGAACAGCAAGTCAGCGATGCTTACGAAAATCAGTCTGCGATGGGGCGCATGGTGTCGGCGCGAGATATTGCCAATATGGCACTGTTCGCGGCAAGTGATGCAGCTGCCAACGTCAACGGCCAAGCGCTGGTCGTCGATGGCCTGACTCAGGCGCTTATTTGATTCGCGGACGCGGGTACGGAGGTCGCTGGCCGATGCTGGCGATTGAGTTGAATCTGATAATGAACAAGGAGTCACTATGGCCAAGAAACCGAAAGCCATCATCACATGTGCAGTAACAGGAGCTATCCACACACCCAGCATGTCGCAGTACCTGCCAGTGACGGCTGATGAGATTGCAGAGGCCGGCATTGCTGCCGCCCAGGCCGGCGCAGCCGTCCTGCATCTGCATGCGCGCGATCCTGAAAACGGCCGCCCCTCGCAGGACCCTGATCTTTTCAGACCATTTCTGACAAAAATCAAGGCGTCTACAGATGCGATTATTAACATCACCACCGGCGGCAGCCCACACATGACGGTACAGGAACGCATGCGTCCCGCCATGGAATTCAAACCCGAGTTGGCGTCGTTGAATATGGGATCGATGAATTTCGGGCTTTTTCCCATGCTGCAGCGCTTCAAAGAATTTCAACACGATTGGGAACGAGAGCATCTTGAGAACAGTCGTGATTTGATTTTCAAGAATACCTTCAACGACATTGAAACGATCCTGACCAAGGGCACCGAAAACGGTACGCGCTTTGAGTTCGAGTGCTATGACATCAGCCATCTCTACAATCTGAAGCACTTCTTTGATCGTGGTTTGGCTAAGGGGCCATTGTTCATCCAGTCCGTGTTTGGCATATTGGGTGGAATCGGACCGGACCCGGAAGACTTGATGCACATGCGGCGCACCGCTAATCGCCTGTTCGGCGACGATTATCGCTGGTCCATCCTGGGCGCTGGTCGAAATCAGATTCCGCTTGCCACGATGGGGGCGGCAATGGGTTCCAATGTGCGCGTCGGGCTGGAGGACTCTCTCTGGATCGGCCCGGGGCAATTGGCGGCATCCAATGCCGAGCAGGTCACCAGGATGCGAACCATTCTGGAGGCCTTGAATATCGAGCTGGCTAGTCCGGACGAAGCGCGTGAAATACTTCAACTTAAGGGCGGCGATAAGGTCGACTTTTAAACGGGCACGCCCAAAGGGTTTAGGCCGTGTCGCATTAGCGTTCGGATAGGAGAGATGCTTTGTTTGATCTGACTGGCCAGGTGGCGCTTGTCACCGGATCGTCGCGTGGCATTGGCTACGAAGCCGCACGTGCCCTGGGCCGACAGGGGGCTACGGTGATTCTTAACGGACGCAATGCGGCTGCTGTGCAGGCGGCTGCCGATGTTTTGCGACGCGACGGTATCGACGTACGCACTGCTACCTTTGATGTGGCAGACGTCGACGGCGCGCAGGCCGAAGTCGATGGCTTGCTGCAATCCTTGGGACGACTTGATATCTTCTTTGCCAATGCCGGCGTGCAGCACAGAGAGCCACTATCGAGCTATTCATTGTCCGACTTCGAGCGCATCGTTTTTACCAACCTCACCGCACAATGGGCACTAGGCCGCCAGCTTGTTGCCTCAATGACAACGCAGGGTTATGGACGGATCATCTTTACCGGCTCGATAACGGCGTTGCAAGGCCGCAAGGACCTGACAGCCTATACCGCCGCTAAGGCTGCGTTGCATGGCGTGGTGCGGCAATGGGCGACAGAATTGGCCGATTCGGGTGTGACGGTTAATGCGGTGGCTCCCGGGTACATTCGTACCGAATTGACCCAAGCGCTGTGGCAGGACAAGACGTTCGATGACTGGCTGAGAACTCGGGTACCCCAGAAACGCTGGGGTACCCCCGAAGATATCGCGGCAGCGGTAGTCTTTCTTGCCGCCCGGGAATCGGGTTTCGTGACGGGACAGGTATTGGCAGTTGATGGGGGCACGACGGCCGTGCTCTGAAACCCGCCAACACTAGCCTTTCAGCGCAACGAGAAGCCCTCCTTAAGCCCGGCGGTAAACAGCGTCGCTTGTAAAATACGCGCAATTTCGGCGAGTGCCGGCGTGATTTCCGTGGTGAGTTTACGGGCAGACATTCCCGAGACATCGCTGCTGCAATTGACCGCTAATTGTGGACCGGTATCCGTGCAGATGGGAATGGCAGCGGCGATGACGTTCTTGTGAACGAGACCCTTGGCGACGACGTAGCCGTTTTTCTCGTATTGGCTGACCGCACTGATCGCCTGTTTGCGGATCTGTTCGGCCTCATCGGGAAATTGAGTGCAGAGCTCTTCAATCACATTTTGACGGGCGTTTTCTTGCATTGCAGCGAGGATTGCCCATCCCAGCGTGCATTTATGCATGGAGAGTCTGGATCCTTTGCGCAGATTGGTGCCAACCATGATTTCAGCCGCGTAGCGTTCGACATAAATCATGTCCAGTTTTTCCCGACTGGCAATCGACACGGCAGTCTGGTAAGTGTTCGCAATATGCTGCATACGGGGCCTGACGTGCTCGAAGGCGTCAAAAGTAGCAGTCGCCGTTACACCCAAGGTTAAGGCGGCTGTTCCAAGTTGAAAGCGTGGACTGCCAGGTACAGACAATAAGAATCCATACTGCAGCAGAGTTTGGCAAAGCCTCCATACCGTCGGCTGTGGCAGATTCGTCAGCCGTGCAATTTCCGTACTACCGAGCTGAGGATGCGCGGCACTGAAGCATTGAAGGATATCCAGACCTCGAGCAAGTGCAATGACTTGCGAAGGGATATGGGTCTTCATTTCCTTGCTTGTTATATCCCCGCGGCGCTGAGTCATCATTTTTTCCTTTACTTACGGTGTGCGTATCTAGACGAAAGTGAGCGGTCATTTCATTCGCAGATGCGCGGCGGTTTAGTTCGTAGATCTGTCCCATCGTGCGGACTGCGAGCACGCTGATGGCGACATCATTTTGTGCTCTGAATTCTATCTTGAACGTTAAACCCCTCTTCGAAAAAGTGTTCCTAGATCGAAAGAAAGCCATTTCGACAAGTGATGCATCACATCGCTCTAGATGAACAAAGTCACGCTATCACAACCCATAAATGTTGCATCGCACGAACTGTCTAGCACGGCATGTCCCGTTTTTTTTGCTTGACAGGGTTTTTTACGTTGCCCACAATAATTCATCAAAAGGATATGTAATTCATCTAATGAATAATAATTAAAATCGAAAAATAGTGCATGGATTCGGAGTTTCTGAAAGGAGAGAGAAGGTGAGTGATTACGAACTGCCGCAGGAACTGGTCCAGTTTCAGTCCACGCTGAAGCGTTTTGTTCAAACAGAGATTGAGCCGCGGGCACATGTGCTTGATGAGACCAATGATCTTCCTGACGAGTTATTGGAAAAGGCGGCCGAAATAGGCTTGTTTGGCTTATCTATTCCGGAGGAGTTCGGCGGGATGGGGACTAGCGAGTTGGCATCGAGTGTCGCGGTCGAGACGTTGAGTCACGGTCCAGGTGGTGCCACTTTTTATCTGGCACCGAGTGCACCAGCGGGTGCGATTCGATTTGCCGGTACGTCGGAGCAACAGCAACGCTATCTGCCACAACTTGCCAGCGGGCAGACTTATGCTGCTTTTTGCTTATCCGAGTCCGGCGCAGGCTCTGACGCGGCGGGTATCAAAACCCGGGCGGAGCGCCACGGCAATAAATGGATTCTTAATGGTTCCAAGCTGTGGATCAGCCGTGCCCGACGCGCAGGAGTCTTTCTGGTGTCTGCCGTGACAGATCCCTCCAAGCGCGGGAAGGGCGCGATTACGGTCTTCGTAATGGAAAAACGCAGGGGGGTCGAGATCGGCAAACTGGATAAGCAAATAGGGCTAAGCGGGTCAGGCAGTGCGGAGGTGATCTTTCGAGATGTAGAGGTGACCGAGGCCGATGTCCTGGGTACTGTTGGAGGCGGGTTCGACGTTTTGAAATTCATTCTCGGCCGTGCGCGTTTGTGGGCGGCAGCCCGCGCGACAGGGATCTGCGCAAAAGCGCTGGAGGATTCTCTGGCCCATGCAGCCATGCGCGAACAGTTCGGCAAAAAGCTGGGAGACTTTCAAGCGGTCAAGTTGAAGTTGGCCGACATGACCACAGACACTTACGTGTCCCGCATGCTGCTGTATCGTGCCGCTCGGCTCTTTGATGAGGCGCAGGACCCGGTGCAAGAAGTATCCATCGCAAAGCTGTATGCGACCGAGGCGGCGAGTCGGTGTGCGGATATGGCAGTGCAGATTCATGGGGCTATGGGTGTCTCGCGCGAGTTTCATGTCGAGAGGCTCTATCGGGATGCGCGCGCCTATCGCATTCTGGACGGAACCTCGGACATTCAACGTCTGATGATCAGCAGTAATCTGCAACGTCGTGGGACGGGAGATGCGATTGCGCCCGGAGGCTTGGTATGAGTGGCGACGATTATCAGACTCTCGACGTCGACGTGTTGGTGATCGGCGGTGGCGGTGCCGGTCTGCGCGCGGCTTACGAGGCAGCCGCAGCGGGAGCCAAAACGGTACTGGCCATGAAAGGGCGAGTGACTAAAAGCGGTGCGACCGCATTTGGCGTGGCCGAACTGGCCGGTTTTGCCGTCCCCGATGGCGCCGGCGACCCGTTGGATTCTCCCGACGTACATTTCAACGACATCATGGTGGCGGGGCAAGGCTGTAACGACGCCCGCTTGGTACGCATTCTGGTCGATGAGGCGGAATTGGCCTGCCAAGACATACAGCGTTGGGGGGTCGAATTCATTCCTGATCCGGCTACCGGTAAACCCCTGGTTGCCATGGGCGACTTTGCCTCTCGGCCTCGCAATCGAAAAATCTATCACCATGGCAAGCCCATCACGGTGGCGTTGGGTAAGCAGATAGAAAAAGCCGGCGTGCACTTGCTGGAGAACACCGTGGCATTAGGACTGGCGCAAGACGAGCACGGTGTGCACGGCGCGCTTTTTCTAAGTGAAGACGGCAAGCAGATCTTAGTGCGTGCGGGCGCCACGATCCTGGCAACGGGAGGTGCGGGGCAGATGTTCAAACTCAGTCTGATGCCGCCCGATATCACCGGCGATGGCTATGCGCTCGGCTACCGAGCCGGCGCGCCGTTGGTCAATATGGAGTTTATTCAGGCGGGCTTTGGCACGATCAAGCCGTCGCTGAACATCATCATGGCCTGGTTCTGGGCGCTAGAGCCGCAGTTTCTGGATGTCAACGGACAAGACCTGCTCGCTGGGGTGCTGCCAACGGGATTGGATGCGACAACCGTCATGAAGGCCAAGGTCAAGCATTATCCCTTCAGTGCATCGGATGATTCACGCTGGTTGGAGATTGCCGCAAAACGCGCTATGGATGAGGGGCGGCTTACGGATCTCGGTGGTTTTCGGCTGGATTTGAGACACGTTGACGAAGCAAAACTGTCCCCGGGCAGTGATCTGGCGGTGATGTGGGAAGTATCGAAAGCATGGATGGAAAAAAAACGCCTGGATTTCGAAAACGCGCCGCTGGAAATGGGCTTGTTCGGCCACGCGATCAACGGTGGGCTAGTGATAAACGAGCACTGCGAATCTACCGTTCCTGGGCTGTATGCGGTGGGGGAAACCGCGGGAGGCCCTTATGGAGCGGATCGTCTGGGGGGAAATATGCTGCTGAACTGCCAGGTATTCGGGCGGCGTGCAGGGTTGCGTGCTGCCCAGGTAGGACGCGCACGCGCCGTGCGAGCGCATCAGGCGGTGCCGCCCGATATGTCGCATGTGTTCACGTCCCGAGGCGCAAGAGATCCCAAAGAGGCAGTACTCGCGGTCAAAGACATCATGACACGGGACGTGTTGATCATTCGCAATGAAGCAGGCTTATCCAGAGCACGCGAAGCGCTCGAACAGCTGCATGCAGACATCATGTGCGGCGCGTTCCAGACCGCGCAGGTCAAACAACAGATTACGCTGAACGAAGCATTGAACCTGTTGGATACCGGCAGAATGATTGTGGAGGCAGCACTGCTCAGGCGCGAGACCCGCGGAAGCCATTATCGAGAGGACTACCCCCACTCGGCAGAGGGATTGAGTCAACCTGTTTTCATTAAAAACGCGGATGGTCGCTGCGTCGTGACTCTGGCTAACTATACGGAGATCATGCCGTGAGTAACCATGCGTGCGTAACGGTAGCGCATCATGGTTCAGTTGCATTGGTCAGTTTGAATCGTCCTGACGTGCTCAACGCTATCGATGCCGACGTCTGTGACCGACTCGTCGCGATATTTGATGAATTGGAATCAGAAAATAATGCGCGCGTTGTGCTGCTTCGTGGCGTCGGCACGCGCGCTTTTTCCGCCGGTGCTGATCTTACCTATATGCGCCGTCTGCAAGGTCCGGCGTTGGCACGGTTTATCGAAAAAACCTGGGTGTGCTTTGATCGTATCAGTCAATCCTCGCTGCCGACCATCGCTGCGTTGCACGGCTATGTGTTGGGTGGCGGTCTGGAACTTGCTCTAGCTTGCGATTTGCGTTTGGCCGATGACTCTGTCCGAATAGCTCTGCCGGAAATGAGCCTGGGCAGTGTGCCGGGATCGGGCGCGATGCAACGATTGCCTGCACTGATCGGTACATCCAAGACCTTTGAATTGGCCGCATTCGGGCGTCGGCTGCACGCGGGAGAAGCACTGTCATTGGGATTGATCAATGCATTGACCGATGACATGCCATTGATGGAGACCGCGATGCATTGGGCTACCCAACTGAGCCAACGTCCTGCCGAAGCTTTGCGCTATGCCAAGGTCGCCATGCGCATCCGCGGTGATCCAGCCGTCGCGGCGGCAATGCATGGCATGGTTTCCGTTACGTGCCATGAAGCTAAAGGCTATATGCACCAGACTGACAGATTCAACAACAAAAACATATCGTCATGAATGGACTAAGAGGAGGAAACAATGGAGAGCTTTACTGCCGTACTGGACGTCATAGACAAGATACAACGGCGCCTGACCACGATTTTCTTTTTTCTTACTTTAGTGGTGGTAGCCCTGCAGGTTTTTAACCGCATGTTGTTTCAGATACCGATTATGTGGACCCAAGATATTTCGGTATTTTGTTTCATCTGGCTTGCGATGCTCAGTGCGAGTTCTTCGGTGCGCTCCCGAGGTCATTTTCGGGTGGTGTCGTTTATTGATTCTATTGGCTTTCTGAAACGCTGGCGTTTTCAATGGGAAGTCTTTGCGTTGATCATGATGATACTCATGTCAGCTGTCTTAACGATATACGGTGCGGTTTTTACACTCGAAGGCGTTAAGGAGCAGTCACCAGGCTTGGCTTTCTCTATGGCATGGTCCTACATTTGTGTGCCCGTTTGTAGCTTCACTGCCTTGCTCTTTTCTCTCGAGAGAATGGGTTCCATTCGGAGAGATCTCGCCGGCGATAGCGCCGACAGCGTTATGGAGGCAGGAAGCTAATGAACCCGATCCTCGTTTTGTTCGGCTCTTTTTTCCTCATGCTGTTCCTGGGGGTGCCCATTTCATTCTCGCTCGGGTTGTCATCTGTGATGGTGATCCTTATGCTCGACATCCCTTTATCTATTATCCCGCAGACGGCCTATCACGGTTTGGATAGTTTTGTATTGCTGGCGATTCCGTTTTTCATGCTGTTGGGTGTATTGATGACAGCGGGTAGTTTGACTGATCGATTGTTGGAGTTGGCTGGCTCGTTGTTTGGCAAGTCGCGCGGCTCGACTGGAAAAGTCAACATAGCGGCCAGTGTGCTCTTTGGCGGGGTATCAGGTTCCGCAGTCGCTGACGTGGCGGGTATTGGAGCTGTCCTGATCAGGGCCATGATTAAAGAGGGCTATACCGCTGAGTATGCCGTGGCGGTTACGGCAGCCGCATCAACGGTGGGTATTATTCTGCCACCCAGTATTTTCCTCGTCGTCTATGGTTCGCTGGGCAATATCTCTATCGGGGCGTTGTTCCTGGCCGGTATTGTGCCTGGGCTGTTGATTTCGGGTACGCAGCTGATTTATTGCTCATATTTGGCCCGCCGTGATGGTCATCCCCGCGGCCAGCCCTTTAGCTTTCCCCGTTTCGTGAAGGCATTTCGTAAAGGCATATTGCCTTTCGGCATCACGATCATCGTGATCGGCGGCATTCGAGGAGGATGGTTTACCGCAACAGAGGCTGCCGTGATTGCTGTGCTCTATGCCTTGGCGTTGGGTTTCATTATCTATCGCACCATCTCGGTTAAACGTTTTTTCGCTGTGCTAGGAGAAGCGACAGAATATTTAGGGCCCACGCTGTTTTGCGTCGCGATGGGAATGCTCTTTGGTTGGGTCATGAGCTACCTGGACGTGCCAGCTTTAGTCGGCGATCTGGTGAAAGGCCTGGAACTCCCTGCCATTGTAATTTTGCTGTTCATCGTGGTCCTGTTTGTAGTGGTCGGCACCTTTGAGAGCGGAGTTGCCTCCATTGTCATCTTTCTTCCAATCATTCAACCCATGACGATTGCCGCAGGGTTGGATCAGGTGCACGTGGGAATCATTGTGTGCACCACGCTGGCAATGGGACTGATCACACCGCCTTACGGCTTGTGCTTATTGCTGGCTTCAAAAATTGGCGGCATTTCCATTGATCGTGCTTTTTTTGCAGTGCTCCCCTGGATTGCCGTCTTTCTTTCTGTGGTAGCGGTCATGGTCTTTTTTCCCGATCTAGTGTTGGCCCTACCAAGATGGCTGGCGCCCGAGTTCATGAACTGAGCAGCTGGGATGCCGGAAGACTGCAACTGTCTGATCCGTCAAGGTGTCATGCCGACGCTGATCGAGACACATTATGAAAATGAAAAAAGGAGATAACCATGGCGACACCTTTTCGTAGATTCACTAGAACTTTGGGATTGATAGCCGTCGGCCTGACGCTTGTAGCGCCGATGGCTGCAAAATCGGCCGTGACGCTGCGTATGGGTAGCGAGGAACCGTTTTCGGATCCTCCGCGCGTAGCGGCTCAGTATGGCCTGGATTGGTTGGCGAAAAACGTCGGCGCCAGGACCCAAGACGAAGTGCGCATACGCGTATCGGGTAATGCTGCTTTGGGTCCGGAAAAGGAGCTTCTGAAAAGCGTGGCGTCTGGTGTGGTGGATGGCTGCGTAGCCACGACCGGGAATGTGGCGGCCCTGGTCCCCGAGCTGCAGTTGTTCAGCGTCAGCTATCTGTTTAAAGACTTTGATCATGCCATTCGTCTGTTGAAAAACGATGCTTTTTTCGAACGGATGCAGAAGCTGGTTGCCGACAGAAAACTGGGTATGCAATTAGTCAGCGTGTCATTGACTGGATCTCGGAATCTTTATAACCGGGTGCATGAGGTTAACTCGATGGACAGCATGAAGGGTCTGAAGATGCGTGTCATGAATAGTCCGATTGAAGTCAAAGTATGGAGCGAGTTGGGCATGATGCCGACCAGTATCCCAGCGCCCGAAATTTATTCCGCTCTGCAAAGTGGAGTAGTGGATGCCGCAGAGAGCTCGATCTCTGCGATCGTCGCGAGCAAATACTATGAAGTCGCGCCCAATCTATCGCTGACGAATCACCAGATCAGTGTGATGCTTTACTTCGTCAGTGATAAGGCTTTGGCCAAGGTGCCCGAGGAGGTTCGCGCGGATTTGATGGCTACCTTCCGCGAGGCCGGACTCGTGCAGGCACAAGCCGCCGTGGCACTGCAAGAAAAAAGTCTTGCCTTCCTGCGCAGTCGGCCCAAAGTCAAAGTCATCGACATCGATACGGAGCCGTTCCAGAAAAAACTACTGCCATTGCAAGAGGAAGTCGCTAAGAAATTTGGAATGGAGGATGTTCTTGCGATGATTCACGAGACTGGAACCGAGGAACAATAGCCCATGCGCGCAAATAAAGTGATGTCGGCCGATGAGGCCATCGCGCTGGTGCAATCAGGATCCACCCTGGCTGTGGGCGGGGCTGGGGGCGTGCAGGAACCAGACATTCTGTTGCAGGCGTTGCTTAACCGGTATCGGCAGACCCAGGAGCCCAAAGAACTGACAGAGTTTCACCCCATTCGTACTGGCGAGTTGGAGGGACGGGGGACCAGTATCTTTGGCGAACCGGGTATGTTGTCTTGCATGATCGGTGGTTCGATGTGGCCGGTAGGAGTGCCAGAAATTATCCGTCGCATTCATGATTGCGACATCGAAGCTTATAACCTGCCCATAGGCATCATGTATGCCATGCTGGATGCGGCCGCTGCCGGCCGTCCGGGGGTGTTATCGACGGTAGGCCTGGGTACGTGCATGGACCCTGAGTACGGTGGAGGTGGGCTCAATCCCATCTCGACCCGCCAACTTGTTGAGAAGGTTTCCCTAGGTGGACAGGAC
>Ga0182738_1001305_pt1 | contig 31571 bp, 35 predicted proteins | sample eDN5th30CBELigMG_FD_128876 | JGI IMG/M metagenome (GOLD analysis project Ga0182738, IMG submission 128876) | Enriched Miracle-Growth compost microbial communities from Emeryville, California, USA - eDNA 5th pass 30_C BE-Lig MG (version 2)... ...
CGAGCAGCGAAGCAGTCCAATTAGTTAAAAACTATTTAAATATAAATAATGACAAAATGCATGTAGAATACGATCATATGGACGGGGACAATTATATTATCCATGTCTTTGAGGTGGTTATTGATGATCCCCAAACAAATGTGGGCCATACAGCAACATACGGCTGGTATGGCGTAAATAAACAGACAAAAAAAATATATGATGCATTCAATTAATTTAATAAATAAAGGCAAGACTGAAGGAGAAAAGATAAATGCATGAGTGCGAAGCTTAAAAAGAGATGCGGGTAAATATCCATCAATCAGATGATCAAATTGTGCGTTTAATCAGCGAAAAAAGCCAATATGCCAAACAAGTACAAACGATGATTGTTTGTTTTAATGAGTATGGATTAAAATAGTGTGCAGAGACAAAAAAAGATAGAGAAAGACTATGCCCCTTGTTTTACAGAACAAGGGATTTTTTATTGTATCTCCTCAAACTTGTCTCTTTATTATGAATTCTATACAATAATAACTGTACATAAAAAATAAATAGAGGAGCACATACATAATGAAGAAATCGTTTTTATTCGGTTTAGTGATGTTAATATCTCTTGTTTTGCTTGCGGCATGTGGATCAAAAGAAGGAAACAAATCCAGCAGTTCTTCTAATGCTGATTATGCAGACAAAATTAAAGAAAATCCGATTGTGACCATTGAGATGAACGGTGGCAAAAAAATTGAAATAGAGCTGTATCCAAAAGTAGCCCCAAATACAGTAAGTAATTTTGTTTCGTTAGTAAACAAAGGTTTTTATGATGGTTTGACGTTTCATCGGGTAATTCCTGATTTTATGATTCAAGGGGGAGATCCAAACGGGGATGGCACAGGGGACCCTGGCTACAGCATTAAAGGGGAATTCAGCTCCAACGGCTTTGATAATGACTTGAAGCATGAAAGAGGCGTTATCAGCATGGCACGATCAACAGACCCTGATTCTGCTGGATCGCAATTTTTTATTATGGTCGCAGATCAAGAAAGTTTGGACGGAGAATATGCAGCATTCGGCAAAGTCACTAGCGGTATGGATACCGTGGATACCATCGTAAATGTTGGAAGGGATGAAAGTGACAAGCCGCTGGAAGATGTCATTATGAAAAAAGTGACAGTAGATACAAAAGGGGAAAAATATCCAGACCCGGAAACAAATAAGTAAAAAGTTTTCTTTCTGCAGAAAAAAATGGTATGATAAAGTGAAACTTTTATGAGCAGGGAGATATTCCTGCTTTTTATTAGTGAAATCCATAGACTTTAACGGACAGATTTTCTGCCTGTTGAAGGGGAATAAAATGTGATGTAGAAAAAGGAGTTGTTTAATATGGCGAAAAAAGGATACATATTAATGCAAAATGGCGAAAAAATTGAATTTGAATTATATCCAAACGAAGCACCTGGAACAGTTGCTAACTTTGAAAAATTAATCAAAGAAGGCTTCTATAATGGATTAACATTTCACCGAGTTATTCCTGGTTTTGTAAGTCAAGGGGGCTGCCCAAACGGAACAGGGACTGGTGGGCCTGGCTACACAATCAACTGTGAAACAGAAGGAAACCCTCATAAACACGTAGAAGGTGCTCTTTCTATGGCACATGCAGGGCGCAATACTGGAGGAAGCCAATTCTTCATCGTACACGATCCACAGCCGCATTTAAATGGAGTACACACTGTATTTGGTAAAGTAACTTCAGGCATGGAAGCTGTAAAAGCAATGAGAAACGGTGATGTAATGGAGAAAGTGGAAATTACTGAATAACAGCAAAAAAAGAACAGCTTTTTGTGGCTGTTCTTTTTTATATTACTTATAAATTTTACGCATCCAAAATAAAATATTTTTAATAAAAGTCATTTGCAAACATAGTATAGAAAGTTAGAGCAGCGGATATTATGGAGGAGAAATTAATCAAAGGGGAGGGAGTTTATGCGAAGAACCCGAACAAAAAAACGATTTTTGCATCCTTTTTGGCCTATCATCGTCATCTTTCTAGTGGTTGTTGTAGGAGGCCTTGCTGCTTACCATTATTATGAGTCTTCTACAGCCGCAGATAAAAAACAAGCAAACCTTGCTGAAACAGCCGAAGTTAATGGATATGATAAAAGTAATTCTGCTGAAGAAAAAAGTAAAGATGATCAAAAAGAGCAAAATGCCTCGGAGGCATCCATTCCTTTAGAAGAAGCAGTGCCTACTTTTTTCGCAAAAAATAGAACGATAGAAGAAAAGGTGAATAGTTTATTAGAAGATATGTCCCTCCAAGAAAAAATTGGCCAGCTATTAGTAGTTGGATTTCAAAGCAGTCAAGTGGATGAACATATAAAAAAAATGATTCAAGAGTATAAAGTGGGCGGAGTGATTTTATTTGACCGCAATATGGAAGATCCAAAGCAAGTGGCATTGCTTAACAACGAGCTGCAAACTATGGCGCTGGAAAATAAACACCAAATCCCACTGACATTAAGTGTGGATCAAGAGGGCGGGCAAATCATTCGCATGAAAGATAAGGTGTCGCCGATTCCTTCCCAGCAAACCCTTGGACAAATAGGGAATTCGAAAAAAGTATACGATGTTGCTTACCGCACTGGCAAGGAGCTTTCGGCAATGGGCTTTAATGTCAATTTTGCGCCTGTTTTAGACTTGTCTGATACAGATAGCCGTTCCTTTGGAGCAGATCCAGAAAAAACGGGCACTCTTGGCAGCCAAGTTGTCACAGGTTTAATGGATTCAGGAATTGTTGCAACATTAAAGCATTTTCCAGGAAACGGGCGCAGCAATATTGATCCACATATGGAGTCGTCCTCTGTGCAGGCGGATAAAGGAAATTTGCGGACAACAGATATTTATCCCTTTAAACAAATAATTGATGCAAAGGATAATAATCGTTTTTATGTGATGGTGACACATATTAAATATCCAGCCTATGACCGACAAAACCCTGCCAGCATTTCACCGATCATTATTCAAGATTTGCTGCGCAAAGAACTTGGTTTTACAGGCATTGTGGTTACAGATGATTTGGAAATGGGCGCTGTCAGCAAACATTTTGCTTATGAGGATTTAGGAAGCAAGGCAGTAGAAGCAGGGGCGGATATGCTTCTTGTATGCCATACATTTGAAAACCAGCAAAAAGTGTACAATGGAATAGAAGAAGCGGTTAAAAACGGGCAGTTGTCAGAGGAAAGAATCAATGAAGCAGTAAAAAGGATTTTAACCAATAAATTGACTGTCATACAAGATACAGAAGTGGATCCAGCAATGGCAGAAGCGATTGTAGGGAAATAAAGCGGGAGGGCTTAAAGGGAGCCGTCTTGCTTTATTTTGCAAATAATAATTTTACGCATCCAAAAAAATAATTTTTATTCGTATAAAAAGCAACCGGATAAAGCTTTTGTTTATAAATGGAATACAGCCATAGCGTTATGGAAGAATAGTATAATAGTGGAAAAAAACAAAGCGAGGAAAAAAAGATTGCATAATATTTTATCGGTTACACAAACGGAGTTATATGAATTTCTATTAAATGTTGCGCCAGTCAGGCCTGTATTTATATGGGGAGCTCCAGGAATCGGCAAATCTTCTATAGTAGAAAATTTTGCAGAGGAAGTGGGAATGGACTGTGTCTCTTTGCTTGGAAGCCAGCTGGCGCCAGAAGATATAATCGGCGTTCCATTTACGCATCCAATATAAAATATTAATTATAAAAATAAAAAAATTAAATAAGAAAATATATCAGTTCAGATGCAAAGGAATTGACCATCACTCCGTATCTGCTGCTTCCAGAAAAAGGCGGGGGAACAGAAGGGTGGATTTTGTCGAAAAATAGCTATTTCAAAAAAGCTGACAAAAAAACCAGAAAAAAAGAAGCAGTTTTTCTCTCTCCATAACAAAAATCCCAATCTTTCTATTTATAGTCCAGAAAGATTGGGATTTTTATTTATGCTCCTAATGTTTTGATCTCATCAAGAGAAGAAGCAGGTTGGTTTTTCGATCTAACTTGCAAAGCCAGCAGCATTAATGCGGCTAAAATAAATAATAAGGCTAAAAATGCAATATTATACGTATGGGTGATATCCTTTACTGCGCCAACAAATATTGGAATAAAACCGCTTAGCATGTAGCCGCCGAATTGAATCATTGCTGTCCATTGGCTGGCATCTTTTGGTGTGGATGTTGCATCTAAAGGAAGAATCATGGTTATTGGAAATAATCCGCCAGCACCTATTCCCAGCAAAGCAGCAGTGATGATTGGAGGAATATCACCGATCATCAATAAGATAATGCCGACAAAGGAAAATAAAGCACATAACATTATCCAAGGTTTTCGATTGGAACGATTATTGATTAACATCGGAATGATGAAACTTGCAATCATTTGGGTGATAGAAAAAACAGTAACCGCTGTTGCTGCATATGTGGCACTATATCCATTTTCCTGTACTTTTGGCGCCAACCATGTTGCAAGAGAATAGTAGATGCCAGATTGCAGGCCAAAAATAATTGTAAGCAGCCAAGCATATCGATTTTCCCAAGGCAATCGGCTTTTTTGCATGATTGGTTTTTCTTCCGTCACTTTTTGCTGACGAGCCGTTTTAATAATTGGCAACCAACCAATAATTCCGATGAGTGCAAATAATGCCCAGATTGCCAAAGCGTTGTTCCAAGAATTGTGGAATGCATGCATAACAGGCACAACGAATCCTGCGCTTAGCGATGCGCCAATCCCCATCCCCGCTGAATAAATACCGATCATAGAAGAGGAAGAAGCCGGAAAATTCTTTTTAATATATCCAGAGATAAGTGGTCCCGCGACGGCGATTCCAATTCCAGCAAATACAGCGGTCGATAATAACAAAAAAGGAATGGATGCAACAAGGCGCAGAGCTGTTGCCACACCAATCAATAAAATAGATAATGCAATCGTCAATTCTAGTCCAAATCGTTCACTTAATTTTCCGGCAACAGGAGCAAAAATTCCCATGCAAAAAACAGGAAGCGCAGTCAGCAGACTCATGGACATGCTGGACATATGTAAGTCTGTTCTAATATTTTCCAAAACTGGTGAAATGGACGTGATGGAAGCACGCAAATTCATGGATATCATAAACAATGCGAAAATACTCCAAATTATATAAATCTTTTTTGGCTGTTCCATTAGGAATCCCCCTTTTTTTTGAACAGATGGATAGTTATCTGATATACTATTGTTAACTCATTTGGATACTATAATATACTTTTTAGGTGAAAGCAATAGGAAAGGAGGAAAAATATGATGGAAGAAAATTTCGAATTATATAGCCAGGTCGGAAAAAATCTAAGAGAATTGCGCAGACAAAGAAGAATTAGTTTAGAAGAATTGGCGGAGAAAAGCGATGTCAGCAAATTAACATTAGGCAAAATCGAAAGAGGAGAAGCAAATCCCACGCTTAATATTCTTTGGAAAATATGCAGAGGATTAACGATTCCGCTAGCATCGTTGCTCATTTTTGAAGAAAAGACAGAAGTATACCGCTTTGGGTCTAATCCCCACTTCAATGGACCAAATAATGACTGGTTTGTCGATCCTTTATTTAAGATGTTTGGCACAATGGAGTGGTACAGAGCATGCATAGAGCCAAATAGTGAGTACAGTGAGTTTCATTTGGCGGGATCTGAGGAAACAGTGCTTGTATTAAATGGCCGATTGGAAATCAAAGTAGGAGAAACACACCATCTATTGCATCAGTGGGATGTTATGAAATTTAAAGGAGAAGAATTGCACACTTATATAAATCGTTCGGATGAAAAAGTGCATTTAATGCTGTCGCTGACCTATACAGCGGCAAATCAAACGTTATAAATATACCAAAAGGCCAATTAAAGGGGCAAGAATGCATAAAACTTTTATTCCTTTAGTTGGTTTTTTACTAACAAGAAGATATATAAAATTTTACGCATCCAATATAAATTAACTATATTCAAAAAATACATTTAGAAAAATAACTTAAATGCTTGTAAAAGAATAATAATTTATTGCAAAACAATAAATAAACTGATATTTTAATCATATAAATAAACATTAAAATAGGGAGGAAAAATGAAAAAAAAACGTGTCATTTTTATTTTGTTTGTTTTGCTAATAGCAGTGATCACTTTTTATTATCGTTCGTCCTCATCAGAAAAATGGACAAAATCCACCAATCTTTCTGATGAGGAGATTGGCGGGACAGTGCTGCATGAAAATATAAATAGTTCCTCTTTTGTCAAACAATACGGCAGTCCTTTAAGCAAAGACAATAATAGTTTTTATGATTACTATCATTGGAAAAATGGATTGCTAACCGCTTCATTACCTTCTGGCAAAGAAAAAGGCTCTATCATGCGGCTGATTATAAAAGATACAGACGATAATTCAGATAATTCTCCACTTCATACTGCGAAAGACATTGTATTAGGCGATAAAAAAGAAAAGGTTATTTCTTTATATGGCAATAATTATTATAAAAGCAATGAACAGGGAGCAGACATCATTGGCTATATTGACCATAAGCACAAGATCACTTTGGAATTTTGGTGCGTCAGAGGCGGAGGAGTTGCTGAAATCAGATTAGATGATGCAAGTGTGGAATAATAAAAAGCTTGTTTTTAGCAAAAACAATTTGTTCGCCATTGTTGTTTTCTTTTGCTACTATAAAACCAAGTGATCTATAAAGAAAGTGAGGTTTTATTATGAAATTTTTTGATAAAGTTGTGGTTGTGACAGGTGCAAGCAATGGCATCGGCAAGGGCATTGCAAAAGCATATATAGAAGAAGGAGCAAAAGTAGTTTTAGCCGATATAGATGAAACAGCGGGACAAGCATTTATGGATGAGTTGGAAAATGCCGATCAAGCCATTTTTGTCCAAACAGATGTAAGAAAAGAAGAAGATATTTTTGCTTTATTCCAAAAAACGGTCGATACATATAAACAAATAGATATTTTGGTGAATAATGCTGGCAAAGGGCTGTTTAAATCCATATATGATGTCACCATGGAAGAATGGGACGATGTCTTAAATACCAATTTGCGCAGCGTATTCCTTTGCTCCCGGGAAGCGGCAAAATATATGCGAAAGGCAAAAGGCGGCTCCATTGTCAATATTTCATCGACGCGCGCCTATATGTCGGAAGCAAATACAGAAACTTATAGTGCCAGCAAAGGAGGCATTATGGCGATTACCCATGCGCTTGCCAACAGTTTGGCTGAGGATCGCATTACCGTAAACAGCATTTCCCCTGGCTGGATTGAAACCAAACATTATGAAGCATTAAGAGACATCGATCATGACCAGCATTTATCCAAACGAGTAGGAAAACCAGAGGATATTGCCAGAGCCTGTTTGTTTTTAACCAATAAAGACAATGATTTTATTACAGGCACAAACCTTACCGTTGATGGAGGCATGACAGTGAAGATGATTTATGAGGAATAATAAGTATTGGCATACGATTTTGAACTGGGGGGCAGGATGGAAATGAGAATACGCATCCAGAAAATCCTTATATATTGAGTTGTTTTAAAAGAGCCATTACTTTATTTGAAGTTTTGCATCCTCCTTTAGATGAGATTTTTGACGTAATAAGGGGAGCGTCAGGAAAATTCGGATTTACAACGTTAAATAAATCACAATATTAAAAAGCCTAATTTCTCAATTTCTAAGCAATAAAAATTGAGAAATTAGGCTTTTTGTTACTCGAGAAAAGCTCCTTTTATCTGTTTAGGGATGTAAAATCAATCATTTCATTTATTCATGGGGATTGAAGAGCCGAAATGCCAATTCTTCAAGTGTTTGGATTTCATTAAGTGCGATTAGACGTGGTAACTTGTAAAACATGTCTCCTCTCATGTTATGTTGCATAAGACCGTAAGCTTGACGGTACAACGATAACGCCATAGCTTTATGCTCAAAGTCATTCGTTATCTTCCATTCACTTGATTTAAGGAATGCACGGAGTAACCGTTTGTCACACTCAAACAAATCTAGATGCAACTTCCCAATTTCATAATGACGATCAATCATCATTGCATCTCCCCAGTCGATAATGCCACTCAAACGTTTTTCTTTAACAAAAACATGGGACCAAGTTATATCCCCGTGAACAAAATCTAAAGAGGGCGTTTCTATTTTTTTGAGATAATCATCAATTTGCTCAATTAGATGAACAGGTAATGAGCTATGTCTAGCAGCCTCCGTGACCTTAATACCAATCCAGTCCTTCGGGGTCGCAATACCTGAAGGTCGGATTTCATGAATACGTTTGAATTCTCTGCCTAAGTCTGACGCAAGTGTCTGCCATTCTTCATGCGTAAGTGACACTTTACATATAGGATCCCCCGCCATCTTTGAGGTAAGCAAGTAACGCCATGGCTCATTAGGATCATCAAGAAGAGCTCCCCCACCAATAAATCTTGGCACTTTGATATCAGAATGTTTACTTATTGCTGATTGTGCAGACCGTTCTAATTCAAAATTTTTCTCCCATGATGGAGTGTAACCAAAGATTTTAACGACCACATCGCCGTATATAAATGCTGGGTATGAGCCTCCAGTGCCAGCTATCGGCTGATGTTCCGAGATATCGATATTGTTCTTTTCAAGTACTCTGACAACATATGGCCACCAAAATTCCATATCTTCAACACGTGAATGGAATTCATGAAATGAGCTAAACTGTGGGGATAATAATGTTTTCTTATTAGTCATATAGAGTCTCCTTCTATTTCGAAAAAAACATAGTTTATGGATCAATAATGACTCTTCTCTTAGTTAATGCGATCCTTTTAGCGTATTTTTCATATTTTATATCTCCTAAACAATAATATTTAAATTATAAACTAATATTGTGTTCATTTGTTCAGTTAGCAAAAAGAGAATTTGTGTTTTATTTCAAGTTCCCACCAATTACATATTAAACTACTCCATATGACCCTTTAATGGAATATGGTAGGACTATTTGTTCTCTTCTGATAGCTTTCTATATACTGAAGTACTAGATGCTTGCTTTTGGTCCATTACTTATTCTTTTTTAATGAGGCTTGATTGTATTTTTTTAAAAGGTTCCCAAATAATTGTTGTTCTGTTTCTGGCCACTCTTTTAGCGCTTCTTTTATAGCGGAAAATCTAAGCTTTTTATGATCAGCAAATTCTTTTCTGCCCAAATCGGTAATCTCGAGCGTATAGGCTCTTTTGTCCACTAAATCAGGAATTCTTGCTACATACCCTTTTTGTTCTAGTGCGGCTGTTTGTCTGCTTATCGTAGAAATATCAAGATGAGATTCTTCGGCAAGTGTTTTTACGCCAGCAGGTCCCTGTGAAATGATGCGGTGGAGCAATAGGTAGGCAGAGCGGTCCAAATGCCCGATTTTTCTGCTTGCAGAAGTAACGCGCCGAATAAGTACCGACAATTCAATATCAATCATTTCTACAGATCGATCGTTCATATTTTTTTCCTCGCTTTTTTATGTTCATATTACTTATCTTAACATAAGGAGAGAATGCATCAAAACAAGAGACTTTTATCACGCATTAACAGGCTTTTAACCCCCACCTAAGGGATTGCAAGAGAAAACGAGAAATGTAGGTAGGTGGGGAGAAACTTGCCCGTAAAAGCCTGATTGAAGTTTCATTTTATGAAGTTCACAGTATTGACATAAAAATAAATAGTTGTATAATACAATTATATAGTTTCATTATACAACTTTATTTTCATAAGCATAAGGGTGGTGATAGAATGCAAGCGCATGAAATAATGATTCAAAAAGTTTATAAGGTAAAAGAAAGCGATAGTGTGCAAACTGTTATCGAAAAATTTATTGAGCATAAAATCAGTGGACTTCCCGTTGTAAATGAGAAAAATCAAATTGTAGGATTTATAAGCGATGGGGATATACTACGTTATATCGGCAAACATGAAGATTGGATTGTCGATTCTTTTTATTATGCATTCTCCGTAAAAGGGGACAATGAAGAACTTGAGGAAAGAGAGCAGCGGGTTCTAGGATTAAATGTTTTAGAGCTTGCCCAAAAAAAGGTGGTAACTGTTTCTTGGAATGAAGAATTAGAAAATATTGCCGCCATTTTAGGGAAAAAACGCATAAAAAAACTTCCTGTGGAGCAAAACGGGGTTTTAGTCGGCGTCATTAGCCGGGGAGATGTAATCAGAAACGCTTTTCAAGAGCTTCTTTAATTTTATCTAAAAAACAAACAAAGGAGAAATGAAAATGGCATTATCATCAACGCAAGCTGAGACCGCTTCATCATCAGAATCGGCGGTTTCGGCAAAGGAGAAAAATAGTTTTTTTAGCCAGCCAAAAGCAGTATGGGCTGTTTTTTTTGCCTGTATTATTGCCTTTATGGGATTAGGTCTTGTTGATCCCATTTTAGTGGCGATTTCCAAGCAGCTCAACGCCACACCAAGCCAAGTGACACTTCTTTTCACCAGCTATAATGGAGTAATGGCCGTAGCCATGTTGATTACTGGCATGATTTCTTCTAGACTTGGAATCAAATGGACCCTTTTGTCTGGGATTGTCATCATTGCTATCTTCTCAGGTCTCGGCGGGCTTTCGAATAATATTTGGGCCCTTGTTGGATTTCGTGGAGGCTGGGGACTTGGCAATGCATTGTTTGTCGCAACAGCCTTGGCAGCAATTGTTTCCCTTTCTACAAGCGGTACTGCAAAAGCAATTATTCTGTATGAAGCAGCCATTGGACTTGGGATTTCTGTAGGTCCATTGCTTGGCGGATGGCTTGGCGGCATGTCATGGAGAGGACCATTTTTCGGCGTTGCTTGCCTAATGGTTATCGCATTTATTGGACTTATTACTTTAATGCCGTCCACTAAAGCAAAACAGCAAGGCGTTCAAGTAAAAACGTCCATCAAAGATCCATTTTTAGCTTTAAAGCATCGTTCTCTATTGGTTTTTGGGATTGGCGCAGCCCTTTATAATTTTGGCTTTTTTACACTGCTTGCATATGCGCCATTTGTGATGGGGCTTGATGAACATGGAATCGGCTTTGTATTCCTGGGATGGGGGATACTGCTTGCTGTTACTTCTGTTTTCACTGCCCCAATTCTGCAAAGATGGATGGGAACCATTAAAGCAATGTGTCTTATGTTAACTTTATTTGCGCTTGTATTGCTTGCAATGGGAATTTGGACTTCCACACAATGGGTCATTATTGCAGCTGTTATCATTGCCGGGGCTTTATTAGGAAATAATAATACTTTAATCACAACAGCAGTCATGAATTCGGCACCGGTTGAAAGAGCGACAGCATCTGCTGCCTACAGCTTCCTTCGTTTCATCGGCGGGGCATTGGCTCCTTATTTTGCAGGAAAGCTTGCCGAATGGTTTAACCAAAGTGTGCCATTTTATGTAGGAGCTGCATTTGTATTAATCTCCGTTATTTTCATTGCCTTCAATCATCAGCATGTAAAACATGTAGATGAAGCCTATTCAGGGCATTGATAAAAAAAACGATCTGATTTTCATCAGGTCGTTTTTTTTTGTTGAGAAACATAGAGAAGAAGGAATCATCACTCAGGACATGATGAGCATCACACTCGATATCATCTGCAAGACAATGTTCAATCTGGATTTTAAAGAGGGCGGGTAACCAAATAGAGACAGCCATGAATTTGGCCTTTAAAAGAATGAGAAGTCTTATTCAGCTGCCACTATGGGTTCCAATTTTAAAAAAGATTGATTAAAAGGGAGGGACCTTTATAGAATCATTAAAAAGAAAAAATAGAAAGTTAGGATATAATTTTTGCTTCGTTTAACAACTATCTGATTTTTAATATTATTTTCCCTTTCGCCCTTCCTGACTCCGCATATTCCATCGCTTTTTGAGCATCTTCAAAAGGAAAAACTCTATCAATTATAGGTTTGATTTTATCAGTCTCAATAAGGTTTGCTATCGTACGCAATTGTTCTCCACTTGGCTTCATAAACAAAAACGTATATTGAACATTATGCTTTTTTTCAAGTGCCGTAAGTTTAGTGCTTGCTGCTGAAAACAACAGCGTTTTAAAAAATCCGGAACCATATTCTTTACCAAAACGAGCATTCGGCACTCCCGAAACGGAAACAATTTTTCCACCATCCTTCATAATATCGAATGATTTTTCGAGTGTTTTTCCCCCAAGTGTATCAAATACTGCATCATAGTTTTGCAGTATTTCTTCAAATTTTTCTGTTTTGTAATTTATAATTTCATCTGCACCAAGAGATTTCACTAAATTCACACCAGCAACACTTGCAGTCGTTGCAACAGTGGCACCCATTAATTTGGCCAGTTGAATAGCAAATGTACCGACACCACCAGCTCCAGCTTGAATTAAAATCTTTTGTCCCTTTTGTAATTGCATAATGTCTGTTAGCGCTTGATAGGAGGTTAACCCAACCAGTGGGATCGATGCTGCTTCTTCAAAGCTCAAATTTGTAGGCTTTAAGGCGATGTCATCTTCATGAATAGCGATATATTCAGCAAAAGTACCGATTTTACTCTTGCGTGGACGTGCATATATTTCGTCACCAACTTTAAAACGAGTCACTTTTGCGCCAACTTTTGCCACGACACCAGAAAAGTCATTCCCTAAGATAAGAGGCATTTTATATTTAACTAACAATTTCACTTTCCCATCGCGTATCTTAAAATCAATCGGATTAATACTAGCCGCATGAATTTCTGCGAGCACCTCATATTCACCAATTTCAGGTGTGGGCATTTTTGCCAAACGCATTGGGACTTTCCCGTATCTATCAATAACCATTGCTCTCATAGCCTATACCTCCAAATAATATATGTTTAAATTCCATCATTTCAATAAAAGTTCTGCATAAACTTTTCAATATCCGACACAAGCGTTCTTAATAAACCTAATTCTGTACGTACATTAATATAATAAAAGTTTTTTGTCCCTTCTTTACGCATTAAAATAACACCTGCATCTCGCAAAATCTTAAGATGATGAGACACAGCAGGTCGAGAAAGATGTGTTTGTTCCGTGATTTCACCCACACGTAATCCTGTTTGGCAATCTGTTCCCATTAGAACTAACAAGATCGATTGACGTGTTTCATCACCAATTGCCAATAATACTTTTTGACAATTAATAAAATCCTCTTTGATCATATTTAGTTGGTCTTGTTTATTCATTCAGTAGAATACCTCCAATAACCAGTTTAATGGTTTAAGTTGATGAACCATAATGCTGAATACAACAATATACTATTGTTATGTTAAGTGCAATATTGAGAAAGCAAATCGAGACGAATACATCTTAGAGGGGAAGCATCATTAACTATTAACCGATTTACTCATGGACGTTGTTTATTTAACAGGATTTCATGAGCAATTTACTCATGCTTCCTATGCAGATGCAAACCCACATTACGGAACCGGAAAAGGAGCCACTATCTATCAATTTACAAGTAATCAATTCTCTTCTTGCTACACAAAGATTATTCATATTAGCTCAAGGGATGCCTCATTCACGTGTTGGATGGTTTATTACACCAGGAGACTGATCTAAACATAGAGGCACATTATACAGATCAAATTTTCGGATTAACTCATTTGCTGGAATTTAAACTTGCTCCAAGAATAAGAGATTTATCTGATTCATAATTATTTACAATAGATAAAGCTAGTAAATATCCAAAACTGGAAGCTATTTTACGTGGACAATTTTACGTGGACAAATAAATACAAAGGTCAGTAGAGAAAATTATGAGGATGTTTTACGGCTCTCTCATTCTATAAGAGAAGGAACAGCTTCAGCATCCCTTATCGAGGGGAGGGAAAACTAGGTGCTTATGCTTATTCAAGACAAAAAGCTTGGCTACAAAAGAAAATGAGCTTATCACTGTAAATTCGCGGTATCCCATAGCAGGACAATTATGCCTCCATACAAGCTATACAGCAAAAAACAGCCGATAAATCCACTTGCATCCTTTTTTCATGCTATCCAGACTGTGAAAAAAGGCGCAATCACAATAGTTGTAAAAAATATGGCCAATAGCTTTCGTTTAATAAGATTCTCTGTCTCTATTTTGGGACCCCAAAAATCCTATTCATTCTTTCCCAGAATTATACAAGAACCAATAGAAAGGAAAAAGAATAAAATATTGTATCTGATTTTGGTGTAGATAAGAAAAGAGGAAATCTTGACAATGATAATCATTTTCATTTAAAATGATTATACAGTCTATAAATTAAGATGAGAAGGGGCTTACCATTATGCTTTTTTGCTCATGCTGCGGCTTTAAAGAAGAGTTGGATCAAGAAATGTCCGCAGCCACTCAAACGGATAGTTGCCAGCTTTGTCCTTGCTGCGGATTAGATGAAATGGAATATGAATAAATAAAAAAAATCAGCATATACTATATATTTAACGATGATGAAAACGAACGGTTCAATGGAATCTCTTAAAAGGAAGTGTTAGATATGGAAAATTTTTAGTGACGGATCAAAATCAATATAAAGAAGAACTGATTGCTCAATTATTGCACAGGGATTGTTTTAAATCATCGGATGACAGACAATTATATGAGCTGACAATAGATGAATTAGAGAGAGAATATCAAGCAGTGTTGGAATGGCAGGCAGAAGAATAAAAATAAGGGAAAAGAATAAGATTTTTAACATGCCGCAATCTAAAGATTGCCTGATTAATCTTACCTAAATCAGCAAAGTTCCCGCTATTTAATCGTAATAATTACGAAAAAGACGAAAAAATCCCTTCGTCTTTTTTATTGTTTATTCAATTGGCGAAGCTGCTGTTTCAGACTCCTTTTGCTTATTAAATGCTTTATTGACCATCATAGCTCCGGTATAAAATAGAATAGCTGCTAAAATGGCATTCACTGGATGGATGCCAGGAAAACGGATGAGAATTATGACGACACTGAATAATGCTTCTCCATCATTACATAAGTTTTGCCGCCTTTTTTAAATACAGCATCCGTTTCTTCTAATCCAAATTTTTGGTAAAAAGGCACTTTATTTTTTCTAGCATTGCAGCAAATTTTTTTTGCTCCCTGATTTTTGGCATACTCCATTATATAAGCAAGCAGCATGCTTCCATATCCTTTGCCTTGTTCTTGTGGAAGTGTCGCAAATTTGCGGAATTGGGCGGTTTCTTTCTCGATAAAAAGAGAAAGAACCGATACAAGCAGCTCATCTTTAAATAATCCAACATGACTCCCTGCATCATCATCTTTTAATTGTATGTAGGAGAAATTCTTTTCTGGCCACATGACGAGATGCCTTAATTCCCACGCTTGTTCTTTTTTTATCTTTTTATTTCGATTTTTTCCATCTTAACCTCTCCCAGTCATTATTTTGCCTGCAATTATTATACAATTGACAAATAGATTTTGAAATTGTAAAATCACTTTACAAAAAGTTAGAAATCTAACTATTAGAATGTTAATTATGGAGAGGAAAATGAGATCAAGACAAGATACCTCTTATTCAGACTTGTTTCAAATGATCGGCCGAAAGATTATGATAAAAGCAGATGAAAGCATTCATGAATTAGGATTAAATGCACAGCAAGGCCGAATGATCGCCTATATTTATGAAAATCAGGATAAAGGGCTGATTCAAAAGGATTTGGCCGAAAGATTTAACCGCCGCGGGGCAAGCATCACGAGCATGCTGCAAGGATTAGAAAAAAAGGGCTATATTGAAAGAAAGATTCCAGCAGATAATGAACGGCAAAAAAATATTTATGTGCTGCCTAAAGGAGCTGAACTCATTGAAGCATTCGACCAATCTTTTGCCAAAGTTGAACAAGAGATTGTGCAAGCTTTAACGGAAGAAGAAAAAGAAACACTAAAAAAATTAATGATCAAAATCAATCAGCATCTATAGCATTCCTCATCCAGTAGCTTTGGCTGCTGGCAGATAAATAATTTTAACATCAGCCATTAAACATGCTGCTGTATATATTGAAGGCATTTCTGTCATTTTTGTCGGAGGTGTTTATCTCTTTAGGGAGCCAATTATTTTCCCAAGATCCAGCTGTATTGGAAATAGGAACTTATATTCTTTTCGCCATACTGATTTCTGCTCTTTTTAATGGATTCACCGGCTTATTTACAAGCATATTCCAAGCTTTCGGCCAAGGAACCCCCACCACCATAATGGCTTTGGCACAAGGCGTTCTGTTTTTCCCTGTTATTATTATGCTGCATTCGGTTTATGGACTGCATGGCTTGATTTGGTCCATGACCATTACAGAAACCATCACCTGTTTGATGGGCACGATTCTTTTTATCCTATATGGAAGAACAATCAAACAGTTGAAAAGGGAAAATAGCTTAGCCGCAGGTTAAAGGGATCAAATAGTGGCAGCATCTCAAAGAAAAACGGGGCAAACAAAATTTTATCCGCAAATTAATGATTGTTCGTACACAGGGAAATAGGAGAAGCAATAGAGGATGAAAAACTTGATTCTCTTAAACTCTTAAAGAAAGAAGAGGTTTTGACTGCAAACAGGCGACATACAGGTGCCCATAGGAATAGAAACAGGACTTGGTCGGCTCGCTACCAAATCTCATTTCGCCTATCGAGTGAACGATATCTACTAGTAGATAGAGAAAAAGAGTAGAAGCAAATGAAATTAACATTTTAGAATCTGTTCCGATTCTTGACTTTGAAAGGAGTAAATTTGGAGATCCATTTGACAATGAAGTCGAAATGATTAAAAAACTTAACAAATAGAATAATAGGTTGATTGGCTGCAAGAAAAAACGTACAGCAAGTAGAAAATATGCATTTTTTAGGTGAATAGATGATAAAAGGGCTTGTACAGTATAAACAAATAGGAAAGAACAGCAGGCAAACGAAAAAATCAATTAAAAAATTATATTTAGCACCGCTAGAGCAACACATACTAGCACAAAAAATGCAGCAATCATATAGCCAATCCATCTAATTGGTTTTGGAAAAAAAGAAATAGAAAAAGGCTGCATTTCTTTTTCGCCAATTGATTTTCCTGCCAGTCCTATTTCTTCAGGAACATAAATTCGATAATGTGGTTGATTGATAGCCTCTTCTGCTTTTTGTGTTTCATGTCTATTAGACATAATAACACTTCCTTTTGCTTTGCCGACAATAAAATCTCATCATTTTATTATGATAAAACAACCCGTTATTGCTAAATAAGTTATATTTTAGCATTATTATCCAAAAAATCAATCTAATAGAGCGATTGCTTTATCCGGCATTAACGGGCTTTTGCCCCCCACCTCAAGAGGATGGAGAACCCCCACTGATTGAAGTTTCACTTTATCGAGGAGGATGTTGTTTTTGACAATAAACGGTGTCTCTTATTGCGATTCGCAAAGACTAGGAGTATAATAATCTAAATATTAACATCTCAACAAATACTGGAGGCTTTTCTAGTGGAATTTTTACAGGAAGTTTTAACAACATATGCATCTTTTTTTGATTGGGGAATGTGGGAAAAAGTTCTAACAGATCCTGTTTCATGGGGATTGATTGGGACATTGGTTATTTTGGAAGGACTGCTTTCTGCAGACAATGCATTGGTTCTTGCCATTATGGTCAAGCATCTTCCGCCAGATAAACAAAAAAAGGCCTTAACCTATGGATTGTTTGGCGCTTATTTCTTCCGTTTTATTTTTATCGGCATCGGTGTATATCTAATTAAATTTATGTGGATTAAAGTATTGGGAGCTGCCTATCTTGCTTGGATTGTCATTAAGCACTTCTGGAAAGGGGAAGAAGACGAAGAAGCAACTGGCGTCACAAAGAAAGGGCTGCTTGTTCGCACATTCGGCATTTTCTGGGCAACCGTTATTTCCGTTGAATTAATGGATTTGGCGTTTTCTGTTGACAGCATTTTAGCATCATTCGCCGTTTCAGAGGAAGTATGGATTCTCCTTCTTGGCGGAATGATCGGTATCTTAATGATGAGAACGGTAGCTAAATTATTTTTAGTGCTTATCGAAAAAGTGCCGGAGCTTGAAACAACTGCTTATGTATTGATTGGCATTATTGCCTTAAAAATGTTTGCAAGTGTTTTCGGCTATGAATTAAATCATTATGTATTTTTTGCAATTTTGATCATTACCTTTATTATTACGTTTATTATCCACTTTATTAATAAAAACAAAAAATTCTCAGAAGAAATTGCATCAACAAAAGAATAACGTTTTATCTGCCTGTTCTTGAATTGGACAGGCTTTTATTTTGTGTATTTATTGGCATAAGAGGAGGCAACAAAAGAGTCTGGCTTAATTTTTGGCTCAATGCCGATAGATTCCATTCTTGCGACCATTTCATTGACAAATTCTCTTGTTTTATTTCGGGCTCCTGATCCAATGTCGATATGCCCTTCAATTGCAAAGGTCGATCCTTGATAAATATAGGGGAGGACAATGTCGATTAATTGGTTTTTCTTTTTCTCTGTAAATAAACTGACAACTTCTTCTGTCAGGGTGGTTTCATAGGAAATTTTTTCATGGAGGCGAAGCACTTTGCGGGGGACTATTACTTTGCGGATGCAAGCCCAAGCTCCTTTCCCTTTATTTTGGATAACAATTCCTGTAATAAAGGTCGTATGTTTAGCGTGCACTTGGGAGTCTGTGCCGATCATAAGGCGATAATGACCAATTGGATTCCGGTTCATAAATGAAACAATCCGTGTAAAAACTGTCTCAAAGGACATATTCCTTTCCTGCAAGTTTCGAAAAGTAATCGATGCTTTTTCTTCGATATTCATAGACAATTCCTCCTTTTTTAGATAAGGCTGAAAAACGCATGAATTCAATGAGTCATCACAACTATTACTATATTGTATGAATGGAATGATAATTTAGCACCTGATGATTTTTAGGCTTTTGTAGTGAATTTATTTAAAAAATGTAAATAAAATGATGATGCCAACTCCAATAATTGGGATTAGCGCTTTTAATATCCCTTTTTTGTTTAATTCAATATTTTCCAAATCGCCAAAGGATCGGCCGCTGCGCATATTAGTATTTATTTTGGCTCTTGTTTTTTCTGCTGGCTTTTTCATTTGTTTTCCTCCTCTTTTTATAAGAATTAGACATAGCAGGGAGATATTCCTTTCCGTTAAGCAGATGGACAAGATAATTATTTTAACACTTGACTCTAACCTTAGAGGATACCTTAATGTATGGGGGGAAAGGAGGATATATGAAATACAGTGTAAAAGAATTGGCGGATTTAGCTCATGTTACAGTAAAAACTCTTCATCATTATCATAAATTGGGGTTGCTTATGCCAAGTGAAATCAGTGAAGCAGGCTATCGCTATTATGGAATAGAGGAATTAAAGAGGCTGCAGGAAATTCTGTTTTATAAAGAACTCGATATTCCGCTAGCTGAAATCAAATGTTTAATGGAGGATGCTTCCAATAGGTTGCAGACATTAGAAAAACAAAAAGAATTGTTTTTGCAAAAACTAGAAAGATATACAAAATTGCTAGAAACATTAAATCTATCTTTAGACTATTCAAGAAAAGGTGAGAATATGGACAAACATTTATTATTTAAAGGGTTTAACACAGAGGAAGAATGGCAAGCTGCATTAGAAGAACAAAAAAAACATCTGCAAAAAGAATATCAAATAGCACTCGATACCGAAACTATTGAAGTAGAAAAAATGAATTTACTGGCCATAGAGGCTAAAAATTATCTGGACATGATGGCAGCATCATTAAAAAATGGCGTAAAATATAATGATGCGATTGTGCAAAAACAGGTGCGAAGCCATCTCGACTTTTTAAATAAACACGGCCATGCCATCAGCGAGGAAGACTATATTCAGCAAACAAAGTTTTTTCTGCAGGATGATTTCCATCGCAATATGCTCGAAAATCAGCAAACAGGATTGGCGTATTATTTAGTAGCCATAGCGGAAAATCTTAAGTAAGAGGCAGCTGTATATTTTGTATATAAAGCAATTTCCCGCATAAAACAAGCCGTTTTTTCTTCAAACAGAAAAAACGGCTTGTTTATTGTTGCTGATACTAACAAACTTTGTTTCATGCCATTAAATGCAAGGATTGTTTTATGGAAGAAGATTCAGCAAACAGTATAGTGTTAGGAATTTTTAAAGAGGCATCAAACTAGATGTTGAGAATCAGAGGAGAAAATCATAGTTCCTATAAAAATAAACAATATCGCTTCTGAAGCGGTTATTATAAAATTTCAGCCTAATCTATTGAAAAAGGAGAGAACTTATGATAAATTTATAGAGATTGACATTATATAATTATTTTTTAGTTTATTATCCCTATCTTAATTATATAATGAAATCTGTTCTTTTGTCAACCATTATATTTATTTTTTTAAGGAGTGTTTGCTATGAATTCAGAATTTCAGCAGGAGCAAAAACGAGTGGACAGTGTAATGGAGACAATTACGGAGGAAATCAACAAATTGGAAGAAGAAACTTCTAGGCGCAAAAACGAAGTGGTTCATATCCGCAAACACTTTTGGGATGAACTCAAGGTGAATACAGATACCTTTGATGATTTTCTTGAGACCATTATCGGTTTGAGGCAAGAGGCTCAAGCTTTGTCTGTAAGTCAAAGCACCCATAAACACGCATCCAAGAGATTGTCAACGCTGCGCCGAATGCAGGCGGTTCCCTATTTCGGACGGATCGATTTTATTGAAGAAGGCACTTCAACTCAGGAACAAATCTATATTGGCATCTCCACGCTTAGTGATACTAGTGGCGAGGATTTCCTTATCTATGACTGGAGGGCTCCAATCTCAAGTGTTTACTATGACTACCAGCCTGGTCCAGCTAAGTATAGAACACCCGAAGGCGCAATCCAAGGCATATTAGAGAAGAAGTGGCAATATCTTATCCGCGGCGGTGTTCTTCAATCGATGTTCGATACGAGTCTCACCATTGGCGACGAGATTTTACAGCAGGTACTGGGCAAAGGCACCGACAAACAGATGCACAATATAGTAGCGACCATTCAACAGGAGCAAAACCGGATCATCCGTCATGATCACGGGAGGCTGCTCATTGTACACGGCGCAGCTGGAAGCGGCAAGACATCGGCTGCTTTGCAGCGAATTGCCTATTTGCTCTACAAATATCGTGATCGTCTGAATGCTGATCAAATCATTCTTTTTTCGCCTAATTCCATGTTTAACAGTTACGTGTCCAACGTGCTTCCAGAACTTGGTGAAGAGAATATGCAGCAGGTCACATTTCAAGAATACCTGGATCATCGGCTGAGTAAAGAGTTTCAACTTGAAACTCCCTATAAACAATTGGAATATGTTTTAACAGCCGCGGATACTCCTTCGTACAGATCAAGGGTTGCTAGCATCCGCTTCAAAACTTCAACCCGTTTTTTTGAGGCCATCAAATCATATAGACAGTCACTAGAAGCATCAGGAATGTTGTTTAAGGACATTAGCTTCAGAGGGAAACCTATCGTTACTGGACAGCAAATAGCAGAGAGGTTTTACAGTCATGATACTTCACTCCGCTTTCATAACAGACTTGAAAGGTTAAAGGATTGGCTCATAAAAAAAATAAACGAGGCCCAAAAAGTCGAACGGACCAACCAATGGGTACAGGAGGAAATCGAGCTGCTTAGCAACGAGGATTACCATAAGGCGCATCGCTATCTAGCAGAAAAACGAGGCTTTAAAAGAGAGGCGATTGCCGACTATGAAATCGAACCAGAAGCGCTTGCTCGATTGATTGTTCACCAGAAAATGAAGCCGCTGCGAAAACGAGTCCGAGCGTTTTGCATCGTTGACATGAAGGGAATATACAAGCAGCTTTTTGCTGATCCCTTGCAGATCAAAGGTTGGATCCAAGGGGAGACGCCAGCAGAGTGGACGGAAATTTGTCAAGCGACGCTGAAAATGCTAGACGAAGGGAAACTATTCTATGAGGATGCGACTCCGTTTTTACTTTTGAAAGAGCTGATTCAAGGCTTTCAGACGAACAGCTCGATTAAACACATCGTTATTGATGAGGCGCAGGATTATTCACCATTTCAATTTGAGTTTTTGAAACGTTTGTTTCCTGCGGCAAGGATGACAGTGCTCGGAGACTTTAATCAGGCGATATTCGCCCATGCTAGTGAAATGGTTGATTTCCATACCCTCGAAAACCTATACGGTCCGGCTGGAACAGAAGTCATCAACATGACACGCAGCTATCGATCCACAAAACCGATCATCGAATTTACACGAAAACTAGTGCCGAACGGAGAAAGGATTATCCCTTTTGAACGAAGCGGCGAGCGGCCTATGTTAAAACAAGTGGCTGATCACGCAGAATTGCACAATTGCATCGCCTCTAAAGTCGCAGAGCTGCTAGATCTAGGATTTAATAGTATTGCAATAATATGCAAATCTGCTGAGGAAAGCATACATGCATATGAAGCTCTGTCTAGCATCGATAAAATAAAACTTTTAAAGAGCAGTTCAATTGAATACGAACAAGGAGTCGTTGTCATACCGTCGTATTTGTCCAAAGGCATCGAATTCGACGCTGTCATTATTTATAACGCATCGGAGCAAGTATACGGCGACGAGAGCCTTCGCAGATTATTCTACACTGCCTGCACCAGAGCAATGCATTATTTACAGCTCTACAGCATAGGCGAACCGAGCCCATTTTTGCAAAACATTTTGCTAGAAGGTTTCATCCAAGCTTGACACAGTTGGATTTATCTCATAAGCAATCGCGAGCTTTACTCTATTAGGGGCACCCAAAGCGAAACACAGATTAACAACACTAAGAGGCCTAAAAATCAAAAATCCCTTGATATGACAGCGTTAAGAGAATTAAAGGAAGCAGCACTTTCTGCTATGGAGTTAGATCAAAAAAAATGGAAAGATTTTATAAGACAGTGAATGTTATTAAAAATATAGAAAATGATAGTGAAGAAAAGATACATTGTTAGACAACAATGCACTTTACTCCACATAGAAAGTAGGACTGATTTTATATGTCGCAGGAAACCAATTCTGTTCAGAAAAAACCGCCATACGGCATGATTGCCATTTTATTTATCGGGGCCTTTGTTGCTATATTGAATGAAACATTACTAAACGTGGCCCTTCCATCCATTATGGAAGAATTCGATGTGAATGCAACCGCGGTACAATGGCTCTCTACAGGCTATATGCTTATTAATGGTATTTTAATACCAGCGAGTGCGTTCTTCATTCAGCGCTTTTCTGATAAAAAGTTATTTATTACAGCAATGGCATTATTTACTTTAGGAACACTCCTAGCTAGCATTGCACCTGTATTTGGTGTGTTATTAGGAGCACGAATGATTCAAGCTTCAGGATCTGCGATTATGATGCCGTTATTAATGAATGTTATGCTTACCGCATTTCCAGTCGAAAAAAGAGGGGCAGCAATGGGAATGTTTGGTCTTGTTATGATTACGGCTCCAGCGATCGGACCGACTCTTTCTGGATGGCTGATTGAGCATTACAGCTGGAGAATGTTATTTGATCTTGTTCTTCCAATTGCCGTTTTGACATTAGCTTTTGCAGCATTTAAATTAAAAGATGTAACACCACAACGTGCTATTAAACTTGATTTCATCTCTTTAGTTTTATCAAGCATCGGATTTGGCGGATTGCTTTATGGCTTTAGTTCTGCTGGGGAAAAAGGATGGGATAGTCCACTTGTGTACGGTACCATTATTATTGGTGCACTTGCTTTAATTGCCTTTATACTTCGTCAACTTCGGATGGATGATCCAATGCTTGAGTTTCGCATCTACAAATATCCAATGTTTGCCTTGTCATCTGCCATTTCAATTGTTATTGCGGTCGCCATGTTTTCAGCAATGATCTTGATGCCCATCTACGTCCAAACCATTCGCGGAATTTCCCCAATGGATTCTGGCCTATTAATGCTTCCTGGAGCCATTGTCATGGGGATTATGTCGCCGATTACAGGGAAGCTCTTTGATAAGTACGGCGCAAGAATTTTGGCCGTCATTGGGTTGACCATTACTGTTTTGACATCTTATTACTTCAGCAAAATTGATATGAATACCGCTTATTCTACTCTTGTTCTGCTGTATACCTTTCGTATGCTTGGGATGTCAATGGTTATGATGCCAGTAATGACAAATGGTTTGAATCAGCTGCCGGCGAAAAATAATCCACATGGGACGGCTATGAACAATACACTGCAGCAGGTATCTGGTGCTATTGGTTCTGCGTTGTTGATTACCGTAATGAACAACCGAACCAAAGTAAAAGCAGAGGAATTAGCTGCTGACGCAATGGCAAATATGAGTGCAAGTGCAGCAAAGCCATCTGCACAGGCTGCAGCTGAGATACAACAACAAATCATGAATGAAGCGATGCTGCATGGCATTAATTTTACCTTTTTCATTTCTACATTGATTGCAGTTATAGCACTCATTCTTGCTTTTTTTATTAAAAGAGTAAAGCCCAATCATGAAAAAAAGACGGATGAAAAAGTGGCTGTTAAACATTTAGATACTGCTAAAAAGTGATAACTATGCTAAAAAAACGGACGGTACCAGAGTTCTGGCACCGCCCGTTTTTTAAAATTTGCAGCCCTTCAACAAAATCAGAATACACTGAACAAGCAAATAGAATACATGATGAAAATGAGCCAAATAAATATAGAACAAATTAGCGACAGGCATTTTTATTATCCTATCGATTACTATTATTTTAGGCTTTACCGGCTACTATTTATTTATTGAAGATACAGCAACTTTTCGTGCCATGACATTTATTCAGCTGAAGCTGGGAGCTTGTTTTTGCAGTCGGAGGCGTTACCTTTTTCATTTCTTTTCTTGTCGATAACGAAAAGAGAGCACTTGGAATAGCTCGCTCGATTGCCTGTGGTTTTTTTGAATTTGGATTTATTTAGAAAAGCCAGCGAAAAAATCAACTGGCTAAAAAATATTTCGATCTACACATTGTATAATCCTAGTGAAATCGTCAGCAAACAAGCAGACATGATCCAGTCATGCGTGGTTCTAGAAATAATTGGTTTAGCTGCTTTTATAATCGCGGTTGTTCTATTTAAAAAACGACAAAAAGCAAACAATACTCGTGGAATAAGCCGTAAACATTGTTCGTTTTTTCATCTTATTTTGCTATTCAGCAAAAGCAGTCGTATTTCTGCCTAGCCGTTTGGCTTTGTACAGCATTTTATCTGCTTCTTCAATCAATTGATCTAAAGATTGCCCATTAGAAATGCTGCTTAAACCCATGGAAATGGTTAATTTCCCTGTTGGCTGTGTGTCCTCTCCATAAAATGCATGCTCTTCCACCTTTTTCTGGAACCATTCTGCAATATTTACAGCTACTTGCATGGTACTAATATTAGACATGCAAATAATAAATTCTTCTCCTCCATATCTTGCGAATATATCGTCTTTTCGCATATTCACAGATAATAATTGCCCAATTGCACGCAATACATCGTCGCCAGCAGGATGTCCATGTGTATCATTATAAATTTTAAAATGATCTACATCAAACATTGCAATCACAAAAGGATGATTATTCTGAATTAACTTCTCCACATTTTTTCGGAAAAATCGAAGGTTATATAAATTTGTCATATTATCATGTCGTGAATAATATTCCAGTTCTTTTCTTGTAAACAAATTGCGATTAATATCGTTTCTCATCCAAAAGATGCATAACACAGCAACAGTTTCAAAGAAAATCATAGAAAACATAATGTTTATCGATTTTAGAATAGGCCAAAGGAGAAATATCCATCTTATTAATTGATAGCATGCAAAAGATAGCATCATGCGTTTAAAGTTAATGATTGTATAAGGGGGATTGTAGTTTTTTTTATCATGAAAAAAAGATCCAACTAGATAAGGGATTAAAATCCCTTGTATAATTCCTTCAAAAACAGTTAGACCTCCCAGCTCAAACCGAAATAAAATTGGAAAGATTATAGAAAGAAAACCTAATTTCCAGCCTAATAAATAAGAAATATAAAAAATAGGAACACCTCTTAAATCTAAACGAAACCCCTTATATAAAAGCGGCTGATACAGCATAATAATAACACTTAATAAACTAACTATAATTGGAGCAATCCAAACCCAAAAAGAAATATTTTTAAACTTTAAAATAAGAAACTCTTTAAATTTAAGCATTAAATACATGAACGTAATAATTAACGTCATGTTTTCTAAAAATGACCTACTTATAACATGCATACAATAAACTCCTAATTCTTAAATTTCAAATTTAATTTTACCATAAGCTATTAATATTATTTCAATATATATAGCAAGAATGCATAACTATATAGGAAAAACAAAATATAATCATTATAAATAATTTGCTTCCTCTAATCTGGATAAACAAGTAGGGGATGTTCATGTTACAGGAAGGATGCACATTTTTAATTTTATCAACACTTTTATGCATGGAAATAAGGTTTTAAATGCGAATAAGGTCTATGCAAGGTGAATTCACCTTGCATAGACCTTATTATTTTTTTATCAATTAATATTATTTCATTGGCTAGGTAGTAATTGATTATGCCAATAGATAGTTGCTTCCTTATTTATCTCTCTTTATATTAATAATTAAAGCATAGAATTATAGGTTTACATAATTTCTCCATTTATGAATAGGCTTCCAATTTAGTAGTTTCTTAGCCTTTTCATTGCTTAGCAGCGGATCAAAGCCTGATAAGTCTTTTCTAAAATTTTTTACATCTGGAAAGCATATTCCCATTAGTTGTTTACTCTCAATAGCCATACTTGTTTCATCCGCCCCAATATTAAGGGCAACAGAACCAAGTCCCTCTGTTTCAACAGCTAATCGATAAGCAGTCGCTGCATCGCGCGTATCAATATAACTCCACAATATAGTTTTTCGCTGTTCAGGATTATAGATAAATTCAGGGAAATTTTTATACATTTCAGGAGAAATGACATTTCCTAATCTAAATGATACTACCTGCATCCCTGTTCTGCGGTGAATCATATCAGCTGTTTTCTCATTTACGATCTTGGATAAACCATAGCTTTCTTCCGGCAACTGCGGATGATCCTCATCTATTGGGACATATTGTGGTTTTAAATTTTGCTTTGAAAAACAAATACCGTATGACGACTCGCTTGAAGATATTACAGCTTTTTTTATCCCTAAATTCCCTGCAGCTTCTAAAATGTTATAAGTGGACATCACATTATTTTGAAAGGTCACTTCGTTTGGATGGGAGTATGCAACTGGAATAGCAGCAAGATGGACAACTGCATCAGCACCTGCTAATACTCCATAAACCTCCCCAAGATTTGTTAGATCTGTTATAACTGTTTTGCAAAGTGTTTCTTTTGGATATTTGATATCTGCATTAACGACTTTATAATCATGTTCCAAAAATTCTTTTATGACTGCTGAACCAAGCAGACCACTTCCACCTGTTATTACTACCTTTTTCATTTTCATTCCTCCAATTTTTATCCAATATGGCGAAACCTCTGTGCATCTTGCATTTTAAAAATAAAGTAATGTTGCATTTTAGTTTGTTTGTTGTTCGTCTAAACTAAGTATATGTAAAAAAACTTTTATCTTCAAGTAATTCCTATTTGACTATGCTGGATCATTCTTTTTAGGTGACGAGGAAAGGTGGACAAACATTTAGAACAAACAATCAATCAATCCTTATAATAGTCAGATATAGATAAACTTCCACTTATTTATAAACAAAGGATTGGAGGAAATTAACGATGATTTTATTCAGTATTATTGGCGGCGTCAGCCTTCGGTCGCCATATTATCTAAGAATTGTTAGCTCTTCCTAAACAATTTTATGTATGCAAAATTGTGGTTAGGGTGAAGATAAGAGAAATTTTAGATCAAAAGTAAAATGTCTCTACTTATCAGTAAGCATGGCACAACTCTTAAAAAATAAATTTCCTGATTTTGTAGTAGTATCCGTTAGTGGATCAGCTTGTTCTGGCTATTTACTTCAACGTCGAGAGCTTATATCTTATTTCAGAACACAAAGAAACCAATGTTGAGCCTGTGTTGGAAGGCAAAGCGAGAAGCAGAAACAAAAAAATGAGAACCATATGAAGGAAGCTGTTAAGGCAATCGAAAAGATTCGAAATGAAGTTGCAGGCGACCAAAAGTTAATAAACACAGCAAAAAGGCTTTGACTATCATTGGTGATGAGCACAGATGAAATCGTTTAAAATTGGTAAAGTATTGCTACAACAGCAGAAAAGCAATCAGCTGTAACTGGAGTAAATGCGCAAGCAAATTCAATTTCAGCACAACAAGCTAGTGCGGTAATTGAATTTGCTCTATATCTTCTGTCGTATGGAATAGATATAAGCGGTGAATCAGTATGTAATGTTTATATATCCTTTTTTCTCAAAGTAGTTGGCGTAGCCCAGCCACTTTTATATATTTGCTTTTTAATGGTTATTTTAACAAAAGGAATAGTTTATTAAGTATGTTTTTCATATACATATTTTCTAGCTAGAAATGCTATTATTTAGGGATCTGTCAATGACAATAGTCGATTCATCCTAATAATAATTGATATAAAGCATTTCTTTGGAATAATAAGCTTTTTTAATAGATTATAGATTCTAAAAGATATATAAAAACTTTAGATTTTCAAATACAAGAATAAACTTATTTCGATGGTCTGCACTACAGTCTGTACGTGTCGCTTCGGCATTAAGGGATCCGATAACCCGGAATGTAAAGAAAGAAAAAGTAGAGAGGGGGGCTGTCTAATAAGTCCCTAAAATAGAAAAACTGGCAAAAGAAACAATAACTTTCCTTGCCAGTTTTTTGTTTTTTATTTTTTTCTGAGATGTTCAAATTTCAAAAAAATTGCCTTTTTGAGACAACCACTTGATATTTTATTTCAATTTCTCCGCATATTCCTGCACCATTTCTTTTGTGACAATTTTTCTTGTTGGCACAACGCCTTGTTTGGCAAGTTCATTCATTTCTTCTGTAATGGCATTGATTTTGGCTACTGTAAATTCTTCGCCATTTAAATATTGCTGCAGAGCTTCTTCGATATACGCTTCACGTTTAGCGTCCAATTGCTGAAAGTGGACCACACGGCTGTTGATTTTTTCTACATGTTTTGTCAAGGCTTTATGTACACTCATTTTTGTTTTAGCTCCTTTTTCTGTATCTTTTCCTATTTTAATATTGAAAACAGAAAAATGAAAGTATTTTTATCAATAAAAATACATAATATAATTATAGTAAACTAAACTTTTTTCCTTTTTTATACAATTATTCTGATAAAAAGTTTACATAATATAATTATGATAAATAAATAAAAGAAAACATCCAATACAAATGAATCATCATTGTAAAGCAATATACGCCAAAAGGAAGGAGTAATATACCATACCAAATTTTCCGATTTTTTGTTGTAAAAAAGAAAGCAAGAACTACCAGCAGCAGAGATAACGAAATTTTGCAAAAAAGAAAGAAAAAAGGAGATGCCATCCATAGGCTATTCATCAATGGGTTGGACTCTAAGATGAGGGTGTATTTCAATCCAATATATGTAAAAAGGGCATCCAGCATATTCAATAAACTAAGAAGCAAAAATAAATATTTCACCAATCCACCTCCATTTATAGTCTCTCCATAAATATCCTTATATTTACTTATTATCCTAAAAATAGGCACGAAATGATATAGGTCAATGCTAGTGAAAGGAAAAGTAATTCGTTTGTATCACGTTTCACTGCATTACCGCGCATAATATCTCTTATGTGCGGTTTTTTATGATTTATAGTATACTAATAAAAGAGAAAAAGAATAGGAGAAAGAAAAAATGATCGATAAAGAAATGCTGCTAGACTGGTATAGCGAAGAATTGACCATCTTTGAAACGGAGATGGATAATAAGGACTATAGCAAATTTACAATCGAGAATTATAAGCGGGATATATTTTTTTTCCTTGAATACATAACAAGAAAAAAACAAGAAAAAGCTGAGCTGTCGGAAGTAAAAAAAATCACCTTAACTTTATTTATGAATGAATTAAAAACAAAAAGAGGAAATAGTGCTGCATCAAGAAATCGGCGTTTAACAGCCATTCGTTCTTTTTATAAATGTTTGGTCGATTATGAGCTTGTCAGCAAAAATCCAGCGAGCGAATACGAAAGCGCCAAAGAACAAAAAGGGAAGCTGCCGAGTTATTTGGAAAAAGAGGAGTTGCGCGATTTTTTTGCAATGGTCGAAAAAGTGTCGCAAAAACAGCATGTGAAACGAAATAAAGTGATGCTCGGGCTGATGGCGTTTGCAGGCCTTCGGGTAACCGAAATCCACACTTTAAATATTTCGTCCATCCACACTTTAAAAAAGGGGATTATCGTCACAGGAAAAGGCAATAAATCCCGCTATATTCCGCTCCCTGCCAAGCTTTATGAGGAAATGATGGAATATATTCACAAGGAGCGGATTTTCCCAATGAAGGGCTATGAGGATGCTGTATTTATTTCTAGACGAGGCAAACGGATTTCCCGGCGGCGCATTCAGGAAATCACCGAACAAATTTGCACCGCTGTGGAAAAAGAATTCCCAGACTACAACTGGAAATCAAAAGGGATCTCGAGCCATAAATTGCGTCACACATTTGCAACCCATTTAGTGAGGGATGGACGGGATATTCGGACCGTTCAGGAACTATTAGGCCACAGCAATCTCAATACAACGCAAAAATATACCCATGTCTCTGATGCGCAAAAGGAAAAAGCAATGGATATGGAAGTATCAGACTATTTCTAAAAGACAATAATAATATTATGTTAACTAATTTGTTTTCCATGGAAAAAGCGCTGTCCTGCTGCATATTTAGAAATTTATAAGCATATGCATACTTTATAGTGCCAACATAAGGGAAGTGTTGCAATGCCGCAAAAAAAGCATAGTGTCATCGTAAAAGCAAGTATGGTAGATGTTTGGAATTTTGTGCGTTCCATGGATAACTGGGCTCCGCTTGTCCCTGGATATATCGGCCATCAGATTTTTTCTGATCTTGTATCAACATGGGAATTTAAAACCGATTTTGGACTCATCAAAAAAAATATTCAGCTGCGCGTCGATATTTTAACATGGCAGGAGCCTTCAAAAATTACATTTCGTTTAACAGGCATTAATGAAAAATTTACGGGAAATGGCTACTTTTTGGCAGAAAAGAAAGGAAATGCCGCTACAAAAATGACTGGTTTTCTAAAAATAGAAGCAGCAGGAACATTCGCTGCGATGATGAACAGCATGCTAGAGCCGAAGCTGGAAGAGATTACCGAGGAACTGACCAAAAATGTTTGCCAAAAAATCGAAAGTTTGTAATACCATAATAATGTTATGTAATCGAGTAGGAGGAGGCGCCTAGCCTCCGACCTCTCCCACCACCGTACGTACGGTTCTCGTATACGGCGGTTCCATTTAAGTCTGACGCAGATGGAAATATCTTTCATAGAGGCTTTTCA
>Ga0182738_1001306_pt1 | contig 31554 bp, 21 predicted proteins | sample eDN5th30CBELigMG_FD_128876 | JGI IMG/M metagenome (GOLD analysis project Ga0182738, IMG submission 128876) | Enriched Miracle-Growth compost microbial communities from Emeryville, California, USA - eDNA 5th pass 30_C BE-Lig MG (version 2)... ...
CTCTATCACCTCTTTTGGGCTGAAAGCTTTTAGAACATGCAACTTTCATAGGTGGGGATCATATATTTGATGTTGATATAAGCGTCTTCACCTCCAAATCTCTCAAAAACTTCCAAGGTTTCTTGAATCAAATCAGCGATATTCTCGTTCTTTCTTTGTGAGTAATCAATCTTATCTCCAATATTCACTAATAACAAATCAACAACAATCCCCCAAACACATCACTTACATCTCTTGTATTTAAACAAATTGAAAATTGGCAAAATTTGTCTATAATATGGCACTAAAGCTTCACCAATCATCTCATTTGATGCCACCAACTTTTGTAACTTCTTGAATACAACAACCAAAATCTCATGTTTTTTTGTTGATAATGCCTCTATAGAGTACACATTAATCCCTATATCCTCAGAACAATTCTCTTACTCTTGACAGGAATAATTAATTGAGGAAGCACTGGTAAAATCTTTGATCCACCTCTATCCAACAATTCTTCACAGCCTTGAATTGCCAAAAATTTATAAGGTTCTTCAGTTTCTCTCAGCCCTTCAAAAAAGATAGGCAAATAAAGATGATAATCAAGTAATTCAGGCTCGAGCTTCCATGTCACTTTTCTGTGAGCACCTTGGGAATTCACAGAAATTGGAAGATCACCTCTATCATAATACTTCTTGAACAATGTAGGTTCAACAGTTCTAAAAAGAAAATTAACAACTATTATTCTACTTACAAAAATCTTACTTGGATGCAGAAAAGACGCCAGTTTTGGCAGGTTTTGGATCAGCTTGTTGCTTTTTGAGGGCAAGGGAAGAGGTAACTAAAAAGTTCTCAGAGAGGGAGCGTCGAAAATAAATCTACTTCCGCCGAATCCATTTAATTTGGTACTAATGTTGACATTTTTGGCATGGTTTTTGGATTGAATTTGGAAAGAAGGAGTTTTGAGGCTAACTTCAGTTTTTTTATCAGAAAGAGCAATCTTGGGTCCAGAGAAAGTACTTTGCATTTTTTATCGAAATGGTGGTTTAGTTTTGGAGAGCTTGGAGAAAGTTACAAATTAATTATTTAAAAAGGGTTTGAACTAACGATTAAATATACCGCTTTTTTTTCTATATCATGAACAACTGATTTGCTTTGTCGAATATCTGACAACTTTTTTCTCTCAAAATTTTTCTCATGCTCAAAAGAATATTTTCCATGCAATGATTTCCGAGAGATCAACCAGAATTTTTTTTCTCTGAAATTTTATCAATCAAATTTTCTAACAAAATTTTTCTTAAAAAAAAATTTCCCTTTAGATGAAAATAATATTTTGAAAGAATTTTCTTTCTGAGAGGTTAATTTGATTCAACCTTATCAAAGTTCTTCAAGAGTTTTTTTTCACTCAGATAATATAAAAAAAAAATTGCTTTCCTTATTTCCTCATTTTGTCCACTTTTCCAAAAAACAATTTCAAGAGAAATGAGCAAGACTCACAAGGATAGAGAGAGACCTGTATTTGAAAATTGCCTTGGCTCACATTTTCATCTTCATATCTCTTTTTGAAGTCAGTCGCAATCCCCAAAAAAGGTTAAAAGTGTGTTATTCCTAACACGTTCCGATAAGTTAAAATAATATATCGCCTAATTTCTGACTGCTTTCTTCTAAAATTATTCACGTAATTAGGATTAAAATCTTTTCATCATCATTCCATGCTTCCAAAACAAGCAAAAAAGCCAACAACTAAGGCTTCCTCAAATGTGGCAAAGCCAAACCATACCCAAGAAAAAGCCAAGCAGTCAGATTTACTCATCAGATCAACAGCAGGAAAAATTACATCAAGTAAAGCTTCTTCTTCTGCAAATATGGCCAAACCGAGTCGTTTACAAGAAAGAAAGCAGAATCCTGATCAACCGAAGATACCCCTCAAGTCGAATGACTTACAAGAAGAAGAACAAAACATAAAACAACCAGATTTACCCTTCCCCAAAATTCGATCAAAGGCAATGTTTAGAACAGTCAAGCTTACTTCATTGGATCAAGCTAAACAGATTAGAGTCAAGTTTTGGAAGCTCAAATCTTATCATCTCGGGAAAAATCCATTCACATCCACAAGAGTCATCTTCAAGATGCATCCTGGATATGACGAAGACGATGATAAATACAAGCCCATTCTACAATATTTCTTCGGTGCAACGTTGAAAAAATCGCTAAAGTTCACAAAAAGATTGGAATTCATAAATCAAAAAGATGTCTCTCTTTCAAACTTCAAAAAACTCTTCATTCTCATGTCTAAAGTTGAAAAACTAGCTCTCCCAATAGACAAATTTTGCCAATCCTCTCGCACCTTCCTGAAGAATTACCTCAGTCCTCAAACTACTCAATTGACCCTTCATCTGACCTTCCCCTTGTCACCACAAAACTTTCTGGTCCAAGACATCACCTTCCTTAAAAGGCTCAGGAGATGCGAAAGTATCATTAAAATGCCAGAATCCCCTGAGATGGAAATGATGAAATTAAAATCACCCATCAAGTCCCGCAAGTCGAATGAAAAGACTTTGTTTGACAGAATGATTAAAACAGTCAGTAAGAGTCTGGAGGAAATATCAATAGAAGATTGCCATTTGTCTCTTCAATCAAAAAAAGCTTTAGTCTCTCAAAAAAATGGATTGCAAAATCTCAAAAAACTTAGGCTGATCGTGGGAACTGGAAAGCCCACAGATATTTCGTTTATTGAAAACAGTCCCAACCTTCATGCTTTGGCAGTCAAAATATGGAATACTAAAATTGCTTCATTCGATTTCCTTACTCGCTTATCTCAACTCCAAGAGCTCTCCATCATTTCAAGAGAATATCCAAGCACTTTTCAGCTCCCTGATCTTCCTCCAATCACTACCTTGAAAAAACTAACAATAGTTTTACAAAAATCCACTTTTAACTTACAAAACATTCAAAAAACGATCGCCGGCAGTAAGAACTTGGAAGCCCTTCATCTGATCCTTGGCTTCAAAGAAATTCTCCTATTGCTTCAACACGAGATAAAACTCCCATTTTTGCAAGAGTTGACCCTTAGAGATCTGGACACCCCTTCAGATGAAGCTTATCCGTCTCTCGCATTCCAAAAGATTTTGACAAGGTATAAACATGTTGCAAGGCTGACTATGGATCTTGGATTTTCCTTTTCAATTGCCAAGTCACTGGAACAACTGACAAACCTTACCCATTTGTCCATAAGCAATTCCCACTTATTCAAAGAAAAGCCCAAACAATTGGTTCCGCTGAAGGGATTATTTACAACTCTCAAAGCCTTGCAATCTCTCCAGATCAATTTGCTTGATTCTTGGTTGGGTTCACAAGACCTCATAACTCTAGCTGGCGATCTCAGCTTTCTTAAAAATCTTCAGTGTTTAGAGTTTAGAGTCTATTTCAAGAAAAATTGGAGCGAGGGGGCCCTTAACAAACTTGCGAATTTCCTCAAATCCTTCCAAAATCTCAAGAGGGTTAATATCAAAGTAAGTGGGTTTGAGGGCGAGAAGCACTTTACAATCATAGGAAGCACCATAATTCAAGATCTCAAATTATGGGAAAAGGTTGATTATTTCGATTTATATCCTATTCCTGAATTGCATCTTTAATGTGAGAGTACATTCGACAAACAAGGAATCTCCAGATTATTTTATAATAAAATTTGATTAAAAGTTCTATGTATACTAAATTTATTGATCAAAAAAAAACTCCCTGCAAAAAGACAAATTTATTGTCAGAGAATTAGACATGATTGAATGTTCTTGCAAAATTAGTTTTTACTCTCAAATTTGAAAATTAACAAGTGAGCTATCTATCTTGAGATCCTCTTTTCCTCATTTACAAAAATCTCGATTCTGATCTCTCTATAAGTTTCTATGTGAAAATTCTGAGCAGATAATCTATTGTTATAAGATCCCAAGATTTTCGCAAGACATTCCAGCCTTAAATTATATTTAATCTTATCAACTCATCCAAAACTTTAAAATAGCACTCAAAAATGGAACAAGAACTCAACAGAGTCGTTTTTGTCACTGGAAATGTACCTCACCTTATCTTTTCCTCTTCCTCACTTCACAGGCTGGTAAACTCAAAGAAATCACAGCTATTCTTTCTCCTTATATGGAAGTCCAAGGACAAAATATTGATTGTAAAATATCTCTTTTTCTTTTTTATATCCTCCAAAGTGCCTGAGTTGCAAGGATCACCTGAAGATATTGTCAGAGAAAAAGTAAAAATTGCTGCTCAACAAGTATATACGTGGAAAATAGAACAAAATTCTTACCTGGCTATCTAGATCCAACCTCCACTTTTTGTGGAAGATACAAGCCTCTGCTTCAATGCTATGGGAGGATTGCCTGGTCCTTATATGTACTTTGAAATTTGAATAGATTTATTAACTTCATCACAGAAAATGGTCTGGCAAAAAATGGGATATGAAGGAGTTCAGAAATCTTTGGAAGGATTCGGTGATAACAGCGCATATACTCAATGCAGCATTGGATATATTGAAAAAGAAGGAGACGAACCTATTGTTTTTGTTGGAAAAACTTCAGTAAAAAAATTTTGGAAAATTTTTTCTTTATCGTTGTCATAGGGAAAATTTGTTCAGCCAAGAGGTGTCAAGGTTTTTGGATGGGATGCATGCTTCCAACCTGATGGTTTTGAACAAACTTATGCAGAACTTGATCCAGCTGTTAAAAATGCTATTTCTCATAGAGGAAAAGCTTTTGTAGAATTAGCTAAATATCTTGAAGCAAAAAAGTAAAAAGAATTCTTCGAGAAAATTGCTCAAATGGCTTAGGAATTCTCACAACAATAATTATATCAAAGTGACACATGAACTGCCTGTCGATCATACTTTTGAAACTCAGCCTCAGAAGAAATTACATACTGAATTCAATAATCTGTAATATCAATATTCTCTGCCAGATTCTGATTTTCTTTATTATTGAACATATTTTTCAAAAGGAGAGGTAAATCTCATATTGATCATCGACATATCCAGTCTGTTCGTATAAAGAATTTTTATTGATCAAAATAAAGCCAAAAAAAAATTACTCACAAAAACAAAACAAACAAATAAAAAAAACATCATGCATAAAAAAAGAGAAAAGAAAAACGTTTTTTGTATAAGAGATTTTCTATATTCGAGAGAGAGAGAGAGAGAGAGAGAGAGAGAGAAAAGATTCTCAACTTCAACTGGCAATTTTTCGTAATAAATCGGATAATTTCTCCACGCTGACAGGTTTTTGGATGATATATTTCATGCCAGCTTCTCCACATTTCATCAAGTTTTCTGAATCTTCAAAAGCAGTACATGCGACAATCACCAAATTATCAATGGCTCCTTCATTAATGAGTCCAATAATTTGCTTGGTGGCTTCCCAGCCATCCATAACAGGCATATTACAGTCCATCATAATCATTTGATATTTATTATTCTTGACTTTTTCAATGGCTTCTTTCCCATTATAAGCATGATCGTGTTGAATGTTAAAATTCTTGAACATTAATTCCAATGACAAGATATTAAAACTATCATCATCCACTATCAACACTCTATCAACCTTTGAAGGTCGATCAATTTCATTATTCAGCAGTTTCACCTCTCTCAATAATGGACTGTGGTATCTTGAACCAAATTGTGGGACAACTCCACTTCCTCTCTTCATATTGCTATCAAAGCTCAAATATCTCTGATTCAAAAGGCTGGTGTTTGCATACAAAGAAGGAGAAGAATCACTGCTAGCATCCAATGAGTCATCTGCTTTATTATCTTCCATGGTATCTACATCTTTGCTTGGGAATTCTTTCAAGACTTTTGGTGATCTATGTGGAGAAAATACACTTTCCTTTCTTGTCATGTATCTGTTATTTGTGCTATGTACTCCCCTTCTTATCTGCCTGAGCTTCATGGTACTTGAATCCGCAAGCAAAGATTCATGTGTTTCAACTGTACCATTGGCAGGACTGTCAAATGATGTCAGATTGATTCTGGCTTTATTGTCAATGTAGAATTTGAATTCTGAACCTTTATTTAAGGTGGATTTCACCTTGAGGTAGTCTTGACGGTTATGACCAAGGACTAAACAAATTTGATTAGAAACAGCAAGACCAAGCCCGATCCCAGTAGAATGAAGATTGAGTTTCTTGAAATAAAGCTCTTGGTCCTTGAAAGCTTTTTGTAGTTTGTTTAAATCGCTCTTTTCCATGCCAATTCCTGTATCACTAACTTTTATCTTGATCATGCTTCTTCTTTCAAGATATTTGGCAGAAACCACGATAAACCCTTTTACAGTGTATTTTATCGCGTTCGACAAGAGGTTCAGGACAGTCTGGCAAACTCTATCAGGATCTGTGATCCAATCAGAGGGAATATCTGGGTCGATTTTTGAAAAAATTGAAATACTCTTTTTATTAGCTTGGATCTCCATTAATTTTATCATCTTTTCAAGTAAATTTGTGATGTTGCAAGTCTCCAATTTCAATCCAAGGCCACCACAGCTTGCTTTCGAAAAATCAATCAAGTCCTTAATGTTATAGGACAAGATTTGCATCGAGTGAAAAGCAGGGAACAACAACTTATCCTTCAATTCTTCGGGAATCCCTGGCTCCGTTATACTTGACTGGATAAGGGCCAGAGCGCTATTTAAAGGAGTCCTTAGCTCATGAGATAGTGAGGCTAAAAACTGATATTGTGAATTGCTGTCTTGACCACCGAGCAATGGAACGACTCTTTCAGTGTGGTCCAAGAAAAGAAGTAAAGCACAGTCTTTTGATCCAACTTGAATTGGAAAGACTTTGACTTCAATTGTAGTATCCAAATTCTTCATGCGAAATTTGATGGAATTTGGTAAAGAATCCACAGAATACACTTCTTGTGGAACACTGCCTCTTAAAGCGTTTTCTACAACCTTGTAATTCTTGAACATTATGTCTAGTACATCTTCTAAACATACTTCCATATTACTATTCGTTGTATCTCCTTCCTGTGATTATTTATGAGTAAATTAATTCCAATAAAAGGACTTACTTCGTGTCTTTGGTTGAAAGCGTCTTTAAAGAAAGTAACAAGACCTTCTTCAGGAATTTCAGCGCCTTTGAATTGGCGGAAAAGGTCTTGAGGGCTGCGGAGATTGGGAGGGAGGGTATCAAAGTAGTTTTGCATTTGATTATTTTTGTAAAGGACCTTGTAGTCAAGATCAGTGAGAAGGACACCAACGGGAATGCCTTTAATGATATTATTACAGAAGGTCAGCTCTTGCATAGCAGAAGAAACAAATTCAAAGAGAAAATCTTGTTTTTTTGAGAGTAATAATCCCAAAAAGACCGAGGTTAACAGACACAAGAATAGTTCAAGAAAGAAGTGGATTTCGTTTTCAGAGAAGTTCAGTCCAATGAACCCGAGACTCACGAGACTGGCAAAAAGAGCTGGAAGAATCCGAAGAAATTTTTGAATTGGCAAGGACATGATCATTAAATGCATCACAAACACCCTTGACACCAAAATCCCCATTGATCCGAAAGAATGGGTCTCTACGGAATCGTCAGTAGCAGCCTTGGTGTACCCAAACACCGTTTGATTGAGTAAAAAGATCCACAGAACAAGATACAGCAAATAATTCTTCAGTCTGGTTGATTGTTTGGTAAAAGCTCGGAAAAGGACAAGTAAGACCAATAGACCCAGACCATCAATGATTATTTTGGTGGTTTGGACCCAATTCCAGGTCTCATCCTGACCTTTGAGGAACTTAGACAGCAAGATAAAGAATTCAAGACAAATGATAAGAGCATAGAGCAAGACAAGAATGCCAAGATTGAAACGTTGGTTACTATTGATGAATTTTTGAATTGTGCTCATCTTGTGAGTTGGCTCAGACAAAAGAAAAGAGCTCCCCAGCATTTAAAAAATATCCCAGACTTTTTTTTTTTTATGTATTGTGACTGATTGATTCTCTGTTTGTTTTTCACTAAAATTAAGCAAGTACTACTTTAGAGGCTAATTATTTAACTCAAAAAAGTTTAAGGATACTCGTTGTAACCATCCATCTTGATTTATTTCTGTCATTTCTTCCTAGATGATACCATATTGGCTAGGGTTGTTATCTTGAGAAACCCATGAAATCCTTCATAGCTCGGTTAAACCTTTGAAATAGACAACGCAGAAAAACGCATTTTCATTGGAATCTCTGTCCATCATTTCTAATGGTCGTGATTTGGTTCCCCCTCAGAATCAATATTCTTATGCCTTAACCTTTCAGAAAGTCAAGCTTCTCCTAAAGAAAAGGTTCCCAGAGAAATTGGAAGGTTTGATAGAGAAATTTATTTTTTAGTGCGCAAAAAGAATTTTCGAAATTTTTTTGTAAATTTTGTTAAAAAGAATGGTGAATATCAATCTTGATAATACAATTATCCTCAAATCAACCATTTATCATGAGGAATCGACCTTACCCGAAGCTCAACTAACCTCTTGGAAGTTGACTCCTTTGGTATCAGAAATCCTTGAAGCCAAATTTCGTCTCTTCCGAGAAAGTTCTTTTTTCCAACACTCCCAATGAATTTGCACTAAATATTCGTATGGTTTATTATGGTTTTTATGTTAAGGCTAGTCATTGATTAAATTTTTACTCTGGTAAAATCTCTCCATAGCACTCACTTGAAGCGTTTTTTCGCTTAACAAGAAATCCCTTCAAATCAAACCAGATTCCATCTCGCCTAAACTCAACTAATCTCCAATATATTTCTACCAAGGATTTAAACCTGCCTTTTAGTCCTCAAAATCCAAAAAAAACCTTTGATAATATTTACAAACACCATCTATGATGAAGATCATTCAACCCAATTCAACTATATCCTCCATTCGTTGCAAAAGAGATTATTTCCTAATTTTTTCCATCTTTCATTCGAAAATTCCCTAGGGATCAGGATCGCTGTTTTTTTTTCAAAAATGAGATGAGGATTTAAACATGGACTCTCACGTCATGCCAAAGGAGGCCCGAAGATTTCTATTATGAATAATAATACGTTTGTTCAGAACAAAACATAGACATTTATTGAGCATATGGATTTTTTTCATATGAAAATTTTATTAATAAAACCATCATTGATTTAAAGCCAGATTCAAAAAATTAGAGCAACTTGTTTCAACTTCATTTCTTCTTATTCGATAATAAGAGTGGGCCATAATTTGGCAATCTTCTGGGCATTTTCAGGTTTACACCATTGGGTAATCTCTTCAAATAAGAACCTACAAAAAAATTGTTAGATTCAAAAAGGCTCCTTCGTTAAATCTTACTTGTTATTTGTTTTCCATTTAACCAGAAGCTTTTTATGTGTATCAATCTTGTTATTCATCAACTTATTCACAATTGTCAAAGCTTTTGGCACCACACTGTATTCCTTTATTGACTCTACAGGAGCCGAATACAATGGTTTTAAATCCTAATTTTGTAAGAAATTTAGTCCTTATTAGTTTTATTACCTTGAACTTGAGGATAACTTGACCATCTAAAAGCGATCTTGTAAACCAAACATACTTCTTGAAATCGTCCTCATCTTCATAATGATACTCAAAGCTTGGCAAAGTCCAGCTCTTGGGTCCAAATGTCGAAGTAGCATAAACAACCATTTCGCCCTTCTTTCTGGAATAGTATGGCTTGGGTTCATTTATCAACTCAACTTTGCTTGTTGCTGTCTCATCATACTTCACCAACCAATGTAAATTTGACACTTTTGTCACATTTCTCATATAATACTTGGTAGTATGAATAAGCTCATCGTATACAACGAGGTCGGGAGAGCTTGCTTTAAGGCAAGAATTAGGATGGATAAATACTTCTACATCATGGTCAATGGCTTCATAAATAAAATCGGATTTGATTGATTTGTTGTTTCTCTTGACTTTTCTGGCAACTTTTGCAGTCGAAATTGCCACAACAAGTTCTTGTAACTTGTTTTGTTGGAGTTGTAACGGGTTCTTATATTCCTTAAATGAATCGGTCATTGCCTTTTTCTCATCATCATTTTCGAGTAAAGTTTCGAAAATACTAATCAACTGTCTCATGTTCAAGAAAATGGCCTTGAGATTCTTGGGAATCAAATTGTACATCATTCCGAAATCTTTGATTGCCACTTCTAATTTCTCGATATTGTCGAGAGTAGGAACTCTTTGATACAAGAATTTCATGAATTCACCCAAGATGTTCATCATAGTGAATAAATCGCTAGATCCCACAATGAATTTCTCGTATTTCTTGGCAAAACTTTGCTTGATCACCATATTTTCTCCTGCATCTCCCCCGATCAGCAAATCATCAGAAAGCACTCCTTGGTTATCGCTTTGGAAGATTTCTTCAACTGATAATCCTGCAGCGATCAACATGGCATAATTTAAACAATCTTCCTTTCTTCCCATCAAAATCATCTTGGCGAATCTTGGAGCCATAGGAATGTAAGACAAAGCACGACCAAGAGGAGTGATATTGGTGCTATCCTCTCCACTATCCAAGGAATTATTCTTGGCAAACATTTCATCAGCAAAATCGTAATCCTCAGTTTTATGGGAGGCGTTCTTGGGAAGTTCCAATGCCTTTAATTGAACCAAATTCTTGATGGCAATCTTGATATGTCTGAAATCTGGCATCGTTGGGAATGGGAATTTCATTGTATCCTTAATTCCGATAGCCTTCAATTGAAGAAGAATATTTTCAAGAGGCATTCCCATAATTTCTGGTTCTCTGTATTCAGCAAAAATGTTTCCAAAGACTGGCCTTGAATAAAGTCTATAACAATAACCGGGACCAACTCTTGCAGCTCTTCCCGCTCTTTGATCTGCTGAAGCTTGGGAAATCCAATCGATCTTATAATGACTGATTGACAATTTCTCATCATAAATCTTCTTCTTTTCTTTACCAGTATCGATGACGTACTTCATGCCGGGAATAGTTAAAGAAGTTTCAGCGACGTTAGTAGAAACAACAATCAATCTTGTCTTTTCATCAGCGCTGCCGAAAATCTTTTCTTGTTCATGTAAAGGCAATTTGGAGTATAAGGGAACAATCAAAGGCTTCAAATCAACAGGTTGTGCTGTCTTTAAAGCAGCCTTGGCAGCTTCGACGGCGCCTTCTCCTTGTTCTTCTTGATTTGTATGAATTGGCTCATCTTCATTATCACTTAGATCCACATCCAAATCCAACATTGTCATTCTCTTTGTTGGATCGCCTTCTTCTTCCATTTCATCTTCTCCTCCTTCAATTTCGAGTCTTGATTTTGGCTTCTTGGTTTCCTTCAATTCTTCTTGTAATTGTCTGCAGAAATCTCTAATTTCCTTCTCACCAGTCAAAAAGACCAAGATACCACCTTGAGGCAGCTTCTTGTGAATCTTCTTTACTTTCTTGAGAGCTTCATTGAAATAATCATCCTTTGTCACTTTACTAAAGAATGTTGTCAAAGGGAATTGACGAGCTTCCACATTCAATGTGCACACAGGCTTGGGGAAAAGGAATTTATTCTCAGTAAAGTCCTTCACTCTCAAGGTAGCAGACATGATAATCAATCTCAAAGGATAATAGTCGTATTTTCCTTGATAATCAGCTCCCTTTCTTGTTCTTTCTTCCTTGGTAAGCTTAAATCTGATATTTACCACTCTTGATAAAAGACCAATCAAAATATCAGTATTCACCTTTCTTTCATGCGCCTCATCGATCAATATTACTGAATATCCTGTCAACAAAAAGTCTGTTGTCATCTCTCTCAACATGATACCATCAGTCATAAACTGTCAAATTAATTCACTTTCTCAAAGCCAAAATATTACTTTGACACAATTGTTTTCGTTGAGATTTGAAGCTTCATGTCTAACTTGATAGGTAACTTTATCTCCTAATTCTGTTCCCATTTCATCTGCAACACGCTTGGCCAATGCAATTGCTGCCAATCTTCTTGGTTGCGTTATCTAAGGAGAGATTAAATAAATATCCCCAAAATCATAGAAATTTACAGCAATCTTCCCAGGGTTGGGACCATCTTTGTTGCCGTAGCCCCTTTCGTATAAGAATTGGGGGACTTGGGTACTTTTTCCTGAACCAGTTTCACCAGAAATGATGGTGATGAGATTGTTGTTGATTGCTTCCATGATATCAGCTTCACGAAGGAAAATAGGAAGTTTTTCTCTGGATTTTTGATGTTCTTCGCTTCTTTCGATGACCTGGTTGTATTTAGAAGAAATTGCTTCATTGAATTGTCTCAATTCTTCATCAAAGATATCAATAAAGTTCTCTCCTCCTTTGTTTTCTTCATCTTTGCCGTCATCCACGACTTCAACAATCTTCTTGTAATCCTTGAAAGGATTCACAGTCAAATTTGCTTCTCTTTCTTCTCTGAGGATCTTCTCATTGGCTTCTTGTTCCATTTGATCCAATGTCTTTTTGTTTGGTTTGGTTGATTTCTCTTCGGTCTTGACTTTCTTGGTATTCTCATACACCTTCATTTGGAAAATATTCACTGGCTTTTCTTCTTCTTCTTTCTTTTCCTCTTCTTCAATTTCTTCCTCATCAGATTCTTCATCGCTGATCATCTCATCAAGATAATTTTCTTCTTCCTCTTCTGCTTTTGATCCTTTTCTTTCTCCTCCCTTCAAATCCTTCAATTTACGCTTCTGTCCCAACTCTTTTGCTGTCTCCAAGTTCTGTAAAATGCTCTGTGAACTCTGATTTTCCTTCAATGATTTCAAGATTTCCTTCATTTCCTCTTGCTTCTTCTTCTTTGCCTATCATGGAGATGAGTGACAAGAAAACATTAAAAATATACAGCTAATTTTTGAAGCTTTATTTGTTTAGCGGACACTTGATTGTCCTTGCTCTTCTTCTTACCTGTCTTTGCCATGTTATTCGCTGAATAAAATTTTATGTGGAGTTAGTTTACACAAATCTTAATTAAATTCTCAACCTTTCATCAGAAATCTCAGATTTATCATTAATTCCATTCCATAATTACCAGAGTTTTACATATCATACATTGTAAACAAAAATATCCATTTTCCTCAGTATTCAATTATTACAATTAACATGAAGAAGAAGATTCAATGATCTTTTTGACATCATTGACTAATAATCTCCAATTAATAGGTTTTTCATATACATTACTGAACCCAGCACTTTGTACTTTGTCCATAAACCCTCCAGCTGCATTTCCAGTACAGCAATAAACAGGCACTTCTCTCTTATTTTCTTGCCTCCAATACCCTCTAATTAAATTCATTGTCTCTTGCCCATTTCTTCCTGGCATCTCATAATCCACCAAAATACACCCTATCTCTTCGGAATAGTTCTTTAATAATGTAAGGCCTTCTTCACTATCTCTTGCTGTCAAACACTCAATTTGCACATTTTCAAAGAAATTCTTTGCAACCTCTAAACAAAAACCATCATCATCGATTACCAACACCTTTTTATTTCTCAAGCTTCGACTTCTAGAAACTCTTCGAGAGCTCACTCTTGGAGTTCTTCTCAACAATGCGCGATCCACAACAGCCTTCATATCAATCAAAGAACAAGGCATCTTTAAACAATAATCATAACTTAATGCTTCGGTAAAGCTGCTCTTCTGGTGAGCTTCAGCTCCAAGAACGACTAGAAGAGAAGGAGATAAACCTTGTTTAGCCTCGTGATCACGAATTGCTTTGCAGATCCCGACTTCACTAGGTTTGCGGTTTCCGAGGTCTATTAAAATTATCTCAATGTCTCCATGCTGTCCTTTGAAAAAATTGTAAGCAGTCATTTCATTGTTTGTTTCAAGGGCCACTTCACAATTGCACTTCTCAAGGAATGTTGTATGGACTTTTCTTGAATAATCATCAGTTCCTAAAACAATTCCACGGATTCTCTTGGCTGAACTCTTCTCAATTAAAGAATTTGAAAGTTCCGAAGGAACAGATTGAACGCGCAAATTCTGGCACGTCTGTGTTGGAATTGCTATCAGAAATGACGTTCCAAAATCTTCTTGACTCTTCGCCTCGATAGTTCCCTTCATTCCTTCACAAATATGCTTACATAGCCAAAGACCAAGTCCTGTTCCGACTTTTCTTTTGGATGGATCAGCATTCACTTGTGAGAATTTCTGGAACAATTTTGGAAGATTCTCTTCGCTCACTCCACATCCTGTATCCATTACCGAGATGATCAATGTCCCTTCTCGATCTTCAAAACGATCAAGAACTCTCTTATCTTGTTCAACAATTCTGAATCGCTTTTGCTCAAAATTCAAGACGTATTTTGCTTGTTCTTTTTGTTGCTGTAACAATGCAAAATTGTATGTTTTGCTCCTGTGTCCAAAAGTATCCTCTGAGGTCATGTCAGAAGACGCCCTCCTTCCTGATTGAGGATTTCTTGGCATAACTACTGATAAAGTCTTTGAAGATCCTCGAACACTGATAGGAGTTCTTGTCTCTGGACTGATACTGCCTGGATCATCTTCCTCTCTCCATGAAATTCTCACCGTGATAGCTCCTTTCTTTGTGAATTTTATCGAATTGTTTATGATATTCACCAAGACTTGGATTAATCTGTGGCTGTCAATGTTCAAGTAAAGAGGAACTTTTCGGTCCAGAGTCAGTGTCCCTACTAAATTCTTCTTCCTTATACTCTCACTGCATATCGCCCAGACTTTCTCAAATGTTATCCTGATGTCGACTGGAGTTGGAGTTATTTCAACTCCATTGGTTTCTACCTTTGCAGAATCCAGAATATTGTTGATGTAATGCAAAAGAACATCTCCACATATCTTTGCATTATAGATAAAGCTTCTTATCTTTTCTAATTGCGCTTCTTCCAAGACTCTTTCGTCCAACAAAATAGTCTGTGCCAGCTCCAAATTACTTTGAATGCCATTCAATGGATTCCTGCATTCATGTGATACTGTCAATAATGAGTTATCCCTCTGCTCTATTATCTTCTCTAACTGTTTTATTTTCTTTATGATCTCATTGGAGACTTCATCTCTATGAGAACTCTGTTGGTTGTCTGGTTGTTGCTCTTCTTTTTCTTGAATTTCAGTTTTGACAGTTTGAACCCTGCCAGAAGAGATATAGATCAGAAAGGTGAGGGAGATCGTTATCAGGGACATAAAAGTGATCCAAGAGAATAGATCTGAAAGGACAAGAATTTGAGAAGTATATTTGGATTCAGAAACAAACACGGGTTCAAAAAAGAGCTTGTTAACAGCCAACTGAGCAGTGAAAGTGATGAAGGCTTTGAGTTTTTTATTTGTAAAGTACAACACACTCAGAGGGGCGGTAAATGTAAGCATAATAGCAATAATGCTGGTCTGAGAACTGATTTTGGAGAACAAGACTGAAGATACCGGAATAAGAAGGATTTTCATGAATGTGGAGCAAGTGCTCTGAGGCAGAGTTGAGCTTGTAAGAAGGAGAATATGAGAAAAGGAGATTAGGTGAAGAAAAAGAAATTGAGAGAAGCTGAAGCTGGAAATTAAAGAAAATCCAAGCAGGTAAATTGGAAAGGTATGGAGAATGTATGCATAGGTGTGCTCTTGGTTTTGTTTAGGGGGGCTTGTGGGTTTCAAGAACGATAGAAAATGGGTTTTGAAGCTCACTTTAGCCTTCTCGTCAATTTTAAATGTCAAGTTTGGCGAAAATGAAGTTAGTTCATTCTGATTTTTCATTAGGGGAAGTGAAGTAGGATTGAAATTTGAGGGGCTTTTTGAAAGATTCAGAAATATTTGTTTCAGCGTTGATGCAAGCTTTTTTGCGTTGCTGTGTCTCAAAATTATAAATTATCAATCAAAACTTTAGTTGTATGGGCACTCCTAGGTTTAATTGTTGTTTTCATAGTGTGGCTTATCGCAGGTTTTAATTAATATAATTTTGCTTTTTACCTTGGGGAAATTATTAAAATAAATCATGTTTTAGATTAGATAGAGGCTTTTCTTCTCTCGGGTTCTTGAGCGTCTTTTTTTAATTTTCCATCATTGAACTGTAAAATAGATTTAGAGGAGAATAATAATCAAGTCTTAAGGTATTTTGAAAGGTTTAAATTTTCATTCACGGTTCTTGTCAGAATCAGAAAAACTATTAACCATAAAAATATCATTCTTGAATTTGCTGTCTTCTAGAAATGACATTTAAGCTCCTAATGGCTTCGGAAAGCTATCCGGAAGAAAATTGATTAATAATGATTGAGGAATGTTTAGTTTGTCGGATGCATTCCAGGGTCTATATAAAAGATAATTGACCAGGAAGAGTCTTGGGCTCCCAAAAAATAATATTCAGAAGAGGAAGAAGTTGAGATTTCTTGAAATAACAAAGCAAAAAAAAAATTCTTCTCAAGTCATTGAATTGAAGATTTAAAACAAAAGATATTAGCTGAGCTAAAATTCGCTCTCACACGAGAAATACGATGTTAAAAAAACCAATATCGATGTTCAATGTTTACGAACCCACGGATCTCTCGAATTTAGAGGTAAAAAAAAAAAGATCATAAGAAAAGAGTGATTCCTAATAATTAAATATTAAGCTTTGGATTTAATCCCAAATTCAACTTTTCGAAGAAATCTTAATCATAGGGACCCAATTTATGCCTATCATTCTCCGTCGCATAGTATTCTTTATACGATCTCGAGAATATGAAAACAAAAGATCTTAACATTCTGAGAATTTTGAAATCACCCCCAAGTTTGAATCAGACCCAGCTCCGCAAGGAATATAATCAAGGTTTAAATTTACTCTTTTGTATAGAATAATTATTTCCCTTTTTCACAGGAGGATAATCGGATTCCGGAGCTCATTCCATTCCCATTTTTTATTCAACCTTGAAGAAGACAAGTCTCGTGATCAAAATTTTCAAAATAATGTTCAAACATAATTCATTTTTCAGGAGAAGACAGGTTTGCGGTGTGGATGCAATTGACAAAGGGGAATGAATGGAAAATACTAACCAATAAACTGATTGATAAAATTCATAACAAACTCATATAATAAGGGATAGACAGATAATATATTTTAAGCGATTAGAAGTACAGGATAAGAAAGAGAAAGGGATGTCAAGGGCCCAACTCTTCCAAATATAAAATTCTAACCATTTAAAATTACATAGAATTACATTGAAAGTTTCAATTGTTCAAGCACGCCCAACTCTCAGTGCTTCTATGGACTCTTCTACAATTTCATTCAGGGACGGGCAACAATGGTCCATGACCAACGAATTAAATAGCAGAGGTGTTGATCTCAATAAGAGACAAAAGACAAGAAATGAGGGAAAAATTCCAAGGTACTTAGAAAGCCTCCTCCTCCTTTTTTTCACTCAGCTTATCTTGACGGTATTTAATTAGATCTTCATAGTAAGAAGCGTATGATTCTACGGGGACGTAGAGATCGAAATCGATGTAATTAAGGAGGAACTCCCTCTCAAGATCATTGAATTCGCTCAATGTGACACCTCCAATCTTGGCATAATATTCATTTCTATAATAATAGTCATCATAGAATTTGATTGCCATGACCATGCTTAACAAGATAATTCTATAAGGAGGGATTAGCCAAGGAGAGGGCAAGTAATATTATTTACCGAAGAGCGTTGAAGGAATCAAGCTCAAAATCAGGCATTTTCTCACCGATCTTGTCAAGATAAGCCATGAGGTACACAAATGTGTCCTCATGACAATTAGAGAACTTGGCAAATCTCTTCAAGTAGTCCTTTATCGAAATAGAGGGCAACTTTTGGGCATGGAATTTGGTTTTTTCAGGGATCTCACTCACTTGAGTGTAATTTTTAAAGGCAGAATCAATCATTTCTTGCAAAATATCGCCGACACTGTCAATAAGTTCCTCTTTGGTTAAAGAGGCTTTTTGGGACAATTTTGATGTTTTTTCAAGTCTAGGAGACTCTCTAATTTCAGTTTCAGTCATGTTTACGAGAGAATGGGTCACGATGCGGGATGAGCAACAATCTCGTAATTAAAAAAAAATAAAAGCAAAATTAAAAAGCAGCTCGTCCAGAATTTATAGCCCAACCCTATCATTTCGCCCAATCAGATCCTTCCAAATGTTTTACAAATCTGTGGCACAAATTCAACGATTTTTTAAATCATTCTTTTATTTTTCCCAAGATATCTCTCCTCCTTTTTCTGACAAGGTGCTTTTCTCCCCTTTGATGGGTGGCTTAATGAGGCAAAACCAAATTGGCTGAGTTCTTTGAATGCCCTATTATCGATAAAGGGGCAAATCTTTGACCATTTCACTTCCAAGGCTCTCATTCTGATCAATATGGTGAACATCCATCTTTTGAAAATTCAAAAGATTTTGAGTGTTCATTGATCGTTTTCATCTAAACCCTCGAGGATTGAAGATTTTAGTCAAAAAATGGTGAAATTCTATTTCTATGGTGTGAAAATTGATCTAGTCTTTACATACGAAATAAAATTCCTAATTTTCAAATATTCTCTCCAACAAAATTATCCTTCTGACCTCTCATATTTTATTTTTGTGTCTCTTGGTATCCTAATAGCTTAAACTTGAAAAATTTGTCCAATTACGTTTCCATAACCCGAGATAGAAAGGCTAAAATTATTCAAGAAATATTTTTTGGGGGTTATGACTGGCGCTCAAAAAATAAAATTTAGAGAATTTCTTTAAATACACGTCGTTACTCCTTATTCCTTCCAAAGAACCGCGTCATATTGCCATAAGGTTTGGTACTTCTTCGATTTAAAGATGAAATATTCAAGGTCTTACTCATTCTTGTCTTGGAGAATTGTATAAAGTTTTATCCGAGCTATTTGATTTCCATTCCTCAAGAACCGCCCTTTGAAACGCATTCAAAAAGAATTATATATAAACTAGAAATTCTAGTGATAACCAATTGGATCCCATAACAAACAAGATCTTCTGGAGTTTTAAGTCAAATAGAATTTTTTCTCCTTTTTTGCTGTGGTAAATATCTTTGAAAGAAGAAAACGAAGGCTGATTTAAAATTCGAAATCAGGTATTTTCGAATATGTTCAAAAATATATTTAATAGAATTTCGATTCTTTAAAAATTTTCTGACAACAAAGAAAAAAAAAATTGACCAATTTTTTTCCCATTTTTTTTGAATGAAGATTTCGTGAAATTGAAATTCTTTTGTCGAATCTTTTTGGAGTTTCTTTCCATGGTTGAGAGATCGGGGAGAATGCTCTCTCTCTCAAGTCGTCTTTTGAGAAAATTTTAATCGAGAAAATGTTTTGTGAATGGTATCAGAATTCAGATTATAAAGAAACAGGCAAATTCTAAATAATTCCTTCCTTATCAGTTATACTTTTCATGCTACTTCTATCACCTCTGATCGAAATTATAACGCAATTCTACTTAATGAAATATTTTCTGATGACTTTTTTTTTGAAAAAAATTTTTGAGAGTGAGAAAAATTTATTTTGTGTGTGTTTTTTTTTCTATCATTTTCTCAGAAAACGATTGATTAGAAAACAGATCAGATAGTTATACAATCTTATACAATTGCTTTATAATTGTATACACTCCATATAAAAATCTTACGATCAAGTTTAAGCTTGGACAGAGGGTTTGTATTCAGCTTTGATTTTCTTTAATTTAGCCAAAAGAGCAGTAGTTTCAGCAAAGCATTGTTGGGTGAACTTTTTAACGAAGAAGGCAAATTCCATGTATTCTTCTTTGTTTTGGAAGTCCTTAAAGGCATCTTTGCAGATGGTTTCAAGGCCAGGAACGATCTTTTCAGCATATTCGGGAGTTTGCTTCAAAACAGTAATGAATCTAGTTTGTAAGTCGTTGGTGACAGCCTTGACTTTTTCCTTTTCGGCTTCAATTTGTTGTTGCTTTTGAGCTTCATCACCCTCAGACAATTTAATTCTCAAGATATTCTCTAAAGGAGGGCAAACTTGGTTAAGAACTTTCTTGCTATCTTGGAACAAAGTTCTCAATTGGGTGATCTTATCATATTCCTCACCGTAGTTGATGTTGGCGGTTTCAGCAGCCTTTTGCATGTATTCAGGGTCGTATTCAGTTGGCATGGAGGTGGGAACACGCTTTCCTTCAGTTGGAACAGCTCTGGAATCTCCACCATGATAAGTCTTGGAGGTACGGTCGAATTGAGCAGCAAATTCTTGTTCAGCTTGGACGAGATCATCGCCAAAGTTGGATTGTTGGTTTTGAGTTTGGTTTTGATTAGCTTCCATGAGGAGATTGGGATTTTGAATTTTTTTGGATTTTTAAATAAGGTTGATTATAATTTTCAAATTTTTGAAGTGTTAATAAGAAGTAAATCACCCTGGCGGAATCTGAGATTAAACAAATTTTTCTTTGAATTTCAGTTACAAACTGCTTTTTGATTTTTCCTTTTTTTCAAGAATTTTCTTTGGCTGTTTGCTTGAAATATTGCTAATGACTTAAAGTGTTCTTTTCTTTCGAACCTAAAATCTACATCGAAAATTAAATCCCAGGAAGAGTCTCTTCTGAGAGAGTGCATTCAAGTTGCCTCGTTTCAATTTTCAAATCTTTGACGTTTAAAATTATCTAGAATATTCTAGATAATCTTTTGACATATTTTTTTTTCCGTGCCAACAGTTCGGATGCTTTGATTTCATTTCCCAGACCAATTCACGAAATTCTGCCGTTGAAATCAGATAGAATCTATTGTTTTATTTACTCTCTGAGAAACCGATAAATTATTGATTTTAAAATTTGTAAAAAATTACTCTTACCATATTTGCAACAGTAGTCTGAGATTTTTGAAACTTGAATCAAATTCACAAAATAATTTCTCAAGAGGAGACCTGTTTTTCTCTATTTCCTTAAAATTTTGGAAGGACTCAAGGCCTTTTTTTGAAAGTCCAGAAAAAAAATATCGACACATTTCTTTGCAACGTTTCAAAATACATTGAAAAAATCTTTTCTTTTCAAAATAATTTGATGAGTTCTCTTCGCTCTTGGTCTAGGAAAAAGGGGAATGGAACTCGTAAAAATACTTTCTTGTTATCCCTGCAGAAGGAAGAAATAAAAATCAAATGAAAAAAGAGTCCCCAAGTAATCTTTTTCTCAATTCTCAAGGAAAATAATTGATTTGATCCTCTTCATATGAAAATTTTTTTCATCTGTATTTTGTTATTCAGAAGAAAGTTTTTTTTCAATTGATCTTCTCAATTTCGTTCAAAAATTTCTCTCTTGAAGTTGCAAATAAAATTTTCTCCTCCTCTTTTTCCAAGGATATTTTGTTTAAAGTTTCAATGACAATTGTTCCTTAGATATCATTTCTCAAGCCTTCCTTTTGGGGAAATGACAAGAATTTATCTTCCAAATTTCACAAAAATACAGTCTCTTACTTTTCTCCAAGTAAATTAGCCCGAGAGTTTCAGATATTTAGTCCGAAAATTTATCACAAATACTCACAATAAATAGGCTGCTTGGCCACATGGAAAGTGAAAAGTATACATTTTTAAATAAGCCAACTCTCTTAAATCCAAATCTAGAGGATTATCGCAAGTTGTTTCGAAACTTTTGCTTTTTCATGGAGAAGAATTCCGAAGAGTTTTCTATGAAAAAGCTGATGATGGAGGATTTATCAATGAGAAAATATACAAAGCTCTAATTGATGAAATTGGTTATCTTTTACCAGCCTATCACAAAGAAGTCAAATCCACCTTCTGGAAACAAAACAAAAAAGCTCTCCAAAATTACAATCTCAAGTAGACATCAGAGAATAGTCAATTGGTTCTAACCACATCTAATTAGTGCAATCTCTTATATTGATTTCCTTGAAATTCTCAGTCTTCTTCTCAAGAGTCCAAATCAAGGAATGCGAGAAATTCGACTTCTCATTGCAAAACTGAATAAGCTCCTGAGAAGCTGCAAAGATGAACTTGAAAGTCGATTAATTGAGAATACTTTAGATGGACTCTATCAAAGACTTTATGAGCTGAAACTTGCTAGAGAAGGTTTAACTCCAGAGGAAAAAGAGGATTTTGAAGAGTGTAACGCTAGGGATATGCAAAGAAGACAAAATCGTCTCAGGGCTTTAAAAGAACTATTTGGGAATTATTGCAAAAAAGCAATAAGTCTCGTCAAGAGACATGGATCATTCGATGCTATTAATCTTCAAACTCAAGGAATGAGTCTTGAGAATTTCTGTTGCCTCCTAAAGGATCTCAAAGTTCGAATCGATGCTCAAGTATAAGGAAAACCTTTTTAGCCTTTCTTAATTTCCTCGCTCTAGAAAGTAACTTCCCTCTTTAATAAAACTAAAAGAAATGGTCCTTTCCTCAATTTCGAAGAATTTTGTGTATAGACTATTGAACTTGTTGTGACCTAATCTCTGAGTAGATTCTGATTGAGAAGGCTGGATCATATGCTGAACTGATTCAAGATCCAGATCACTCAAAGGCAACTCCTTCAATAAAAGCCTATAAACCAGATTCTTACAAAAATATCGCTCTACCTGTAGTCATCTTGGGCAATAAAAACAAGGCTGAGGATGTTGATGATTGGAAGGGCAGTGATGATCCAACAGTCAAAAGTGAGCTTTTTTGGATTCACACTGGCATAGAAAACGGAACAGTTTATTGACTTTTGTTTTCCGATACTAATTTGAACAATAGTATAAGAGAATCTTTAGAGATAGAAATGCCAATCGATATGGTTCTTACACCGATCGAGAACTGACTGATAATTCCAGTTTTGAGATCCATAAAACGGGATCAGCGTATACTTTTAAAACAAGACCAATGATGGGAAGAACCTCTGAAGAAGTCAGATTGGAACTGGAAAGAAGAAAAGAGGAAAAACGCTCCGTGACAACTTTAAGAGGTCGGGGTAACAGTTCTTTAGCAAGTCTTCTTAATAATTCCTCTTCTTCTTCTTTTCTGAAAAGACCTCAAGATCAGGTGACTTCAAAAGTTCAAGGTAAAAAGAGGATGGAATATTTTTATATTAACCAATTAAAGCTGCAATCTATCATAAATCGAGACAACCAGTCGGAGTTGGTTTGACTTTGAAAAAATTACAAAATTGGGATCCCAAGTTGAACAAATTGCTTGATAGAAATTTCAATCCTTCAAAACTCTTTGGTGATAATGATTCTGAAGATGATCATTATCTCGCAGAGTATCAACTTCCTGCTCAGCCTCAAAACGAAATGAAAAAACCTCCTCTTCCTACTGCTGGTGTTACAGAGAAAACAGAAAAAATTCCCCAAAGCACCCAAACAAAAAAGTAGCATTTTTTTCGAATCTCACTGATTATTCATAGAATCTTAAATGCAGTGAAAGTTCCAACGTATTTGAGGAAATATAGCGATATACATGAACAGAAAGCCAAAGAACGAAGCAGTGTTCCGTTGTACAGTCAACGATCTCAAAGGGAGATTGGTTGCAGTGGTAGCAAATATTTCCATGAAGAATATGCCAAAGAAACCTCTCGATCCAATTATATTGAGTAAGTTTCATCAAAAAGTTTATCAAATTAAAATTTTAGACCTGCAATTCCAGACTATGTTGCGCATCATGTCCAACAGGCAATATATTCAGATAGCAGACGGTCGAGAGGAGATATTATGTATTCAAAAGAAGATCAAAGAAGTACAAGTACAATCAAAGAGAGAGAGGTTGAGGAAACCATAACAACAACTGATCCAATTCGAGGAGTCGGAGGAGAATTTGAAGAAGACAGAGATATGATCGATGAAAGGAAACCTCAGAGAAGTGCAAGAAGGAGAGAACCAACACCACCCCATGTGGGAAAAAAAATGGTAAAGATGATTTATTTTGTTTGTTTATTTATAATCTTGTTAGAATGAAGGCAATGTTATTCGATTTAGCGATTTTATGAAACAAAGAGGGATGAGTGTCAACTAACTCCTTCTTATTATTATTATTTTTTTGTATCTTATTTCATTTCGGTTTTATTTGTATTTTTATTTGTATCTTCAAGAAAGTGTTTTTAAAAATTAGAGTGAGAGTATACGAGTGTTATAAAGTTATGAATGACAACAGAAACAAGAGGGAAAAAATAATTAGTGCAATAAGAGTCAACTAAATAATACAAAAAGAATAAACAAAAATTACTACTACTATTACCAGTCTTCAAGTAAAAACTAGAATTGAATTTTCCAATTATTGGTGTTTTTGGCCAAGAAAAAAGAGTTTGATTTTTTTGGTTGTTGAGTATCCATAGATTTTATCCTTTGATACTTTAAATTTTGATTCACAACTTGTTCGATTCTTCTTCGACCTTCCAGATTACTCTGTTCTGTGGGACTTGGTTGGTCATCATCAGTATATTCACACATTGTCTTTTCATCATTATTTGGACCATACATTTCTCCTTTTGATTTATATCTCAACATTTTCTTCATATGCAAATCTCTGATGTTATTTTCGCAGATCCTTTCTCGACTTGATCTTCCAGATTCCTTCAAATCTTCATCCAGCCCGACCCTATCGTTCTGGTTCAGGGTTTCTATAAACTTGTATTTTGGTTTGATTTGGATATTATTTATGCTTTGTATCATCTTCCTGTCTTCTGTTATATTCATTATGATCGAATGCATCATATTTGAATCGTCTCTTGGCTTATTAAATTTCTCTTCAATTGACGTTATGGTCTTGGCCAAACTTGTCGGGTGAGAATACAGCTTCAAAGTCTCGTCACTATACTTTTCTGATATCTCACAGTCTTCCAAATTTTCTCCTTCTGCAGGCTTTACATACCCGCCGCTATTCCCAAGGATACTATCTCTATTTCTTGAAAATGAGTTGATTTTTGTATTTGTTCTCTCCATTGAATCGTCCAGCTCTCCATTTGAGTACTTGTGATTATTCTCCTTTGTTGCTGCTGCGTAACTATATGGAATCAGATCTTCTTCTTCTGGATTCTTCAAAAGGTCCTCCCAACATCTTTGAGCTTGCTTCTCATCTTCTGATGGACCTTCTGTCCTCAATTTCTCCTCCTGAAAAAGCTCTTCCAATTTCTTTTTCTGTCCTGCAACTGAAACATCCTTTTGTGTCTCCATCTTTTGTGGCTTCAGTAATTTCTCATAATCAAACAAACTCTTATCAGGTGCGCTAAGGAAGGTTAAATACTTCGTTAAATAAAAGAGATTTCCTACCGGAATTTGAAATTTTTCATGGAGAGAATGGCGTTAACAGAAAGCATGATGGGAATGCAAGCTTTTAATGGGAATGTCTTTTTATTGACGTTGCTTTGGGATTGCAAAAAGCTTTTCACCTTATTTATATGCGGAGAAACATTTGAAAGAATCTCCAATACAGGCATCAGGTGATCCAGACTTAGTGGGAAATTTTCACACATGTAAACTGTAGCCACAATATTCTTGGTCACATTCTTCAACAAGTGCTTCTGAGAGATTCCACTATTGCCAGCTTTTTCTTTCTTGTTCTTTGTGCTGTTGTGAAATGAATCGTCTTTATTATCTTGAAGCCCCTTGAGAATCTCTTGATAACTCTGAATGTAATTCATTATGCTCGCAATTGGACCGCCTATATAATTTATCTTTACAAAAAGGGCTCCCCTATTCCATACCATTCTCCTGATAATTGTTCCAGAGAGGTTCTTTTAAGATAGATTCAAAATACTCTTGAAAGTTGGTAAATTTGTTGTTGAGATCAAAATCGACCAAAATGTTTCTTTTGGTATACAAAACAGAGAAAGTCCCCTTTGCGTTATATTTTGTCGTCATATACCCATCCAAATTTTGAGTGATAACTTCACCTTTCCAATTCAAAGCTGGTTTAAACACCACATTCTCTGCTCTCAATTCACTTCTCATGCGATCTTGTTTTATTAAATCTTCAGTTTTGCTCTCCAAATTTAGCCCACAAGCATCTTCAAAAAGATCAGCAGAAAGTCCTTTGTCGTGATGAATCATCATGAGTCTTCCGCCATCTTCATTACCAAACCCGTTAAATATGATGCTTGAATTTCCTCGAATGGACTGAAGTTTTGACCATCCCAAAAGGCTCAGATCGATTCGAAGAGAAGAGCCAAGTTTATAGATTTTGTATGTGTCCGAAGGCGCCACCCTCTTCACAAAAGGAATGATCTTGGAGTCGCATTCCCAGCCCATTTCAAATGAGAAATCCGGGAGTTTTCTCAACAGCTCCATCAAGGTATGCTTATTTTCCTCCCATTGAACTTGCTTAATTATATTGTTTGCTCTCAAAAGCACCTTTATAACTCCTCTTCTTTTCCTTTCTATTGCTTCTTCGAGTGGTGTCCTTGCGTATGGATAGGCTCTGTGTTTGGGGTCTGCTCCATGGTTTGTCAAAATCAGCGCGGCATCTTTATTCCCAAGCAACACTGCCAGCATTAAAGGCGTTACGCCTGCCGGATCAGATTGTTCCACATGGGAATAGAAGACTGGGCTGTTTTCCCGTGCACAGATCCTTCTGATCATCGGAAGATTTGATGTATATACAGCTTCATGCAAGGGGAAGTCTTCATATATGGAAGTTGGGAGACTGATTCCATACATGAACAACTTCAAGTTCTCAAAGGGAGTCTGAATCAGGGGTTCAGAAGGCTCCTGATGAGCATTATTCATTCGAATGAATCTCCAGAGTTCTGAGCAGATCTTGCTGAAATTCTCGCTTTGGAAAAGAGACGGAGGCAAGAGTTTCATGAGAGATTTCAGACATTCTGCTTCATTGCGAAAGAAGATGCATTGTGAGGCATCCACCTTGGAAAGTGATGCTTCGGCTTGTTTCAAAAGATCGCAAACAAGCTGAAATCTCTTTACTATACTCTCAATTTTCATGAAATTGGGATTCTCTTTCTTGTTGATGATGATAAAGCAGTCAAAATATATCATATGCTTGATTGTTTGAAGCTCGGGAGATGATGCTACTGTGTCTGGTTGAAGACTTGATATTTCTTTGGCATTTCTTTGATGAAAGTCTAATTCCGCCTTCAATTTTCGGTGCATCAATATAAAGAATTTCACTATATATCCAAAAGTCACTTGATAGGCAAGACTAGAATCCAAACTCATCAGTCCTTCGGGATTGCTTTTTGAGCGAAAACTATGAATCTGAGTTTCAGGAGATCTTGGTAAGCCACTTGGAGGTTTATGTGATTGAAACGATAAAGAGTCGTTAGAATAATTTCCAGGCCATTCATGAAAAACTCCTGAAGAAGGATGTTTCAAGGCCTTGGGATCCTTGAACTCTCCAGGATTATTGGTCAGATCCTTCATCATTTATCCGATAGAAATTTTGGTGTTTGTTTTCGGCGCTACTCCTTACTAACTTTTTTCTGAAAGTTAACTTAGTTTTGAAATAGTCCTGGTAATAATTAAACAACCCCGACCCAGCCCAGCCCAACCCAACTCAACTCAACTATTTTTTCTTCCTAATCTGGTCAAGAAGAAATAGAGAAAATACCATCATGATGAAAATCTCTCTGATCTTCTTCTGAATGAAATTCATAAAAATTTTTCCCATGACTCCTTAGAGCACTTGCAAACTAACTACAAAATGACAAGTTTTTCAAGGATGCTTATTTCTTTTTTTTTTTAGTGGTTTCAAGAGGGACCTTCTTATCAAAAAAAAATTGGGAGAAAACCTTTCTCTCTGATGGAGAGAAAAAAATTTCTTCCATGCCATGACATAATATAACATAATGAAAGAGAGATGAGATTTAGCTGAGTTTTTATTTTGTGATTAAAGGTTTGTTCTAAAATCATAAAAGATAAAATTCTTTAAATGGTGGTTTTGAGACTTCAAAAGAGACTTGCTGCTTCAGTTTTGAAGTGCGGCCAAAAGAGACTCTGGCTTGACCCCAATGAGCCCAACGAAATCTCTCTTGCCAACTCCAGTACCCGACCCGTCTTTCTTTGCCCTTATCAATCTTTTTAGGAATGAGCATCAGAAAATTGATCAAGGATGGTCTTATCATCAGAAGAAACATCGCTATCCACTCCAGAGCTAGAGCAAGAGCTCACCAAGAAGCTAAGAGAGAAGGTATAGACTGCAGATTTTGACGTTTTGTGCTCAAATTTTGTGAATAGGCAGACACACTGGTCCCGGTAAGAGAAAGGGTACCAAGGAAGCCAGAACCCCCCAAAAGGTTCTCTGGATCAGAAGAACTAGAGTTTTGAGAAGACTCCTCAGAAAGTATAGAGCCCAAAAGAAAATCGATAAGCACATGTATAAAATCTCCCACCCCAGCAAAATAATGACGCTTTTAGTCACCATCACTTCTACCTTTCCTCCAAGGGTAACCAATTCAAGAACAAGAGAGTCTTGATTGAAGCCATCCACAAAATGAAGGCCGAAAAGATCAAGGCTGATAAGTTGGCTGAACAACAAGAAGCTAGAAGACAAAAGAACCAAGAACTCAGAAAGAAGAAGAACGCCAAGAGAATGCAAGTTGCTGACATCTAAACAATGTTTTCTCATCCTAGCGGTTTTGTGTAGATCCTTAATCATGGTCGTTTTTAGCTTATATACAAAGTGTTTCGGTAAAGTAAACCTGAATCCTAAACAGTATCTCGTTATCTGACCCCAAAAAAGAGAACCCTAAGTATCTAGATCCGTAGACTCATCTCTCTCTAAATTAAGCTCATCAAAGACTTCTTTTTCTCTTGTCTTTGAAATTTAATGCTGCCCCATAAATTTTGCCTCACTCACTAATTTTGTGGCTATTTATTGGGCTCAGATATCTTCATATGTTTAAATTTCAATCTTGGTAGAAACTTCCCAATTTCCCTTATTTTTCACGTTTTGTGCGAGATAACACCAGGATCTTCCTTTACAACAGAAGAAAAGGCATGTTTGGTTTTGAGAATGTATGTATGGTGGGTTTTTTAGCTTAATTAAATTTGTGAAAATTGTATGGAGGATTTCTTTGTATTAATGATTATGATGATCAGATAAAATGTTGTGAGAAATTCATATTTTTCATATTCATTAGGAGTCTCTGTTTTTCTGAGGGAACGTGCGCATTCCTAAGAAATTCGAAATGTGGCTTTGTCATTCAGAACTTTCGACAATATTTAGATTGTTTGAAAGTTCTCCCAAAACACTAACACTTCCTTCAGATTAAAAAAACCATAAAGTTTTTTCCCAATTTCAACAGGAACCTCATCTCAATTTGAGGACAAGAGAGAAAATTTTTATCTAAAAAATTTGCTTAATCTCAGACAATACAACAGCTCATTTCTCTTCTGAATTTCTCATACACTTGAAATTTAAGAAGGATGGAGGATTTTGCAATGTCATCTGAAAATTTAAAAAGTTATTCCAGCCATTGTTGGAAAATAATTTTTGAAAAGTTTTTCCAAAAACAAGACAAGGAATTTTTCCAAGAATAGAAACTTTCAATCAACAGTAATTGATTTTGAGATTTTAGTGAAAAAAAAACTAATCCTCATCTGTTTAAAGCATTTGGTAAAATTTTCTAAAAACCTTCTGGAACAATTTACTGAGATCCTTCAAGACCTTTTCATCAAATTCACAAAAAAAAAAAACTTAAAATCACTTTTTAAAATCAGTCCTCTTCACTACCAAAAAATATCCAACCAATAAACTCTTCTATGTCTGAAAAAAAAAAACAGGAAGAATTTTAAGAAATTCTCCAAAATAATTCTTTCCTCAAAATTCCCTAAGAGAGAAAATCTTTTTCTTTCTTCAAGTTCCAGGAATATGAATTTTCATCCCCTCAAAATTCAAAAAAAGCTTTTCAGAACCAAAACAAATTTTTTTACAAGGGATGAAATTATTCTTCTCATCTTGTCCAAGATAAATTTTCAATTTTTAATAAAACCCTTGAAATTAATCAAAGAGCCAATCAATCCGAAATCCACTTTTTGAGCCCCTTTTCATCAAGCCTCAATCTAACCAACGATCAAGATGACTTTTGGCAATCTTCTGAAGTCGTCATCAGGTTTTTTGAATTTCTCAGGATGCCAATTTTTTACATCATCATGATCAAAATCAAAAGATCTTTATTAAATAAAAGAACAATTCTATAAAATTGATTTAATCAATTCATATTTTAATTTGACTCTCCTTTACTCAAGTCTATTTCCTTCTGCCTATTTCCCAATTCTTCTTATTATCTCCAAAATAAACTCAATGACTTTCAAATGGTATTTCAAGACACTCCTTTTCCGTAAGTAAGTCAGTCAGCCAACTCAGAGGATTTTTTTTCATAATCAGCATAGTTCGAAAACTGTTAATTTACAATAAATACATTTTAAAAAATCTGAATTTAATCGAGTTGAAGAAACAACTGAACATCACCCGCTCATGTCTCAAGAAACCAATATACTCCAAGAAATTAATAACCATGTGGTTGCTTTTTGCAGTCCCAGTAATCCAAAAATCTTACAAACCGAAAATTTCAAAAAAGAGCTCTCTATCAACTATCTCAACTTTTATGCCCTTAAAGCTTTTTTACTTCTCAACTTTCTTGGTCTGGCTTTAGGCTCTACTGCTTATTCCTTGAAACTCTTTCTCTTGAATCTTGCCCTCATTGGTGGAATGGCATCGACCTTCCTTCTCACCTGCAGAGGCCACCCTCAAATTTATAGATTTGTCAATTCCTTCATCATCACCCTCGCAGGGCCTGCCTCCATCTTACTCTCTCAAGATAACATTTTCTTTGCGATGGCAATCTCGTTTTTGGCCCCTTCCATCATTTTACTCTTGTTCCAGACCAAAGTTTTTGCTTATACAAGCTTTGTTCTTCAATATGTTTTCCTCAATTTGTTGTATCTCCCCATTTATCACCAAATCTTACTCACTCCTACGCTCTCAGATCTCGGCAATGTCTCTGAAATCCAATTCAACTCATACAATTTCATATACCTTATAAATGCTCTTCTATTGTACGGATTGAATGCTCTCAATAATAATTCCAAGGGAGCGACTGCCAAAGGAACCACTCGTAGTACCGTCTCTTTGAAATCCTCTGGAAAAGTTATGAGCCGTTTTTCATTCAAATCTAAAAGTCTCTTGAATAATATTGTCAGTAACCTTGATGTCGCTCAACTTGAAGACAATCCTGCAAGAGCAAAAATCCTCATTGCCAACGCTCGACTCTGTGGAGAGCTTCTCCTCTCCCAAGCAAATACTATTGTCGATACTGATCCAGGCATCACTCCGCAAATCGATATAAACCTTTCCTCAGTCAAGTCCACAGAATTCTTTGAAAAAGTTTGGGGCATTGCCAGCGAGCTTATTAGGAAAAAGAACATTTTTGGAAGCCTCAGCTTCAGCAAAAAGGTCCCCAATTTCCTCCTCCTTGATCAACAAAGAATTACACAAATCATTTTGAATATTCTAGCCAGCTCCATCAGGTTTACCGACAGAGGCCCAATTAGCCTCTCAGTCTCGTGGCTTGATAACACTAACCTCGCTGATAACGCCATTTTTGAGCCTATTCCTTATAGTGATGAAGGAGGATTGGTTAGAGGAAGCAGAAGTCATATTAACCTCACCAGACCTGAAAATAATAATCAGGTCTTTATCCTCAACACCAATCAAAGAAGATTCCAAGATTCGATCCCATTTGAA
>Ga0182738_1001307_pt1 | contig 31542 bp, 28 predicted proteins | sample eDN5th30CBELigMG_FD_128876 | JGI IMG/M metagenome (GOLD analysis project Ga0182738, IMG submission 128876) | Enriched Miracle-Growth compost microbial communities from Emeryville, California, USA - eDNA 5th pass 30_C BE-Lig MG (version 2)... ...
TCAACTTGCTCAAGATAAGGTTAGCGTAGCAATATAAAGATAAATAGCTTCTCATAGGTTAATCACTCCTATGAGAAGTTTCACTTTATGTCCGCCTTGGTGTGGGCCTTTTTATTTGGACTTGTCTGTTGTAGCGGGATTATCAAATTGTTTAAATAAAAACTACTTCTAGTAAAAATATCAAGGAGGTCAAACAATGAAAGAAATACAAGAATTGTTTCCTAGTATGGATGGAAATGACTTTCAACGAGAGGAATTATTGTCCCACTTCAAGAAAATTTTAACGAAAATAGATGAATTAAAGGATCCTAATAAACTAACGCTAGGAGAGATGCCAGAGTACACGGAGGATTATTATAATCGTGTTATTCAAAAAGCAAATGTTCCACAAGCAGGTGTATCGATGGATGAAGTAATGCAGAAGCTTCTGAAATTGGTAGAAGGGCATCGATATGTCAATCGAAATTATGTAGCTAATGCAGCTCCTCTCCCAAATATTGCAAGTATCATCGGGAATTTAGTAATGGTGCTTGTCAATGGGAACAATCTTTGGGATGTAGAAGGTCCGGCAGCTGCTACTGCAGAGGTCGAGGTAACAAGTATGTTGTCTAAGCTAATCGGCTATGATGAAAATCTAAGTGCAGGCTACACAACCTGGGGAGGACAAGGCGCTGTTTTTAACTCTTTACGCCTTGCAATTGCCCGTTATGCACCTTCCTCTAATCAAATAGGGATTCCGAAAAACCTTTATTGCTTCTGTTCAGAGTTATCCCACTATAGTTTGTATAAATCGGTAGAAGCAACGGGAATTGGGGTAGAAAACATGATTCGTGTGAAGGTGAATCAGGATCATTCTATGAATCTCAAAGATTTAAAAGAAAAAATGGATTTGGTAATTTCAAATGGTGGTGTTCCACTTTATATTCTTGCAACAATGGGAACAACGGATACATTTGGGATTGATGATATAGAGGCAATAAAGGAGTTGGCGGAAGAGCTAGAGCGTAAGCATGGTCTGAGCCCAATCTATATTCATGCCGACACAGCAATGGGAGGAATGTACACCTTCTTTAATGATTATGATTTTGAAGGCAATCCTTTGCAATTGGAAGAAAGCGTGAAGAAAGTATTAAAATCTTATCGACAGAAGTTTAAACAGATCAGGCTTGCAGATAGTATGGTATTTGATTTCCATAAGCTAGGACAAACACCATATATTACGAGTTTATTTTTGATTAAAAACAGAGAAAACTTAAAATATATTGATTTAGATGAAGAAGAAACGCCGTATGTTGGGAATCGTGGGTATGGAAGCTATCATACAGGCTACACATTAGAATGCTCGCGAATGGGAAGTGCTCTGGCAATTTATGCGTCATTATTAGCATTCGGGATGGAAGGATATCAGAAGCTTCTAGCCAACTATATTCGCGTTAATGATAAGTTTAGGGAAACATTAATAAGAGAGATTTCGAATGTAGCAATTACGAACGAACTTTCGCCAATAACAACCTTCCGCTTTTATCATGATACACCTAAATGGAAGGAGGAATCGGACGGACTTTTAACGGTGGAAGAAATAAACGAAATTAATCAATTTAATGACGAGTTTGCAGAAATAATTGGTGCAGAACGAGATACGGTTTTCTTTGGAAATACAAAAAAGCAACGGCTTGTAGAAGCAGCAAATACAAATAAACGAATCCCTGTATATGCCCATAAATTTTTCGCGATTTCGCCTTATTCAACGATAGAAGAGGTAGATCGCTATGTTGAATTTTTAAGAGAGCATGTTGAATTTTTCTTGAAAATGAAAAAGGTAGTTGTTTATTAAAAGGGAATATAAGAATTGTTCCTGGATATAAAATAAGGTTTAAATCCCCCTGCCATAGCAGGAGGATTTTTTACATTGTGAAAAATTTGCTTCTTTTCCGCTGTAAATATCTAGATTTAAAAAATGCTGTACATAATCATTCTCATAATCAGTCGTGCATTTTAACGTAATGTAAAAAGTTTACTTTCACTTTACAAAAGATATCGTTTTTATTGATAAATCAATCATCTCTCAAAAAATCTCCTGAGCCTTATTAATAATAATTTTACATTACTCCCCAAAGTACCTTTATATTTATTTTCTAGAATTTAATTATAGAAGAAACAACATTGTTAATAATTCTATCAAAGGAGTGAGGGAGTTTTATGCATTTTGCTTCAACGTTAGCTTGGGCTTATCCAGTAGACGAAGTGGTACAGATTGCCAAAAAGAATGAATTATCAGGATTGGAGGTTTGGGCAGAGCAGGTATGGTTTCACGGAACAAATCCAGACAAAATCAGATTAGCTAATCGAGATCAATCTCTTAATCTGACTATGCATGCTGCAAGTTGGGACTTGAACATCAGTTCTTTAGAAAAAGAGATAAGAGAAAGCTCTGTAAGGCAAATTCAACATTCCATTAAGCTAGCAGATGAGATAGGTGCAGATTCTATAACATTCCACCCGGGGCGGTTGACGCTTCCCCAAATAAAACAGGAAATATATGAAACTTTAATGATGGAATCTATTTTTACATTAATAGAAACAGCGAAACGGTATAAGAAAACCCTTAGCATAGAGTTGATGGAGGTAAAAGCAAAGGAATTTGTGACAAGACCTGATACGATGAATCGGTTGATAGCAGGTTTTATACCTGAACTTAAAACAACCTTTGATGTTGCTCATATTTCGGGGGATGCTCCTCAGCATGTCTTTGCTCAACTAAAAAATGTTGACAAAATTCATATTAGTGATAATTCCAAAAGTCAGCTGCATGTTCCTCTTGGAATGGGTATACTCAATCGCAATATGTTGAAAGAATTTTTTGCTATCTCTTTTCTTCCTGTTGTAGTAGAGGGGTTTGATACATCGAAAAGCTTAAACTGGTGGAAGCATAATCTTCACTATTTGAAAAACCTGGAAATACAGAAGGAGGTGCCTCAATGAAGATTTTGGTGACAAATGATGATGGCATTTTTGCTCCTGGTCTTCAGGCAATGGTTGAAGTGTTGCAGCATTTTGCTGATGTTTATGTGTCCTGTCCAGATCAGGAAAGAAGTGCAGTCAGTCACTCGATTACCTTAAGAGTACCTTTAAAAGCAAAACCGCTTTCCCTATTTCCTGGTGTAAAAGGCTGTTGGGCGGTTAATGGGACACCAGCAGATTGTGTGAAGCTGGGGATTGAAGTACTTATGAAGGATTCACCTGACTTTGTTATTTCAGGGATAAATCTTGGACCAAATCTGGGGCGTGACCTTTATTATTCAGGAACAATGGCTGGAGCTGTAGAAGGATTGCTTTATGGTATTCCTGCTCTGGCAGTATCTTTGAATGCCTTTTTTGACAAGGACATTAATTATGAAAAGGTAAAAAGGCTATTTTATCCTCTTATGGAGGTGCTTCTACAGAACAAGATTCCAAAGGGTGTTTTCTTGAACGTAAATCTACCTTATTTATCAAGGGAAATGTGTAAGGGAGTCCGCATTATTCCACTTGATATGAAAGTTGCTCGATATTCCTATGTAGGCTTAAATGATCCCCATGGACAAGTCTATTACTGGTTGAAGGATCAGCTACATAATATGAAAGATTTTGAGACAGATAGTGATTACTTTTTACTAAGAAACGGGTTTGTCACTGTATCACCGATTGAGTTTAGAACGTTTCATAAAAGAAAACAAGAACAAATTGAAAGATGGTTTGCTCATTTAAATTTTACTAGTACAGATGAGGAGGAAATAGATTATGCGTAAATGGATGCTTGTTTTAATAATTGGAATCTTGATGGCTTTTGCTGCAGGGTGCGGTAGTAAGGAAAGCAGTGAGACAAGTAATGCTTCAGAAGATACGGATACTACAGAGGCAAAGGTAGAGGGCACTCTCCATTTTTATACTTCTCAGCCGGATGCAGATGCTGCCAAATTGGTAGAAGGATTTCAAGCTAAATATCCTGATGTAAAGGTAGAAACCTTTCGCTCAGGTACAGAGGAAGTAATCTCAAAAATTAAAGCGGAAAAAATGGCTGGAAAGATTCAAGCAGATGTACTGTTGGTTGCGGATGCAGTAACATTTGAAAGCTTAAAGGAAGAAGATATGCTTCAAGCATATGAAACAGAAGAAGCTGCTGAAATCCCTTCCGAACTTATTGATTCCGATCATACTTACTTTGGAACAAAGGTTATGGCAACTGGCTTAGTTGTAAATACCGAAAATGTAAAAGAAATGCCTACGAGCTGGAATGCACTGACTTCTAAAGAGGCAAAAGGGGAAATTATTATGCCAAGTCCGTTATACTCTGGTGCTGCTGCTTATAATTTAGGCGTGTTTACGCGTCAAGATACATTTGGCTGGGATTTCTACAACAATATTGCTGCAAACGATGTAACGGTAACTAAAGGAAATGGAGATGTGCTTAAAGGAGTTGCTGGTGGAGAAGCAGACTATGGAATGATTGTTGACTATCTCGTTACACGTGCTAAAGCAGAGGGATCTCCAGTTGAGCTTATTTATCCAGAAGAGGGTGTGCCAGTTATTACGGAACCGATTGGAATTATGAAGGACGCACAAAATCTAGAAGCAGCAAAGGCTTTTGTTGACTTTGTTCTTTCAGAAGAGGGTCAAAAGCTTGCTTCAGAGCTTGGTTATACTCCAATTCGTAAAGGGGTAGAAGCTCCTGAAGGACTAAAAACAATTGATGAAATAAAGGTAATTTCGGCAGATGTGCAGGAATTGTATAAGACAAGAGATGCTGATAAGAAAGAATTTGAAACAGTTATCAGCGAATAGATCACTTTTTAAGAAGGAGTGGACAGAATGAACTCACAAGTTCAGAGTTCTGAAAGGAAAACGGACGCTTTATCTCCGTTCTCCTTTTCTTATTTTACCCGTAATTGGTGGGGCGTTTCCGGTTTTCTGTTGCTTATCTTTGTATTTTTACTTCCTGTTTGTCGTCTTGTTTGGCTGAGTGTAGCCAATGGAGAAGAAGTTGGTCTTATGCTTTATCAGGAAGTACTGTTAGAAAAGGCAACATGGAGGACGATTCAAAATACGATTATTATTACAATTGCCAGTACATTGCTTTCCTTAGGCTTAGGAGTAGGGCTTGCCTTTATAATGGCCTATGTAAATATTCGGGCAAAAAAATGGCTACAATTGCTTATCTATTTACCATTTTTAATCCCTTCCTATATATCAACATTAGCTTGGGTGCAGTTTTTTGGAGGAAATGGTCCCATTCAGTTTCTATTTAATGAATCTGTTAATTTGTACAGCATGGGAGGAATCATTTTTGTACTTGGGCTTTCTCATTATCCTCTTGTTTATTTGATGAGTGTGGAGGTATTTCGTCGTATTCCAAGAGAACTCAAATATGCTGCTAGCACTTCCGGAGCATCTGGTAGAGTTGTTTTTCGAAAAGTTATTCTTCCAATGGCACTGCCAGGAATCGCTAGTGGTGGTATTCTTGCTTTTCTATCTAATATTGATAACTTTGGCATTCCAGCTTTCCTAGGAATTCCTGCAAATATTCGCGTATTAAGTACTTATATTTATGAACAGATAATTGGATATGGTCCATCTGCCTTTTCTAGAGCAGCTGTACTTTCCGTTATTCTTGGAATGATGGCCCTAATTGGTACTGTAGTCCAATGGGCGATAATTAGAAAAAGCAATGTGAGTGAGACAACTGCAAGAGATACAGAGCCAAGATATTATCTCACGCGGGGATGGAGAAATGTTGCAGAATCAGCATTATGGATTTTCTTGTTGTTCACAACCCTTGTGCCATTGATTGTTATGGCTTCTACTTCCTTTATCAAGGCTTATGGATTATCCCTTTCATGGGAAAATCTTTCTTTGAAAAATTACCGATATCTGCTATTTGAAGATGTTAAAACCGGTTCAGCGATAGGAAATAGTGTAACCCTTGCGCTTGCCACTATGTTGATCTGTATGGTTATTGGAACAGCGGTTGCCTATCTTCGCTTTAAAAAGCCATCCTTTTTTGTGAAGGCTTCGGAAATCATTGTCACCATTCCGTATGCTTTACCAGGAACGGTATTTGCCTTGGCAATTATTTTAATGTGGCTTCAGCCATTGCCAGGCTTTCAACCAGGAGTTTATGGAACGATATGGATTTTATTGATTGCTTATATAACTCGTTTTACTATTTTACAAATGAGAGGAAGTCTGACAGCATTCTCGCAAATTGATCCTTCTATGGAGGAAGCAGCAAGAACCTCTGGAGCAAAGGCCTATGTTAAATGGAAAAGCATTCTTTTTCCGCTACTTTTGCCAGGAGTATTAAGTGGTTCTGCACTTGTGTTTTTGACTGCCCTAACGGAGCTTACCGTTTCAAGTCTTTTATGGTCAAGTGGTTCTGAAACGATAGGTGTTGTCATCTTTAGTTTTGAGCAATCCGGATACACCACTTATTCCACAGCATTTTCAACATTAATTGTACTAGCTGTAATAACAATGGGGATTCTGTTTGTTCTTTTCGAAAAAATATGGAAGAAGAAGGTGATGAAGAGTGATTCGAATTGATGGGTTAAAAAAGAATTATGGTAATTATACAGCTCTAGAGAATATTGATTTGGAACTATTGAACGGGGAATTTATCGCTATTCTTGGTCCTTCTGGATGCGGGAAGACGACATTGCTAAGGCTTTTGGCGGGATTTATGAAACCAACAGAAGGAACAATCTCCATAGACGATGAAATAGCAGCAAGTTCCAGTAAACTCGTGCCACCTGAAAAGCGAAATATTAGTATGGTGTTTCAGTCCTTTGCATTATGGCCACATATGACAGTAGAAGAGCATATTCGATTTCCGCTTAAGCATCATCGGTTTGGCAAATCAAATGCGAAGGAGGAGCAGGCAAAAAGGGTCTCTGATGCATTGGCATTGGTCGACCTTTCTCATTTGAAAGATCGTTATCCTTCTGAACTTTCCGGTGGGCAAAAACAACGTGTTGCACTGGCTCGGGCAATCGTTCCGAAGCCGTCTCTTCTCTTGATGGATGAGCCGTTAAGTGCGCTTGATGCAGAGCTTCGCATGGAAATGCGAAGAGAGATTGGCGCGATTCACCGAAAAATGGGTACAACAATCATCTATGTCACCCATGATCAAGAGGAAGCATTGGCGATGGCTGATAGAATTGTTGTAATGAATCATGGGAAGATAGAGCAGATAGGTACTCCTGAAAGTATTTATAACGCTCCGCAGTCCGTATTTGTGTCCGCTTTTGTTGGGAAAAGCAATCTAATAAAAGGGGAGTGGGTGGATGAGGATAGATTTATTCCAGCTGATTTCCCTGCTGTTTCTTGGTCAGACATAGGCATTTCAAAGGAAATAAAAGCTCACAATCTTTATCCTGTTCGCCCGGAGCAATGGAAGCTTGGGGAGGTGGAGCAGAATCAGATGACAGGAATTGTTCAATTTGCCCAGTTCCAAGGGAATGAAATTCATTATAGTATTCAATCAGGTGAAGAGACGATTAATGTTTATGCTTCTGTTTTTGAAAAAAGGTTCCTACCAGGTGACTCTGTTTCATTAAAAATATATACTGGCACAGCCCAAAAAGCTGTTTTAGTAGGTAGCAGGTAGGGAGGAAATAGAATGATTGATTTGCATATTCACTCTGAATACTCAGATGGTTCCTGGAATCCTCGCGAGATAGTAGAAGATAGTATAAAAAAGGGACTAAAAATCATTTCGATTACCGATCATGATGTATTGGCGGGATATGAAGAGGCTATATCTTATCATGTTAATAGCTTGAAAATTATTCCGGGCATTGAACTAAATACGGATGGTCCTTTAGGAGAACTTCATATTTTAGGCTACAATTTTGACCCAGAGCATCCAAGCTTAAAGGAACATGTCCTTTGGCGAGTGGAGGATCGGTTACAATGGGGAAAAAGAATTGTAGCAAAATTGAAGACGCTAGGATTTAATATTTCTTTTGGAAATTGCCTTTCGCGTGTGGGAAAAGGAGTTCTTGTTAGAACACATATTGCAGATGAGTTAGCTGCAGCTGGATACTTTCACAACAGTAAACAGGCGTATGAAGAACTTTTAAAAAAGGGGAAGCCAGGCTTTGAAGAAAGAGGAACTTTTTCTGCAGTGGATGCCATTAAGTTAATTCATGAGGCTGGTGGTCTTGCCTTTCTTGCTCATCCAGGAATTTATAAGCACGATTTTAATGTTCATCACTTAATCGATTCTAGTTTGGATGGAATCGAAGTGTATCACTCCAAACATACTAAGAAGGACCAAGACTATTGGAGAGGATTAGCAGTAGATAGGAATCTTCTTATTTCTGGAGGAAGTGATTTTCATGGACCGGAATCAAGGAATCCGTTTCCGATTGGGAGTGTGGAGATAGAAGATCCTCAGATTCTAGCGTGGTTTGGTAATATGGTTCCTTAGCATTTAGATAAATTATAGTGTTGTTTATAGAAAAATTTAATTGTATTTTAGTGAAGCTTTGCTTTAAATAAAAGTAAAGCTTTTTTATGTAGAATACTTTTGGAAAATTCTATTAGCATTTGCAATAATTTATAGTAAAGGAATGGTGGACAAATGGCATTATTAAAACTAAATCAACTAAAAAAAGAACTAAAACAGTTGGAACAAAATGAATTAATTCAGTTAATTTCAGAGATGTATAAAATTAATAAAGATGTTCAGCAGTATTTGTCCAATAAGTTTATAGGAGAAGAAGCCATTAAAGACTTGTATGAGAGAACCAAAAAGATAGTGAGGGATGAATTCTTTCCAGAGCGCGGTTTTGCGAAAATGCGATTGGGAGTAGCAAGAGATGCGATTTCAAATTTTAAGAAACTTTCCTCTGATGACGGTAAAACAATAGATTTGATGCTTTACTTTGTTGAAACTGGAACAGAATTTACCAATACATATGGTGATATAGATGCTAAATTCTATAATAGTATGGTTTCAATGTATAACAAAGTAGTGAATGAATGCAATAAGAGCGAGGGATTTTACAACATTTTTAAAGATCGTCTTTATTCGATTGTCGGTGACACAGATGGAATTGGATGGGGTTATCATGATGATATTTGTGCTATTTATTATTCTTTAGATTGGCTGGAAGAGGATGAAGAAGATGAATGAGATGGAATAAGAAAAAGTAATCTATTTAAAAGGCTGTTTTCGTAAAGTTTGTTATTATGAATCCACTTTGCTTACCATATGGAGTCAAAAGCTCAGTATTTCTAATTAATTTTGTTTTTTCTATTGAAAAGAAACACTCTTTTAGAAAACAGCCATTTAAAAAGAATCGCTTATTTTTGAATAAAATATTTAGAAAGCTGCCGCTATTTTTTAAAGTGGAGTGGCATATTTAAACATCTTTATATCAAGTAATCATTTCCGTATCCACTAGTTACGTGAAATATTCTAACTTAGCATCTGGAAAGAATTTTTTCATATAAGAATGAAGATGATTTTTAATATCTTCTTCTTCTTCTTTTTGATAAATATATTTCCCAATCCCATATTTTCCCCATTTATATCTTCGTTTTTCCTCATCTAGCTCTAATTTTGTCATGGGATAATTTTTTTGTATGACTCTTTTGGCTGGTTTTGTAAAACGGTGCTGGATGAATTCGAAAGTTAAATCCTTTTTTGCTTCGGCCGGCAACTCAGCATCTAGTCGTTCAAACATGTGAAGATATCCTTCTTCCCATCCTTCATGGAGATAAATTGGAGCGACAATAAATCCAAGGGGATATCCAGCTCTAGCGACTTTTCCAGCAGCTTCGATTCTTTTTGCTAGAGGAGAGGTTCCAGGTTCAAAATGCTTGATGACATAATCAGCATTTACACTAAAACGAAAGCGGGTTTTTCCATTATGCTTGGCATCGAGTAAGTGATCAACATGATGAAACTTTGTTACAAACCTCAGTTTTCCGTAATCCGATTCTCCGAAATGTTCAATCGCACGTTTAAGGGTATGGGTTAAATGATCAATACCGACAATATCGGATGTACAAGATGCTTCAAATCGAGTAAATTCAGGAGCGCGCTCCTGCATGTAATGATCGGCAGCTTCTAAAATTTCATCAACATTTACATAGGTACGGATGTAAGGCTTACTTCCCATCGTTGTTTGCAAATAGCAATAGTGACAATGTCCCATACAGCCGGTTGCAAAGGGAATGGCATATTCGGCAGAAGGCTTGGAAGTATCAAATTTGAGTGTTTTGCGAATGCCGACAACAAGGGTTGATTTTGCTACCCGGTAACGCTGGAAATCATTGTCTCCAGGAAGGTTTCTAACTTGATTATGGGAAGTGGTGTAGCGAATCTCTACATCCATTTTTTCAAACTTTTCAAGTAGCTCTTTCCCTAATGGATAGTTTAGAGCATCTGGTTCAAAATAAACTATCTTCGGAGTAAATGGTTTAATCATTCCAATCTCCCTTCCGAAACATCTCCATAATAGTAATAGTAAGCTTGCTGAGCTTCTTCTTCTGTAGTATATACAGCAACCTCGTTTGATAGAGGATAGTAATTTTCGTATAAAAATAAAGATAATTGATTGGAATCGTCAGGATTTTTAACTATAGCTGCAGCTTGAATATTAGCTACATCTTGGGTATGTGGGTTTCTGTAAAATACATAGACGATATCTCCGGCTTGAAAGGTTTGGTTTTCGTTATACAGTGTCATTCACTCACTTTCTAAATTCAATTTATTAAGATTTTTCACATTGGATTCTTTAAGTATGTATTACTTTTTTTGGAAGTGATGGGAAATGAAATCCGCTTATTAAATCGTTCTATTTTTGCTCATAATAATGCTGATATACACAATGATAAAAAGGAGCGTTTAAGAAATGGATGCTAGAAATTCAATCGAAACTACACTGTTAACGTATAAAAAAGGGCTTGGTGATTTTACTGGGAAGATGCCTGAATTTGCAAGTAGATTTAATGCTTTTACAGAAGCATGTTTTGGAGAAGGAGCTTTATCTCAAAAACAAAAGCAATTAATTGCTTTAGGAATCAGCCTTCACGCACAGGATGAGTACTGTATTATTTATCATACAAAGGGATGTTTGGATCAAGGCTGTTCCGAACAGGAAGTCTTAGAAGCTGTGGGCGTAACTGCTGCATTTGGAGGCGGAGCAACCATGAGTCAAGGGGTTACATTGGTTCAAGAATGCATTCAGGAATTCAATCGATTAGAACACTAATAGAAGTAGAAAATTAACAATAAATAGGAGCAGAACAGATTATGACAAATCAAGACATTAAAAATCAGGCTATTAAAATTATCTCAGGTCATAGGACAGGAATACTTTCATCTGTTGAAAATAATAAACCCCACTCACGATATATGACATTTTACAATGATGATTTAACATTATATACACCAACTCAAATGGATACAGAAAAGATAGAGGAAATCGAAAAAAATCCTTACGTTGCTGTATTGTTAGGATATGAAGAAAAGGGACAAAGTGATACGTATATTGAAATAACAGGGAAGTCTGCTATTAACAATACAGAAACATTGAAAAAACAGTTTTGGGATGACTCTTTTCAAGAATGGTTTGAAGGGCCTGAAGATCCAAACTATGTATATCTCCAAATAACTCCTGAAGTGGTTCGGATTTTAAATATGCACGGTGAACCGCCCCAAGAGTTATCGTTAGAAAATGAATGAATCACTCAACAGACTCTTCTTTCCTTTTACTTTAGACGGAAAGAAGAGCCATCAATAATCTCCACGTCCCCTCGTAATTTAACTTCTTCCATAAGTTTAACAAGTGCCTCATCTTTCTTTTTTGCTTCAATCATACAGTCGATTTGGCTTATACTTCCGTTAATCTTTTTTAGAAAATCGAAGAACATATTTATATCGATATAATCGGCATGATGCCGAAAAAGCTTATCACTTTTTGGGCTCGAAATATGCATTTTAATGGGGAGAGAAGAATCTCTCCATGTTTGGATGACCCGGTCCCAGTTACTTTCCCAATTGGGATTATTAGAATGGTGAGCAAGATGGTGGTGATAATCAAATACAAGTGGAATTCCTAATTTTTCACATAAGTAAAGTGTATCCTCAAAAGTGAAGGAGGTATCATCATTTTCAAGCATAATCATGGTTTGAAGTGATTTTGGGACAAGCATCCAATTCTCGATAAAGCGTTCTAAAGACTCTTCTGTGTCCTTGTAATTTCCTCCAACATGCATGACACATCGATGCATTGTATCTATGCCCATCCCTTTTAATAATAAATAGTGCAATTTTAACGTTTTAATCGAGTTTTTCAAAATATGCTTCTGAGGCGAATTAAGGAGAACAAAGTGATCAGGATGAAAATCGATTCTCATTTTGTGTTTTCTTGCAAATGCCCCCAATTCTCCTAAAGGTTCCTTTAGTGGTTTCATATAATCCCAATCAAGAAGTTCCTCATGGTTTGCCAACGGAATAAGCCTTGAAGTTAAACGATAAAAATGTATATCGGAAGCTGCAGTGTGCCTTAAGAGGCGAAGGGTATTCTGGAGGTTTTGTAAGGCAATCCGTTCTAACTTACGGAGTGCTGCTTCCCGATCCTCGATTTTCTGAAATTGAGTATATGTCATTGTTTTTGATGGGGATGCATTTTTTACAATCATGCTCATCGCAACGTATCCAAGTCGGACAATGGTCAATAGATGTCACCTCTTAATATATAATTCAAAAGTCATTCCTACCATTCTATTGTTCCACCAGAAATTCTCTTTACTCCTCTAATAGATGCAATGTCTTCGATAAGCTTAAACATAGCAAGATTTTTTTGTTTTGCTTCTATCATAATGTCGAAATCTTGATTAAGACTTTTAGCCATTTTTAAAAAGGGGAGTACAAAGTCAATGGAAACAAAGTCAGCATGAGAACGAAAGGCTTGGATCGATTTTGGTGAAGAAATATGTACTTTAGGGACCATTTTTTTGTTATTCCATGTGTTAAAAATTCTTTCTAAATAAAGAGATAAATCTATATCCTCGTTATTTGCCATATGATGATGATAATCAAGAATCATCGGAATGTTTTCTTGTTCACAAGTTATCAGTGTTTCTTTCACGTTATACGTTTTATCGTCATTTTCAAGCGTCATTTGATTTTTGATTTCTACAGGCAATTGTTTTATATTCTGATGAAATCGACGTAAAGAAGTATTTTTATCTCCATATGCCCCACCAATATGAATATTAATGATACTAGTATCGAGTACATCCATGGCTTTTAGCATTTTATAATGAAATTCCATATCCTTTACAGCATTTATCGTCACTTCTTCCCTAGGACTAGTGAAAAGTGTAAATTGATTTGGATGAAAACTAACCCGAAGTTTAAATTGTCTAATTAATTGACCAATTTCATCCCACTGTTCTTTAAAAGGAGTAATGAAATCCCAGTTGACTTCTGGATGGGTTGCTAATGGTACTAGGGAACTTGATAACCGATATAAGGGAATCTCATTGGCGGCATTATAGTAGAGAATTCTTTTCGTATTTTTTAAATTTTGAGCCGTAACAGCAAGTAGCTTTTCTGTGGCTTCCTGTTTAGGAAGGGCTGAATATCGAGAGAAGGTTAAAGCCTTTGAAGGACTTGCATCCCATAATCCTAATGCATTTGCCACATAGCCAAAGCGAATCTTCATCTGTTTAGTTCCTTTCCATAGAGTTCAGCAGTGTATCTTTTTATATTGCCATATCTTCTGGAACTCTATGTGTTGTTTTTACTTAGTTAATAATGCATTTCATTAAAAAATCCTGAGATTGTGTCTTTCCTATACCACTCATTCTTTCGGTCGAACCCATACTTTTGAAAAATCTACATAGCCAAAATGGCTAATTTTAATATTGCTTATATCGGTTGAAAATGGAATATATCGCTTTTGATAATAAAGTGGAATCATAATCGATTGATTAATCAATTCTTTTTCGATTTCTAGGTTTAAAGCTGTCCATTGTTCAAAGGGTGTATCTTTATATTTTCCCATTAAGTTTGTAAGTGTTCCATTGTTTGCTATCATTTGGGAAAGAGGAGAAAACCCATTCATTAAAAAATGGTAAAAGGAAAAATCTTGATTGAATTCAAAAACTTCTCCATGTACGAAAAGATCTACGTCTAAGGTCTTAGGATGTTTTGTTAATATATCAGCAAAGGAAAACCATTGAATATCTATAGGGATTTTTTCTTTTGCGAATATTTCTGCAAGCCATTGTGTGGTATTAGCAGTATGTCTAGCACCTCTTATCACAATGGGTTTAGAAAATGTTGGCCGTTCTACCTCAGAAATAGTCAGCTGTTGATTTTGACCGACTATTATACTCTTATCATTCGGAATTAGTCTTGAACTTAGGTCACCAATTGTGTGACGATTTTTAGCGATAATCCAATGAAGGTAATCTCTTACTCGCTTCTGTCTAATAGAAGAATTTCTACAGGAGTTCATTACGATGATACCAAACCCCGAGTCGCTTTCTACTTCGAAGGAGGAAGAGGTATCCTTTTCCATAGGAGAATGATAGATTCCTTTAAAATCCTCAGGAACTTGAATGAATTCTACTACATCAATTAATGGCCTCTCTAGAAAATGATCTTGAAAAGCAGTTAAAGTTGTTTTTTTATCGTTGTTTTGTTGAAGGATGAAGTAACCGGTGCCCAATATTTTTTCATTCGTCTCTCTATAGATGCTTGCACACATCATACTAAGCATAGGAAGGATATAGGTGCATCCATTGGGATGGATAATATCCAGTATAAGTGGAGACTTTACTTCGATACTTTTGACAGGTGTCCATAAATCTTTGTAATAAGCATGTGTCCGAAGTTTTTCAAGGCATTCGGCCACATCATTTGCTGTCAAAACGGAACCGTCATGAAATTTAATATCCTTTTTTAAATAGAGTCTTAGTTTAGAAGTGGTGCTATCCCAACTATGGGCAATTTCAGGTAATACTTTCCCTTCTTCTGTATGAGTGACAAGCCGATTAAACACGTTTGCCACTAAATGGGCACTGAAGACATCCCCAGCTTCAAGTGGATGGGTGGAATGGAAAGGATATCTTTTTGGTACGATTAATTTATCATTCGACTCTTGGACAAAGCCAAGTTTTGTGTGAAATTTATTCATTAACCTCATTTTGCTGTTTGTGGACCAATTATACATTAAGTATTTGCTTGTTTGTTCTACTGGTTCCAGATCAATTCGCTTTAAAACCTCTTTTTCGTAAGAACTTTCCACCTCTTTTTTCCATACCAATGTTGAAATGTTTCCGCGTCCTCGTCCGGGTGTAAAGGATAGCCAGCCTTCCTCCATCCATTTTTTTAAATAACGTGTTGTTTGTTTCGAGCTCAATTGCAAGGTTTCAGAAATTTCCTCCATTCGAATACTGCCTGAAGGATAATATCTCCAAAGTGTAAGTAATTTGTTATCCATCCTTTTTCCTCCTAAAAGGGGACATTGTTTTATTAATTGTCTATTTTTAGAATTGTTCGTCTAGTTTAATATACAGTAATAACAAGGGGGAGACAACATGAAATGGAAGGAATTACCGAGAAATATCAAAGTTAGGATGATTACCTCTTTCTTTAATCGGGCGGTTTCATCAGCTGTTATGCCATTTATGGCTTTATTCTTTGCACAGGAATTAAACAAAATTTGGGCGGGTTTATTTTTGATTAGTACTGTGGTTATCGGATTTATAATTAATTTAGTTGGAGGATATATTTCTGACCGCTTTCCCAGAAAAAAGGTTTTAATGATAACATCCTGGCTGAATGCACTCTTCTTTTTAATCATGACGATCAGTCTATTTCCGACCAATAAAGTAATTGTCTTGTTTGCTTTGGCGTATGTTGGATTTATTATTACAAGCAGTCTAGGGAGACCTGCAATGCATGCGATTATTATTGATTCCACAACACCAGAAAATAGAAAGGCCGTTTATACACTGGATTACTGGCTAGTGAATTTATCGATGGCTATTGGGGCAGCACTTGGAGGACTTTTATATTTAAATCATCAGAAAGAATTATTCATCATGCTGACTTGTACATCTACAATGATTCCAATTGCCTATGGGATTTGGCTGCAGGACAAGTTCACAAATCAGTTACACAAAAAGCACAAGAATGTCTTGGTTGACTTAATTAGCAATTATAAAGTGGCGTTTAAAGATGTAGCCTTTGTAAAAGTGGTTGCAGGCTCCACCTTTATTTTTGCAGCAGAATTTTCATTAAATAGTTATATTGGGATTCGCCTTGCTGAAACTTTTGAAGCAGTTCGTATTGGAAGCTTTGAAATTGTTGGGGTACGAATGCTAAGTATATTAAATATAGAAAATATGCTGCTTGTAGTTTGTTTTACTTTTATTATCAATCGGTTCACAGATAAGATGAATAAAAAGAATGCTTTAATAACAGGTCTTATTCTATATGGAATTGGATATGCGACTGTTACTTCGTCAAATACTTGGTATATGCTTGTTTTATTTAATTTGATAGCAACGATAGGCGAATTAATTTATTCACCGATTCGAAATGCAGAGCAGGCGAATATGATTCCAAGCGATAAACGTGGATCTTACTCTGCTTTTTCCAACTTGTCATTTAGTGGAGCAGATTTAATTGCAAGAGCTAGTATTATTATCGGGGCATTTTTAATTCCATCGATGATGTCTGTCTACATTGGCATTATTGTGATGGTGGGGACTGTTCTTATTTATACAGGATTATTCGCGAAAAACATAAAAGTAAATAGCCTAGTCAATAAAGGTGTTAGTGGCGACTAGAGCAGTAAGTTGAAAATTGGTATGGAAGATATATTGAGGCTGGAACATAAATATTTCAACTAGCAATAAATACGAACGATCATACGGTGAGTTTGCGTAATCGTTCGTATTTATATTTTAGAAAAAGGTTTAAAAATGAAGTGAAATGGAGCGGAGGACGGTCGACTCCTGCGGGAAATAGAGGAAAGGCTGAGACCCCGCAGGCGCGTGCCGAGGAGGCTCAGCTTCCTCCCCGCGGAAAGCGACCGTCTATAGCGCAATGGAACGACTTAGTTTTTACTCTTGACTATGTTTAAAAACATAGATAACCATCTTGAGAAAGTAGCTTTATTTAAGAGCTAAATTAGAGATTGTTCGTCTTTAAAGATTAGTTATTTAGTATTGTCCCAACCTCTCTTTGAATCTTATTCTTCTTCTGAACTTCCGCCAAAAGCTTCGGGGATCATTGTAAATCCTTCGATTACGGTGTCTTCTTCGACTTCAATCATCAAGTACCTTTTTCCGCTAAATTCGATTTGTTTTACATATCGTAAGTCTGGTGGACTTATTGCGATATTGGCAATTTTTGTGCTGATTTTAATCGACTTTGATGTGAATTTTGGCAAGATATTACTTGCTTTTAACTCGTACTTATCATCATCAATGATCTTTTTGAAAGCAAATTCAACTTTTTCTGGATTAATATCCTCCACGCCACTCATTTTTAAGACTTGTTCGACGTCTTTGGAATCTAATTTTGGAACTTCTTCCTCTTCATTTTCTACAATCATCCGGTTAATTTCTTCATAAACATTGGAAAGAGTAGAGGTGCTTAGCTGATCTCCAGTTACGTCCTTAATTATTTCTTCAAACACGATTTTATCATCTTGAGCAGTCATCATTTCTTCGCCGTTGAGCACTTCTTCGATAAATTGATAATCCGGCTCATGAATCTTGCCCGCAGCATAGAGAATATGATTAACATCTGCCGCATTATCTGTGAAGCTTGGGAAAAGAAATCCCCCCATGGGTGCATTCAGATTAATAATGGGGTCAACAACAATATTGTATTTAAATTCTTTCTCTACATAATCAAATAGCAATTCTTTTTTTGGCTCTTGTGTGATATTAATGCTGCATAAAATGAAAGGATGGGAGAAAACCGTATCTCTTTCACTTTCTTCGGACTCTGCATTGCGGCGTTTCTTTGGCTTTAAATATTCTCCGCGAATGAATGTAATGACAATATCTTTTTCATATTGCCTGCTATTAAGCATCTTTTCCACCATCTGCAGCATTTGGTCTTTCCAATCTTCTACTTCAGAGCTAAGTAATGCTTTATGTAAAATAAGCTGGCTATTATTCTCTGCATCCCTTTGAAACTTTAATTCAAAGAGCTTTTCATCTAAATTGCCGGCAAGTAATTTTTTAAAGTTATGCAAAAATAACTCTTGTTGATCTTGGTCAAGCATTCCGAATGGTTGGCTTTGATAATGGAATATATCACTCGATTCTTTCATGACATAGACATTAAACATGTCTGTAATTCTAAGTAGATCGTTGTTCATTTTGAATTGTTTTCGAATGTTTGCTATATCTTTTTTGTTCATTCTAAGTACACTCCTAAGTTACTATAAGTAAAAGATGGATGTTATATTAAGCGTTAGCTAAATGTATGCACTCATTTTTAGTCATTCATCCATTTTATCATATTTAGTTTCTCTATTATAAGAAAGAAAATAGAGTTATGGGAAAACAAGTTTGTTTTAATGAGGAGAAAGAGGTCTAGTCAATATTATTCCTCTATGCTTAAATAGGAGATAATCTAAGAAACAGGTGGGGAAACGAAATGAATGAGAAGGATTGCTTGCTGCTCCTCTATTTACAGAAGGAGCAAAATATAACGAAAGCAGCGGAACATCTGTTTATGACACAGCCTGCCTTGACCTATCGCATACGGCAACTTGAAAAGGAATTTCAAGTTGAAATCCTCTCTAAAAATGGAAAAAATATAAGACTGACACCAGCTGGCGAACATTTAGTAGAGTATGCAAAAAGAATTCTTAGCGATTTGCGCAAGACGAAAGAATTTCTGCTGAATTTGGAAAATGAACTGATTGGAAGTTTGAAAATTGGTGTGAATAGTCACTTTGGTTTGTATAATTTGCCGTCGATTTTAAAGGATTATATAAAGATGTTTCCGAAAGTCGAATTGAATGTAGATACTGGATTTAGTACGGAAATGATGGATTTACTAGTAGATGGGCAAATTGATGTGGCGATTGTAAGAGGAGATTATAACTGGTCAGATGGGAAATACCTACTTAGCGAAGAAAATGTCTGTATTATTGCAAACGAACCGATTGATGTAAAAAAGCTTCCTCAGATGCCGATGATTAATAGAAAAGAGCCTAAAGTACTTCTGAAGTATAAGACAAGTCCATATAATCATTTCGAGCAAAGCGTTGAATATTGGTGGAATCAAAGGTTTATTGAACCACCTATAGTAACGATGCAAGTGGATAGCTATGAAACGTGTAAGGAAATGGTGAAAAAAGGGCTTGGTTATGCGATTATCCCTAGTGTTTTTTTAAAGCAGACAGACGATTTATATAATGCTCCGCTTATTTTTAAAAATGGTCAGGAAATGAAAAGAAGAACGTGGATGTATTATAGAGAAGAATCGATGAGTCTCGCGACAGTAGCTGAGTTTGTTCGGTATATGAAAAAATCGTAGAAAGAGAATGACTATGTGATTCTCTTTTTTTGTCATATTTGTATAATTATAAATTTTTGTTTATGAAAAAATAGATGTTATCCATAAAATTTTTTTATGAATAACGAAAAAAAGCTTGATTTTACTTATTTATACAGGGGTATTACAATGGTGGATATAATTATCATTGTTCAGAATATTTCGGAGGTTGTATATTTATGTATGCGGAGAAGGCGGGAGAAAAACTAGCACTTATCGATAAGGTAGATGCGATGGATAACCAATTACGCGAATTAGCATTAAAGATTCATCAGAGTCCAGAAGTGAGTTTTCACGAGCATCAAGCGATGAACTGGTTGACAGAACCACTTGAAGAGGCGGGGTTTGTCATAGAAAAAGGGATTGCGACATTAGAAACGTCGTTTAGAGCGACTTGGGAAGGTACACCTGGTGGTCCAACGATTGCGTTACTTGCAGAATATGATGCGTTGGCAGGATTAGGGCATGGCTGTGGACACAATATTATCGGAACCTCAGCTGTAGGTGCGGCAATAGCGCTAAAGGAGACAATGCCAAATTTAAAAGGAAAAATCGTTGTTCTTGGAACACCGGCAGAAGAGCTAGGTGGCGGAAAAATTATAATGGTGGAACAAGGTGTTTTTGATCAAGTGGATGCTGCCATGATGTGTCATCCCCATAAGAAATCGATGGTTTTGCGGGGAGGATTGGCTTGTGTAGATGCAACATTTAAATATTATGGCAAGGCAGCCCATGCAGCTGCTAGTCCTGAACAAGGAGTCAGTGCATTGGATGCAGTCATCCATACATTTGTTGCGGTTAACTCTTTGCGTCAGTTTTTTAAGGATGATGTGAGAATTCACGGGATTATCACAAAAGGTGGAGAGGCTACAAATGTAGTGCCCGCTTACTGTGAAGCCGAATTTTTACTAAGGGCGGAAAACGTAGAGCAGCTAGAATTAGTTCGAGAAAAAGTATATGCTGCTGCTCGATATTCTGCAGAGGCAGTAGGGGCAGCTTTAGAGATTGAAGAGGGACTTATCTATGCCGAAAGAAACAATAATCATGCCCTTGCCCATTTATTCAAAGACAATTTGGAGCTTTTGGATGAAGAAGTAAGTGATCCTCCTAAAAAAGGCGGAATCGGTTCCTCTGATATTGGCAATGTTGGTCAAGTGACAGCAACCATTCATCCTTATATTAAAATCACGGATTCAGCCAATACACACACTCCAGAGTTTGTAGATGCTGCTGGATCAGAAGAAGGGATGAAAGGACTAAATAAAGCAGCAAAAGCATTGGCGCTTACAGCGTTTGATCTATGCACAAACGAACAATCCCTAAAAGCGATTCGCAGTGAGTTCGAGGAATGGAAAAGAAGCAAACAGCAAGTGAAATAATAGATGAATAAAAAAGTAAAGGGTGAATAGGTTGAAAACGAATAAGCTAGCGTCCAATGTGGCATCTCCAGTAACAAATAAGGGAAAGAAACTTCGAATGCCACATACATTTGTCATCATTTTATGTATGGTGTTATTTGCAGCTGTACTTACTTACATACTCCCGGCAGGAGAATTTGAACGGGTAGAAGATGCAAACTCAGGAAATACAGTAGTAGTACAGGATTCTTACCAACATGTTGAACAAAATCCTATTAGTCTATTTAATCTGCCACTAGCAGTTGTACAAGGTTTGGTAAGTGCAAGCGATACAGTCTTTTTTATCTTTATTGTTGGTGGTGTTTTCCAAATTATCAATTCTACAGGAACAATTGAAGCAGTTGCTGGGAGAGTTGGAAAAACCTTTATGAACCGTGGTCTAGTTATTATTCCAATTTTCTTGACCCTGTTTTCATTCGGTGGCTTTACAATCGGGATGTCAGCAGAGGTAATGGCGTTTGTACCTATTGGAATCGCGATCGCTAGAGCATTAGGATATGATGCGTTAACTGGGACAGCCATGGTTATGTTAGGTGCAGCGACAGGTTTTACAGCAGGGTTACTAAATCCTTTTAATGTTGGGATTGCCCAATCAATTGCTGAAATTCCAATGTTTTCAGGAATGTGGCTACGTGCGATTATTTTAGTTGTGCTGCTAATCGCTACTAGTTTTTATATTATACGTTATGCAAAAAAGGTGAAAAAGAATCCATCATCAAGTATTGTTGTCCAGCTTGAAAAAGAAGAAGGGCATAAAAATATCGATATGACTTCATTATCATCCATGAAGGTCAATCACTATTTAACAATCATTGCTATATTAGCAGGATTTGGTTTCCTTATCTGGGGAGTTTCAGAAAAGGGATGGTGGATGCAAGAATTAGCTGCGTTTTTTCTAGCGTTAGGTATTATAGTAGGGTTTCTATCTAAATATGGGCCTAGCAAAATTGCAAGTGAATTTGTGGCAGGAGCAAAAGATATCACTTTTGGTGCCTTTATTGTCGGATTAGCAAAAGGAATCGTTATTGTTTTAGAGCAAGGACATGTTATTGATTCGGTTGTAAATGGATTAGCGATAATGGTTGACCATCTGCCAAGTTACATTCAGGTGCTCGGCATGTACTTCTTTCAAACGATTATGAATGTCTTTATCACTTCTGGAACAGGACTTGCTGCAACAACAATGCCGATTATGGTTCCATTAGCTGATTTAATTGATGTTACTAGACAAACAGCTGTTCTAGCCTATCAGCTAGGAGATGGGTTATCTAATTGTATCCTGCCTACCTCTGCCATGTTAATGGGAAGCTTAGCGGTGTCAAAAATAAAGTATCAAGAATGGGTAAAGTTTTTCTGGCCATTATTGGTGATATGGCTTGTTATTGGCGGAGTTTTTGTCATCGTCGCAGATATTATTCACTATTGATGAAGAGGATGAGTAATGATGAACCCCCAGCTTATTGAATTAATGGATAAGGAACTTTTAAATCAACATGTTAAGGCGCTTTCTGCATATGAACGGTTAACAGGAGAGGAAGAAGCTGAAAGAGCGGTAGATTATATAGTGGGAAATTTGCAACAGCATCATATTCCATATAATCGTTACCAATTCGATGGGTACTTTAGTGATCCTATTCATGGGGAAGTGTTTGTAACAGCACCTATGAAACTGGCTATTCGCGCAAAAGCAAGATCATTTGGTGCCAATCTTCCGCATGGGGTAAAGGGAAATCTTCTATATGATTTCTTTAGTGAACACTCAACAAGGATAAGCGGACCAGAAGAGCGTTATGAAAAGATGAAAGACAAAATTATTATCAGCTGGAACTATTACGAGGATTATGTGAAAAAAATAGAAAGTGCAGGAGCAATAGGGCTTATTCATATATGGCCATCTAAGGAAAAGGCACTTCATGAAGAAACGGTGGGAACAATTTGGGGTACCCCTACGATGGGAACTGTGGACCAACTGACGAATATTCCTGTCGTTGGCATAAACCATGAAGATGGGAGCAAGTTGCTTGAGTGGATAAAAGAGGAGCATTCTGTAGAAGTCGTATTGAAAACAGAGGTGAGAAATTCTGTTAAAAAGACTAGTTTACCAGTTGCTACTATTCGCGGGGAACTTGAAGAGTATATTTTGGTATCTGGACATTATGATTCCTGGCATAAAGGGGCAACAGATAATGCAACAGCCAATTCTTTGATGCTGGAGATGGCCCGGATATTTTCTACTCAACAAAGTAAGCGAAGCATTAAAATAGCTTGGTGGCCAGGACATTCAAATGGTAGATATGCAGGATCTGCCTGGTATTGTGATCAATTTTGGGAGGAAATCAATGAGAAGTGTGTAGCACATATTAATATTGATTTTCCAGGGACGAAAGGAAATGTTCAAGTAGTTCCAAGATCAACAGCGATGGAAAAGGAAGAATTTTTAACCGATATTATTCGAGATTATACAAAGAAGGAACCATCTCGATCAGATTATTTGCCTCGGGGAGCGGATCAATCCTTTTGGGGAACGAATATTCCTATCCATCTAATGCTAAAGTATGAACCACTCGATCAAGAAAAAAGATATCAAACACCAGGAGGGAACTGGTGGTGGCATACAGAAGAGGATCTCGTTGATAAAGTGGATTGTGATTTATTGAAGAGAGATACAGGGATGCACATAGATCTAGTGAATCACTTGGTGAATGTACCGATCTTGCCAATTAACCTTCTTCGCTTTTTAGCAAAAAGTAAGGAGATTATAAAAGATCTAGACAATCATTCTGATGAAGCTTTCGATTTCACTAAAATTCATCAAATCTTTGAAAAGGTTTCGATAATGGCGGGAGAGCTTTTGGAAAAGGAAGAATCAGATAAAACTTCCTATAATAAGCTTTTAAAATCGATTGGTGGAAAACTCAATAGACTTAAGTTCTCTTATTCCAGTAGATATGATTATGATAATACGTATCCTTTTCAGCCTTATCCTGGCTTAGCCAAAGTGAAGGAAGTCTATCGAAGCAATACAACACAAGAAGATTTCCTGTTTATCAGTACCTTTTTCATTAGACAACGAAATCGGATAGTAAATGAGATAAAAGAAGTAATAATGGAGATAGAAAGATACTTTGATTAAATATATAAAGGTTTTCGCTCGTTCTTATGTCGAGCGAAAGCCTTTTTTAGTTAGGCGCCTTATTTGAAATAGATATTCTTAAATGAAATAATAGTAGGAGAAGATGGAACGGAAAGGAGTTTTTACAATGAAGGTATTAGTGGTTGGAGCGAATAGGCAAATAGGCAAACAGTTAGTAATGTTATTACAAGCGAGCCATGTATACTCTGTTAGGGCATTAGTCAGAACAGAAGATCAGCTAAAAGCATTTGAACAAAGCGGAGTAGAGGCAGTGATGGGCAATTTGGAGGAGACGGTTGAGCAGCTAGAGAGTGTTGTTCGAGACTGTGAGGCAGTCATTTTTACTGCAGGTTCAGGCGGAAAAACCGGGTATGATAAAACGTTGCTAATTGATCTTGATGGTGCGGTTAAAATGATAGAAGCATCAAAAAATATGGGAATCAAGCGATTTGTAATGGTTAGCGCACTACAAGCACATAATAGGAAAAACTGGAATGAACAACTTAAGCCCTACTATGTAGCAAAGCATTATGCAGATCGAATCCTCATGGAAAGCGGATTAACGTATACGATTATTCGTCCAGGTGGCCTTTTGAATGAAGATGGAACTGGAAAGGTAACGATTGGGGAGAATCTTGAAAGAGGGATGATTCCGCGAGAGGATGTAGCAAAGACGGTAATTGCCTCCCTACAGGAATCGAACGTGTTTAATAAAGCTTTTGATATAGTTTCTGGTGAAACGACGATTGCGGAGGCAGTGGGGGATTATAAAGATTAATTAGAGAAGAAGCGTCTAGGTATGCAGGTTGGTTTGGCTGAAAAAGGGGAAGTTTTGGCTGATATCCTAGTATGTTTGGCTGATAAAACAGAAGATTGGCTGATATTCTAGTATGTTTGGCTGATAAAACAGAAGATTGGCTGATATTCTAGTATGTTTGGTTGATAAAACAGAAGATTGGCTGAAATCCTAGTAATTTTGGCTGATAAAACAGAAGATTGGCTGATAAAATAGAAGATTGGCTGGAACCCCAACAGTATTGGCTGATAAAGCAGAAGATTGGCTGAAAACCCAACAGTATTGGCTGATATATCGAAAACCTAAGCTGTAACAGGATGGACGCTCTCTCTAATCCTTGCGATTTAAAAAATCATTAAAACAATTTTTTTCTCTTTTTTAATGCATAAATTTTTTTAGTAAGTGGAAATCCAAGAATAAGAAAGAAGATTCCTATTATAACTAAAACAGCATTTAGGATCACTTCAAAAGTATGGATGTCTCTAAAGAGAAAGACTTGAGAAAGCCCGGAAGAAATAAAGATAATAGCCAGGATATACCAGATGAAATTAATTCTTTGATAATGTTCAATTTGGGAATCAATATCAGAATAGATTTTAAATTCACCTAAGGAAGCATCTCTTCTAAAGTAATGCCATCTTTTAATAGATGCAACTTGATCCACGCTAAACTCCTTCATTAGTGCTAAATAGTCATCCTTTTCTTTTTGAAAAACATCTTGTTTAAGAAATTCAATACGGTATATATATTTACTTGGTGTACTTGTTTCGAAAACATAGTATCCATCAGTAATTTCTTGTAGGGCATAGCCTTGTTTACACATATTGTTTATCCAAGCCCCTTCTTTTTCAATATTGATAAAGAAATCTTTAAATACACTTCTTTTTACTTTTTTAATCATTTAGTTGTCCCCCATTCTTATTAATCCATTTTGATACAACTCCTTTAGCCTGACGATTTCAGATTGAACTACTTGATAGCCTTCGTTAGTCAGGATATATACTTTCTTCCTTTTCTCCAAGACATCATTATTCGTAAATTCAATCCATCCCTTATCTAAGAGAGCTTTAATGGCACCATAAAGTGTGCCGGGAGCTAGTGTTAAACGGCCATTACTCATTTTTTTTACATCCTGCATAATTCCATAACCATGTTGAGGAGCAAGAAGAGAGAGTAGAATATAGTAAGTTGATTCTGATAATGCATGGTTCGTGTTATGTCCTGAAATAGAAATCACTTCCCTTTTTTATTATATCTTCTTGCGATATATCGTGAGACGATATAGTTTATATAATTATACCTCAAGTTTAGGTAAGATTCTATGTGAAAAAAACTGAAAATTTAAAAAATGGCACGAATTATTTTCAATGAAGCTGTAATGGGTAGTACAGCAGCACAGCTATCACATTCTGCAAAACAAATATTCAGTTTATAACCAAGAATAAAGCTGAATTAAAAATATTCCGATTTGCAACAATTGGGGTTCGTGGTTATTGGTTTAGTAGCAAAGTTAGGATTGGTTTGGAATTTGGTAGATGTATGGGTTTAATAACAGAGTCACAGTAATTAATTTAGTAGTTATCTTTGCTTTAAGGAAGGTTGCGCTTAAAGGATTATGAAGTAAAAAATGCTGAATTAGACCCATTTTTTAATCTGAGAGAAGCAGGAATTGAAAATACAGAATGCTAGGAAAGCAAAGAACTACAACAAGAAAGGCAGGTGAAAATTAGTTAATAAGAAGTATTGACGTTTATTAGTGGGAAAAGAAGATGCCGTTTAGATAGGCTTCTTCTTTTCTTTTAAAAATAGCAGATGAAAAGTTATCGATGAAATAAGGTGACTTAAACGTAGCTAATAAGAAGTGAATTTATAAGTTACAATCTTTTATAAGCTTTTTCTAGTACCTTATGATGATGTTCATTCGTTTCTATAGGCAACTCATCATTTATCATCATATAAGAAAATCCTGTTAGAAGGATAAGTCCAAGACTTAAGGTAGCTGAAACGATTAAAAGATTGGAAGTAAATCTACTTTTACTAGACTGATACTTCTTCACAATATGATAGATAAGGAAACTACTTAGTAGAAAAATAGCGTCTACCATAATAATTATTAAGATTGCTTCTCCTTCTTTAAGCATTACTCCTAACATGGCTCCCATTAAGGCTCCCATAAAACTAGCTGCCCCAGCTTCTATCATGGCAACCATCGGGCTTTTTAAAAATAGTAAAAGAATGAAGGAGAAACTCACGATAATAGAAAGAATTGTAGCCATTCCTAATTCGTTAGGCATAATGGTTCCAAATAAGACACCGATGGTAACACTAGAAGACATTCCATACAGCATAGGCAAGCATTTCGCCGTCATTTGATTTTCCGGTAGGTCTTGTATCTGTGAATAGATAAAGAAGCTAAACCCTATAAGGATAAGTGCACTTAGAATCCAAAGCATATACTTCCTCCTATATTCAGTTTTCACATGAGTATTTACATATTGTATACCTTATGTCACTAGGAAATGATATATAACTTGTTATCCAGAAAACACTTAAACGTATCTTTCTGGATAAAGGAGGGAAGAAGTAATGATGGTTATTTGAGGAATAATACTTATTAGAAAAAGGAGTAAGATTTGTATATTAGGCCTTATAAATTAATAAAGAATAAATAATGAAGTTACCTCTTTCGGTATAGGAAAGGGGTAACTTCATTAAAGGTATTTGCTTTAAGGTAATTTTTGATTCTTATAAGTTTTCTCCATTAGAAGCAATAACATTCTTATACCAATAAAATGATTTTTTCTTTTGGCGCTCTAATGTACCACTTCCATCATCGTGCTTATCCACATAGATAAAGCCGTAGCGTTTTGACATTTCTCCTGTAGAAGCACTAACTAAGTCAATACAGCCCCATGATGTATAGCCCATTAAAACTACGCCATCTTCTATTGCTTCTCCCATGGCCTCGATATGTTTACGTAAATAATCAATACGGTAATCATCGTTAATGCTTCCATCTTCTTCTACGTTGTCATATGCACCAAGTCCATTTTCTACTACGAAAAGAGGCACACGATAACGGTCGTATAATTGGTTTAATGCAATTCGCAGTCCGGTGGGATCAATCTCCCACCCCCAATCACTCGCTTCAAGAAATGGATTTTTAACACCAGAGAAAATATTGCCTGCTGCCTTTTCTTCTGCAGTTTTTTCTTTTTTCTCCGTACGGGACATATAATAGCTAAGGGAAATAAAGTCAACTGGATATTGTTTAATTATTTCTAAATCCTCGTTTTCCATATGAATTGTAATCCCATTTTCTTTAAAGAAACGTTTTGAGAATGCGGGGTATTCTCCGCGAACTTGTACATCTCCACAAAGATAGTTAAAGATTTGCTCCTCTTGGAAAGCGTAAAGAACATTTTCTGGCTTGCAATCAATTGAATAGACGGGTGCGCAAATCAGCATACAGCCAATTATTCCTTTAGGAATAATCTCATGGCATGCTTTTACCGCTAAACTACTTGCGACAAACTGATGATGCAATCCTTGGAAGCTTTCTTGTAAACGAACTTCTTCTGTGTCAGGAGAAAAACCGAGACTAGAAATTGGATGAAAGACAGCACCGTTGATTTCATTAAAGGTTAGCCAGTATTTTACCTTTTTTTTGTATCGATTAAAAAGAGCTGTTGCATATCGCTCAAAAAAGGTTATAACTTCACGATTACGCCATCCACCGTATTCTTTAATTAAGTGTAAAGGCATTTCATAGTGAGAAATGGTCACAACGGGTTCCATATTATACTTTAGACATTCATCAAAAACTTTATCGTAAAAGGCTAGTCCTTCTTCATTTGGTACAAGTTCATTGCCATTTGGAAAAATCCGAGACCAAGCAATAGACGTACGATAGGCTTTAAATCCCATTTCAGCGAAAAGAGCAATATCTTCTTTATAACGATGATAAAAATCTATTCCCTCATGGTTCGGATACGTATATTTTTCTTTATTGATCTCAAAATTAAATCCTGGAGACGAAATAACTTTTAAACGAACTTTGCCTCCTGGCATAACATCTGCTAAATTCATGCCCTTGCCACCTTCTAGGTAAGCTCCTTCTAATTGATTAGCAGCCGTTGCTCCACCCCATAAAAATCCCTCTGGAAATTGATAAGTAGTATTGTTCATAATATTCCCTCCCAATTTTTATGATTACGTTTTCGACAGGAAAAAAGAAAAAACCTAAACCACAAAGTATAAGAACGGTATAGTCCCATAACTTTTGTGATTTAGGTTTTGCCTGCATAACCAGTAACAACCCTAATAGGTGTACTATTTATTATTTTGGCTTTACTATAACATCATTTTTTCTATCAATCAAGAAATTTATAAAACACTATTTTTTACTAATATTCCAGCGTAAAATAGTTAACAAGTTAGTTTTGAGAAACGCCAAAAAAATTATTTTTTCTGAAAGAAAGCGTTGACACTTATTTTTAGAAATGATAAATTACAGATATCAAATAACAAAACTTAAAAGTTCCGTGAAGGAATGTTACCTTAAGTGGGCATAACCTGAACTGACTAGAAAAACATGCTATTGTGTTGCATGTATTCTGTCGGGTCAGGTTTTTTTATTTGTTTTAAAACCAAATTCCATAGTGAAGGAAGGGTCAAAAATGAAATATGAGCAATTAGCAAAAGATATAATTGCCAATGTAGGTGAGAAAGAAAACGTTATCAGTGTGGTTCACTGTCTTACTCGTCTCCGTTTTAAGCTTAAGGATGAAAGTAAAGCAAACACCGAATACTTAAAAAATATGGATGGTGTAGTCACGGTTATGAAAAGTGGTGGACAATATCAGGTTGTTATTGGGAATCATGTACCTGATGTATACAAAGCAGTACAGGCAATTGGTGGATTTCAAAGTCAACCAATTGCAGAAGTAGAAGAGAAAGATCAAAAAGGTTCTCTGTTTAATCGTTTCATTGACATAATATCCAGCATTTTTACTCCTATATTAGGAGTATTAGCCGCAACTGGAATGATAAAAGGTTTTAATGCAATGTTTATATCACTTGGATGGTTAGAAAGTACTTCAGGTACGTACCAAATATTAAATGCAACTGGGGATGCGCTATTATACTTCCTTCCTATTTTCTTAGGGTATACTGCTATCAAGAAATTTGGAGGTAGTCCATTTTTGGGAATGGCAATAGGAGCATCGTTAGTATATCCTACACTGACATCTTTAACGGCTGGAGATCCTCTTTATACATTATTTGCAGGAACAATGTTTGAGTCACCAGTTCATGTTACATTTTTGGGTATTCCAATAATTTTAATGACTTATTCATCATCGGTTATTCCGATTATAATTTCAGCTTATTTTGCAGCTAAGATAGAAATGCAACTAAAGAAAGTTATACCCAATGTAATAAAAGTATTTTTTGTTCCGTTATTAACATTACTAATTATAGTACCACTTACTTTTATAATAATTGGACCTATTGCAACATGGGCTGGAGCATTATTAGGCCAAGGGACGATGGCGGTTTATAATTTAAGTCCAATTATTGCGGGGGTTTTCTTAGGAGGATTTTGGCAAGTATTCGTTATCTTTGGCCTGCATTGGGGCTTACTTCCATTAGCCATTAACAACCTTGCAACGATAGGAGCAGATCCGATTATTGGAACGACGATTGCTGCATCCTTTGCACAAATTGGAGCAGTCCTTGCAATCTTGATTAAAACTAAAAAACAGCAGTTGAAAACGCTAAGTATTCCAGCCTTTTTCTCTGGTATCTTTGGGGTTACGGAACCTGCCATATATGGTATTACTCTACCATTAAAAAAACCTTTTATTATTAGTTGTATCGGAGGGGCTGTCGGTGGTGGGATTCTTGGATTTGCCGACTCGAAACTTTATATGGTTGGTGGAGGTGGTATTTTCATTTTCCCTTCTTATATTAACCCTGAAGGAGTTACATTCGGTTTTTGGGGAGCAATCATTTCTGTCATTGTTGGTTTTATAGTAGCATTTTTATTAACACTATTCTTTGGAGGCATTAACAAAAGTCAAAATTCAACTGAAAAAACTACAGCATCTAATCAAGTAGCAGCAACAAAAGTGGAAAAAGAGGAAGTAAAAAGTCCTTTAAAGGGAAAAGTATTAGCTTTATCAGAAGTAAAAGATGAAGCGTTTGCATCTGGTGCTCTTGGCCATGGTATTGCAATTGAACCGAGTGAAGGAAAGTTATATGCTCCTGCAGATGGGACTGTATCTGCTTTATTTCCAACAAAACATGCTATTGGAATTACAACAGATACTGGTGCGGATATTTTAATTCATATCGGAATGGATACTGTTCAATTGGAAGGCAAGTATTTTACTATACACACTACTCAAGGTGAAATCGTAAGAAAAGGACAATTGCTGATCGAATTTGATATGAATGGAATAGCCAAAGCGGGCAAGCCTTTAACGACACCGATAGTTATTACCAATTATAGAGAATTTAACTTAGAGGTCACAGATAAAAAACACATACAACAAGGAGATTCCTTAATTCAACTAGAAACAAAGTGATAAAGAGGAGA
>Ga0182738_1001308_pt1 | contig 31468 bp, 27 predicted proteins | sample eDN5th30CBELigMG_FD_128876 | JGI IMG/M metagenome (GOLD analysis project Ga0182738, IMG submission 128876) | Enriched Miracle-Growth compost microbial communities from Emeryville, California, USA - eDNA 5th pass 30_C BE-Lig MG (version 2)... ...
TTGAAGGACCAAATTTTATACTTATCTTGCTCTTCTGGCTTGAGGAATTCTTCAAGTTTTTCGGGAGTAGGTTGTTTTTCAGTGATGAGTTCGTTAGAGATGACGTTCCATTCTTTGGGAGCAAGGACTGTGAGGTTGAACTTTGCTTTCAAATCAGGCTGATCGAAGCAGGGGAAGATTTTATTGGCATGATAAGGTTCCAAATTGGAATAGATATATTGTTGCCCATCTGTATCAGTAAAGCTGTGAAGTCCGTTTCCATCATTGACGTATCTGTTGGAGAATCTAATTGAGAGTTGATTCTCGCCTTTAACAAGCGAGTCTTGGGGAAGGTTGACGAATCTTCCTTGTTTTAAGGAGGCGTATTTATCGGTTTTTGGGAGATTAGCATTGTTGACTGAAATGTCATCAATGGTGGAACCAGCGTAATCCAAAAAGAGATCGTTGGAAAGTTGAGACAAGGCAAATTTGATGTCAACTCTGCCCTTGTAGCTTTCTCCCTTCATGATTTTGACAATCAAATCGTAAGAAATCTGGTTTGCCTTTTTAGGATCAAAAACATTAAAACGAGATTCAGCTTGGGGTTGAGCCAAAAATGATTGAAGAGCACCAGAGCTCAAGGGCTCTGAGGATTCCTTTCCACAAAACAATCTAGCATGTGGTCTACTCAGAGATGATGAAATCTTGGATTTTAGATTCTTCAAGAACATGATAATTGTAAACAAATTTTTAATTTTATCAATTGATCGCGAACAGTATTAAACTCGGATTTGAAGGGATTATTTCGAATGTATGAATTATGTGTGACAAAGTCATAATGATCATAATAATAGTTGAATACAAAAAACTCCTTTGTAGTTAATTAGTAATTTTCAAGTCAGGAAAAGCAACATTCAAGTTATCTAAATTTTCCTTTTGGACGTATTCTTTGAGAATATCATAAATCATTTTTTGACCAGCAAATACCAATTTTAACCATTGTTTTCTTTCATTGTAAGTAATTCTCCCTGATTTATGCAAACTGTAGAGGACCAAAACTGCCCACTCCCTCCATTCAATATCATCATTCAAGTTCACCTGTTGCATAAAAACCACCTCCTTATTAAAAACTTCACGTTCTGATGACATCTCAACTAAATGGGATAAGAAATAACTGCATAAAATTTCATTCTTACAGTTTAATTCAGTTTCAGCAGTTACGCCGGTTGATCCAAAACCTCTGTCTCCTCTTTGAGTATCATCTAATTCTTCAACTTCGATAATGTTAGTATCACTAATTTTCTCAATAATCAATTGTGCAATTCTATCTCCAGGGGATATTCTAAAATCATTTGCAGAATAATTGAAAAGTACGACACCAACTAGATTGATTGATAATTGTGAGAAAAATTTTATTGAGATAGATTACTTTCTCCTCTATAATCTTCATCTATAACTCCAGCACCAGTATCAATGAAATTTTTAAGAGCTAAACCTGATCTTGGAGCTAGAAAAGAGTGAAGAACTGATATATCTTTTCCGTTACCGATTCTGCCATAGTTTCCAGATGGAATGCTGAGAGAGATACCTGTTTTGACAACATATTTACCATGTGCAGGAACAATACATTCTTCAATGCTGTATAAATCATATCCAGCGGCCCCGGGAGAGCCTTTTGTTGGTAGATAAGCGTTAGGGACCAGTTTATTGACAAGTAAGGGAAGTTTATACTCCATTTTGATATGTTGTAAATAAAATAATCCTCCTTTCTGTAATGTTGTGTTTCTGAAAAATAAAGTGATTTCAGCGCAAAATTTGATTTTTTAAATATCTTACCAATTTAATGCGGTGTCAAACTGGAAGAATATAAGAATTCCTTTGTTATCATGTAGAATTGTAAGAAGATTCATCTCGAAATGTGATGGTAATCAAAAGTGAAAAATTTCTCAGTCAGATTTTTTCTTTGAAAAAAAGTAAATTTCAAAGATTTTCTGATTTTATTAAAATTTTTATGAAAGGGGAAAAAAAGCCAAAAAATTCCTAATCTTCCAAGGTGTGCTCCTCTTTGTCCGTACGGTTTAAATATTCATATTTCCCAGATCTAAAAAAAATTCTATGAGACTTTTCAAGAGGGGGATAAAATTATTTATTGAGATTTCCCTGATTGATTAATCTAGAAAAATGAGAATGATAATAAAAATTTATCCTTATTTTTGGACCTAATATGACTACTTCACAAAGACCTATTGACACTCAAGATTTGAACGAGTATGTTCAAGCTCTCAAAGATTATGTAAAACTTGAACAACTGTATATTGTGGTCTCAATAGTATAGAGAAAAACTGGGTATAAGCAAAGTTTGTCAATTATTCAAACACTGAAAGAAGCAGAACTCACCCCAACTCAAGTGAATGTAACTTTTGCATTCTTTTGGTTTTAATGTTTTGCGAAATAGCAAGTTCTTCCTGGTGCTTGGCTCAGTACAGTTCAGAAAATTGATCCCCAAGATGAAGAAGAACAAAGGTTGAAAAATCAAGTAATTTCCTCATTTTGGAGAATGACAGGATAGATTCTTTCTAGATAGTAGAGTTTTTGGAAGGATTGAATAAAAGATTCAGGGATCAAATAAGTAATACTTTTCAAAGCTCAAGTTGAATTTTAATATACGATTGAAAGATACCAATTTATCAAAGATGAAGGAACACTCAAAGGAAAAGGTGTTTATAAAAAAGAACAGCGACTCTGAAAAAGAGAATGTTTCACAAAATAAAATGAATATCGGTGAACAGCAATCAAATTTAAAGCAAAAAGAGACCAAAGAAAAAGATGAAGAACCGAAATATTCACCTATGAGCGACGAAATAAAGAACTTCACGGTTCAGACTTTCGCCACTGAATTAGTAACTGACTACAAAACTGATCCTGCTGCCAAAAAGGAGATGAAACCAATTGCTGTTGAAAAAGCAAAACAACTCGAAGAAGGTAATGATTCCGAAATCTCATACATAACCTTTCAGCGGTTGAAGCCAAAGCTGAAGGAGATGAAGCTCAATTTAGGATTGAGGCTCGAAATGTCTCATCTTATTTGGCAGTATCGATAGAATAAGAAACTAGGATTTTAATTTTCTTTTAGACAAAGCATAATGAGCCTCTTCGACAAGGGCTTCTTTCAGGGCAAATTGACCCAAAAGAATTCCTTGAAAATAAAGAAGTAGCTAATTCACAAGAAATTTTTATTTTACAATAAATTCATTTAGGAGTTTTTGGGTGATGAGCTAAAGTCAAAATTGCATGAAAAAGACAAAGAAGCTTTTAATGAGTAAATAGTTTTCTTGAAAGTTGATTTGATTGAAATAGTGCCAACTTGAATCGAGATGTGCAAATCGTTCATGATAGTGATTTATACATTTGCGAAAAATGCGGTTCTAGAAAAGTTGAAAAAGCTGAAAAACAAATGAAACCAGCAAGTCATTCTTCAAATTCGTAAGTCTCTTTGTAAAAGGTGAAGGTTTCATGAGATTTTTAAGGATTTTGTATTGTGCCGAATGTGATCACGTCGAAATGAAAGATAACTAGGAAGAACTCTTTTTTATCTTATTTAAATAAAGCATCCTCTTGAGATTTCTATTTTGTATCGACAATAATAATGAATGTATGGCATTCTCATTATTATCACATTATTGTTCATTTAATTTCTGTCGCGATATCTTTTCTGGAGTATTCAACCAAAAAGTTGAGTAAATGATTTGAGGAGTGGAAATTAAATAGTTTGATATTCCAGAGAAATTTTAATGAAGCAAAAGGTAGCAGAAAAGGAGGATGACGACGTTATGCGTCAAATCAACAAATCGCATAAGGGTACAAGGGACAAGGTAATAAAGTGCTTTGATTCTTCTCTCATAATAAGTAGTTGAAAAAGAAGCGAAAGCAGGAAAAAGAGAGAAAAAAGGAAAAGAGATTGAAGAAGAAGGAAAATGAACTTAAAAAACAAAAAAAGAAGGAGAAGAAGGATAAGAAAAAGTCCAAGGAAGATGATAGTGATGATGAATTTGATAACGATGGCAATCCTGATGCTAAAATTTTAAAATACCTCAAAAGACTCAGAATCTTTATGGAAGAAGAAGCTGATGATCTCTTTGAAATGTTTGAATTGCTTGATACAGACGGCGAGGTATAATTTTGGTGGGTTTTTCTGTAATTCTGAAAACCTAGGTTGATATTGAAGAGCTTGAGAATGGAAAAGTGAAAAATTACCTGAAAAAGGTGTTTAAGCACTTGAAGCTCAGAAAGAACCCAGAAACAAAAGCATATACAAGAGATCCTGAAATTCACACTGAGCCTTTAAAACCTAAAATCACAGAGCTTTGGTATCAAGGTGTCGATTCAAGTGATTCAGGCTCTGATGATGAAGGAGATAAAAAGAAATCTATGGAAGAGGAAGAAAACCTTAAAGTCATAGAACAAGAAAAAGAAGCCAATTTAGTTAGTATGGAAGAAGCAAGAAAAGCATTAATGCATGGATTACAAAGTTTGCCAGAACCCGAAAAGCCCCAAGAAGAAGAAGCTGCTGAACAACCAAATAGAATTAAAGGAGAAGAATGGAGAAGTATGCTTGATGAACAATTTGGATCTTTAAATGAAGACAAAGGGTATTCTAAACTTGGAAAAAGTAGGGATTTTAATGGAGGATTAGCTTTTTAACTTTTCTTGGATAGAGTTGGGACCTGCAGGTGGAGAAAGAACTGAAAGAGACAAGAAAATTGATGATTTTATGGCTGACTATACTTCCCAATTCCGTAGAAAATCTCTCTTGGAAGAACATCAAGTAAGAATCCTGAGTTTGAATAGCTTGTTAAAAATCATCTCATAGGAGAGAAAGAAGGCAGGAGCAGCAGGTAAAGGACCTCAAGAGAGAAGAGCATTCGATAAAGATCTTGATGTGAATATGTCCAGAATTGACTCCAAAAAAGTCTTTCAGATGCTCAATAATAAAGACACCAATCTTGGCAGCAGATTTGGTCATTCCTCCTCTGGAAATAAATATTTATAATTTAGCTTTGTAAAGTATCTTCTTCAATGTTATGGATTTTTGTATTTTGTAAGTACCTAAGCATTTTCAAATAAGCAAGAAAACTCATTTGACCAAAAAATTTGTTTCTCACTCAGGTCGGGAGAAATTAAGGTTTGAGTGTAAATCAGTGGATATAAAATTTATTTAATAGATCTAGCAAGATTTACATATCTTAACACCATAAGCTACCATGGCCGATTTAGTTAGAAGCACTGTTGAAGCAATGGTCCCTGACCTTCTGATGTTCATGAAGAAGAAGGTTTTCAACAAGAAGGAGGTTAAGGACATCCTCAAGACCAGAGAAAACTTTGAGTATAGTTTTTTAAGAAGGAACGCCTCAAAAAAGGACTACTTGAAGGCTATTCAATATGAATATCAACTTGTAGACATTTATTTTGGAATATGGTTTCTCAAATTCTGATTAGGAATTGCAAAGAAGAGAAAGATTCAAATCCTTGAAGCTCAAAAAGCAAACCAGAAGAGATTACTCAGGTAATGGAAAGTTTCTATGCCATAAAGCTCACAGTTTCGTTGTAGTCATCAGAAGAATCATCTTTATCTTTGATCGTTTGACTGACAAGTATAAGAATGACGTTAGTTTGTGGAAGGAATATTGCTTGTTCTGCTACAAAATCAAAGCAAACAAAATGTTCTTTAAAGCTGCCTCCAACGCTTTAACCGTCAATTGGGAAAGCTTAGGTATGAGAGTACAATGGCTCAAGTAATTCTGACTTTATGTATAGATATCTGGCTTTTGGCAATTTATTATCACTTTGAAATCAACAAAGACTCCTTCAAGGCCAGAAAAACTTTCCTTAAAGCCTTGAAGACAAATAAAAAGAGAAAAGACTTTTGGCTTGAATACTTCAGATTCGAGCTCAAATTCTTGGAAATCATCAAGAAGAGAAAGAGTGTTAGTGGTGTTGAAGAAGTTACTCAAGAAGAACCTAAGCGTAAAGACTCTGAAGAGTCTGGTAACATCGAAATGTTTGATGATGGAATGGAAGAAGAGACTGATAAAAAGGTAACTGGGAAGATGAGATGATCATACTAAATGACTGAATAGAAATCGAAAGCAACAAAGGAACTCCTTAGCTTGGATATGATTGAACTCGAAGATGAAGGATTAAAGAGTGATAAGAGTACTTTTTTGATGAGAAAAAAATAATTAATCATGCCCTCAACTTAGATGACTCCCTCGCAGTTGTTATTTACGAATCTATTGTTGAAGAATTCCCTGGTGATAACAAGATTAACAGCGATTTACTTGAAATCTGTAATGAATTTAAGGGTGAATGGATTGAAGGTATAAAGAAAGAAATTTTCGAGCTTGGTCGTGAGAAGTTTGCTGCTAATCCCATCACAAGCTTGAACACCATTTTGGAAATGAGATCTTTAAACAAGAACGCTTTTGAACATGATACTCAAGAAGCTTTGTTTAGCAAGACCAACCAAGTTTTGGTGGATTTGAATGAATATTATCACCATTTGGAAAGCTCAGAAAAATCAGCTGAGGAAATTTTGGACGCCAAATCCCTCGTTGCGGAAGAACTCTTCAATAAACTTTTGGCTTACCATCAAGAAATTTCAAATGTGAGACCTCCCAACAATGCCTTGTTTGAAGCTGTTTTCTCCGTTATGCTTAAAAACATCAACGTTAAAGATATTGAAAACGAAAAAGTGATTGCTATATTCAAAGGTACAAAGAAAAAATAGTTATTTCTAAATTCTTAGGTTTGACTCCATTTGCTAAAAATCAAGAAACTATTTCTGATGAACTCCGCGATTTGGCTCTTTACATTTTCAAATCTTTGACTCTTAACTATGCCATCCTTGAAAAGCTTGCTGAACTCAGTCTTAAGTTCACTGTCATCCCACACCAAGAATTAGCAGTTGCCATTAAAAAGGCTTTCCTCAAGAAGATTGACATTCCTCAAAGCAGTCAAGTTAATCTGATTATCTATCTCTACAAGCTTCAAGATGTCTTGAAAAACAAAGATGAAATCTCTGCTTTCCTCAAGGAAGCCATCAAGCACATCTGCTTCTCCAGTGAATTCTCTCGTTTCTGCGAAGAATTTTTGAGAGATCTCATGCAAGCATATAATATCAAGGATTCTGTCGTCAGCGATTGCTTCACCATTTTGTTCAATCTCAGATCTAGTTGCCCGGCTCTCGTCTCCTTCACCTATATCAACAAATTAATCGAGGTAATAGTGAAGGCTTGTTGGTTAAATTAACAATTTCCTTCTAGTTGAAAGCATCAAATGTTGAAGTGAAGAAACATTTACAAAAGGCCGTCGATTGGCATCCCAATAATCGTGAACTTTGGTTGAAATTCATTGATTTTGAAAAGACCCATGGAAATCCTTTAAATTGTCCCGATATCTTCCAAAAGTAAAAGAATTTTTTTAATGAAATTACTAACTTCCTCGTTTAGGGCTCAGAAATACATCAAGGACCCCAATTTTATTCATGAATATACCACCTTGTTGTCAAGCTAAATATTAATCTATCTATTTATTGTATATTTATTATTAATCATCGCCACAATTGCGTTTTTTGTTTATAAAAACAAATATGTCAAAAGAGTTATCAAATCATTGAAAAACTTGTTGTAAGCAGAGAGAATTTGAAAAATGGAGGGAGGGTTTGAGTTTTGTAATTTAATAATATCTATGCAAATCATAACAATTTATTATCGAGATTACAAACTTTTTGCTATACACACGTTCCAAAATCAGTATATCGTACTTGAAATTTATGAAGAATTCATTTATTTGCTTTCAACTTCCATTTTTTTAGGGTTAGTTCTCATAGCGATTCTCTTTTGGATCATCTTTTCCTTTCTCTTTATATTTCTCATTTTCTTTAATTGTTTTCTGGCTTCGATTTTCTTGCTAGTTTTGCTGTTTGGGTCTTTAGGAGTGGGCTTTTTAATTTTTTTGGAAGCAGGCAAAACGCTGGTGTTCTTGAAACAGTATAATCTAAACACATTGATCAAAGAATTTTCATATTGTCCAGCTTTTGAGGGATCGACCTTTTGAGAGGATAAATGCAAATACTAGACAAATTTATACTTCTGTAGATGTTTTGACGTCGTCGCTGCTCTTTGCGTGAAGAACAACAGGGTATTTTCTAGTGGGGTCCTCAAGACTTCTGCTTTTTTCAACTTCAACTAATTCTCTAATTTGCTTTGTTCCGGGTTTATATCTTCCATTTTCAGGTTTGATGGCTTTTTATTATGAGTTTTGTCGTTGAAAAAGGGGATAATTTTACATCTTTTGAGAGTGATTGTAACTGAACCGCTCTCCTTGGTGTCCTTTAACATTTTGTCAAGAGAAGAGAGGAAGCTGTCATTATTAGTTTTCCCCATTTTTTCTAAATAACTTTAATTTATTTACAATAAGATTGACACGATATTTAATGATTTATTTTAGAGGCAAAATTATTAATATATGAGAGGAATTTTTTATTTATTGGAGTAAATTTTTTTTCTGCTCAGTTTTCAATCTGATTTTTGAAAATCTTACGTGGTGTGATGGCGAAATTGGAATTGGAAAAAAATGTCTATTATGAAGACTTTTGTTGTATTTGGAGAGGTCGGATATGGGAAAATTGTAGTCAATCTTGAGGTGAGCAGAATTTGTGAGCGTTTTTTCAAAAATTTTCATTGAAAAAGAACTGATATGGAACTCAAAAACCAAGGTCCGCTCAAAAGATTGTTCTGGCGAATATTTCAAAGAAAGCGCAGGAAAACTTTTTCTAGAAGAGGCAAGAAAAAAGTCTGAAGCTGGCTGAAAACTTTTTTTTTCAAAACTCAATCTGATTTTTCTTGTAAAATCCTGAATATCAGAAGAAATAAACCAAAAAATATGAAATAAAAAATTCCAAAATAATTGCAAAAGCGATGAATCACTCTCCAAAAAATCGAAAAAAAATCTCTCCAGCAAATAAAATTTCACATCGAGAGCCCTTCAAGAAAGCTCATTTTAGAAATTTTTTTTGTGAATTTTGTTCAGCGGATGGATCTCCAATAATATTTATTTCAGAGAAATTTTGGTTCAAATAACCAAAAGCAGATTCCAAACAAAAATTCAATGCAATTCAGAGAACTCGGACAGAATGTGTCACTGAATAAAATCAGAATGAATTCTTTTTCTCTCATATTTTTTTCATTCAAAAAAGAGGAGTTCACTTCCATCTGAAAAAACGAAGAAAAAGGAGATAATTATCACTTATAGATATTCTCAACAGTTTTGCTTATTTTGATGGATTTGGCTTTTTTTTTTTATTTGAAGAAAATGTTATTTTTAATTGCCATTTTATTTCTGAAAAAAAAAAATTTTTATTTGGATAGAAAAGAGGAAGAAAGCCAAAAGGGAATTGGATTTTATTGACTAAATTTTCAAAATTTCCTATCTCCCCCTTCAATGATGAGCCGAGCTTTTTTAATTTCGTCCAATCAGAACCTCCCATCAACTTTGATTGCTCAACCTGTGCCTTTTATTTCAAACTTTTCTTTTTCCCTAAAAGTTCATTATGAAACACCCTTTAATTTAATAATTTTATAATAAATAAAGCTAGTTTTTCAATGTCTGTCATGACTTCCAGACAGTTTGAGGCAAATATGAGTGAGATTTCATTATTTGAATTTTTGACACTGTTCCTTTCAACAATATTTTCTGAAAGCAGAAATCAATTCCTCTTTCCTCATGTTTCCCGAGCAAGTAAGAATATTCTTTTCCCCTTGAAGCTTGCGAAAAGTCTGAATTTTTCCGCATATATATCTTGTTTTGATTTTTCAGGAGTTCTTGTTAAATTCTTTATTTCCAAAGACCAAGGAAAGGCGAATAAACAGAAAACAGGATAAAAACTCCAGATTAAATTCTAGGGTTTAATTTCAATGAATTTAACTCCAATCAAAACCCTTCCTTTTTTTTAAAACCCAAAAATAAAATTGTCCTAAACCCGCTAAGATAATTTGACCTTCTGATTCAGTAAAAACAAATTGCAAGAAATATGAAAGGAGTAATTAATTTAGTTTGAATGATTGATTGATACTCATAAATAGAAAGCTAGAAATGATGATATGGGCAAGCATTTTTCAGGGAGTATTATTGAACATGGTTCGCTATAAAAAAACCACAATGAAGTTTAATAAATTGAATGAAATCTTTTTAGCGTAAATAATTTTATATAAAAGCGAGATGAGTAGCAATTATAGGAGCTTGCTCTTTAAAGATTTTGAGCAACGAGGGATTGCCATTTTGCCAAAACCTTACCAACAGTTTCGTAATCACCAGAGTTCAAGTTGTTGTAGATGATGGCTTGGTAGGTTTGGTAAAGGTCAGTGTTGGAGGCAATGGCATTAGCATAGGCGGTAGCGAAGGCAGCGCTAGAGGGGTCAGCATTAAGAGCAGTCTTGACCTTGGCAAAATCTTGAGTCTTGGCAACGCAAGCTTGAGCCTTAGCAAGGGTATCAGCAATCAAAGCACCGATGCTGTTGAAATAAGTAGCAGTAGCAGAGGCGACTTTGTCTCTGTTGTTGCTGGCAGCAACCAAAGCAGCGCCTCTAATGTAGCTGACGAAGGAGGCGGAGGAAACAGCAGTGTAGCAGGCTAAGCTGTCAGAGGGAGTGATGTCCCAGACGTTGAGGTATCCGGTAAGGATTGAATTGGTGGCTTGGGATTCAGTGAGAGAAGCAGTGATAGTGTTGATGGCGCTGGAGATTTGAGTAGCAAGGTTTTGAGCACTGATTTGAGGAGTGATGTAGGAGTTGGCTCCAAAGGCGAGGCAGATAACTGCGAGAGCGAATAAAGCTTTCATTGTTGAGTGTGAATTTAATATTTTGATTATATCAAAGGGTCTGGCGTTGATATAAATATAGCAAATATTGTCTTGAATTTTGGAACCAGGTTAAAACTATTATTTAGAAGCAGAAGATTCAACCATCCCGTTACTTTGAAATAATCAAACATTTAGAACTAGGATTTTCCTCATTAAACCACTCTAAAAGCTGTACCATCCGTGTTTATTCTAATGAATTTTTGTTGTTATATTTAGGGTGATGCAGGAGTTCATCGTCAAGAATATTGAGAAAAAACTTTAAACTTCAAGTAAAATCCAAGGTATGTATGAGATACACGATTTCCCCTGAAGGGGATAATAAAAGGAGAGGCTCTCAGCTTCAGCTTTACTCTTTTTCGACAAGTTTTATGAGAAAAAGGGAAATATTTGTGTGACCACTCTTCTGATATAAAGATTTTTTTAAAGAATTTTTTCAAAAGTGAAATGCTCAGAAGAAGAGCAAACAAATCGCCTGAATAGAGACGTGTGAAGTATCAGTTCCAGCGAACCAAAAAATTTTTCATGAGCTGAATTTAATATTGGAATAAAGCACTTAATTAGGAGCAAAAAAAAATTTCGAAAATATAATGTTGCTGTCTAAGCCTTCGTAATTGGGATGGAGGTTAACTTTGAAAGTGTTTACAGAATACGCTCCGCTCCCTAAATGAAACTTTGAAAGGGAAGGAAATGTTTGAATTCAAAAGAAAACAGGGTTTTTTTTCAAAGGTTGAGAATCCCTTGAAGTTAGTTATTGTTTACATCTTGGAGCTAGTATCAAGTTCCTGAGTTCTCATCTTATTGGGGGCTTTTATCGGCTCCGTCCAACAATGAAGTATCCTTTATTTAATCACCTCAAGGTGCTCGTTCTCTAAATTAATTTTTTCAACTCTAAATGATCATTCCAAATTGTATTGGTTTCATTTTTATTTTAAATGCTCCGTGCTAGGATAAGAGAATCCTAAAATATCCAAAATTAAGTGATTCGAAATGAGTGCCCAGAAAAGTATAGCCTTTTCTAAACTCTTCTCATGAAGTTATCAGGATTAATTTGAAGGTCAATTTAGCTAATAATGTTTTATGTTTGAGAACCAGTTGTTTATTGAACAAAAATCCTTTTCGAATGATCACAAGTTTTTTTTAATACGAAAAATATGAAGATATTGTGAATGCAATTTCGTTTAATTTTTTAAAAATTCAACCTGCTTCTAAATGTTTAAACTGCAGGTAATGTCTCGATTAATTCACCATAGCTCCTCAAGCTCTCAAAAGGTCAAAACAGAAGAAATAAGAGGAACTGGTGGGAACACTCTCAAATCTCTTGGAAATATTGATGTATGTGAGTTTTAGCCTAACTTAAAATTCAGATTTGTTGAAATTTTCTTGAACTTAAGAGGAAATGCTATTTCTTGAGTAGTGAGGTCAACGTGACAGAACAAAACCAGATGAAAAAGAACCTCCCAAGAGCAGAGTTTGGAATCTGTTCACTTGGTTCGTATTCCATCTTCGAATACTTTCAGTGAGTGGTTTTGAAGGGACTCTTGAAAGATGCCTTTGGTCTTGCTGAACTTTTTTTATCAAAAAGGCAGGTTTTAATTAATGCTGAGATCTCGACTATCAAGGTTGAAAATATGAAAAGAGTTGAAGAGAGGGCAGAAAATAATTAATTCGACTCAATCTGATTTGTAAAGTTGATAGAACCCTCCTTCTTCAATCGAACCTCTTTGGAGTTTTTTATTTCTGAATGCTTTTTATGAAGAAACTCCAGATGTTTGATTTCCTTTGTTTGATGAGCGAGAGAGAATAACTTTTGAAGGGAGCAAAAAATGCTCTTTCAAAGGAACTAGAGTTTGGTTTTGTAATCGAACAAAAAATCTATTATGACTGAAGGAGTATGAGCTCCTACTTGGAGTTTTTCATTTTTGATTCTCCAATAAAAAAATGACTAATTTTGAAAGAATTTTCTATCATTTTTCAGGTTGGCTTCTCAAATAAGCCGAGAAGGCTCGGGAAAGATCTTTATGATTCGTCTCTCTTCAGGCCAATAGAAGATTTATTATCTTGAAATAAAATTTCTGTCTGGAAAAGCTAAAAAGGATGCAGAGCAAATATCAACTGAAAACTCCAGCAACTGAACAAGAATTCCTCGATTATTATAACTTACGACACAAAGTTTTGAGAGCCCCATGGAATCAACCTCCTGGTTCTGAAAAAGACGATCTTGAAGACGTTTCTGTGCACAGAATGATTGTCGATGAAAATAACGTTGTTGTGGCTTGCGGCAGACTCCAATTCAATTCAGAAAGTGAGGCGCAAGTAAGATATTTGGCCGTTGATGATTCACGCCAAGGGGCTGGATTAGGATCCATGCTGCTGAAAGATCTTGAAACATTTGCTCATGAACGCAAGGTCAAAGAAATCATGCTGATATCCAGAGAAAATGCTCTTAAGTTCTATGAAAAGAATGGGTATAAAATTATCAAAGATGCTTATACATTATTTGGAACCATTAAACATAAAGAAATGAGAAAAGATTGCCCCATTGAGGTCATTTCATCAGGACTCTAATTAATAGATGAATCTGGTCTTGGAAAAGTGCATATCCTCAGGCGACCTGACACTTTTCTTGACTCAACCTTTGATCAAGACAGGAATAGATATCAAGAATTTTTTCGAGTTGTTGTTGAAAAGTATTTTTTTATGAGATCTCATCAAAACAAGATATATTCAGTATAAAATTTGCATTTATTTCATGGAAAAAATTCTCATAAAAATTTTATTTCGAAAAGAGAAGAGATGGGGGATCTAAAAGAGAGAAAGAGATTTCCAAAAGAGAATTCTTTGAAGTTTACAGTTTTTTTTGTGAGATCTTGATTTTTGATTTTGGTAGAAAAGATATAAAAACCAGAAAAGTTTATTGCATTTTAATACTTGATGTAATTTTTTTGTCAACAGAAGAAGCTGAATTTAATTTAAATTTTGAATTTGATTCTCAAAGATATCCATTTATCGATGTGACCTTGTCCGTTAAGGAGCTAGCCATGAGATCTCAATTTCGAGAGAACCTTTTTCCTTAATCTAATTAATATTGCAAAATATTGATTTTTAATTGATATAAATACAAAATAAAAACCAAGTATCTATCTGAAAGGGGAACATGGACTTTTATAAATTTCAGAACTCTCACGGTAATATCATCTCACGCTTCAAACCCTTGAAAAACTTTATTAGATGCTGAAGAGGACACAAAGAAGAGTTTAACAGGAAAACTCCAGGACGTTGTTCAAAACTTTGCCCAAGAAACCCATATAAATAATCCAATAAACGCTGAATCAGATAGCATTCAACATTTGCTTAGTTCTTTTAGCGATATTCTTGAAGACGGCTTTGAAAATAAGGAAAATGAAGATTACGATGAAGTTGACCACGACCATTATTGGCCAACGCTCAGTCGAGTGCTTGATTCGATTCCTATGAGATTCGTAAATTCTTTGGAAAAATTTACAAAGGCGAATGAAAAAGCTTATGTCTGGATCTTGATCGAGCTTCACAATAAGAACCTTTTGAATGTATTTCAGGATATTCTCAAGAGCACTCGTGTGATGTCACATTACCAAAAAAATGCAACAATTCGAACTGATACTGAGAATATTAAAGCCATTCTTTCTAGACTGGTTCAATTGGATTTTAGCATCGAGTCAAAGTTCTTGAAAATTTACGAAGAAAATAAAAATCAATTTGATGATGATGACGGTTGCTCTGATGATGGAAGCGTTTTTGTGAATAATAATGCTGGTGCAACTCAGGGAGCCAACTGGGCCGATAATCTTTATCAAACAACTAAAAATCCTGAACATTCTGAGATCTCTTCCAGTTCTCCTGATCGCAGACCAAACAATTATCTCGGAGGAACAGATACTGGCATGTCTAAGTCCGCAACCTTGCCTTTAAAGCGTACAGAAACAAATGTAGATGAGGTCAAAGAGAGCCTTCAGAGATATAAAGACTTGCTTAAAAGACCAACAATTATCGGAAGAGATGATGAGGAGCAAAACACTTTTGTCAGAGAAGGTTATAAGCAAGACCTTGAAGAGAGAAATAAATTGAATCCATTCCATTATATCTCAAAAGTGCTTGACCCTGTGAATAGATTTAAACAAGTGATCCCCCAAAAGGTTTTGATTCTTGAGTTTTTTATTCTAAAAGATTTTCCTTGTAGAAAATTTTAAGAAAGACATCTTCATTTGATAACCTCAACAGCAGAAAATCTCAAGCCTGGCAAGAAAGCGAGAATAATACTGTCAATTATAACCGAGATGACAACCAATACCGATCTGGAAGGAAGCATACAAGACGATCTAGCTATGAATATAGAGCTTCGAGATATGAATCAAATGCTCATGCGACAGGAGGATTTATGGGTTATAAGCCAAGAGGTTTTGACACTGATCAAGGAAACGAAGAGAATCCAGGGCTCAAGGCATACAGACATTCTGAAATTGGACGTATGAAAAATAGCAGAATTCTCTACATCGAAAAATACCAAGGAATTCAAAATCAATACGAATATAGAGATCCTCCACCAAGACTGATTACTGTACTTTTTGATTGTGAGTTTTGAAAATTCTAATTTTAAAAAGCCAGAAGAGCAAGGGTATAAGTGTTTTGAGTGTAGTAAAGAGCTCAGTAAGCTCATGATTACGATATTTCCAAGAAAGAGCTATTGCCAATATACAGGATATTGGTATTGCTCATCATGCATGGCTAAAGAAAAGCTCTTTATCCCATGGCGTGTGACAAATGAGTTTGATTTTAAGCTTTACCATGTCTGCAGAAAAGCTCGTGATGAGATGAAAATATGCTACAACAAACCTTGCATTTTGATTGGCTTAGACTCCAAGTTATTAAGAACAAGCAAAACCTTCTATGATGCCTTGGTACTTTTTTCCCCTTAGTGAGGTTCTAAATTTGCTAGGTTATGAAAAGGCAACTTCATTTGATTTTCGATATGATTTGCGAGTCATCAGTGGTGTTGGATCTTGTCGGGGATAATGCTAATTTGTTGCTTAAAGAAAATTTATTCAGCTTGAAAAATCTTTCTGAAATCAACAATGGTGCCATGGATAGATACATGCAAAAAATGTACAACATGCTCAATGGCCACATCATCGGTTGCAGCGTAATTGTTAGGAAATTTTCTTGATATTAATGCTTTTGAAAATAGAGTTGTCAAAAGAAGGGAAAGGTATGTGCACTTTGTAAAAATCCAACAAAGATCTTCCCATATGATATAAAAAATACCTCTGTTTGTAAGAGCTGCAAAACTCTCTATCACGCTCGATGTTTACAGCTCAATCAATGTATAGTTTGCCAGCATGATTCCTAAGGATTTGTTTGTCTATCTCTCATTTTTTATTCGTATCATCAATTTCAAAATATCAATTTAGTAATATTGTATAACTCTACTTAGTTTATCCCTCTCTCTGTATTTAATCGCTTGATTCCCTAAAATAACTTTTCTCTCTTTTTTTGTTTATTTGTCCATAAAACTTTTTGTGATATTTATTTAATGAATTTATTTTTATTTGGGAAAATCCAGAAAAGAATTATTTGGCAAATTAATTTTTTGGAAAAAATCGGATTTAATTTTTTTCTTAAAAATATCATTTTTCTTTTTATTTGATTTTGAATAATTTTATGAGGAGAAAGTTTTATTTCATCGTTTGAACACCAAATCACATAAAGACTTTTGGACACTTTGAAAAGAATCAATTTGGAGAAGAAGCATATAAATAGTATCAATAATAATATCATAGATTCAAGTTCGACACACTCATTACCCAAACAAACCCATTCATTTTGCAAAGATTAGATAGAGATTATTAATTTGCAATCAAAATGTTCTGAATTAAATTTCAGAAATTTCAAATTAAAAGTTGAAACTACCAAAATGAAATTTGAATTTACAAAAGGGATTCTCACTGGAGGATGAACAGACTAGAGAGTTGAGATGAGATTACGACAAATCTGAGGGAAATTTTTTGAAAAATCTCACAGAAGTAAAACTCGTATTTTAAAAATTGCCATTGAATTGAACGAGATGATGAATTTTATAATTTGAACAGTTATTTTTTCACTTTGTCGTTTCGTTGAAATTTTACTTGTTTAATAATACCAGATATATTTTAATTAAAGCTGCGCAAGATTAATATTTCAAACTCAAAAAATATGATTAAGGTATCTAGAATATTCTGTTTCTACAACGTTATTATTAACTTCCGCACTCTCTAGCGAAAAATAAGTCCATACCTATTTTCATGCCTTTCTTAGGCTTTAAACAAGGAAGCTATCACCTTTGAAACACCTTGACAGGTTTCTTTCAGAAACATCTATCAAGACATATCTTTTTTCGGAAATTAATCAGCCCGTCGAGCCTAGGGAGGATATGTAGAGAATAATCTTTTTATCTGGTTAAACCACGTTGTTATCAGAAATATTTGAATTTTTCTTTCTGTTTAAAAGTTTTCTTTCTTCTAACGTTTGAAACCTTCGAAACCTAGGAATTCAGAAACAGTATTTTAGTTATTTTGGAATTTTTGAAAAATCCAGATATTTTACAATTTGCTGTTTCAAATCTTGATAGCTTATTATTTGGCGAAGATCGAACAAAATTCAAATTTTTTCCTCTATCTTTCTTTGTTATTCGGGAGCATATTCTCTCGAGGGAAAAAACTGATATAAATCTCCCCTCTCTGAAAAATAACTCGACGCCATTTATACTTTTTTTGGCGTCATTATTCCCAGGCATCCTCGTAGAGAGAGAAGTGCAATTTAAATAATTCAAAAAATTTAGTTACAGAATAAAAATTATGCATGAATTATTTTCTGCACAACACAAAAATTTGAAAATATAAATTTTTCAAAGATAAATTTAAAGACCTTTGTGTCTCAAGCGCCTTACAAAATCATAAAAGATGTCTTCACTTCAATACGTTAACTCCAAAGCCGAAGTTCTCCGTCGTTTCAGCGCCCTTGCTATGAACATTAATGCTGCCAAGGGTCTTCAAGAAGTCATGAGAAGCAACCTTGGTCCTAAGGGAACTCTTAAAATGTAGATAATTATTTCCTTGGAGCGCAGTTTTAACTCTGCCGTAGGCTTGTCGGAGGTGCTGGTCAAATCAAGATCACCAAGGATGGTTATGTTCTTCTTCACGAAATGGTAACTCCTCGTCCTTTTTAAATTGTTATTAATGGAATTCAGCAAATTCAACATCCCACTGCTGCCATGATTGCCAGAGCCGCCACTGCCCAAGACGAATCTGTCGGTGATGGTACCACCTCCAACGTTTTGCTCATCGGTGAACTCCTCAAACAAGCCGAAAGACTTGTTCAAGAAGGTGTTCATCCTAGGGTTATTAGCGAAGGATACGAAAAGGCAAGAAACTTCTGCTTAAAGTTCCTCGAAGAATTCAAAATCACCCCCAAGGAAGTCGACAAGAGACTCCTTATGGATGTTGCCAAAACCGCCTTGTCTACCAAGCTCCACCCCGATATGGCCAACCAGTACGCCTCATTCACCGAATTTTCAAGGTTCTAATCCCTAATTTAGATTGGTTGAAATCGTCGTTGATGCCGTCAACATCATCAGAGTCCCCGAAACCCCCATTGACTTGTTCATGGTCGAAATTATGCATATGCCCCATAAATTAGCCGCTGACAGTCGTCTCGTCAGAGGTTTGGTTTTGGATCACGGTGCCAGACACGCCGATATGCCCAAGAGCTTGAAAAACTGCTACATCCTCACTTTGAACGTCTCCCTCGAATACGAAAAGACTGAAGTCAACTCTGGTTTCTTCTTCTCCACTGCCGAACAAAGAGAAAAGTTGGCTGCCTCTGAAAGAAAATTCACTGACGAAAAGTGCAGAAAGATTATCGAATTCAAGAAGAAGGTCTGCGACGGCACTGACAAGACCTTCGTCGTTATCAACCAAAAGGGTATTGACCCCCTCTGCTTGGATTCTTTCGCCAAGGAAGGTATCGTTGCCCTCAGAAGAGCCAAGAGAAGAAATATGGAAAGACTCATTCTTGCCTGCGGTGGTAACGGAGTTAACTCTGTTGATGATTTGACCGAAGCTGATTTGGTAAAACTGCGTTTTTGAAACTCAAGGCTCATCATCATTTGAAATAGGGTTGGGCTGAAGAAGTTCACGAACACACTTTGGGTGAAGAGAAATATACTTTCGTTGAAGGAGTCAAGAACCCCAAGTCTTGCACCATCCTCGTCAAGGGACCTAACGATCACACTATTGCCCTCCTCAAGGTAATCGAATTTTGTTTTGTGCACATCTAACAATTTCCAGGATGCTATCAGAGATGGTCTTAGATCCGTCAAGAACGTTTATGATGACAATGGTGTCATTCCCGGTGCTGGTGCTTTTGAAATTGCCGCTTATGCTGCTTTGAGCGAACACAAGGACACTATCACTACTAAAGAAAAGCTCGGTTTCGAAGCTTTCGCTGAATCCCTCTTGGTTGTTCCCAAGATCTTGGCCGCCAACTCTGGTTTCGATGTCCAAGACACCATCATTCAATTGATCGCTGCCTACAGAAAGGATAAAGTCCCCGTCGGTATCGATGTTTTGCAAAGCGACAAGTATATCAGCCCTGAAACTCAAGGCATCTATGATAACTACTGCGTCAAGAAGAACTGGTTGAACGTCGCTCCCTTGTTGGCTGAACAATTGTTGTTGGTTGATGAAGTAACTCAAAATTTTTTGAATAATTCTTTTTAACGCGATTTATATAGATCATGAAGGCCGGTAAGAAGATGGGTGGCGGTCCTCTTGAGGGCGCTGAATAAAATGTGCGATAGTTTGCAAATGTTTCCACAGAACAGTTAATCTGGTTCTAAGAAATTAGAAAATGTAAGGTGTATGACAGGTTCTAAATACAATATTGTAATATTCTGTGTGAATGTAAAAAAAAAAGAAAAACCATCAATCAATTAAGAGCTTTTATATGGAAAAATCTTGGAGTCGATTCATATGATGATACTCATATTTTTATAAAATACCTAATAAACTTGAGAAAAAAACATCTAAAAAAAATTAATCTTCCTCACTTTTGAAGTTTTTTCAAAACCAACTGATCTTTTTTCTTCTTCTCAAAAAGAGGTGGATGTTTTTGAGGCCTTTTTGCCAATTATTTCAAATTTTTGAAAAGAATTTTGCTTCTCGTTGAAGAGAATTCTAAAATTTATTTTATGAACTCAAAAAGATTCTTTCCTGTAAAAATAGACCAAACTCAATGGTCTTTCTATTTTGAGTAAACTCAACTTTTTTTTTTTTGTGATTTGGTGATCTTTTCATTGAGAGGGTTTTTTTCTTTTGAAAAAATCTCAGATCGTCAAGGAAAGTTCTCTCTGAAAAAGCGTCTTCTGCTTTTCCGACGAGCATCCATTTTGTTGATTGTTGCTCCAGTATCCCCAGTGTATTTCTAAAAATACCTTGGATTGGAATTTACACCCAAAAGTTAATTTTTAACAGATGAAAAATTCGAAAAATTGGACGGATTTATCCTATTTATTCCCCCAATCTCTTACCAAAACATATTATTAAAAAAATTTTGCTCTAAAATGGCTCTCTTCGAAGACCTTCGCCCAGTCATTCAACTAGTGGATGAACTGAGAGACTGCGGAATAGATAGCAAGATATCTCTGCCAAGAATTGCTGTTATCGGAACCCAGAGTGCTGGTAAAAGCTCATTGTTAGAATCTATTGTTGGATATGATTTTCTTCCAAGAGGTGATGGCGTTGTCACCAGACGACCATTGGAACTGAGATTGATTCACATGAATGATGAAGATTATGAGACCAATGCTGTGTTTGGAGACGAGCCAGATAAGATCTATAATGATTTCCCGACAGTGAAAAAGATGATTGAAGAGAAAACAAATGCAGTTGCTGGTTCAAAGAAGAACATCGTAAACAAGCCGATTACTCTGACGATTTCCTCACATAAATGTCCCACACTGACACTCATTGACCTTCCAGGTATCACCAGAGTTCCCATGAAAAACTCGGATCAACCTGAAGATATCGAAAGGATCACAAAAGAGATGACTATGCACTACATTGGTGATCCAAGGACTATCATTCTGTGCGTTGTTCCTGCAAACGCTGATCTTACGACTTCTGATGCAATCAATTTAGCTCGTAAAGTTGATCCAGAAGGAGAAAGAACATTGGGTGTTTTGACAAAGCTTGACTTGATGGATAAAGGGACAAGTGCCATTCCAATTTTGAACAATGAAGTCGTTGAATTGAGACATGGTTATGTTGCTGTCAAAAATAGATCTCAAGCTGATATCAAGAGTAATATGCCCGTGTTTGAAGCTTTAGAAAAGGAAAGAAAATACTTTGAGGAGCATCGAGAGTTGAGAAACTATCCAGATCAAGTTGGAACAGAAAACCTTTCAAAAAGACTCTCAAATCTTCTTTATGAGCAAATCAAGACTCATTTGCCAACAATTAGGAAAGAAATTGATAATCACTTTTCCCATTGTGAAAAAGAGTTGGAAAGGCTAGGAGAGCCCTTTCCAGAGACCAATAACCAGAAGCTCTATTATCTGATAACAAAATCAAAAGAAGTGTCAAACGATGTGAAAGACATTATCGAAGGGAAAATTCAACTTACTACCAAGGATGGTAAATCAGAATTTCAAGGATTCGCGTTGCTTCAAATTTTAATAAGCAAGTTTTACATGGAAAAGAACACTCTCTTTGTGAATGGGCTCAAGACTCTTCAACCGGTTGAAGTGATCCTTGACATTATTGAATCAAAGGCATTCTCTCTTCCAGGATTTTTGCCAAGAGAAATCATTGAAAAGAAAATTGGTACCGAACTGGATGAGTTAAAAGCTGCTGTCAAATCGTTTATTTCTGATGTGAAGGGCCACAATAGCAAAATTGTGAAATTTGTCTTTGAGAGCAAAGGTACTTTGAGCACCGAGGTGAAAAAGATTTTGAATAGAATCGCTTTAGATTATCTTGACAAATTGACAAAAGAAACTCAAGAGTATATTTTTCGACTGATTGATATTGAAAAATCAATGATTTGGACAAATGATTTTGTTTATTTCACCAAAGATGTGAGTGCACTCGCAAACACAGGTATCAAAGAATGATTGAATTTTATTCTTATATATGGATAGAGCAAGTGCCTAATGCTATTCAGACTTATGCGGGAAAAGACTATAAATTACAAAAGACAATTGAATTCATTAAGAGTGAGATTCCAGGTCTTGATCTTGCTGAAATCCGAAAGAATATCGCCAACTTCCCAACTTTGCTGAAAATGAAACCTGATTTGTATGCAAAGTTTAGACAAATTGAGAAATCAAATCTACAGGTTTCAAACTTGATTTCTGAAGAGGAAATTGTTTATTTTTACGAAAAATTGATTCGATATTTCAATGTTCTGAACCGGAATTTGAGTGATACAATTCCCAAGATCGTTGTTGTCTCTTTGGTGAAGGACTACTATAGTGGATTAGAAAACTATTTGACCCAAGAGATGAGTGAAAAGCTTGAACACCTCACCAAGGTAAGAGAAGATTCAAATTTAACAACAAGAAGAAAAATTCAGAAGGATGTTTTTGATAAGTTGTTAAGGTCCAAAGCAATCCTTCAAAATTTTGATGCAAATTTATAATTTATGGAAATTTTATTATTTTATTGTGTAAAGAGATAAACTTTCTAACACTCATATTTTTAGAAAATAAACTTTGAGGAACAAAATTTTAATCAATTCTAATTTATCATATTAAAAATTTTAGGAATCTCTTGAAATTAAAAAAACAAATATGTATGAATCTGGGGGAAACTTCGAAATTTTAAAATTCTGCTTCCTTTCCTCAAGCAGGATTTGTAAGATTTTTAAGTGAGATCAAAGAACAATAAACGGAGTTGACTTTTCATTGAAAATTCCTGATTTTAACCAATGAGAGACTGACAGGTTTATGAACTTAATTTTAAAATTAAAAAGAGAAATGATAACAGAACTTTTTGCCGGAATAAAACATTCTCTTTTTCTCAAATCCAGTGAAGATACTTCGAATATTTTCAGAAAATCACCTAAAGTTCAAACTTTAAAATTGAGTGTCACTTTGTCAAAGAATCAATTCTAAATGATTCTTGGGACTTTTTGATTATTATTTTCAAATTATTTAAAAGCGCACATCAAAGGTTGAAGATAAAATTTCCAAAGGATTTAATAAATTATTGTTAAATGTTGATCAACCTATTCGTTATTCCTTTTCAATCTGGTTGTTTGATGAATCTTCTAATGAGGTCGAGATGAGAGTATTGTTCAAAAATTCTAAATAATTCCTGAGATTTGCTGCACATGGCAAACTAAAATGAAACTATCAAATTTCTTGGGTTCAATTCAATCTTTGTGTTTGGAAACAATTTATTACAATGATTATTATTCGAATTAATCGTGAGGACACGCTCGCTCATCACCACAATAATTCATAGACTGTGGCTTCCCAATACAGACGAGAACAATATGTTTTTCTGCCTCATATGTAAACTCGGAATCCCTAAAATATGTCATCACTGAGTGAAAAACAATCCATCTTTGAAATGAATGCATCCTCTCGAAAAATTTTTTATTGTTTCCACGTGCCAATTCAATTGGTTGTTACTATCTTAATAAAACATATTTTGGATCTGGATTTGGATCGAGAATCCAGAAGTTAATTTTTTTAATTCAATCACGAGTTCGAAAAATTGGTCGGATTTATTGTATATATTCCTGAATCTCGAACTAAAACACATTATTAAATTAAACAAGAAACTTTCGTTTTAAATGGCTCTTTTTGAAGATCTTCGTCCAGTCATCCAATTGGTTGACCAATTGAGAGACTGTGGAATCGACAGCAAGATACCTCTACCAAGAATTGCTGTTATCGGAACACAGAGTGCTGGTAAAAGCTCATTGTTAGAATCTATTGTTGGATATGACTTCCTTCCAAGAGGTGATGGTGTTGTCACCAGACGACCACTGGAATTAAGGTTGATCCACATGAATGATGAAGCCTGTGAGACACAAGCTGTGTTTGGAGACGAGCCAGATAAGATCTATAATGATTTCCCGACAGTGAAAAAGATGATTGAAGAGAAAACAAATGCAGTTGCTGGCTCAAAGAAGAACATCGTAAACAAGCCGATTACTCTGACGATTTCCTCACATAAATGTCCCACACTGACACTCATCGATCTTCCAGGTATCACCAGAGTTCCCATGAAAAACTCGGATCAACCTGAAGATATCGAAAAAATCACAAAAGAGATGACTATGCATTATATTCAAGACGAAAGAACAATTATTTTGTGCGTTGTTCCTGCAAATGCTGATCTTACGACTTCTGATGCAATCAATTTAGCTCGTAGGGTTGATGCACATAGTGAAAGAACATTGGGTGTTTTGACGAAAATTGACCTGATGGATAAAGGTACAAGTGCCATTCCAATTTTGAACAATGAAGTCGTTGAGTTGAAACATGGATATGTTGTTGTGAAAAACAGATCTCAAGCTGATATCAAGGGTAACATGCTCGTCTCTAAAGCTTTAGAAAAGGAAAGAAAATACTTTGAGGAGCATAGAGAGTTGAGAAACTATCCAGATCAAGTCGGAACAGAAAACCTCTCTAAAAGACTCTCAAATCTTCTCTATCAACAAATCAAGGCCCATTTGCCAACGATCAGGAAAGAAATCAACAATCATTTTTCTGATTGTGAAAAAGAATTGCAAAGGCTAGGAGAGCCTTTTCCCGAGACCAATAACCAGAAGCTCTATTACCTTTTAACAAAATCAAAGGAAGTATCGAATGATGTGCGTGATATCATAGAGGGGAAAATTCAACTTACTACCAAGGATGGTAAATCAGAGTTTCAAGGGCTTGCGCTCCTCCAAATTTTAATAAGCAAGTTTTACATGGAAAAGAACACTCTCTTTGTGAATGGACTCAAGAGTCTTCAACCAGTTGAAGTGATCCTTGATATTATTGAATCAAAGGCATTTTCTCTTCCAGGGTTTTTACCAAAAGACATCATTGAAAAGAAAGTTGGTGCTGAATTAGAAAGATTAAAAAGTGCTGTTAGATCATTTATCTCTGATGTTAAGAGCCACAATATCAGAATCTTGAAGTTTGTATTTGATAGCAAAGCTACTCAGAGTACTAAGATGAAGAAGATTTTGAATCAATTTGCTCACAACTATCTTGAAAAACTGACAAGAGAAACTCAAGAATATATTTTCAGATTAATTGATATTGAAAAATCAATGATTTGGACAAGTGATTTTGCTTATTTTACTAAAGAGGTGAGCACATCTACACCTGTAAATCCACGTAAAAGAAAACTACTTGATATTTCTCCTTATCCATAAATAGAACAAGTTCATAATAATCAAATTTATGCAAGAGAACACTTTCACGGTGGAAAAGACCAATCTAATGTTGGAAAAGACTCCAAATTCCAAAAGACAATCGAGTGGATTAAGAGTGAAATCGGTCTTGATCTGACTCAGGTCCAAAATAATATTACAGATTTCACAGGTTTGCTCAAAAAGAAACCACAGTTTGAAGCAAAACGAAACCAAATTGAGAAATCAAATCTACAGGTTTCAAGCCTAATTTCTGAAGAAGAAATCATTTCTTTTTACGAAAAATTAATTCGATATTTCAACATTCTTAATCGTAATTTAAGCGATACAATTCCAAAGATCGTTGTTGTTTCTTTAGTTAAGGATTATTATGGTGGATTGGAAAACTACTTGGCTCAAGAATTGAGTGAAAATCTTGACCAGCTCAGTGAAATGAAAGAAGATTCAAATCTGACAGCAAGAAGAAAAATTCAAAAAGACGTTTTAGATAAATTGATAAAATCCAGAGAGATCCTTCAAAACTTCGATGGAAATTTATAATTTATGGATCTAAATTGATAAAAGTCAAAAATAAATAATTATATATAATAAATCTTTTTGTTTTCTTTCGAGAGACAAAATCTAATATTCATGATGAGAGTAAAATGATACAAATTGAATATTTTTAATTAAAACATATACAATAATTTGATTGATATCGACATCGATATCGATAGATAAATTAAAATACATTAAGTAGTTTAAAACCAGAACTTTATTAACATACATTCTGGCCGAAAAGGATGCCCAGAAAATTCTCCCATCCTTGCTGATGCTGTGATGGATAGCATTGAGCAATAAAGTATTTGCAAAGCAAAGAGCTTTAAATAAGATTTATCTAAGTTTTTTGTGGAGACCAAAAGTCAAGATACTCAGTAAAAGATTATCACTTTTAATATCATCGACCATCTTTTTCACTTTTTCCATTGACTCTTCTGGATCGTGGAAAGGAATAGTAACTTCATCTTTGAAACCCTTTTTGAGATATGCATACAAAGTAAAATCTTTCTCGATGTAATCTTGATAAATATTTCTTTGGAACTTTCGCATTTCAGTGCAATAATCCTGGAGATGTAAAAGAGTAGTAAACTTCAAATAACTATTTGTGCTTGAAGGGAGATTTACTTTGAAAGCAACTCCATCTTGTATCTTTAAAAATATTCTCAAGAAAATTGTCAAGCTTGGAACAGAAGGAAGACGAATTTCTCTAAAAATTTTCTCGTAGATTTTCACATAACTTTCATCAGGTACATATACCTTTCTAAGCATTTCGTATCTTTCTTTGATAATTCCTTCGAATGAAATCACCTCAAAGTTCTTTAGAGACACAATAGCAGCAAAAATATAATGGGGGCTGCAATAATTTCTGTAGCGCTGGACACATATTGTTGCAATGTCCAAGAACTTTTTGACAATTTCATTTCTTTCTTGTAACTTTTTGGAAGAAAGGACAATGAACTGGATCCAGTAAGACATGCAGTTGAAACGATCAACATGAGTTTGATATCCTGGGCTTTGAGACTTGTCCTTTTTCATCCATCTTTTAGCAATCATTTCTCGTACATTTATCTTTGAAAATTGCTTGGCGTCAATCAAGGTCAGTTGTCTAGCAATCTCATCAGATGATTTTGTGAGAAGAGTTTTGTATCCGAGTTTTTCCACATTGAGTGATTTTGCTTTGTCACGCTTCACAGCAAAGCTTTCTGATGGGGGAAGATTATCGGTATCGTTTGTTTGTCTCCCATCGTCGTCAGTATTTACTTGGAAAAAGAAAGAAGGTGCAGTCATTGCAGATGTCTTTTTATGAGCGAGGAGGCTGAGATCTTTGACACTCAATAATTCATCTTTGACAAATCCATTGATATCAAAAGAATATCTCATGCTTCTTATGCTCTGTTTCTGGATCGAGCCAGCTAGAGTCTTGTAGTTGTAGGAAAGCGTGCTCAGAGTCTCCAAGAATTGAGGATCTTCTTGATTTGAGCCTGAAGAAGATTGAGCCAAATCCAAGAAAACTCCCAACAAATAGAATAAATTAGGATCTGAAGTGAAGTCTTCAACTCTTTCTTCAAGCCAAAATTTGGTAAGCCTGAGCACTTTGAGTTTATGAGAGTAAAAAGGAACACTCTTGGTATTCTGTTGTTGTTTAATCTCGTGATGATTGTGACAAGGTTTAGAAACGATATATCGATAGATCAGATACAAGAGGAGATTTGAAGGGGAAAGATAATGGTCATAAGTATAAATAAGAAATTGCCGACAAAAAGCCAATTCTTGAGATTCCAGGATTTTCTCAAAGAGTTTTGGAAGAGTGATGTAGTCAATTGAACCTTTTTTGGTAGGTTTAAAGGTTTCAGCTCCAAAGATTGGGATGAATTTCTCCAAAAGCTTCATGAGAAAGCGGTAGACTTGATTGAGAATGTGCTTGGAGAAGATCAGATAGTCTTCTCTTTGGATGCTCATGACGTGGTGACTGAGTTTTTGAAGCTCGCTTTCAGCGAATTTGGTTGCTTGCTGGGCCATGTGAGGAGGAAGATTTTCTGTGGTGAGTTTAAAGTATTGAGCTCGAATAAATGAGATTGCTTCTTTGTATTTTTGGCGAAGTGAGATTGGTTCTTCATGAAGTTGCTCAACAAGTTCTTTGAGGAGCTTTTTCAAGGCTGAGCGAGTTTCACTTTTCAAGTAAATGGAGCAAAGCATCTCAGATTTAGGGAGTTTTTTAGGAAGGCATTCTTCTTTATTTTTCTGCATAAACTTCACAATGTCCAAGAAATCTTGTTTGATATTTTCTCCAGTCAACTCTTGTGCAAAATTCACAATCAATGGTGAGAATAAACTCTGATCTAATATCAAACCTATGGAAATTGAAAATAATTATTCAGAAAGTATGTACTTGATTTTGGTTCTGGTTTTTGAGGACTCATCAGCTCTGAAGATTTACGAATGGGAGTAATCATCAAAAAGTCTTCTGTTTCAAGTGTTGAATCATTATCATTATCCTCATCATTTTCTAAGCTATTGCGTCGGTAATAATAGATTATTGGACTCTTGCTTGCTTCTCTCCGACGTTGGCTTTGAGCTATAGTTGGCTTTGTTTGTTGGGGGCTTTGAAAACCTGCTGTGCCTTTTGCTTTAAAGACTGAAGAGGTGGTATTTTTTTGTTTTTCAGGTGCAGCACCTTTTAAACTTTTATTGCTTCCTTTATCTATTCGTTTAAATATTCTAGAGCGTGGGATAAAATTACTTTCTTGTTTTGAGAAAGCCTTGAATTTTTCCTTTAATTCATTTCTCAAAGTGCTGCCTTCTTGACTAAAACTACTTTTTATTTGATTTTCTATTATGTTATTAAGAATTTCGCCTTAAAATTCTGTACTTGGAGTTAAGCTGGATTCCATTCTGAGTTGAGATCGACTGATGCTTGAATCTTTACTCCTTCTTGTTTGATCAGCTGAAAATTCCGGGTCAAAGGCTTGTTGCCTGCGAGAAGAAGCAAAGGTGGCTCTTCTCGCTGGCTTTTGGTTTGAGCCGTATTCATTTTCAGCTTTTTCAATGACAGATTGTAATTCTTGAACTTTTGAGGCATTAGCGTCGGAGTATTTTTTGAGAAACATCTTGAGATCATTTGCATGGGAAGTTTTTTCAGATTCTGTTTCGTTAGCATTCTTCTGAGGAAACGCCGGAATAAAGTTGAGGTTTTTCTTGCCTGGAACTAAGTGCTTCATTTGATAAAAATAAAAATTTTAGAACTAATAGAATATTAGTATATCTAGAGTTTTTTGGCCTAATCAAAATTTTTATCCACCTCTTGAGTTGAAATAATCGATCAAGATTAAAGAGAAATATCTTCCTCACTTATTTGAAATACTTTAAAAACTCACCTAATTTTTCCGCAACAATTGTATGTGTTGATTTCATCCGATAATATTGCCGAAGAAGGCAAGCTTCTTATTTTTATTAATATTTCAAGAAATAATATTGTTTTAGGCAAGCCTCAAAGGACTTTGAAGAAATAACTGATATTGGATGGATGCTAAATTTAATTCCTTATATGTTTAGACCTTATTAACTGAGGGTTTAATGCCTAACTAATCTGATTGCAGTGAAATTTTCATAATGGGAAAACAATTTTTTTGAAAACTTGTTCATGGGAGTTGAGAATGAAGTTTTTTTATTCCACAGAAGACCCGGAAAAATGGAGAATATTTTGATAATTGAAAAAATTAAAATATTTCAGAGAAAAATCTTGTTATTTTTAAATTATTCTAGAACATTCATCTTTATTTTAATTTTCGGCTTCCTTTTAATCTGTCCAATTCCAAATGATAAGCTTATCTGAAGTAAAAGACTTTGAATCATATGTTAATGAATCGAGTAATTTATTGATCGATTTCAACCATTTTTCGCGAAAAAAGAGGACAAAATTATTGGACTTGCCAAAAACTAAAATGTTTTGCGTGCGAATAATTCCATTTTGGACTTAAAATTTATATTTCTGATAGGGTGTCCATGCTCGTTAATTTATCTTGTTGCGGTCCTTTCCGAACGAAATCAGATTTGAAACTTTGGCAGAGTTTGAAAAGTAGCATCATGCCACAAATTCGGCCTTTAAAAGGGGGATTATGGTTGAATTAGGACTGAATAAATTTAGGCTTATTTTCCATACGACTTGAAATTGAACCGAAAAAAAGGGGCACAGCTTCAAAGAAAATCAGTTGAGAATGTGAAAGAGTGCCAGGAGAATTCTACTATCTGTTTTCAAAAAGCGAAGATCCGAGAAATTGTTCTATGAATTTGCTAATTGTCAATTGTTGAGATTTAATGGGAAAAATCCTCGTTTTCAACCCCAAAAAATCTTTATTTCCTTGGAGGCTATGAATGCAACATTTGATCCCATTAACAAATAAATAGGGATTTCTCAAAATTATTTCCTTCAGATATGATTTATTAGTAAAAGTTTGAAATGAAATGAAATGAGGTGAGATATGAACAAAAAAATATTTATGTAGATATGATATTGATATGGGTGAATTCAAGTTTTTGTTGATACAATCATCATAAGAATCTCTATATTGATAAAATATAAAACTAAGCTTTTAATTCTTCTGATTTGTTTTTGGCAAACTTGGCTGGCTTAGGAGGATGTGTAATATGATACTCTTCTTCCAAAGTTTTCAACAATTCTTTAGTGATGGGAATATCGTCAATTCTTTGAGCGAAGAAGCGAATTGGCTTTTCTTCTTCATAGGGTTGATAATCAAAGAAGTTGAACTTCTTCATTTGCTCCAAACTTTCATTGTATTTAAAGTTTGTAAAGAACTCTTTGGCTGTCAAATCATTGACAAAGCTCAAGAGCTGATCGAATCTCAAGTGCAACAATCTTTCTCTATAGACACCCAAGACATAAATGCAAATCTTGAAAAGGCCCTTCCAGCCCTCCTATTTAAGTTTTGAGAACATCTTGAAAATGAAAACAAATTACGAGGAGGAAAAGATCCCATATTCTCATTAGAGTATAGGAAGTATGAGAGTATTGATAAACATTTGTGAAAATCGTAATGAACCACGAAGCACTAAAGAAACTTGAATCAACTCCTTCTCTCTATTGCTTAATTAGACAAAATATTTTTCTCAAACACTACTTTGAAGACTTTAGCGAGATCGGGTAAGAAGATGCCAATAAGTCTATCGAGTTGATAGAAGGCAGTTTTAAGGCTGATGAGATCGTTTTCGAAAAGTTGTTTCATATATTTATTGATGATAGCAACAAAGAAATTGAAAGCAAGATCTTCATCTCTGAATTGACAATAGAGGAATCCCATAATGTAATTCATTCCTTGACAATATGAGACTTTTGGATCAAAGTGAGCATAGAGTCTCAAAAGGTTATACAATATCTATGTGGGAAAGTTCGACAATAATACAAATCAAGAATTACCATGGTATTGATATTGGGGTGATTATGGAAACTTCTTTGGACATCCATTGTAATGATATCCTCAACAGGGAACACATTTTGTTCCACCAAATTGTATCTCTCCTTTATCTTGAAATAATCGACTCTTATTTGATCCTATGGGTAATTGTAAA
>Ga0182738_1001310_pt1 | contig 31426 bp, 24 predicted proteins | sample eDN5th30CBELigMG_FD_128876 | JGI IMG/M metagenome (GOLD analysis project Ga0182738, IMG submission 128876) | Enriched Miracle-Growth compost microbial communities from Emeryville, California, USA - eDNA 5th pass 30_C BE-Lig MG (version 2)... ...
TGTTTATTTTTTTTTTTTTTTTTTTTTTTTTTTTTTTTTTTTTCTATTTGAAATTATTGTTGTAAATATGATTCTTGTCAAAAAAACAATCTCATTGAATTTCACTCTTTTTTTACAAAATCAAAGGAAAACAATACACGCGTTAAAATTTGTTCACATAATAGATAGCAGCAATTCATCTTAATTCGGATTCGCTCTGGCCAAAAGATCCATTCAAGAGTTAGCTCTCCAAGTTATCATTATAATTGAATTGAGACGTGGAAGTTAAAAACTTTCTGAAGTATTTTTGGGATTAAAACTCAAATTCCAGACGAACTATTTTTTTTCAAACCGAGTTTGTGTGTTTGACGTCTACGCGCAATAATTTTGGGTCACTGGATCTCGAGATAAGCAAAATGCCAAAACAAAATCGTCCTCCTCTTAATTTTTTTGTCAAATAAAATGTTTAGAATTCTTCAAAAAACTCCCCCAGACAAGTAAAAAGAGGAAAGTTCCATCTCCTTGTCCAAAACCTCGTCCAGAGTTATTAAAACCACAGTTTGCATCTCAATATATTTCGACATAAATTATTCAAAATGCTTGTTCAGTTCTTATTTGTAGATAAAACTGGCCTTCAATAGTTTTATATTCTCTTTTCCTCAACTTTATAGGATTTTCAGGGTAATCTTCGGAATCATCAAAAAATTCCAAAATTTCCATCTTCTCATAATTTTTTTAGAGTTCCCTTTTTTGAGATCAAAAAGAGGATGAAACAAATGTTTTCACAAAACAAAAATCTCATCAACGACAACAGGTAATAAGTGAAATTGACATTTGATTATTCTCCTCTAATTTCATCAGGTTCAACTGTAGATATCTAAAAGAACTGACCCAAATTACATTATCTATGATCATTTGAATCAAAAAAGAAACGATCAATGTATCCAACAATGATGATGATTCAAACGCTCTTTTGACTCAGGAGATAAAAAATTGACTTTTGAGGAGAAAATATAACTTTCATACAATTTGATCATATATAACGATTGTTATAATTATTCAAATCTCGAAAAATGGGTGGGAAACTGTTATTTTGTACCATAGAGAGATAGAGACAATTATGAGTTTATAAACTACGATTTATAGAACAAAAAAACTTTTTAAGTAAGTAATACAAGAAAGGAATACCGTACTTCAGTTCATGGCAAAGAATGCTCATTGAAATTCAAAGTAGTTGCCTTAGAGTTTGTATTACTCTATCTATTTATCATCACAATAAAAAACATTCTTTTGAAAGCACATTTTCAGATCTAGACTCTCCTAAATATTTCCAGCAATGCCAAAAAGATTTGAACAATATCGACATACATATCTAAGGAAGCAATGATGTAATCATCCAAGGAATATTGATCTTCATATTTTCCTGTAAGTTTTTGGATATTGAAGGTGAGATGTAGCCCGAATACGACCGCCACTGCAGCGCTGAAGAGGATTTGCAAAACACGAGCTTGAAACACCAAGCTGATAATCAGCAAAAACACGACGGTTGTCATCAGTGTAGAGATTCCCATGCCGCGGCGTGTGATGTCTGTTCTTGCTGTGCAGGCATAAAGAGAGATGCCCAGGACCACGAGGGCTGTTGCCGCGCCGGCATATAACACAATGTTGCTTTCAGTCATGGCTGCTATTCCTCCAAGCAGATATGAGATGCTGATTGTATAAGTGAATAACAAGATGTAGTTCTTTGGGACCTTGCGACAGGCTTCTCTGTTACATGTGATGACGATCAATGACCCAACACTGAGAACTGACATGACAATCATCACCGGAAGGTTCGTTGCCATGAACTGACGGACTCCAATGCTCTTGATAAAAGTGAGGCCAATAACAAAACCGGTGATCAAGAGTTGAAGGAAGAGAATGGCCAGGACTTTTCTCATAAACTTTTTCCTTAAATCTGGGAGAACCATTGTCGGTTGGTTTTGGGGAAGAGAGGATCTTGTGACCTGTGTTTTTGGACTTGGTGCATCAATAAAATTAAGGCTTGCTTTTCCTAGTTTCGAAGGAGAGTCAAAGCTGGCGATATGTAGCTTTATATTGGTGTCTGAAAGAGACTCTTTGAGTCTCTCCTTCTCCCCAGGCGACTGAGGAGACCTCGGGGTATGAGAGTCATCAATATTGAATGAACTTTGAATCTGAAGAGTTGGCTTGAGCATCACTGGAATTAAAATTATATAACTCTTTCTAAGCTTAGGATTTACAACTCAATTAAGATTTTAAGGTTAAATTTGGGAAAGGCACGAAGGAAAAAGCTTTTTGGTGGTTAAACGAACCAATTGATTCAGAAAATTCCTTTATTAAAAACTCAATTGGACTTACAACTCATCCATAAAATTCAGCTTTCCATGCCAAGAGACCCGAAAGAATGAACCTGTGAGGCATTCACCTATTTCACATCCCCTCCTTAAAATCTCGATTTTTCATTATCCTTGTTGGAAATGAGAAACGATGAGGAAATTTGATCGGGTATTTGGCTCCTCGAAGATCCAGAATTCGGATTGTTGAGAATTTTGTTCCAGAAAGCCATGAATCATGCAAGAGATGACTTCATGCCGATTTCATGCTTTAATTGTTCAAAAGACATTGAATAATATTCGCTTTTTTCATTTTTTAATTTCATGGGTTAAAAAATATCGTAAAGACTTTTTCTCATTAAAATTATAAAATTGTGGCTTTCAAGAGGCGGAGCTTATTTTCAGAAGAGCCCTTGATAAAACATCGAAATAGCCTCCACTTTTTAGAAGAATTTTAAATTATCAAAATGAATGAACGAGTAGTTGCTATTCTCATGAAAGATGCTGATTTAGATATTTTCTGGATGAGAAAATCCAGAGATAATTGATTGACAGTATTCAGGTTTTAGAAAATAGGTAATCCAAAAATTAGATTAAAACCATTGTGCTCCTTAAAATAATTCGAGAATTCATTTCCTTTGAAACAAGCATTTTTGAGCCTCAGCCTTTGGACATTGAGCTGAAGGGAATCTCTGAGTCTCAATTTTGTTGACTCTCAAAAAGCACATGTTCCTTCACTTTTCATTTCCTGTGTCGTGCTGATTTGAAGAAAAAAATTTCTGAGAAAAACTTTTTTTGTTGTGTGGTGGGAGGATTCGAAAATCTCCCAGAGATCTTTTTTTCTTTTCTCCGATTCAATTTTCAAAAAAGAACGGATAGTCTATATAAACATTTTCCGGGAGAGGGTTCAAATCCTCTGCTTTGAAAAAAAAAGGAACAATGACAATTTGAATAAAAAAATCAATCACCACCACCATTTGAATAAAATTCTCGCAAAGGGAGACAATAAAATTCAAGATTTTCAACAAATTCTCCAATGATTTTTTTTTTTAAATAACTCGCTAATTTTTTTTGTTTCAAATCCTCTCAAAAATTGAAAGCACTTTTGTTTGAATTTTTTTTCTCGTAGAAAATATGTAAGCATATTATTCCTTGAGGAATTAGGTTTTTTTCGCGTTATTCTGAGCTATTTTGTAATTAGTAAAAACTTCTTGGGAATTTAAAATTACATTGTGAAAGACTTGGCTTGTATGTTATTTTTAAAATATTGATATGAAGCTAATCCTTCGATATTGTCTTCCCTTTGGAAATGTAACGACACAAGTGTTTGAGGTTGATGCTGAAGCAGATGTTGATGTCTTATACGAGTCGGTTGCAAGAAAGCTAAACGTGCCAAAGTCAAAACAAACTCTCAAATCTAAATTAGATGGAAAAATCGTAATTGCATTTCCCATTCTCCCTCTAAATTTCTTGAAAAAAATAGTTTAAGCTTGTCCCTGGCTTCTCATTTGAGCATTTTGGTATAAAAGAAAAATCAGTCATATTTTTGGAGGGATCAGACCCTTTAAATGAGGATGATATAGTAATGTTTTCAGAGTTTTTAGAGAATAATTGTTTTCGATAGAATCAGTTGAGCCTCGCGACAAAAGGAGGTTATTTCGCTAAATTGGGCATCTTGAGCGATGCTGAAAACGAAAAAGACGAATTTATGGAAAATCAGGGAGAAATAAATTCTCTTTCTGAGCCTCATTTGCTTGAAAGCAATAGTTCAGCTGAATATTTATCAAATGAAGCTTCTCAAAGTGACAGAAAAAATTTTTATCTCAAAGATGACATCAAAGATGAAAAAGAAATTCTTATCAAAGTAATTATTTTCCTCTCCAAAAAAGCAAAGAGAATAATAGGCAATTAAACATAATGATTTTGCTGCGGTTCAGGAAATGTTAGCGAAGCATAATTTTCAGAATTCTGGAAATTCATTAAATAAGATTATCAACGAAGGAGGTGAATCAGGGTGGACTGCTGTTCATTGGGCAGTTTATTTTGGAAATCTTGATATTTTTCAAGAGCTTTTAGTGTTTGGTGGAGATATTAATTCAGAAGCAGAGGATGGATGGACTCCTTTGCAATTGGCAGTGTACAAAAATAATAAATCAAGTAATGACGCGGATTTTGGGTTGATTTGTTTATCGAATTTAAGCTGTGGAAGTTCTTTTAAAAAATCCGCATATCAAGGTAAATGCTGTTACCAAGAAAGGTACTGCGCTTCATATTGCTTCCAAAAATGGACAAGCTGATCTTGTTTCTCTTCTCATCTTTTATGGAGCTGATATCACGTATTTTAAAGTTTTCTCGAATAAAATGAAAATAATGTTTTCTCAGGATCAAAGATAAAGAAGAAATTCTTCCATCTGAATTGGCTTCAAATCCCGAAATACAACAAATTTTTGAAAAACAAGCTTCCAAAAAGGTAAAAAGAGAGGGAGTAGAATCCAACTCATTTATTTTTGCAGAAGGCGAATTTTAAGCCTCCAAAACCTCCTTTGGTGAAAGGATATGTATTTAAAAAGAGCAACTTTTTGCTTCAATTAGTGAAACGATACATTGTTATGGATCCAAATCAAGGAACATTAATTCGTTATCTCGGAAAACAAGATTATCCTGACAGGCCAAAGTAAATCTTTTTATGATTTAAATTCTCAACTTTCATTCAGGGAGATTATTCCTTTAAAGAATATCCAAGGAGTTCGAAGAATGCATGCAGGTTTATTTTATGATAAAGAATTCTCCTATATTGAGGTATTTTATGAAGGTCAATCCCATAACGCACTTCCATCCTAGGTATTATGTCAAAAACGTTATATTCTTGCTTGCAGGAATGCTCATGTGGCAAATAAATGGGTTGTTTATTTGATTCAAGGAGCTATACATGCGAATTATATTGAGAACCTCTTGAAAAAAGATATCACAGAAATCAGTCAAAGTTGTCTTGAACAAACGTTAGATGTGAGTTTGATTTTTTAGTTCTCTTTCTCACCATCCCACCCAGGAGATTGAATTGAATGATGAAGAACCAGGGGAAAGTTTGAGAAATATTCCACTCCAAGCGCAGAAAGTCTCTTGCATTTGTCTCAATCTTTTCGTAACCTCTGATAGGAACAACAAGATCTGATGGTCGAGGAGAGTAAAATGAGTAGTAGAAATACTTTAACTGATTCGATAACATCCACAAAAATCACTGAAAGGAGACACAATCCAAATGAAAAAATCTTTTTCGATAGTTTTAAAATCCTAAAAGTTTTGGGTTCGGGAGCGTTTGGAAGAGTTTATAAGGTTGAGAAGAAGGATACAAAGAAGATTTATGCAATGAAGGCTCTAAAAAAGAGGAATTTGATTCTCAAAAATCATCTGAGTTATGCCGTTACCGAAGCAAATGTTTTGAAAGCCTCAAACCATCCCTTCATATTGGGTTTACACTATACATTCCAGACACCTTTCTATTTGTATTTTGTTCTTGACTACTGCCCAGGAGGCGATCTCGCTTTCCATCTTGCAAATAAAGGGACTTTTACAGAAGATGAAGTTCGATTTTATATGGCTGAACTTATCTTGAGCGTTCAATACTTGCATTCAAGAGATGTTATTTACAGAGACCTCAAACCAGAAAATATTCTTATAGATGAATCTGGACACATTAAACTTGCTGATTTTGGGCTTTCAAAAGAAGGAATTGCAGATGGAAAACTTGCAAGGTCTTTTTGTGGATCACCAGCTTACCTTGCTCCGGAAATGGTCAATAGAAAAGGAGTTGGTAAAGCTGTCGATATTTACGGGCTTGGAGTGGTTATGTATGAATTATTGGCAGGAGAGCCTCCATATTACGCTGATGATATTCCTATCATGTATCAAAATATCAAAAAAGGAAAGATGAAGTCAATCAAAGGCATCAGTAGTAAGGCTAAATCTCTCGTTACAGTAATTTTTCTTGACTTATTCTTTAGTAAAATTATCTTTATAGAAACTTTTGAGTCGAAATCCAGACAAGAGGCCAGGTGTAAAGAATAAAAATGATTTATTGAAAGATCCTTTTTTTAAAGGGCTTGATTGGAATAAAGTGTTGAATAAAGAGATTCCTCCTCCAAAACTTGCCAACATTGAAGACGATGACATCGAAATGCCTATGGTAACTTTGTTTTCTTTCTAAAATCATGATCAATCTGATTATTAATTTAGAGCTCAGCAGGTATCTTCCACGACACTGATTACAATGAAAGAAATAAGAATGCCAATAGAGTTAAAAATTTTACTTTTGTTTCGAATATTTAATCTGCTCTTTTTCTTTTGTATTTATATCTTAATCATAATGAACAACAACAATATTTGTACATATCAAAGATGAATTGTATTTTTGATAATTACTTTGGTTTTTTTGTTGAGTATCGTAAATAAATACAATGTTAAATTCAAAAATAAACTCAAGCGAAGGTGAAATATATACTGATGTGATGTGAATTAGAAAACTAGAAATGATGATGATGCTATAAATGTTATGAAACATACAGAATAATGAGAAGTTATTTTTGATTTTCGTGAAAGTCTTCGAATTGGAAACGCATTTTGTTCAACTCTTCATTTGAGTTAATTTTGAGACTCTGAAGCTTCAATGAAGAAAGTGATGGGATTTCCAAATTCGAGCTCGGTTGTGGAATTTTGTACAAACTCTTCCTGTAGCTAAGCAATGGTTCTTCTTGACAATGAGATAGTTCTTTGTTTTTAGAACGAGATGAACGAGAAAGAACTTTATTTGACTGACATTCTTTTTTTCCTTGCAGCAATTTTTCTTTTTCTGGTGTAACCTTTAGCTTTTTTAACAAGCCAGGCTCGGCTGTTGAGTTCCTATTCTTTTTCTTCGAATTCTTTTTCACCTTGATTTTGCCAGGGTTAACTGGTCTTGGAAGGGTAATGATGAGATCTTCACTCAATTTATGAGTCTATGATGATGAGAATGAGCCCAAAAAATGAATTTTCAAACCTTTTTCACAGTTTTCCAGAGAATATTTCTGAGCGACGATTCCGCAATGATTGCTTTTGGATTGCCGCCAATATCCAAATATAATTGAATGAGTTTATTTATTTGATCATTCCGAAGACATCTTGAACAAAAACATACGCCCTTGCAAAACGGACAAAGCCAATGGCGATCAGTTTTCATTTGATGGATGTTGACATCATAATTTGACTTTAGACAAGTTGCACAATATCTTCTACCACAAACGTATTCACTCTTCCCTAAGTGAATGAGTGAGAATTACGCACACATTATTTGATTACCTTCATTCCAATTATACATGTAGTTTAAACTTTGATTTTTCTCCATATCTTTTAATAAATCTGTATTTGTTTTTGTCGATTGATTCGAATTTAATGTGAAATATCCCATAGTGGAACTGTGATAATTACAACCGAAAGTGAATTCTTTTGGGAATAAATATCTGCAATGATGACAGAGCTCAAGCTGATTTGCTTTGAGTTGCATTTGTTCTTTATAAAAGATATTGGATTCCAATGAAGGATTATCTCCCAAACTCTTTATAGTCACTTCTTTCCAAGGCCTTTCTTTAATATCTAATCTGCGATGAATTTGCTTCTGAGTACACGAAAAAAGAGCTGTTATCTATGGATATTTAATAAGAATCTCAAATAAAATATCTACGTTGAAGGTGTTTAGAGATTGATAAAGCTTTTGTGGGACTGTGTGAATTTTGAAGAGAGATTGATCTCGAAATTTGTCAAATTTATCCAATAAACTTTCCTTTATCCAGGTCTCTGTATCAGATATGGACTTATCAAAAATGATGCAGAATTCATGATGATTTTCATCCTTTCGACAATCAATTACGTACTTTATGGATTCAGCTGTTTGATAATCTTCTAATTCCAGGATGAGCTTCTTGATGAAATCAGCCTGAAATTGAATGCTGTCCTTTGAAAAGACTTGCTGACTCACGTTTTGCAGATTTGAGAGTGTATTATTTTCTGGAAGTTTGTAGACGAGAGGAGAGTATTTGCTTCCAAAAATTGTTTCATGCTGGTCTTCGTCGCGCATGATTCGATCTTTCAATTCTAGTAACTGTTGAACATTCTCAATATGCAAAATGCGTTGATCTTTAGTGATTTTTTCAAGCTCATTAGAAACAAGGTCAATTTCATTCAGTAAGGTCTGCTTCTTATTGGTAAATTTCTGACCATTACTTGTGGATGCTAGGTATTCCGGGTTTACAATATCTTCAATTCTCAACCTTTCTTTTGCTTCCAATACTGTATCATCTTGAGAATCAAGTTAGTGAAAGCAGAAAAATGAAAAATGTGAAAAGAAGAACAATCATCGAAACTTTTCAAAGAAAGGTTTGATGAGAAAGAAACTTTTTATTTTGAAGCTTGGTTTCAGGCACATGAAAAAAAGCGCATTTCACTTTCCAATTCTCCCAAAAGAGGAGAACGAAACAGAGAGAAATGACAATCATCCATCTAATTTTGTTTCCCAATGATTTCTGACCCTTCCCCACACTAATGGCACTGAAAACTATTTCCTTTGATCAGTCCTTATGAACCCAAACCTAAAGTCAAAAGCAAAAAGTGGGAATATACTGAGTTGGAATTGGTTTTTCAGAAATTTGATATTTTACCTGGGGAAGATTCAGAAAGCTGCGCAATAAGGGTATCGATATTGTTCTTGTCTGAGGGCGTAATCGTTTTGTAGAAGAAAGAATCAATAGAGCCCCAGAAAGCCTGGGGATCTTTCTCCAAGCTATTAATTAGCATTCCAAGATTAATATAATTCTCGGATTGGGTACTACTAATTATGTTTAAAAAATTAATACCAAGGGAATTTACTTGAGATTTTGTTTGAAAATCGCACTCTCACAATCTAAATCCATGAAATTTCCGTCTGGAGATCCAAGGTTTGTGTTCAATTCGGTCGTCATAAGGGAGGATATTCCTTTTAGATTTGATTAATCGTTAATCAATAGATTATTGGCAACTCCTTGTATTTTGATTAAAATCATACTTGTTTTCTCTTGTACAGTAATCTTTACTCAACAGAGAATAGCGCTTTCATTCCACGCAGACCATTGATAACAAATTTAATAACATTTTAATTAATTTTGCCTTATCAATCTGTTAGAGAAGATCAGAATAAAATCATTCCAAAAGAAATTTCGATGGTAATGGTAGAGAATTTCTCTCAAATTGATTAATTTCCTTCTCTTCCTTATATTTTTGAAACTTTTGTTCGATAGGTAATTTTTCTGAATCATATCTGATATATCGCTAGGTATATTTATACACATATTTCATTATACTCAACAATGAAAAAGCCTATTTGTTCTTTTTAAGCTGTTATTCCATTTTCTCCACGGAGCTTTTTTCTTTCTTTATCCACGAAATCGAGATGATAAATCACATATAAGGTGATGAATGTGATGAGAACCATGACCAAAAACACAAAGTGGTAATTGAAGGGATAGGGTCTTGCAACTTGCATAGACCAAGACAACACAAAGGCTCCCAGAATGGGTCCAGATGTCTGGAAGAGAGACGAGCAGGCAATTTGGAAGCCGTTGATTTGACCTCTTCTCTGAGGTGTAATACTGTCATTTGTGTATCTTTGGAGAGCCGAAAAGTTCATAAAACTTCCGAGATTTCTAATAAACATCCAAAATACCAAATAGGCTTTGATACTACCCAAATTCTCCTTTGGGAACCAATGAGCATAGGGGATACAAAGGAACAAAATAATGTGCATGAAATGACCAACACTGAGAACCCAGAAATCTCCCTTTCGTTTCTGAAGGAAGGGGTAAAGGAATATTTGGATTAACAACTGAGGAGCGGTCAACCAAACAAAGATTTGTGAAATGTCCTTGACACTGAAGGCAAGTCCTCCATCCTCGTAACGGGCTGCGGCCCAGAAAGGAATAAGCTCACCATATACAGCAGCGTAGAATGTGTTGATACTGAAAATGAAAATAAGAGGAATCACATTGGGGATTTTCAAAAGGTAGAAGAATTGCTGAACTCTATTCATTGAGGCGAAATCTTGCTGTTCAGTTTGAACGACAACAACTGTACTATTATTATCTTTACTTTTGCTGACATCTGTTGAACCACCTTCAGTTTCTATGTCTGCTGTATTTGCTGATTCTGATTTATCCAAGGAATCGGCACTCTTTTCCTCCTCGTCCTCTTCTTTCAAGGTCGCGTACTTAAAGTTTCCTTTTTCTTGGAGTGGAACGGGTGCTGGTGTGACAGATTTCTTTTCGTCCAAAGTTTCCTCAAGGTATATCCAGGACAAGATCATCAGAGTGAATCCAAACAAAGAAACAGCGATAGCGCTTGCGAGGTAGGGCCATCCTGGGATCCATTCATAAAAGAATGAGCCGAAAAATGGTCCAACAGTCATACCCAGACTCCAAAGTGTGGAGATAATTGAGATTGAGACGGCCTTCATGTCATCTGGGCAGACCTCAGTGGTCAAAACCTTTCCGATAATTGAGAGGCCGTTGATGAACCCAGTGATAAGTCTAATTGTGAGTGCCCACCAAAAGTTTTGTGCGAATCCGAATAAGAGAGTGAGCGTTGAAATTGCTCCCAAGACCATGATCAAGCCTCTTTTTCTTCCAGACTTGTCGATAAACTTCCCCCAAAAGGGTGATGATAAGAACCTTGCAAAAAAGTAGCCCGATGCCATCCACGCCGCATATTTTCCTGACAATGTCTCATTTTCCGCAACATTAAAATCAACCATCATCTTGGGCAAGAAAGAATATAAATACATTGCAGATGCAGAGTTGTAGAACAATACAAATGCAATAATAAATATTCTGATGAGGTAGGTCCTTTTCTCACGATTTGTGAAAATCTCAAAGAAAGACATAAAGGGCAAAAACTTTTATTTGAATTTATTCAATTATGAGAATTTGAATGTGCTTACTTTAAATCTGATATTTTTAGATTACTAGTCTGAAAATTTTGCACACTCCTGAAAAACTACAATGACGACTAGAAAATCTCTCCCTCCAAAACTGGTTTTTAATCTACTCCTCCTCTTCAAGATTATTTTATTCGTGGGAGGAGTTTTCTTAAAGTTCGCGGAGTAGAAAACACTTTTGAGATGCGTTTAATTGGCTGAGGATTTTCAAAATCTAGATTTAAATATTTCCAAAAACAAGGTTGGCAATGAATAATTCAGGAGAATTCAAAAACAATTGTCGAATATTGGAATTATCATGAAAAAAAAAATTTTCTAGAAGTCTATGAATACAGTAAGTCAATTCATATACTTGTCAAGGAAGGAAATGTCTGACTGTAAAATGAGCATTTTGGAAAAATCAATTTCTTTCTGTTGATTTTCATCAAAATGTAAAAAAAAAAAAACAATACCTGTATTAATTTCCAAGTCAAATCTTTGAAGGAAAATTTGATTGAGGCCAAGGAAACGACACAAAATAAAGACGAAAAAATGCACAAAATAATCATCACAAAAGTTTCTCCTCCTCCCAAAAATCCCTTTTTTTACCCAATTCCCTTGAAAGAAAACGGTAATGTTTTAGTTTAAGTAGAGATTGAGAATATCCATCTTCTTTAAGATGCTGTAAAACTACTTTCTTTTTTTAACAATATTATCCGTCATTTCCGTTGAAAAATAGTTTCTTATTCACCAAATATTTCCTTTGTGTTAAGATCTTCTCTCCTTCCAATATGTGAATTCTAGACCGTGAAACGAACTATTCTTCGATTCAATAGAAAAAAGAACATTCTTCCTCAGATGTCCATTTCGACTGAATGAATTTCTTAAATTGGTTTCTAAACAACTCCTGAAATGAGGATTTCATATCATAAATCACCCAGAATCCCATTTTCAAGGCAGAGAAACGATGTTTCTGGCGAGAGATGTGTTGAATCTGTTGATTAAAATCCGTCAGAGATTAATTCTGGATCCACAAGACATAAATTTAAATCAGCGAGAATCGTAAATTTTTGTTTAAAATAAAATAAATAAAAGACATACAAATGGCCGAAACCACCACCAAGGTAAGTTTTCACTGTTCTTTCTCCTTTCTTCCTGCTTCTTCAATACAAATTGGAATTGTACCTAATAATACAATAGACTTATCCTCACGACGAGGCTGACATTAAATACGAAAAGGAAATCGTTGATGCCATCAAGAAGCTTCCTCTTGAACAAAGATTCCAAGCTATTGCCTTGAACAACTACATCCTCATGAGAAAGCAACTCGATGCCGATGTTGAAACTCAAATCCAAGGTCTTGTCGTCAAATACAACAAGCTCCAAGCTCCTTTAATGCAACAAGTAGAAATATCCAATCTTGACTTTTCCCCTAATTCCAAATTCTAGTTGAACGAAATCATCGCTGGTCAAAGAGCTCCCACTCAAGAAGAACTCGCTGAAGCCAAGACTCACCTTGCTGCTGATGAAGTCGAAAAAATTAACGAAAACTTGACTGCTGAACCCATCGCTGATTATTGGTTCAAGGTTTTGACCAGCTGCGTCAGACTTGGTAGAAATAGTTGATAGTTTTTGTATTGATGTGTTTAGGCGAAGACATTTTTGAAGCTGATCACGCTATCTTGAAGAAGATCACCTCCATTGAACACATTCCTGAAGAAGAAGGCGAAAACTTCACCATCAGATTCAACTTTGCCCCCAACGAATTTTTCGAAAACGAATTCCTCAGCGTCAAATTCACCATGCTCGATGAACACGAACCCTCCAAGACCGAAGGTACTGAAATCAAGTGGAAAGAAGGCAAGGACATCACCAAGAAGACCGTCTCCAAGAAGCAAAAGAATAAAAAGACCGGCAAGACTAGAACCGTCGAAAAGACCGTCGATGCCGACTCTTTCTTCACTTTCTTCAAGACTATCGATGCCGTCGCTCCTGAAGAAGATGATGAAGAAGAAGTATAGTTTTTACTTTAATAATTTATTCACGATTTTCAGGAGAACGAAGACGTCCAAAGACTCGCCCTTAACTACGATATTGCCACCACCATTCAAGACGAAATCGTCCCCTACCACTTGGAATACTTCCTTGGTCTCAGACACGGTGATGAAGACGATGATGGTGAAGGTTTCCCCGGAATTGATGAAGAAGACGAAGAAGATGAAGATGATGACGAAGATGATGGCCACGGTCACAAGCACGGCAAAAACTGCAAGCACGGCCACGGCCACGGTAAGCCCAAGGGCGGTGCCGCTGGTGGAGCTGGTAATAAACATTTTTTAAAAACATTCTCTGAAAGTGTTTTAGGTGAACAAAAGCAAGAATGCAAACAACAATAAATAAACAATATTTATGTCAGGTCAGAATTCAATGATTGATGGGTGGTTTGCTGCTGCCTGCCTCCCATATCAATATTGAGAAGTTATTTTATATTATCTATATATTTACAATTCATTGGCCATATTGTGTGTTTATAGTGAAATTCGTAATGAGAAAGCTCTCTGAAATAATATATATGCATACATATCTATCTCCATATCAAATGAAAAACCACACCCAAAATTAATTACCGAAACTATCTCTCATTCGTACTGGAATTTGTCAAGGCAAAATAAAATTTTTCTCATTTCTTTTTAAAAAACTTAGAGGGAGGAAAAAATCATGAGTTTTTTGATTGAAGGCTTTCAATTTTCAGAGACAATTTTTATGAAAATGAAAATGAAAGTGCATATCTATATCGTAATTATGCGGATAAATTGCTACGAAAATGTGTATGAAACAGAAAACAAAACTGCTGTTACATTAGGTTTGCCAACCAAATACAGTAACAATAATAATCATATCTGGAAATTCCTTTTGAATAACTGCAACACCATCACTAGTTGTATTTTGATAGCCGCCAGTAGCGGATTGGATACCGGCTCCAGTGTTTTGTTGGATGACCACAGTAATCACATATTTAAAACGCTTATTCAATCTTAACAAGTTCTTTATGGTAGTATCAGCAATATGTCCGCACCAATCATTCACTTTTTCCTTGTTATAAAGAAGAGCACCGACTGAATTTGGGTCAGTTGGCCCAAAGCATTGCTTGATGGCATCTTCAATTGCATTTTCAGCCTCTTCGGCAAGGAATTCTTGATCAACACCGAGCTCTTCCATTTATTATATTAATTCGAAAAGATGTTACAAAGTATAAACTAAATATTATTTGAACAGTTTTGAAATTTAAAATCCTTGCTTTTTTAACTAATTCCCAATTCAATTAATCTAAATCTAAATCAAAATACTTTCTCCTCCTCAGCGTTGGTAATCAATCTTTTCAAAAAACATTCTTTGGAGAGAAGAATTCACGGATTCAAAAAAATATGTGAAGATTCTTGTGATTTGGAATGAAAGAAAAATTTTTCTGAGCAGAAAATGAAGAGATTTGATTGAATTTATTCTGACATATTTTTACTATTCATCATGAGAGTCATGAAAAATCATCTTTAGGGACTTCAAAAAGAGTTTTAAATGGACCTACTACATGAAAATGTGCTAAAAAATAAATTTCATGATTTGAACAGGCAAAAATGAGAGGCAAAATTTTTTTCAGGAGAAAACTTGAGCAAGTGAGAGTTTTTTTTTCTCAAGAATTTTGAAAATTTCTTGAAATGAGAAATTTCCAAATCAAAATTTGTGAGAAGAGTATTTTCTCAAGGAATTCAGTTCAATTGAGGGAAACACACTTCCCTGAAAAATCAGTTTGAAGAGTTTTTGATGATCTTTTTTTCATTGCGAAAATATCAATCGAGGAAATTGATTTCAAATATCTGAAATTCAATGATATCAAAGAAAAAAAAATCTGAATTCAGATTGGATGTCGTACCAGTGCTTTCCATCTATAATAACAATTTTATTCCGAACTTTTGAAAAGGTTCTGCCCAGTTTGAACAAAAGTAAAAACCCATTTAAAAGTGAAAGTTTCCTCTTTTCAAAATTCAGAATTCAGTCCATTTCTAAAACTCTGGAAAAATACTGAGTTTTTTCCATGGCTTCAGAAATTCAAGTAACTTTTGAGAAAAATTACAAAAGGCAATTAAATGCATATTTTTTTCATTTTTGCCAGATTCAAGAAAATGGTTTTTTTTTATTTTCCATTTCATCGAATTGTGAATTCTCTCTCAATCAAGAGAAAATCAAGTTTTTTTTGTTGCATTTTGAGATAACTCTTGATTCTCTTTTTTTTTTGTTTCTTTGAATTTCTCTTTAATTTTGGAAACTTCAAGAAAATACCAAAAAATACTCAAATTCATAAAATCGTATTTTTCTGAGAGCAAATTTCAACTTGTTTGATGATCAATATTTCAAAGAAAATTTGCAAAAAATAGCATTGGAATTTCTCTTGTTCAAGAAAGAAATCTCAAAAGATTTTTTTTTCAAACTCAGGTCTTGTTATTTGTACCAGTTCTCAGTGTTTTATTTGCAATATCATATCGAAAGAGGCTAACAAATATTATGTCCGGAAATATTTCTTCTCGGGATTAAATTTAAGAGAATGAAAATTTTTCTCACAAATCACTTTTTCTTTTTTCATGGATATGGATGGATTGATGAAAAAACAAATTTCGCGATTCACTCCGACAAAATTCTCAACAGATAGAATTACACAGTTTTCTTTTTATTTGGCGAAAATCCTCCTTAGATAACAAACTTCACTGGGATGACATGAGTTTCAAAGTTAATACTAACAATATTCCATTGATCGCAGTTTGTGGCTTTTCAGCAGGTTTTTTTTGAAATTACAAAGCAAAAAGCTCTATATATAATTGTCGTTCGATAAAATCAGTAGAGACGTGTAAAATCATATATTAATTAATAATGCAAACTTCGATCAAATATTTTTTATTAAAAGAATCCAACTGACTCTCAAGATCCTCTCCTCTCATTCACTCTCTTTCATTTCCCAGTTTCCATTGAGAGAGAGTTGAGGGACCAGATGGAGCTTGAGATGATGATAAAACTTATTATGAATCTGACTTTTATCGCTTGTTAGAGATCAATCCCGTTTTAATTTTAATTAAATCACTTGCATGAGTTTATTTTATTGCGAAAAATTGATACCTATGTCAATCTGATCACTCTGAAATGAAACGTGAAGCTTATTGATGACTAGAAACTTTGGCCGAACGACATTTGGGTTCGGAATATCGAGTGGATTGTTTGTTTTCTCCTCAAAAAGAAGAAAAAATAGGTATCTCTCTTCAGTTTTTCTCTAGATCTCAATGAAATTTTTCTTATAAAGATTTTCTTGATAGAAAAGAGATTTGTATTCATTCGAATTCCTTTCTCAATCTCAGAAATCTTACTCATGACTTCCTTTTTAAAAATTCAATCCTCCCGTTTTTTTTTTTTTTATTTATCTATTTCGGTTCACACTAACTTTGATTGATTCATAGAGAGATAAAGAACTTGATCAAAGTACTTCAATGAAACAAAGAACTGAAATTTTTCTGATGATTCATGGATCTCATATCAAGTGGAAGTAAATTCGTGGATCAAAGAAGTTCACTTTTTGTATTCAGAATCCAGATTATACACAATTGCTTTTTACACAAGGTAGAGAGGATTTTTGAAGTAAAAGAGTTATTTTTCACTTCAAAATTTTGGTCGCAACAAAAATAATTTATTTACTGATGCGAGATGTTTGAAGCAAACATTCAGAAAGAAAAGGATTTTTCAAGCTGAAGCGACCATTCAAAGAGAGATTGAAGCAAGTGACTGAGTTGACTGAAAAAACTATAACTGGAAGAGGATATAATCTTTTCGAAATGAAAAATCGAAATATCGTTAGAATCCATTGTTATGAAGTTGCATTTGGACTCAGTAATTTAAGACTTAGATAATTACGAGATAGCCACACACGAGTTTAATAGAAACGGAACAATTATCTCAAGTTAGCAAAATAAGAAAAAAATTGTTATAAATGATTGTAAAATAGTTGAAGGATATAATTTTTTCGGATTCTAAAAGTAGGTTAAGAATGGCAAAATCTTGGGCGTATTCTTCGTTTATTTAAATTCAAATTTTAGGTGGATGAATTTTAGCGCGAAAAAATTGATTTCATTTTAATTGCGAGTTTAATTCTCCTTAAGACCTAATTAAGTCAAAGAGTTGCGCATTCTAATTTTATATCTTTTCATTACTTCTTTACTTGATAATATTTTCCTTAAAAAATTGCAAATATGGAGTCCGAAATTAAAACCAAATCTACCAACACCACAAAGTCTCAGAGCCAGAACCAAATCAGTCGCACTCTCAAGTACGAGTCTTCTGAAAAAACCCATTTGCCTGAATCCGAGCATGGATCTGCTTCCACTTCCCATAAGGGTAGGTTGCATTCGAGTATATGCTCCTTAGAGTGTCTTGATATTGTTTTATTTCCTCTTTTTCTCTTCGCATCAGTGTCTAAGATGTCATAGGAAAGTATGCAAAAGGTAAAGGCAATGCTGCAAATAAGGAAAGCTTCGGACAAAAGGACGTCAAAGTCGAGCACTCTGCCCAGGAAGCTTCACCAAAGAATAAAAATCAATTCCCTGTCACCCCCACAAAGAACAGGCCTCATGGCGCTTACGGAGAAGAAACGAGTATAACCAGGGGCTCAATGAATGTCAATCGCACTGATTCCCCTTTTGCTGCATTCTGCAACACTCTCAACTTTTCTCCACTGGAACACAACCACAAATCTCCTCGCGATATCAAATATGATCTTACGTAAGGAAGGTTTCCTGGACTACCAATAAAATTTAATAGTAATTTCAAGCCCTTTATGACCCCTTCTCCAATTAGCTCCGCCTTCAAGGATCTTGGCTTGACCAACTCCTCTAAAAAGCATATCGCCAAGCTCGACCTCAATAATAAATTTATTTCCATCAAATCAAACAAAGAAGCCGTCAATATGTAAGAGAAATTCTTTATTTCGTTTTTGGTCGCCAAGAAGACTAAATATACTTTTTCTTTGTTAAAATCTCATATGTTTTATTAATCCTGACTAGCTCTAAAAATATCAATGAGGAGGATGACTTCAAGTATTATGAGAATCAAAATATCGATTTCCTTTGCAATGAGGATATTGACAACTCTCCCAAATTCAACTTTGGCATGAAAAAAAGCCCCTATAGCGGAACCTCATTGGTGCAAGCCCAAACCAAGAATTTTGGCCTCAGATTGGAAGAAGCCGCCAAGGAAGATCCAGCTTTGTACAAAGGGTATGATGGTATAGAAGAGGAAGATGCAGAAGATGATGAAGATAATGACTCTTTCACCAGACACATCAAGATCGGAGAAATGTTTGACAATATGAACCCAGAAATGGCTAATCGTGGTAGCTCTGAAAAGAAGTACACTTTGAATATCCTCAACTCTTTCTCTGGAAAGAAAAGCCACCCAGAAAGACAAAGAAATCCCAGCGGAATCAACTTTGGAACGAATAATAACAGCAATTCTAGCCAAAGTTCATTTGTGAAAAAACACTTTGGAGAAAAGGTGAATGACGAAGCTGAACCTAAAGAAACAAAGAAAAAGATATGCTGTAACTGCAAGAAATCCAAGTGCTTAAAACTCTACTGTGACTGTTTTGCCGCAGGAGAATTCTGTACCAAAGATTGCAACTGTACTAATTGTTATAATCTCGAAGAGCATGCCGAAGAAAGACAGGCTGCTATCGATAGCACTCTTGAAAGAAATCCTGACGCTTTCAAGCCAAAAGTTGACGCTGTCGAAGCCAGAATCCAACAGGTACTATTTATCCAAATATTAGCAATTCTAATTTTCTCATCATAGGTTGTTGCACCTGAATCAAATCTTGGTGTGAGACATCTGAAAGGGTGTAATTGTAAAAAGTCAGGATGTTTAAAAAAGTATTGCGAGTGTTACCAAGCTGGAATCAAATGTTCAGAGCTTTGTAAGTGCGAGGGTTGCAAAAATATTGATGCTTCATCCTTGGTCAAGAGAGCGCGCAATATTGGACTTTTGACGCAAGATGGATTTAATATGATGGGCGAAAATTCGCAAGGCTACCATGGCGGATATGCGCATAGTTGCGGAATGAGAAATGGAGGTTTCAGAGGAATTGAAGAAGAACTTTATCATGATGATGATCCTGATCACGAACATGAAGACGGAATGGCAAAATATTCACACCCCAGAAAGGAAGTCAAAAATGTTATGATTAAGTTCAACACTTTCAAAACCTCTGAGTTGTTGGGAGATCTTACTTCGCTCCCTTCAAAAGAGCTTAAACCAAATAAGCCTGAGCCAAACATTAAAAATGAGGAAATTCAAGAATCCAAAGATAAAAAAATTGAGAATCAGCCAGAAGACACAGACACAAATAAGAAAAAAAGAAAAAACAAGGAAGAGCTTCCTAGTGTCCCTACCTTTGCATCAAGCACCCCCACAAAGCCTCCAAGCTCTAAAGCCACACAAAGTCCAAAGAAAGCTGCAGCTGGTGGCAGAAAAAAGAAAAATTGAATAAAGACCGATTCTCCTTCCAAAATGAATAGAAAAATAAATTGAATAATTTCAAATTCAGAGTGATTCTGATTTGAATGACTTGGACAATCTCATAATATTTATTTGTTCCAGATATCAATCAAGCGTAATTTCTATTGTGAGTGGCCAATTGCGTTATTTTGTAGTACTATAATATCTTTCAAGTGATCAAGTTACTGTCTGTATACGTTTGAATAATAATAAATCTAATCATAAATTTTATTCTTTTTGAAAAACAAAGAGTGAGATATTTTTTGGTTGGGGGTGGTTGATTTCATTATCCAGATTACACATACAGTATAAATTTGATCTGCTAACTAACTTATTTCTAAATTATTTAGAGTTTGCAAATATGGAATCTATATCAAGCATATTTGGTATTTATATCATACGTCTTCTATCGTATAATGATGAACTCATACGATCTGGAATAATGAAATATTCAAGAGCAATTTTTCAATGTGCTCTTCTATCTATGGTGATCTGACGTCAGATGAGTTGAACTTGCGAGTTTCCAAGCGTCCTTCAACGTCTTCTGAGAGCAACTAAATGTCGGATTAATACAAACTATTAGGTCAGAATGAGTTACTGTCTGATGAAATCGAAAAGTCTTTAGGAGAACTGGCTTCTTCCTGCAGACTTGGGCCTCCTCATAATGAGAAGACCCAAGATTTTTCAAGAGACGTTCACTCCTATTAGGTCAGACAAAGTCGACACTTATCAAAATACCTCAAAGGTTTCTGTCGCAGGCGGAATACACCTTACCAGAGTTCTTTGGTCTTTGATATGGATAAAGTATTTTGAAGATGATGATATTTACCTTTTGAAATATCAGTTGACCATCTCTGATCAGAAGGACCCTATCCCAGGTCCTTACTCTTCATAAGCCCAGCCAGCTTAAATGCTAAACTTTCAAAAAATTTTTATGGGACAAAAATTCGTTTGAATAAAGTCTAGAATTTATTTTTATTTCTCGAATGAATATTGTTTTGAAAAAGAAACGAGTTGATGGGAGAAAGATGAAATCTTTCACTTTCTCGAGGTTCGATCGGGTCTGGGAATTGTGTTTTGTCACTTAAAAATGGAAACTTTAGAGAAAAACGAGAGGTTTTCAAAGAAATTTGTTTTCAAAAGAAATCTCAGAGCGGTGATTTTTCGAATAAACAACTTGAATAAACCTGTTTAGAATCATATAAAACAAAAAGGAATTCGCTTTCAAAATGTTTGAAAATTAGGAGAAACAAGAGAACATCACAAAACAGTTTTTCTCTTGAAAAATTGAATTTAAGAGTTTCTGATGAGATTCATCTCGAATTCATTTGGATGATTCCAAAAGAAGAGAGAAAAACTGTGTTTTCAAGGCGTTTTAAAAAATATAGAAAGCCTAGAACATCCGTGTAAAAAGGTTGTTTTTGAGACTCCCTCGTCTTTCTCGAAAAATAAATTTATTGATTTATTATCGTTAAGGACGAAAAAATACTTTTAATCCAATTTTATAAAACATTTAATTAACTCGAAATAAAAGCATGATTTCATAAGGTTCTCGTAAACTGGGGTGAAAAAGATGCCTGAGGCTTCGAAGTTTAACTTTTGATTTTCTTCCTACCTCTTTCGTTGTTGTATGATGTCTGAAATATCATTTCTAGTGAGATATAATTATAAGTTCCAATAGCATCTGTGCATAATAGTTGATTCTTCCTTTGAAATTGTCAAAAAGTCTATGATTGACTGAGAATCATCTGGAAAGCGTTATTTTTTGAAGATTTTGGAACAAAATAGTAAGAAATGTGGGATAATAAGGAACCTTCTTGATCACTGGAATTCTTCTTGAAAGTGAGATCAGAAATGGGTTTTTGGCAATACTTCATTCATCAAAATAAGTGAAAACCTCATTCCTTTATTTCTCGTTTGAATTTTGATCTGGATGATCTTAATTTTTCCTACCTTTTTTCTCCCTCTTTTAACAAAATTCTTTGGGGGGGGGGGGGAAAAATGATTCATGAGAAGGACATAAGAATTTTTTGCCTTGAGAAAATTTCAATTAAAAAAAATTCTCTATGCTCCATATGATTTCCACACGATCAAGTCGTTTGGAAATTTTCAAAGGAAGTAAGATTAAAGAGAATTTGTATTTATATGGATGATAATTGGCAGACCTAATAAGGAAAAGATTTGAGAGAACAGAATTATTTTATTAATAAATCTTATTTAGAGGACAGGAAAACGATGGAACCATCTTTTCAAGATCAAGGCGAACAAGGTCTTTTCCAACAAAATCAAGGATTTGCCCAACCTGCTGATGTAAACATTGTTAATTTGGAGACCATGTCAGCTGAAGAATTGATCAAGCTTGCTGAAGAAAACTATGAAACCATGAATTACGACAGATGCACAATCCTTTACGAAGAAGCTGCTAGAAAATTCCCTGAAGACGATAAAGTTTTGACTTCCTATGGATACTTTTTGACAAACACCAAGGATGTTGAAAGAGCCAGAGAAGCCTTAACCAAGGCAATCTATCTCAATCCTGATGCCAACCCCAAGAAATACTTGTATATCGCTCAATTATTCGAAGGAAAGGATTCTGCCACCTTTTATTTGAAAGCAGTGGAAATCCTCACACTTCAGCTCGAAGAAATCATACAAACCAACAACCAAGAGGTTGATGGCCAAGACATTCGAAAGGATTTATCTCAAGCCTACACTGCCTTGGGAGAGCTTTACATGACAGATCTTGCTCTCACTGAAAATGCCATAAATATCTGCAGAGATTACCTGCATAGAGCTGTTGAGGTCAATGATACCAACTTGGATGCCTATTATCAACTCATGAACTATTATCTCGAAGTTGATGAGCCAGAAACTGCTGGCCAGAGCGCAACCAAGCTCATGGAAATCTACAGACAAGCTGAGGAGAATAATAATGATGATTTCTTTGATGAATACCCTGAAGAAACTTATATGGGCGTCGCAAAGGTGCTTATTGAAATGCAAAGATTTGCTGATGCTCTTGTTGTCTTGGAAGGCCTGTTTGAAGATAACTCCCAGAACATGGAAGTCTTGTATTTGATGATCTATTCCAATTATATGTTGAAAAACTACGCCACCTGCAAAGAACTCCTCGAAGAATTCAACCAAAAGCAAGAAAACTACAAGGATGAAGAAATCATTGCTGCCAAAGAAGAATTAGAAGCCACTCTCAAAAACATCAATGTCGAAGAAGGAAATGATTGGGAAGATGTGTCTGAAGAGCATATGTCTAACGGTGACGATATGGAACTTGAACACATGTAATACATCCAATTTATTTTTTATGTATTGTTTTATGTTGTGTAATTATCTATGGTTGGTGTGTAAGTAAGTTTTTCTTTTGTCGCAAAAAATACCTCGAGTATTTTGTCATCTCATCTCATTCAAATATCATCAAATAAAATGTTTTTTCGAGAATAAAATTAAGAAAAAGAATTAATTACAAAAAGAAAAGTATAAAATACAACAAAATTAAATTAAGTAGATTCAAACTCATAAGTATATCCAGCTTTGTACTGCTTTCTCTTCTTTTCCATGTTCCTAGGAATTTTAGAATGATATTGCCTCAAATAAATTTTAAACTTGATGGTTTGTAGTTTTGAAACAATTTTATTCGCAGTTTGTGGGTCTTCTGCCTCATACTCTATAGTTTTCTTCTTCCCATTTGCTGCTTTGTACTGGATCGCAAATTTATTTCCGATAACTATTTTGGCGTCCATGACTTCTGAAATCGGCCGTTCTGGATTCTTTGGAGCAATTTTTGTGTAAAATAAATTACTCAATATATTCGTTAACCCTTTCGATTTAATTAGAAAAATCACATTCTTGTTTGTTTACCTGTATTTTGATCTTTGAATTCCTTGTACAAGTTGTAGATTTTGATATTATCAATACCAAGGAGGCGCTGATGTGCTTTGCCTTTTTCTTTAAGCTTTGTCACATTAAACTCCTCGTAATGGTTAGCCATGACTTCATTATAAATGAAAATTTTGTTTCGAAGATCTCGAATGTTTGGATCTGGATTGATAATATCTGTATCATCAATCAAATCGATTTCAGCATCTCCAAAAAGGCTTGTCTTTAAGAACAAAGGATCCTTTGGTGGCTCATCCAAGAATTTTTTTCGAATAACCTATTGAGTTTTTGATAAAAATTTCATTCAAAAAAAAATTACTTCAAGTTGCAAAGCACGTCCTGAAATCTCACTTTCAAATGCCTTTAAAGGCAAATTGTCATCCAATATACCCTCATCGTTATCATCATCGTCATCATCATCTCTATCATATATTGTCTGAGTTTGAATTCCTTTATATAATCTAAATTTATGCGATCTCTCACTGATATTCTACGTATAGGAGTTAATTTCTGGCAATTTGGACTCAAAAAGTTACTTTATTCCTCGTAAGACGATAAAGATATTTGATTTTAGTTTCTGGTCCAACTTGTTGAGTGATAAAATTGTTTACATCAAAATAGATTTTCACAAGAACTTTTTTGTTTTGTAAAGCAATTCTTTCCAAAAAATCCAATTTATTCACACCGCCACCAACTAAAGATTTAAGAGAGAGAATTTAACAAGATAATGGTACTTTTTTCAGCGGTTTCAGGTGGTTTAAAATCTGAATTCTCAACAAAAGCCACGCCTTTCTCAAGCCCTAAACTTGCAAAAACACGATTCTTTTCAAGCGGAGGTAATGAAAAATCTGGCATATGTGCATCCCCATCATCCATATAATCTGCATCTTCATCATCCAACATTCTCAATTCATAAGCTAGAATTCAGATAAGTTAAATTTAACAAAATAGACCCCGCTACCTTCAACATCTTTGGGGTATTTTAAGAGTGAAGTATCAACACTTTCACTTTTAGAGTAATAATCCATGATTTGGCGAATAACCTCTCCGACAGTGAGACAAGTGTTGATGGGGATATCAAGTGAGAGCTTGCTATTGAAGAAATATACTCTATAATTCTTGATATTTTTCTTCTTTGCCTTGCTAATCCCAAGTTGAGTTGACAGTTCTCGAACCTAATCTCAATTAAAGAGATTTTGAAAAAAATTACTTGTCCAGTATCATCTCGTTGAAGACTAGTGCTGAGACTTGATCGTGCGTTTTTTTGCTCAGAGTAATTCCTGGTTAATCGAGTGGTATCGAGTTTGTCGAATTTTTTGGAGGAAGTCTTTTCAAGGAAGGAATTAAAAATGGAGTCGAGATCTGGCGAATCCATTAGCATGCTCGATTGGTGAATCAGTCTTTTTTGTTGCATACTGTTTTTGGGCCCCAGCGCGTGGCTGATGCCTCTTTTATGGGAGGGTTTCTTCAAAGCTTGACTCGTTTTCATTATTTCATCAATATTCGTGATTAAATCTTCGATGGACTCTGGCTTGTCTAATTCGAAAAGTTCGTTATCAGAGACTGACTCTCCGATATGATGCTGTGAAAATGAGTTGGTTGGAGAATCTTGAAGAATTTCTTCATAATCTCTGATTTTTTCTCGTTGATCAATCAGTGGTTTGTCATTTCTGTAATTTCCATTCAGAGGTCTTTCAAAACCAGCTAAATTTACAAAATCATTTGCTCCTTCGAACCAAGTGTTGAACACAACTTTTTCTGCATGATCGGTTTCGGTTTGTCTTTTCAAATTTTTCGAATTTTCCGGTTGAAAGCGCGAATTGCCAGGTAAATGGCTTTTTTTGTTGGACTTTGATGGTTTCGAGGATATTGAATGACTCATACGTTCTCCCCTTGCATGGAGGTAAGTTTTACTGTTTGGTGGCAATTGATCTAAAATCATCTCTTTCCGAGAAAAATAAAATAAAGAGTTATAATCAGAAAAAAAGTAGAAAAACTTTAGGATGTTTTTTTATAAATTGAAATTTTTTTGACAAAAAAAGCTTCCTTTCTTAATATTTTGTTTGCTCTATGAAGTTTCAAGCGCGATTCTACAATTTCTTTGAAAAAGAGTTTTTTTGGGCAAAAAAACATATTACGAATATAGATAGTTTTGTGGAAAAATATTTAGGAAGGAAGGAAGTGAAGGACAAAAAAGATGGACCACGTACTTTAAACCTTTTTATTCTGTTTTTGAAGGAAATTATGAAGGAGAGTAGGTTTATCTGTCATTATTCCATCAACATCAAATTTTAGAGATTCTTTAAAGTCTTCTTCCTCATTTAGGACCCAATGGAAAACAAGAATGCCTCGATCTTGTAAATGCCTGATTAAGGGCTTTGAGATACTCTCTAATCCTTTGAAAATCGTGAAATATACACCAACTGCGGGAGCTTTTTTGCTTTCTTTCCATTTTTCATAATGTTGGGAGTATTTTGGAATGCTAAACACACTGCTTGTTAGACTGAAGAAGGGCAACAGACCAGTCACATACAAACCATAGACTTTAATGACAGCAAATGGCGAAAAAAATCTGGGAAGATCCTCATTATATCTCCGTAAATATTGATCATCACCCATCGCTCCCCAAAATGTAAGATTCTCTCTCTTGTAAAGTTTGATGAGATCATTAGTCTTTCTTGTGATTTCTTCAGAGCCTCCCTTTAAATCAAGCTGCATTAAAGTATTGGGAAACTTTTGAAAAACTTCTTCCAATGTTGGAATTTTGCCAACTTGAAGGGCTGATGTCTCAAGAATTGTGTTGTTGAAGTGATCCAAATTGATCTTTTCAGAGAAGTTGGGGAGGTCCTCATAATTGAGCTCGCTCACTTTAACATCAACTCCACAGAGTCTGCGAAGATTCTCATCATGACAGACAACAACCTTTCCATCTTTTGTGAGTTGGAGATCCATTTCGAGAAGGTTAACCCCATTCTCGATGGAATTTTGGAAGGCTTCAATAGTATTTTCGACTTTTTCATAAGAACCTCCTCGATGAGAAATACACAAAACTTTTTTGCCAGGGTTTGCTGTCAGGTTGTTGAATAAATCATGAGAAAAGTTGTGTTTAGAATGAAGTAGCGTCGGATTCTTCAAAAAGTAGTAGGAAGTCAAAGAGTAAACTCCTAGAAATGGTAAAACCACTTTCTTCAACATATTGACTGAAACTTCTAAAAAATTTATTAATATTCTTTCGGAATTTCAGATTTTTAACCCATTCTCATTCTAAAAAATTTATAATATCTCTCGCGGAAACAAAATTTTTTTTGGTGACACCCTCAAAGGTTCCGAACTAGAAAGTTTTTCAAAGACAACTGAGAAAAATAAAAATTTCAGATAACTTTATATATGGATAGAGAAAAGAAAGGAAGGACGTCTTTGGACCACATTTCTATTTTTTTTAAAGAAAGAAGGGAAATTTCAAAAAGATAAGACAAGAGAGAATCTGAAAATAAATTACACCTGATTTCGAAATGGCATTTGTCTTTCTTTTTAATGTGGGGACTTTGATCCTAATGAAGAAAGGATATTTATCATTCCCTTTGAAACAAGAGAATTTTGAGAAGTGATCAACGAAGTGATGGTGAATTTCGAAAAGGGAATGGAGATTCGAGTTTTATGAGGCTCAAAAATTTTTTCTCCCTGCGAAATTTTTTTCGTGTGTTTTTAGCCTGAGAAAATTAATGAATCTGTGTATCAGTGTGAGGCTATAACGTGATCGCTTTGTATTTTGATAAATATTTGAATTAAAAATATAAAAGCTTGAGCAGATGTCCAAGTCCAAGAATCATACTAACCACAACCAAAACCATAAACACCACAGAAACGGTATCCAAAAGCCCAAGAGACAGAAGTACGGTTCTTTGAAGGGAGTAAGCAACGTTCTCTAGAGATGAATAGTTAATAATTTTTAGGTCAACGCTAAGTTCTTGAGAAACAGAAGAAGAGCCATCAAGTTCGACCCCTCCATCAAAAAGAATAAAAACTTGGAAAGAAGAGTTGCCGCTGCCAAGACTCAATAAGTGTATAACCCCGACTTACATATTTTGTTGAGTAATTGATCTATTCTTGCAGTATGTCCGGAAACTGAAAAATTGATGAAAGGTTCCACTGAATAATCCCAATCTAGTCTTCATAAAGAAGAAACCTTTCAAAACTTGACATAATAGATGTGTTTTCATAGTCCATTGCTTTATATGAGAGAACCACTCTCGAATATGATATAAATCTCGAGTTAAGCTTCTAAAATCAATCCCTCTCCCTAGTTAGACCTTGAGAGTGAATTGATAACTCGGAAAGGTAAAAACGACTGGAACAAGTCTTTCCTGAAAGTCTCATGCCTTATCCTTGAAAAATTAACACGAAATCATCTCCTCATATTCTAAGGCTTAAACGGGATATAAAATTTAATCACCAATCGGAGTCCAAGATTTACTTTGTTTCATATCTCAAGGGAAATCTTTTGAGTGTCAATATGAGAGAGAAAGTGAGTCATAAAAAAATTGATCCCTGTCTCGACAGAATGACTCTCTTTCTCTAGAGAATTTTTTTATCTCCAGAAAAAATTTTTTTTCTGAAATAATTGATTTCGTAAAAAAAAAAAATCTTCTCTTCTGAGCTTCGATCTTGAACATCAAAAATCGAATTGAATTTATTTTTTTTTTGCGGAAAAATTTTTTGATAAATCTTTTTTCATTTTGAAAATCAAGACCAGGTTCGATAAAGTTTCTTCCAGAAAAATATTTTACTTAGATAAGATATAAAGAAGTATATAAAAAGTGAAATTAAATTTTTGGTGTGAATTTTCAGATGATCAGGGGAAATTTTAACGATGACAACGAGTTCATAGATTCAAAGGGAAGACACGAGAACTCAAATATGTAATGAATATAGTTTTATAATTACCAAATTTATCATTTTTATGCAACCAAGAATCCAGTATTTCCAATGAATCCTTTTCCCAAAATTCCAGAATCTTGGTCAATCTCATCTTGAATTGGGCTGATTTGGTTAGGCAATCCTGAATTTTTTATGCTATAGGTTTCGACAGTGGAACCTGAGCTTTCACCACCAAAGATGTAGAGTGCTTTTGATGTGACATATCCTTGAGCTTGAGCTCTTGGCTTGTTGAGAGGCTTGAGATTTTCCAAATCCAAAGACTTGGCATCGATTTTCAAGACTTGGCTTGATTCTTTTGTTCCGTCTGAACCACCAATAACATAGATTTGGTCATCTGCCCTCAACAAGAGGGAAGCGGCCAAAAATTTGTAATTAACTTGGCTCAACTTGGCTGCAAAATCAAGGATTTCCCATTTGTTTTGAGCGGGATCGTATCTTTCAATAGTTTCTTCAACTAACTTGAAGCCTGAGAAACCTCCAAAAGCATAAATTTTCCCCTTGGACTCAAATGCACAGAAATTGGCACGAGGCTTATTCATATCAGCAATTGGTTGCCAAGGCTTCTTTTGATGCCAGTAGAAGGAACAATCCTCGCCTCCGATAAGAATATCAAGAGAGTCTTTTAATCCTTGGATTTCCAATTTTTCGCAATGATTGAGCCAGTGGTAGGTCTTGTTCTTTGCATTTCTCTGCAAACCCCCGAGGACGTATAACTCTTGTCCGATAATCACAGAACAATGAGCATATCTTGGATACAACATTGGGTCTAGTTTTCCGAGACTGAAATAATTTTCTGTCTTGTTGAAAACAAGTCCTAAGCAAACACTAGTTGGAATAAAGTCCTGGGCAATGCAACCGCCTGTGATGATAAACTGGTATCTTGACAAGGGGACGACTGAAGAGAAGTACTCGGGGATTGTTGCTGGCAATCTCTGAACTGTAGAATAAATATAATATGCCTTGATTTTATTCAAGTCTTTCTTGTTAAGCTGAAGGTAGCCAGAAAAATAATTCTCAGGACTTTCTCTCTCTCCTTCCTCATCCTTAGCAAGGGTGAAAATTATATAAGTGAAGTGATCAGGATCGTTTAAAGCCCCTTCGTATTTGTCAGATGTTTTGTTAGATTCCTCAAAATAGCAGTCCATACAATAATAATTCTTGTTTTCATTTGACTGAATAGTTGGCAAGTCTTTCAAGTTTCTTTTGCATTTAAAACAAACTTGGTCAGCAAAGGCGACCTCTTCGACTTTTTGGGAAAGATCTATTCCTTTTTTTGCTTTTTCGGCGCAATCCAAGCACAATCCTTCAATATCGCTGACTTGACTAGAATCTAATGCCTTCTTGCAATGATAGCAACTTTTCTGTCCAAGGGCTTTTTTGGCGGCCCCACCTTCAGTTTGGGATTTAGATTCTTCTTGCTTGGAAGTTTGACTGGCGGCTTTCTTAGTTTGGATAGGCTCTGAAGGAAGGTTGAAATAGCAATCCTGGCAGTAATGAGAACCCTTAACCTCAAATTCTGCTTTGTTTTTGCTGCAGGCTATGCAATTTGGCGTCGCAGTACTCATTAAAATTCTAATTTAAATGATTAATAATAATATTGAGTTTGAAGAATTTTTTTATTAATTTATATCAAAGTCTTCAAAAGTTTCGAAACATTTGATACGGGTCAAAACATGGAAAAATAATAATATAGAGTTTTATTATGTACAGTAGAAGGTGAATTCCTATGATTGTTTATAATTTTTCAGTAGCTGTGATATCGAAGGCAGTATTGGCAGCTTTTTCAACTTTTTTAGGGTTGAGTTTATCTTTTTCTGATTCTTTATCTTTACCAAGACCAAGTCCTCCAACTAGAAAAAGTTAATATGAAAGAAATCTCAAGAACTAATTAATTACTCGCAGCGAAAATACTACCGACGATCGAAGAGAAGGTTCCTCCAATGGTGAAAGCTTTGATTCCAACGAAAATAAAGACAAAAATGAGGATAAGCAAAACGGTTAATTTGATGAAAATTCCAGTCAACCTTTCAGGAGTAATACCCAAAACAAACAAAGCTTGTGTTAAAGTTTTGTCTTGAACATATTCAAGGGCCTTTTCAAATTCTTTTTCGTTCAGTTCATGTTCTGCAGATTCTGTGACTTTGCTTCCTTTGATTTTGGCAAAAATTTCTTTGATTCTGTGGGGGCTTAGATTTAGGCCAAGTCTGTTTGCAAGGACCTGGAATTCTTGCTCACTGATGGTACCACTTTTGTCTCCCTCATTGTCGAGAATCTGGAACAAGTCTCTGCTGGATGCAGTCCCTTCTTTGACTTTCTTGAGGATAAGTTCCCAGTTTGTGATATCCATTTCTTTTTCAGGATAGGCTGTTGCTTTTTCGCCTATACCCAAGATCATTGGCTTGGCTCCAAAATCGATTTTTAGGACAGATTTCGCTTGATTCAGGTAAGCCAAGATTTTCTCGATAGCTTCTGGTGACAAACCTGGAATTGTAAACCTGACAATTTCCTTGCTATTTTCAAAGTCTCCTTCGACCAAGGAAAACACTGAATTGATGAGTGATAGATCAAGTATTTGCAAATCAGAAAAGAGCTTGATCAGCTCTCTGACAGTTTTCTTTCTTTTCTGTGGATCATCCAAGCTGAGCTTAAAATCTGATCCAAGTCTGGAGGTAATGGAGTGAACGATTTCAAATTCTTTGCTTGTTAA
>Ga0182738_1001311_pt1 | contig 31407 bp, 29 predicted proteins | sample eDN5th30CBELigMG_FD_128876 | JGI IMG/M metagenome (GOLD analysis project Ga0182738, IMG submission 128876) | Enriched Miracle-Growth compost microbial communities from Emeryville, California, USA - eDNA 5th pass 30_C BE-Lig MG (version 2)... ...
AGCGCTGAACGCAATGCTTCGCTCGCGGGGCAGTCCCTGGTCGAGAAAATTCCGGGCGGGGAGCATCGGCGGGAATATGCATCCAATGGGCAGATGATTTATGAGGTCGTGGAGCGACGTAGCGGCAAGGGACTTGAAGCCATTGAACGCGAATGGACGCAGGAAGGCACCCCTTTGCGCGAACAGAAGTTTCTTGGCGGCACCCAGATGCAGGCAACCTTCTGGTACATGAATGGCCAGATCAAAGAGAAGCACACCAATCAGGCCTTGCGGGATCCCAAAGGCCTGCCGGGGGATTATGTCGAATATTTCTCTGACCTGGGCCTGCCGCAGGCTTCAGGGGTGATGCAGGGAAAGTTCAGGCGCGTGGGCGTTCATCGATTCTATGATGAACAGGGCAAGCTGAAGGCCGAGGTCACGTACGATGCCAGTGGAAACCCTGTCTCGGAAAAGAAATTCGATTCCGAAGGCAATTCGGGCGGTACGCAGGGTTTCTATCCAGACGGTTCACGACGTCTGCAGTGAATGGGCGGCACGCCAGCTGATTCTCCATCCAAGCCAGAACAGGCCAGGGAACACGCCAGCGGTGTCCGTGGGCTTGGAGGATCGGCTTTGCTACAGCCACGCAGACGGTGTATTCAAGGCATTCCTGCCTGTATCACGCAATAGCGCGTGTATGGGTGCAGTGAGCGCCAGTTCCGTATGGAAGAACCAGTCGCAGGCGGCAATCTTGCCGGACAGGAAATCAACCTGATGCGGCCGGTCATCCGCCAGCGCCTGCGCGACAACGGCCTGCCGCAGCCATTGCCATGCAACCACATGATGGCCGAACAGATCCAGATAGTAACTGGCGTTTGCGCTGGCCAGACGCAGATCCAAGCTGGCAGACGCCAGCAACTGGCCGGTGGTTTCCCGCAGCTCGTGCCAAGCCTGATCGAGTTGATCCGCCTTGTCCCGCAAGAGCGGATTGTGGCCATTGCGAGCCTGCGAGATCGTTTCATTGACACGCTCATGCAATAGGGCAAGCGCCTTGCCTTCGCGCATTCCTGCCTTGCGGTTCAACAGATCCAGCGCTTGGATTCCGTGCGTCCCCTCATGCAAGGCATTGAGACGGTTGTCGCGATAGAACTGCTCGACCGGATACTCTCGCGTATAGCCATAGCCGCCATGCACCTGGATGGCCAGCTCATTTGCCATCAAGCCATAACGGGCCGGCCATGACTTGACGATGGGTGTCAGCAAGGCCAGCAAGAGCGACGCCGCCTCGCGCTCCTGTTCATCCGGATGTGTCTTTTCATCATCGACCAAGCGGGCCGCATACAGGCAGAGCAGCAGCCCGCCTTCGACATAGCATTTCTGCGTGAGCAGCATGCGGCGCACATCGGCATGCTCAATGATAGCGACCTGCGGACTTGCCGGATCGGCGTTGCCGGGCAGACGGCCCTGAACCCGCTCCTTCGCATAAGCCAGAGCATGGCGGTAGCCGGTGTAGCCCAACATGGCAGCCCCCATCCCGACGCCTATGCGTGCCTCATTCATCATGTGGAACATGCAGCGCAAGCCCTGCCCTGGCTCACCGATCAGCTCGCCAACGCAGGCATTATTTTCTCCAAAACTGAGCATGGTCGATGTCGTGCCGCGATAGCCCATTTTGTGAATCAGGCCGGCAAGCGCGACATCATTCGGCTCGCCCGCCTGTCCCGCGTCATCCACACGGAATTTTGGCACGATGAACAGCGACAGCCCCTTGGCGCCGGCCGGAGCGTCTGGAAGACGGGCCAGCACCAGATGCACAATATTCTCGCTGATATCGTGATCCCCGCCCGAGATGAATATTTTCTGGCCCTTGATCGCATACCGGCCATCGGGCAAGGGCACAGCGGTGCTGCGCAGGTCTGGAACAGAAGAACCGGCATTGGGCTCGGTGAGCGCCATGGTACCCAGCCACCGCCCTTCCAGCAGAGGCGGGAGGAAGCGGCGTTTCTGCGCCTCAGTGCCGAATGCACGTATCAGATTCGCATTCGCCGCGGTAAGAAAGCAGTAGGCGGATGATCCCACGTTTGCGGCGCGAAACAGTGCAAGACATGATTGGGAAATCGTCACGGGAAGCTGCATGCCGCCAAGCTCATAATCGTGATTTGCAGCCAGAAAGCCCGCCTGTGCAAAGGCCCGCACCGCCACTCCCACCTCTGGGAGCGTCGTGACAGTCTTGCCGTCGAAGCGGGGTTCGTTCTCGTCCGACTTGCGGTTATGCGGTGCGAAATAGTCACTGGCCAGCTTGTATGCCGTCTCGATTGCAGCCCGAAATGTTTCCTCGCTATGGTCGGCATAGCGGGCGCGTGTCAGCAGCGCCCTGCTCTCCAGGACATCAAACAGCAGAAAGTCTAGATCGTCACGGTGCACAAGAAGGTCGCGGGTCATCTCTGGAAATAGTTTGTCTATGTTAAGTGAATCTGACAAAATATTCTGCAATGCAGAATTTAAATCTGTTTTTCAATCTTGATTTGGCGCATGGTATCACCATAAACGCGTTGCCTTCCACAGATATTTAAAATAGTATTCTGCAATACAGAACTATGATTCAATTCTGAAACCAACATCGACAACGAGACTAGGAGATATCAATGGCTACGAAACTGGGAACACTGCTTGGCACGGTCGGGCTTGCAATCGCGCTGACGCCAGGCCTGAGCCTGGCGCAAGACAGCTACCCCAGCCAACCTGTCACCATCATCGTTCCCTACGCGCCGGGCGGCACAACTGACCTGGTGGGGCGCGCCCTGGCAGACAGCCTCGCGCGCCAGCTCAAGCAAAGCGTTGTTGTGGAAAACAAGCCCGGCGCGGCAGGTTCCATGGGCGTACTCGACATGATGAACACGAAGCCGGACGGCTACAGGCTCACCATGGCGCCTGTAGGCATCTTCCGCCAGCCTTATCTGCAGAAGACGCGCTACGATCCCATCAAGGATCTGACGTATATCGCATCTTTCCTGACCTATGATTTTGCCGTTACGGTGAAGGCGGACAGCCCCTTCAAGACGATCAAGGATCTGGTCGACTACGCTCGCGCACACCCTGGCGATATCACCTACAGCACGCCGGGCCGCTACACAGGCAACCAGGTGGTGCTTGCCTCGCTGGGCAAAAAAGAAGATGTCCAGTTCTCCCATATTCCTTACAAGGGTGATTCGGACGCGACCTCAGCCCTGCTCGGCGGCCACACCAAGGCCGCGGTCGTCACCAACAGTGTGCTCTCGTACCTGCGCGCCGGTACGGTGCGTGTGTTGGCCACCTCCGATGCGGAACGCAACCCCGCCTTTGGCGATGTGCCCACGCTGAAGGAATCAGGCTACGACGTCATAGTCCCGTCGCCGCTGGGCCTGGCCGGGCCGGCCGGCATGCCGGAAGAAATCGTGCAGAAGCTGGACAATGCCATCAAGGCGGCACTGCAGGACGAAGGCGTCAAGCGCGTACTCGACAACCTTGGCGTTCGCACCTATTACATGGGTCACAAAGACTACGCAGCGTTTGCCGAGACGACGTTCAAGAACGAGAAGGACATCATCGGAACACTGGGCCTGCAAGACTGAGGCGCAGCCACCCATGAGGACGAAGCAGCAGGCGGGCGCCGCGCCGGGCAGTATGTATGCCTCGGCCGTGCGCCGGTCGGAGGAAATCGCCCAGTACAAGGAAAATGACCGCCACTTCGTGGCCGCGCTGGCGCGCGGGCTCGAAGTGCTGGCATGCTTCCGTTCCGGCAAACGCACCCTGAGCAACCAGGAGATCGCCCAGCGCAGCGGCCTGCCAAAGTCGACGGTGTCGCGCCTGACCGCGACGCTTACGCGGCTCGGATACCTGACTACCGAGGAGCGAACCGGCAAGTATCAATTGGGGGTCGCCACCCTGGCGCTGGGTGTAGGCATGCTTGCGAAGCTGGACATCCGGCAGATCGCCAAACCCTTGATGCAGGAGATTGCCGATTTCTCGCAAGGCATGGTCACGCTGGGCGTGCGCGACCGCCTCTCCATGCTCTATATCGAGAACTGCCGCAGCAAGGCAGCGCTGACCTTGAGCATGGATGTCGGCTCCCGCATTCCCATTGCTACGTCAGCGATCGGGCGCGCATATCTAGTGGCGGCCGGTGCGCACGAGCAGCGCGAGGTGATAGAGCGCGTGCGCGAGCTGGACACGCAAATGGGCAATGCCATTGAGCAGGGGCTGGAGCAGGCGATACTGGACCATGAGCGTCTGGGATGCACCTGCTCCTTCGGTGACTGGAGCCCGGAAGTCAATGGTATTGCTGTGGGGATCAGCCTGGGCGGGCATTTCCCTGTCATGGCCATCAACTGCGGAGGGCCTGCATTTCAGCTGCCGCCCGAATTTCTGCTTGACGAGGTTCGACCACGTCTGCTGGATGCCGTGCAGCGCCTGAAGGCCTCTGTCGGCTCCGGCTGACGCCACTTCCTGGGGGTTTCCGCAGCCACCATGACACACCGTGAAGGACGCATGCCGCAACTGAGCACGAGCATTGATGCGGCACGCCATGACGCGACGACCATTCCATCCCATAAATTCTGCAATGCAGAATTTATGCCCGGATTTTAGCCATGAGCTATTGAAATCATGCTTGCGCTCGATTGCCCTCCTGATCGTCCACGTGGTGAACAACGCATTGCGGGGCTATGGCCCGGCTGATACACTTATTTTAAATAACGGTTTTAAATTCTGCATTGCAGAACATACAACATTGAGACAATCGCACGGCATATACGCCACGATGCATCGGCGCCAGCCAGACCGGTATGCCTCGCACTTAGGAGTCAACCCACACCATGAGCCACCTGCATTACGAGGTCGTCGATGGCATTGCGCGCATCGTGTTCCAGAATCCGCCCGTCAATGGCTTGAGCCACGCGCTGCGTACAGGGCTAGTCAACGCGCTGGATACTGCAGAGGCAGACCCTGGCGTCAAAGCCATTGTCATGACAGGCAGTGAGCGGGCCTTTTCCGGTGGCGCCGACATCAGCGAATTCGGCACGCCGCGCTCAGGCTGGCAGCCTACGCTTCGCACAGTGATCGAAGTGCTGGACGCCATCACCAAGCCAGTCGTGGCCGCCATCGACGGTGTCTGCCTGGGCGGTGGGCTGGAGCTGGCATTGGGTGCGCATTATCGCGTCGCCGCGTCGCGCGCCAAGGTCGGCCTGCCAGAGGTCAAGCTCGGGCTGATCCCCGGCGCAGGCGGCACCCAGCGCTTGCCTCGCCTGCTGGGCCTGGAGAAAGCCCTGGACATGATTGTCAGCGGCGCACATGTCAAGGCCAGCCAGTTGGCCGATACCCCGCTGTTCGACCTGGTTGTGGATACCCCCGTCGTATCCGCTGCCGAAGATTTCGCCCGTGAGCTGGCGAGCAAGGGCGCCGCGCTAAAGCGGGTGCGCGACCTGTCTATTGTCGAAGCGGATGCCCAGGCTTTCCTGCAAGTAGCCCGACGCAACGTGGCTGCGACAAGCAAGCATTTTCCGGCGCCGCGACTTTGCCTCGAGGCGGTTGCCGCCAGCGTGAGCCTGCCCTTCGATGAGGGCATGAAGCGGGAGCGCGAATATTTCCTGCAACTGATGCAATCGGAAGAATCGCAGGCCCTGCGCCATGTGTTTGCCGCCGAGCGCGCTGCGACAAAAGTTCCGGGTGTTTCCGCTGAAACGCCGCGCCGCGACATTCGCAAGGTAGCGGTGATCGGCGCAGGCACGATGGGCGGCGGCATCAGCATGAACTTCCTCAACGCGGGCATTCCCGTCGTATTGCTCGAGGCCAAGCAAGACGCACTGGACCGGGGGCTGGCAACCATTCGCCGCAATTATGAAAACAGCGCCAAGAAGGGACGCCTGACGCAGGAGCAAGTGGAGGAGCGCATGGGCCTGCTGGGCACGACCATGCGCTATGAAGACTTGGCCGACGCCGACCTGATCATTGAAGCCGTGTTCGAGGAAATTGGCGTCAAGGAGCAGGTCTTCACGGCACTGGATGCTGTCGCCAAGCCGGGGGCGATTCTGGCCAGCAATACGTCGACGCTGGACGTCAACGCCATTGCGGCATTCACCCGCAGGCCGGAAGATGTCGTGGGCCTGCATTTCTTCAGCCCCGCCAACGTCATGAAGCTGCTGGAGATCGTGCGCGGCGACAAAACCTCGCCGGAAGTCCTGGCGACATCCATGGATCTTGCCAAGCGCATCGGGAAAAAACCCGTGCTGTCCGGGGTTTGCGATGGCTTTATTGGCAATCGCATGCTCAATAGCTACCGTGCGGCCGCCGAGGAGCTGCTGCTGCAAGGGGCTTCGGTCGCGGAAATCGATCAGGCGCTGGAAGGGTTCGGGCTGGCCATGGGGCCTTACCGCATGGGTGACCTGGCCGGGCTGGACATAGGCTGGGCCATCTGCAAGCGCCGCCAGGCAGAGCGCCCCGATCTGGACCTGTCGTCGGTGGCCGATCGCATCTGCGAAGCGGGCCGTTTCGGTCAAAAAACGGGCGCGGGCTGGTATCGCTATGAAGCAGGCAGCCGGACCCCGCACGAAGACCCCATCGTCACCAAGATACTGAGCGATTACCGTGCTGAAAAGGGAATCTCTCCACGCAAGTTCTCGCCCCGCGAGATCGTGGAGCGCTGCGTCTTCGCACTGGTCAATGAAGGTGCGCGTATTCTCGATGAAGGCATTGCATTGCGCGCCTCCGATATCGACGTCGTGTACCTCAATGGCTATGGCTTTCCCCTGCATCGGGGCGGCCCCATGCATTATGCGCAACAGGTCGGGCTTTTCAATGTCGTGCGCGCCATCCGCCGTTATGCATCGGCATCAGAGCAGGCCGCTTCGTTCTGGCAACCCGCCAGCCTGCTGGTGCAATCCGTCGAATCGGGCCAGGCCCTCAAGTAACCATCACGCGGGGCGCGATATGCGAGTGCCGACAGGCCTCGCCCACCCGCTCGCTCCCCTGTGTCGAAATCATCTTCAGAGAATGCCATGAAAGAAGCCGTTATCGTATCCACTGCCCGTACAGGCCTTGCCAAGTCCTGGCGCGGCGCCTTCAACATGACTTATGGCGCGACGCTGGGCGCACATGCGGTATCGCATGCCGTGGCCCGCGCTGGCATTGATCCAGCCGAGGTCGAGGATGTCATCATGGGTGCCTCGAATCTCGAAGGCACGACTGGCGGCAATATTGCGCGAGCCATTGCGCTGCGGGCCGGCCTGCCTGTCACCACGGCGGGCATGAGCATCAATCGCTTCTGCTCCTCCGGCCTGCAATCCATCGCGCTTGCCGCCCAGCGCGTCATGACAGAGCAGATCCCCATTCTGGTGGCGGGCGGCGTAGAAAGCATTTCGTGCGTGCAAAACGAAGCGAATCAGCATATGCGCCGGGACCCCTGGCTGCTGGAGCACAAGCCTGAACTGTATCTGAGCATGCTGCAGACTGCGGAGAACGTTGCGCGGCGCTACGGTATCAGCAAGGAAGACCAGGATGCCTATGGTGTGCGCAGCCAGCTGCGCGCCGCTGCCGCCCAGGCAGCCGGGAAATTCAATGACGAAATCGTCCCCATGACAACCACCATGGCAGTACAGGACAAGGCCAGCGGTCGCACCATCCGGCGCGAGGTCACTATTTCCGCGGATGAAGGCATACGTCCCGACACCACACTGGAAGGCGTGTCGCGCATACGCCCCGCCCTGCCGGGCGGCGTGGTGACAGCCGGCAATGCCAGCCAGTTCTCGGATGGCGCCTCCGCATGCATCGTCATGGATGCCAAGCTGGCCGAACGAAAAGGCTTGCAGCCGCTCGGCATCTTCCGTGGCTTCGCCGTGGCCGGGTGCGAGCCCGACGAAATGGGCATCGGGCCGGTATTTGCCGTTCCCCGGCTGCTGGAACGCACGGGGCTGAAGATGTCCGATATCGGGCTCTGGGAGCTGAACGAGGCGTTCGCATGCCAGGTCCTGTACTGCCGCGACCGTCTGGGCATCCCCGATGACCTGCTGAACGTCAATGGAGGCGCCATTGCGGTAGGCCACCCCTATGGCGTGTCGGGCTCGCGCCTGACAGGGCATGCGCTGATCGAAGGCAAGCGGCGCGGCGCAAAATATGTCGTGGTGACCATGTGCATCGGCGGCGGCCAGGGTGCCGCAGGCCTGTTCGAAGTAGCCTAGCCGCAACGCCGGCCCGAAAAGGACGCATGAAAATGAGCGTAAAGTCATTGTTCCAGCTGGAAGGCAAGGTTGCAGTCATCACCGGCGGCTCGCGCGGCCTGGGCCTGCAAATTGCAGAGGCGCTGGGTGAAATGGGCTGCCGCCTGGCGCTGATCGCGCGCAAGCCTGCGGAGCTGGACGCAGCCCGGCGCGGGCTTGAGGAAAATGGCGTCGAGGTTCTGGCGCTGCAAGGCAACCTGTCTCAGTTCGAGACGATTCCGGGGCTGGTCGACCAGATACTGGAGCGCTACGGAACCATAGATATCCTGGTCAACAATGCGGGCGCGACCTGGGGCGCGCCTGCTGAAAGCTACCCCGATGAAGCATGGCACAAGGTCATGGACCTGAATATCAACGCTCTGTTTTATCTGTGCCGGGAAGTCGGGCGCCGTGTGATGATCCCGAAACGCAGCGGAAAGATCATCAACATTGCCTCAGCCGCAGGGCTGCGCGGCACTGCCAAGGGCGTGAGCACCATTGCCTACAACACATCCAAGGCTGCCGCAGTCAATTTCTCGCGCACCCTTGCCTGCGAATGGGGCCCTCACAACATCAATGTCAATGCGGTTTGCCCCGGCTTCTTTTCTTCCCGCATGGCGGACGAGGTCATTGAGAAGATGGGGCAGAAGCTGCTGGACAAGATTCCGCTGGGAAGAATCGGTGGCGAGGAAGACCTGAAGGGCATTGCGGTTTTCCTGGCATCCGAGGCGTCGCGGCATATCACTGGGCAGGCCATTCCTGTGGATGGCGGGGCCAGCGTCAGTGGCTAGAGGCTTGATGACATGACAGACGCCAATACAACGCCGCGCCCGTGTGCTCCCCTGCGCCTCAACCTGGCGTCCCTGAGCGCCTGGACGGGCCGCGAGGTGGGGGTCAGCAGCTGGCAGCAGATCAGCCAGGACATGATCCAACAGTTTGCCGTGCTGACCGGCGACATGCAGTGGATACATGTCGACGTTGAACGGGCTGCCCGATCTGACCAGGGCGGAACAATTGCGCATGGCATGCTGACGCTATCGCTGATTCCGGCAATGCGCAATGAAACCGTGGAGCTTGAAGGCATCGCCTCCACAATTAATTATGGCCTGAACCGGGTACGATTTGTTTCACCAGTCACGACAGGCAGCGAAGTACGTGGACGCTTCGTGCTACAGGAAAGCGCGCCCTACGGTGACAGGCTGCTGCTCACATGGCAAGCAACGGTCGAGATACGCGGCCAGGACCGTCCCGCTTGCGTGGCCGAACTGCTGACACTGGTTATTCCAGAGACAGGCTGAACATGCGCAACAAGATGTATGGCCAGCACGGCCCTTATATTATTTACACCCCCTGAGGACAGCAATGATCAACAAATTCGTGAAAAGTGCTCGCGAAGCGGTGGAAGGCATCTTCGATGGCGCCACAGTATTGGTGGGCGGTTTTGGTGGCGCCGGCCATCCGACCGAGCTGCTGCACGCCCTGATAGACCAGGGCGCGCGGGACCTGACCGTCGTCAACAATAATGCAGGCAACCACGAAACGGGCCTGGCAGCACTCATCAAGGCCGGCCGGGTCCGCAAGATGATCTGCTCGTTTCCGCGCGCGTCCCATTCCCATGTCTTCAACCAGATGTATAAGGAAGGCCGCATTGAGCTCGAATGCGTTCCCCAGGGCACGATTGCCGAGCGCCTGCACGCCGCCGGCGCGGGGCTGGGCGGATTCTTCACCCGCACAAGCTACGGTACGCGGCTGGCGGAAGGCAAGGAGGTGCGCGAGATAGACGGCCATCACTATGTATTTGAAAAGCCTCTGCATGGCGATTTCGCGCTGGTGCTGGCCCAGAAGGCAGACCGCTGGGGGAATCTGGTCTACAGGAAGGCGGCACGCAACTTTGGCCCTGTGATGTGCATGGCGGCCAAGACGACCATTGTGCAGGCCAAGTATCTGGTGGAACTGGGCGATCTCGATCCAGAGCATATCGTCACACCAGGCATCTTCGTCGACCGCGTCGTCGAAGTGCGCAACCCGCAGATTTCCAGCTGAGAACGACATGAAAAGACTTACACGCAACGAAATGGCCGCGCGCCTGGCCCGCGATATTGCTCCGGGCAGCTACGTCAATATCGGCATCGGCATGCCCGAGTTGGTGGCCAATTATCTCGATCCCGCTGACGAAATCTTGCTGCACAGCGAGAATGGCATCCTTGGCATGGGTCCCCAGGCTAAGGAAGATGAGATCGACGGCGAGCTGCTCAACGCGGGCAAGAAGCCGGTAACTCTACTCACCGGCGGGGCGTTCTTCCATCACGTAGACTCATTCGCCATCATGCGAGGCGGCCACCTTGACCTGTGCATCATGGGCGGCATGCAGGTATCGAGCAAAGGCGACCTGGCCAACTGGTCGCTGGACCGTCCCGGCGAACCGCCCGCAGTGGGCGGGGCCATGGACCTTGCCGTGGGCGCAAAGCGCGTGTACATCCTGATGGAACACAATGCCAAGGATGGCACACCCAAACTGATCGATCAGTGTACGCTGCCCGTCACCGGGCTGGGCGTCGTCCATCGCGTCTATAGCGACCTGGCCGTGGTCGAGATCGGCCCGCAGGGTTTTGTGGTGATCGAGAAACTGGTCGACATCAGCGATGACGAACTTCGCGCCGCGACCGGCGCCCCGCTGACCTTCGCATAGGCAGCCCTGCCGCGGCCCGGACCAACCTCCGGCGCCGCGACACGGGTCCGCGCAATCCGCACCACGCGGCGCATCTGGCTAATTGATTCCGCCAAACTCATACGTGGCCATCGGCACCGCCATTACATGGTCGACAAACACTGGCCGGCCAGTATCGTCGCCCGCCGCGCCAGCCGCAACCATCAGCGGCAGGAGATGATCTTCCCGCGGATGCGCGAGCCGGGCGCCAGGCGCTTCTTCCCAATGCACCAGCATGCCGTTGCGGGTATCAGCGTGCGCCTGTCCAATCGCTGTTTCCAGATAAGCCTCGAACGCTTCCGCAATCGGCGTCGATTCGGCGCGTCCAAAGCCACGCATGTTGTGATAGTTGAGCCCGCTACCCACAATCAGCACGCCTTCCTCACGCAGCGGCGCCAGCGCCTGTCCGAGCCGGACATGCTCTTGAGCGTCGTAGCTGGACTTGAGCGATAGCATGACGACGGGCACATCCGCTTCGGGATACATCAGCACGAGCGGTACAAAGGTGCCGTGATCAAAGCCGCGCGATGCGTCTTCACCCGCATGGATACCCGCCTGGGCAAGCAAGGCCTGCACACGTGATGCCAGCTCAGGCGAACCGGGCGCGGGGTACTGGATATGGTAGGTATGTTCAGGAAAGCCGTAATAGTCATACTCCATCGGTGGCCGGGTACCGGTGGAAACCGTAAACTCCGGCGCCTCCCAGTGCCCCGAAACAACCAGAATGGCCTTGGGCTTTTCTGGCAGACGCTGCGGCAGCGCACTCAGCTCGCGCGCCGTTTTTGCGTACATCTGTTTCATACCCTCTATGTAGGGCCACGGCCCGCCTCCGTGGGAGACAAAATAGACGGGAAATTTCGTTGCCATGGTTGGCCTCTCTTTCAATAGTTGTCTGCCTGCCTGCACCGTCGATGCCTTGCGGGCTTCAAGTACGGTGACTATTCCGCACTACCCGGCAGGCTCATCACACCCCCTACTCTACAGTTGTTTCCTGCTTATAAATAGGAGACAATTTGCGCATATTTGTTCCTAGAATTGCAACAATGTCGAAACTCGACTCAATGGCCATGTTCGTCCGGGTGGCGGAGCTTGGAAGTTTTTCCGCTGTCGCGCGGGAAAAAGGCATCGCGCGGTCTATCGTCACCCGGCATATTGCCCAGCTGGAAAAATCGCTGGGGATAAAACTCATCACACGCAGCACACGGCGCCTGACGCTCACTTCCGCAGGCATTGCATACCTGGAAAAATGCCGGGAAATACTCGACCTGATCGAATCAGCGGAAACCGAGCTGGCGCAGGAACACCAGACGTTGCGCGGCCCGATACGGATCAGCGTCCCCCTGAGCTACGGCATCAAGCGCCTGGCCCCGCTGCTGCTGGATTTTGCCCGGCAGCATCCAAAAATCCGTCTGGAGATGAACTACAACGACAGGCGTGTCGACCTCATTGAAGAAGGCGTGGATCTCGCGGTACGCATAACGCGCAACCTGGCGGACAGTGACATCGTCCGTCGCATAGGAACGGTGCGCATGTTTGTCACTGCCTCTCCTGCATATCTCGCTCGCCGCGGCGAACCGCGCCATCCATCGGATCTGCGCGAGCACGAATGCCTGAGCTATACCGCCAGCGGCAACTTCGGCGCCTGGCAGTTCCTCGTGGACGGCGAACCCGCAGAATTCCCTGTACATGCCCGGCTGTACTCGAACAATGGCGATGTGCTGGACCTGGCTGCGGCCAATGGCATGGGTGTGGCTTACCAGCCCGATTTCATCGTATCCGAAAGCATCGCGAACGGGCGCGTAAAGCCGATACTGGAAACATTTCCTCCACCGGCATTCGGCGTCTATGTGATGCTGCCCGGTCATCGACAGATTCCCTACCGGGTGCGCGCCCTCATCGAGTTTCTGGCGGCGCGGCTCGAGCAGGCCTGACGGCCTGTCATATCAGGCGTCCGGCTGAGCCAAGGGCGCCGCATCAGCAAAGGCTGGCAAGGTGCCGCATGCCTCGTCAACCTCGCTGATGAGCGGCCACTTGGTCAGGTCGACATTGAAGCGGCGTGCGCTTTCAACCTGGGGGATCAGGTAGACATCGGCCATGGTCGGGCTATCGCCCCAACAAAATGCCTTGCGCTGGGTATCTTGGGCAAGCAGCGCCTCGATTGCATCAAAGCCTGCGGAAATCCATTGGCCGCACCAGGCGTTGATGGCTGTTTCGTCGGCACCGAAATGCTTGCGCAGATACTGCAGGATACGACGATTGTTGATGGGGTGCACATCGCAGCCCACAATGGCTGCTAACGCACGCACATGAGCACGTGCCTCCGGATCTTTCGGCAGCAGCGCAGGATCAGGATATCGTTCCTCGAGCCATTCGATGATGGCAGGCGACTGGATCAGTGTAGCGTCGCTGTCCAGCGCAAGCGCCGGCACCAGCCCCTGCGGGTTGATGGCCTTGTACGTGCCTTCAGCCTGCTCATCGACGCGCAAATCCACCGGTACGTATTCTGGCGCCAGGCCCTTGAGGTTTAGCGCAATGCGCAGGCGATGCGATGTGCCGCTGCGGAAAAAACTGTAGAGCTTCATAAATATTCCTTGTTGTGCTGCTCTTTATCAGGCCATTTATTGCCCAGCCTCGCCCACAGTCAGTTCAATTTCGCCCACACCTTCCACATGGCCGGTGAGCGTGTCACCAGCCACTACCGCGCCCACACCTTCAGGCGTACCGGTGTAAATCAGATCACCGGGCTGCAGGTGATAGAACCGCGAAAGATCCGCGATGATCTCGCGAATATTCCAGATCAGCTTGTCCACATTGGACTGCTGCCTGACGGTACCGTTGACTGACAGCTCAATCGCGCCCCCTTCAATCACCTTGCCCTGCATGGGAACGATTTCGGAAGCCACGGAAGAGTGCTCGACATCCTTGCCCAGGTCCCATGGGCGCCCTTTATCTCGCGCTACCATCTGCAGATCGCGACGTGTCATGTCCAGGCCACATGCATAGCCATAGATCACCTCGTGTGCCCGTTCTTCAGGAACGCGAAAGCCGGTCTTGCCAATAGCCACGACCAGCTCCATTTCAAAATGGTAGTTGCTGGTTTCGGGAGGATACGCAACAGTCGCGCCAGACAGCGTCAGGGTCTGCGGGCTCTTGGTGAAATAAAAGGGGCGCTCGATGCTCTTGTCCACGGGCTTGCCCATTTCCGCTGCATGCGCGTGGTAGTTGCGGCCTACGAAGAACAGACGATTTATGGGCAGCCGCTGCTCGCTGCCGCGTACAGGCAGAGATTGAACAGGAGCAGGATTCCAGAGATAGTTGGTTTGAGTCATCAGAATTCCAGCAAAAAAAGGGTTGCGCACCAGCAAGCTGGTACGGAAAGACCTTGATCAGGCAAGGTCAGGGCGTATCGAATTGCTCGCGGTAAGCGTGCACCGCCTCAAAAATAGGCGTGTCGCTGAAGCGGAAAAAATCGAGTGACGGCTGATCTGCATCGCAGCTGGCCGAAAAGGGCTGCCAGGAGGGCACCACAAACATGTCGCCCCGGCGCACCTGCCATCTGCTGTCCCCCACTGTCACTGTGCCCTGGCCGTCGAATACCTGGAACACTGATGAACCAACCTCGCGGCGAGTTCGGGTGCTGGCACCTGCACGGATGCGATGCATTTCACAGCGAATGGTGGGCAGCACATCCCGGCCGTTAGTCGGGTTGGTATAACGCACCGCCGCGTGGCCAGGGCTGAGGGTCGCAGCATAGCCTTCGTCTTCCAGGGCCAGTTGTTCACTGAGTGCGCGATCCGTATCCTTCCAGCGGTATGCCAGCATGGGCGTGACAGTCTGTTCGTTCAACTGCGATACAGGACGCAACCCCGGATGAGCCCAGAGCCGTTCTGAGCGTGACAGCTCTGGAGTGCTGTGCTCCGCATCGCTGAGCTTGTCGCGTCCCACTTCAAAGAACTGCGATTCTGTGTAGTAGGCAAACGGAATGTCCAGGCCATCAATCCATGCCATGGGCTCTGTCGCCGCATTGTGATGCGCATGCCAGTTCCAGCCGCCCTGAGGAAGAAAGTCGCCTCGCGACATGCGTACAGAGTCCCCATTGACCACCGTCCACACACCTTCGCCTTCCACCACAAAACGGAAAGCGTGCTGGGTATGCCGGTGCTCGGGAGCATCTTCACCCGGCATGAGATATTGGATGGCTGCCCACAGCGTGGGGGTGGCAAACGGGCGCCCACCCAGGGCCGGATTGGCAAGCGCAATAGCCCGGCGCTCCCCGCCGCGCCCGACGGGCACGATGCGTCCAGCCTCGTCCGCCAACTGCACCAACCGATCCCACCGCCACAAATGGGCAGCGGCCTTGCTTTTCGGATTCATTGGCATCAGATCGCCAATTTCTGTCCACAGCGGCACCAGCAGCTCCTGTTCGAAACCGCGATAAAGCTGCTCCAGCGCGGGGGTCGGTTCAGGTTGTCCAGGAGCGGCAACCGCAGCCAGCCGTACTGGAGAAGGAAGGGCGTTCATCACACTCATGGCTATGCTCCTGTCTCGTCTTTAGTCCAGGCTGATCTTGGCACGCTGTATCAGAGCCTGGTATGTCTCTGATTTCTGGTCCAGGCGTTTGCGCAGTTCGCTCAGCGACCAGTCCAGCGGTTCGAAAGCAAACGTATCGAAGCGCTTGCGCACCTCAGGATCAAACAGGACTTTGGTGATATCAGTATGGATCTTGTCTCTTATATCTGCCGGAATACCTTTGGGGGCAACCAGCGACACAATGGAATTCACGTCCAGCTCCGCAGGCCCGCCTGCTTCGGCGACCGTAGGCACATCCGGAAACAGGCTGTGTCGCTGGGGCGCGGCAATCGCAAGGTAGCGCAGCTTGCCGCTGTCGTATACGGGACGGGTTGACGGAATGGTGCCGAATGCCCAATCCACTTCGCCATTCGCAACTGCGGTGTAGAGCTGGCTCACTTCTTTGTACGGGATGTGCAACATCTTGGTATCCGTCAGTGACCCAAGCCATTCCCCGCCCAGGTGGCCAGGGCTGCCTACAAACCATGAACCATAGGTCACGCCATCCGGCTTGACTTTGGCGGCCTTGATCAGATCGCCCACAGTCCTCCAGGGGGAATTCTCGCCCACCGCAATCATGAACGGCGTATAAAACAGAGGCGCCACCAGATCGAATTTATTCAGGGGAACGTAATTTCGGGACTTGTACAAATGCGGCAGTGCCGATATGTGCTCGCTATCCAGCTGCAGGAGCGAATAGCCATCGGCAGGCTGCTTGCCAACGGCCTCCAGGGCGATGAAGCCGCCCCCGCCTGGGCGGTTTTCAACAATAACTGGCTGCTTCCACATCTTGCTGAGCTCCTGGCTCAGAATGCGCAAGACTACATCGGGGCCGCTGCCTATGGAGAATGCGGTGTACAGCGTTACAGGTTTCTCGGGGAAGCCTGCAGCCTGAGCCGGCGCGATGCCTGCCAGACAGCTGACAGCCAGGGTTGCTGCCAGCAGAGCACGACGTTTGGGAATGAACATACCTTGTCTCCTGGTTTCTTTATCGGTTTTCAATCCGGCCTCAAAGCCGGTGGCCCTGCATACAGCTCTGTGCATTCCAGCCATACAGCCATTGCAGGTTGTCGTAGAAGCGAGATTGCGGCGTATCCTTCCACAATGAATTGCGGACTGCACGCTCCACACCAGCGGCATGGTAAATACGGCCCATCTCACGCGTGGACCAGACCACCCGCGCACTGCGCGGTATGCGTAATGACTCATAAAGCTTGAAAGCTGCGGGGAGGTCTCCCTTGCATTGTTCGACAGATAGCCCCAGCGTCACGGCATCTTCGAGCGCCATGCAGGCTCCCTGCGCCATATACTGAGACATCGGGTGCGCAGCATCACCCAGTATGGTTGCACGTCCGCGACTCCACTGCGCCACAGGCTCGCGGTCAGCCGTAGCCCAACGGCGCCACGAACTCGGCAGATCAAGCAGTTGTCGTGGACGTGGGTGTATGCCTTCGAAGTAGGACAGCACTTCTTCCTTGCTGCCATCGCGCACGCCCCATTCCTCCTGCTCGCGGCTATGGAAGGTAACGACCAGGTTGTACTGTTCTCCGCCACGCAATGGATAATGAACGAGATGGCAGCGCGGGCCGGCCCACAGGACCGGGGCATTGATGCGCAGATCTTCGGGCATGCGTTCGCTATCGACCACGGCACGGTACACCACATGTCCGGTCACGCGGGGCGCGCCGCCGATCAGATGCTCGCGCACCACAGACTTCACGCCATCACAGCCGATCACCACATCCGCCCTGTAGCTGTTTCCTTCCGCATCGGTAACTTCAGCGTAGTCATCTGTCTGCGTGAAATTCTGGATGTGTGTGGAAGTGCGGAATGAAACCAGAGGATCGTTCTGTACACCCTCCAGAATCGCGCCATGAATGTCCGCACGGTGAATCACAGCATAGGGACCGTTGAAGCGGTCCCGGAATGCCTGCCCGGTCTCGATACGCACGATTTCTGTATTGTCGACCGCATCCATCATGGTGATGTGATCGGTGAACACAGCACGCTGGCGGGCCATATCACCCACACCCAGCGCATCCAGCGCTGCGAAGGCATTGGGGCCAAGCTGTATGCCGGCGCCGATCTCCCCGATATGAGATGCCTGCTCCAGCAACTGCACCTTGATGCCCTGACGGGTCAGGGCCAACGCGGCGGCCAGGCCACCAATACCGCCGCCCACGACGATAGCGCTCTGGGGTTGTTGGGCCGTCATGGCTGTCTCCTTATTGCTATGTTCGGGATAAAGCCGGGCGCGGTTCCCGCGAAGGCCGGCAGTTTTCACGACGAGGCAGATCCGGCAATTGTTTGCGCAGCCTGACCCCTGCTTGGAAATGATTATGGACGCATAGATATATAATTTAAAATGAAATATTATTATCATTCATATTAAATATCGTATACCTTTTAGATGCCATGGACTGGACCCATCGATTGCGCCTGCGCCATGTAAAAATGCTGCTCAGCCTCGCGCAGACTCATAACATCAGTCACTCCGCCGCGATCCTCAACACCACCCAGCCCGGTCTCTCGAAATGGCTGAAAGATCTTGAGGAAGACATTGGCCTGCCATTGTTCGAGCGACATGCGCGCGGGCTGGTGCCTACACCCTATGGCGAAGTGCTCATTGCTCATGCCAAACGCATCGACATTCAGCTCGACCGTGCCAGCAGCGACATGGAAACCCTGCGGGAAGGCGGCAGCGGCCGGGTCATCATTGGCGCCAGCGGTGTCGCCGCATCCGATACCGTGCCACTGGCCATCATGCGCCTGCTTGAGCGCATGCCCAAGGCCAAGGTCAGCCTGGTGGAGGGCACGACCGACCGCCTCACTGCGCAGTTGGCGCAGGGCGACCTGGATATTGTGCTTGGGCGCGCCGACCCCGAATTTGGCGCGCCCACCCTGGATATGGAAGTCCTGTTCTTCGACGGCATCCATCTTGTCGTACGCCCTGGCCACCCTTTGCTGAGCACCAGCCCCCTCCAATGGGCAGACTTGCATGCCTATCGATGGATAGTCTGGCCCAAGGGTGCGCCAGTGCGCAACGCGCTGGACAGCGCACTGGCCGAGGCGGCGCAGATTATTGCGCCAGATACGATGGAAACCAACTCGGTGACCGCCAACCTGACCTTGCTGAACAATAGCGACATGATAGGCATTGCCTCGCATCGCGCCGCCCTGCGCCTGGCCCAGATGAATGTCTTGCGCATCCTGCCCATACAGCTGTCAGGTTCAGGCGCCGTCGCTATGTACTGGAGCAAGGACGCATTTATGTCTCAGGCGATCCGGCTGGCCATGGACTGCCTGCGGGAAGTCGTGCATGAATATGAAGAAGAAGCCTGACTATACCGTCAGCGCCGGCGCTTTCTTGACGACGCCTCGAACTTGTCCAGCAAGCCATACCACGCGACGCCGGCGGAGATATAAAAACGCTGTAGCCCATGCAGCGGTATAGGAGACATCTGGGTAATGGGAAACGGAAAGGCCTGCCTGCCGGCATCGCCGCCCGTCAGCAGGCTGGCAAGATGCCGGCCCATTGCGGTTGCCGCCGCCACCCCGCGCCCGTTATAGCCCAGGGCCATCGTCACGCCCGGCGCGGGCTGATGCACATGCGGCATGAAATCGCGGGTAATGGCGATTCGCCCTCCCCAGCGATACTCGAACTCAAAGGGAGCCAGATCGGGATACAGCAAAGCCAGCGAGCGCTCCAGATGCGCATAATCATCGGCGCTGCGTGGATCACCGAACTGGCCACGTCCACCCATCAAGAGCCGCCCCTGATGGTCTTTGCGCAAATACAGCAACAGGCGCTGGGCGGTGGACAGGGTCTCGCCCTGGGCAAGAATGGCAGCGGCCCTGTCGCCCAGTGGCCGCGTGGCAGCTATAAAGCTATTGGCCGAAAGCACCGTTTGGGCAAGCCCTGGCCACAGGCCATCGCTGTAGCCATTGGTCGCCAGCACCACCTGATCCGCAACCGCTCTGGCGCCGCCGCCAGTGATCGCATGCCAGCGTCCATCATGCCGCTCCAGCATCACGACTGGGCTGTTGCCATAGATGCGGGCACCCGCACCCAGCGCAGCGCCTGCCAGGCCGCGCACATAGGCCAGAGGCTGCACAGCACCTGCCCGTCTATCCAGCCATCCGCCCCGGAACACCTCGGACCCTGTGCGCCGGACGACCTCGCCATGATCCAGCGCCTGCACGGCGGCACCCCAACGCTGCCATTGCTGCGCGCGGCGATGCAGCGCCGGCACAGCCGCATCATTGTGGCTCACTTGCATCCAGCCGCCGCGTACGGGGTGGCAATCGATACCATGCAGGGCAATCAGATCAAACACCAGATCAGCTGATTCGCTGATGGCCTTTATCAGAGGTGGCGCAAGATCACCCATAAGACGCACCAGCTCATCGGGATCATGCTTGAACGTGGGATTGACCTGGCCGCCGTTGCGGCCTGACGCTCCCCAACCGGGCTCGTGAGCCTCAAGCACGCAGACCGACACGCCAGCCTGCGCCAAATGCAGCGCAGTCGACAAACCTGTGAAGCCGCCGCCAATGACCAGCACATCGCAGCCGCAATCTTCGCGCAACGGCGGCGTTGCGGCTGCGGCCGGCGCTGTGGCGGCCCAAAGCGACTGCGCCGCGGGATATGAGCCAATGGATCTGACGGCGCCCATCGCATCACCTTATGAAGCAGCGGAAGCATCTTGCGAGGCGGCATGCAGAATGCGCCGCAGGAAATCCTGAGTACGCGGATTCTGCGGTGTCTCGAGAACCTGGCTCGCCGGTCCCTCCTCGACGATACGCCCGTCATACAAAAAACAGACCCGATCCGCAACCTCTCTGGCAAAGCCCATTTCGTGCGTTACCACTATCATCGTCATGCCCTCGTCAGCCAAAGCGCGCATGACTTGCAGCACATCACCCACCAGTTCGGGATCAAGCGCCGAAGTAGGCTCATCAAACAGCATGGCGTCAGGCTTCATGGCCAGGGCGCGCGCAATCGCCACGCGCTGCTGCTGACCGCCTGATAGCTGGGCGGGGTAAGCGCAGGCCTTGTCCTCGATGCCAACCTTCTTGAGCAGGGCAAGCGCCTCTTGCTTGACCTTTTCTACCGGCTCGCGCTTTACGTAGACAGGGCCTTCCATCACGTTCTGCAAAACGGTGCGATGACCAAAAAGGTTGAATCGTTGAAACACCATGCCCAATGAGCCTCGCAGACGGTGGATGTCGTCGGACTGCGCATCCACACGCTCGCCAAACACCCGCACTTCGCCGCCATCGTAAGACTCCAGCCCGTTTATGCAACGCAGGACTGTAGACTTCCCCGATCCCGATGGCCCGATCAGGCAGACGACCTCTCCACGCGCCACTTCCAGCGATACACCGCGCAGCACCGCATGGTCACCGAAAGACTTCCGCAGGTCAGTAATCTCTATCACTGTTTGCGCCCTCCGCTGATGCGCCGCTCCAGCCGCTTCAGCATCCAGACCAGCGGCAGGCTCATCAACAGATAAAGCAAGGCGACCAGTGTATAGACGGTCATGTTCTGGAATGTCGAGGAAGCAATCAGTTGTCCCTGCCGCGTCATTTCCGCGACCGTGATGGTCGACACCAGGGACGAATCCTTCAACATCATCACCAGCGTATTGCCATAGGGAGGCAGCGCAATCCGGAATGCCTGGGGCAGGATGACCCGCCGCATCAGCAGCGGAGTCCGCATGCCTATGGCCTGCGCAGCCTCGCGCTGCCCTTCATCGACCGCCTCGATGCCCGCCCTGAAGTTTTCGGCCTGATAGGCGCTATATGCAATGCCCAGACCGATCACCCCTGCCTGAAATGCCGTCAGTTGAACACCGAAGTCCGGCAGCACGAAGTAGATATAGAAGAGCTGCACAATAATAGGCAGGCCGCGAATCACATTGATGACTGAAGATGCGGCAGCCCGCAGGGGCGCGACGCGGCTGAGCCTGAGCAATGCGAGTGCCAGCCCGATCAGGCTGCTCAGTATGAATGACAGCGCCGTGACCTGCACAGTGACCACGGCGCCCTGTAGCAGGATGGGCAAGAAATCGCGGGCCTGCTGTAGGAAGTCATGCATCGGTCAGGCGCCCTATATGCCCCACTTGGCAATAATCTTGTCCAGCTCGCCGCTGGCCTTGATCTTGGCAATGGCCTTGTTCAGCTTCTCCAGCAATGCCGTGTCACCCTTGCGCACCACAAGGCATATGCTGCCCACAGCTTCCTGCTTGTAGTGTGGCGCCAGTTTCACATTCTTCAATGTGCCCTGCTGGATCTGATAGGCCATGATGGGCTGGTCGCCTATACCGGCGTCGACACGGCCCAGTGCCAGGTCGCGCGCCATGTCTGCGATGGAATCATAGGTCCGGATGTCCTTGAAGTAGCCTTTCTTCATCAGCAGGTTGTAGTAGGTCGTGCCTGCCTGCACCCCCATGGTCTTGCCCTTGAAGTCTTCCAGCGAGGTGTAGTCGTTCGTATCGCCGGCCTGGACAAGCAGCCCGTCGCCGTACTGGGTGTAGACCGGGTCCGTGAAATCCACCACTTTGGCACGCTCATCCGTCTTGATCATTGCCGCCGATATAACGTCGATTTTGTCTGAGGTGAGCGATGGTATGAGGGCTGAAAATACGGTCTGCTGAATGACAGCTTCATCGCCTGCGGCCTTGGCAACCGCCTCGGCAGTATCCACCATCATGCCGACTATCTTGTTGGTCTTGATATCGAGGAATGTAAAAGGAATGCCAGTGGACGTGGCGCCAAAGCGCAAGGTGTCGGCGCTGGCATTGCCGCCCAGCAGGGTTGCCGACAGAAACGCACTTGCTGCGGCGATTCGAATAATTTTTTTCAGATGCAACATGACGCGCTCTCCTGTGTGGCTCCATGACACATTGCGCGGCGCAAGAAAACGGCCTGCGCGGCCATGCCGGAGCATCGGACGAAAAAACGTGCAACTTGCCGGGCGCCTGACAGGCGATGCGCAGCCCCACAGGCGTTGATCTGATGCTAGTGGCAGTAGAATCGCTATTCAATCGGTAATAACCATAAATAGATCTGACTGAATCGATATTCGATTTTTTGAAAATTGTTCTTATACTATGCGCATGGACCAGGAAAGACCTCATCCCCTGTTCAATCAGTCACTGGAAAAAGGGCTGGCTGTCATACGCGCCTTCAGCGCCGCGCGCCGCTTCATGACGATTGCGGAGGTCGCTGCCTGCGCGGGCATCAACAAAAGCTCGGCCCAGCGCATGGTCTTCACGCTGGAACGCCTGGGCTATCTGAAGAAGCATCCGCGCACCCAGCGCTACCATCTGGCCGTACGCGCCCTGGAGCTGGGGTTCAATTACCTGGCCAGCAATACGCTTATCGACATTGCCAACCCTTTTCTGTCTGAGCTGTCGAACACCACCCAGGAAACCGTATGCCTGACCGAGCCAGACGCACTGGAGATGGTCTATATCGCACGCTTTGTCAGCGCCCGCTACATTCCCATCCATATGCCCATCGGCAGCCGCATTCCCATGTACTGCACAGGCTCTGGCCGCGCCTATCTAAGCGCCCTGCCCGAGCCCCAGGCGCTGGCCGCACTGCGCGCCAGCACGCGAATCGCCCACACCATGCATACCCGCACCGACGAGACCGAGTTGCTTGAGCTGCTGCGCGGTGCCCGACGGCAAGGCTACGCGGTCAATGAACAGGAACTGTTTCTGGGCGATACCACGCTGGCAGCGCCCATTCTCGACGGTCATGGGCAGGCTATTGCCGCAGTGCATATTGTTGCCCCCACCAGCCGCTGGACGCTGGCCGACGCTCGCGAAAAGCTTGTGCCCGCGCTACTGACCTGTGCGCGGTCGCTAAGCAATTCAATTCGCGCCGTCGATTGAATCTCGCGTCATTGCGACGCTGCGGCGCTGCCTGCTGCAAACAGTATCCGGCGTGTTCCTTCCGAAAAAGGTAACAGCGGCATCATGCGACAGCCTCGCGCATGCTCACCACCATGTCATACAGCAACTGAGCAACAGGGCTGAGCGCACGCCCTCGCCGATGAATCAGGCCAATTGTCCGGCTGACGACAGGCTTAGTCAGTGGAATGCTGACCAGCGCCGTATGGCCTTTGGGAGGCATGGCCAGTTGGGGAACCACGCCAACACCCACACCCGCCTCTACCATGCTGACCAGGGCAGGAACATGCTGCACCTCGCAGAACCAGCGAGGCCGCTCCATGCTGTGTGCGAGCGCCTGATCGATAAGGAAGCGGTTGCCGCTCCCCTGGGCCAGGCTGATGTATTCGCATGACGACAGATCTCCCCAGGACAGCTTGCGCCGTCGAGCCAAGGGATGATCCGTACGCAACGCCACGACGAAAGGCTCCTCCAGCAATGGCTGGAATTCAATGTCGGCATCCTGCGCTCCGATGTAGGTCAGGCCAAAGTCTGCATCACCGCCAGCCACGGCGGTCAAAACCAATGACGACGATTCATCAATGAGACGGATCCGGATGCGCGGGTACTGCCTGTGAAACTCGCGGATGACAGCCGGAAGAAAGTAAGCAACGGCGGAAGGCACACATGCAATGGCAACCTGTCCTGACATCCGCTCGGCCACATCCTGGATGCCGACAAGCGCATTTTCAAGTTCATTCAAGACATTTCGCGCGCGCGGCACAAAGCCGCGGCCAATCGTGGTGAGTTTCACGCTGCGCGTGGTGCGTGCGAACAGCTGCACACCCAGGGCCTGCTCCAGTTTATCCACGCGCCGGGATAAGGCGGATTGCGACAGATGCAGCGCGTCGGAAGCCGCCCGAAAACTCCCCAGGTCCGCCACGGCCAGAAAAGCGTGCATATCGGCAAGATCAAATTTCATGCGTTTTCGTCAATAATCTATCTAATATTTGCACTTTACTGCATATTCTTCCCTGTGCATCATTTAGGCCTGACTCAGCCGCCTCATGCGGCGCCCAAATACAGGAGACAGAGACCAATGATTGCAATCCACAAGTTCCTGCGGCGGCCCGTCTTGCGAGCCGCATTTCTGGCGAGCATCCTTGTGCTTCAGGCAGGCCCGGCCACCGCACACGCGGAAGAATGGGTTCCTGAACGCCCGATACGGTTGCTGGTCCCCTATGGTCCAGGCGGTAGTTCCGATGTCATAGCCCGCGCCATGGCTGCCGAGATGTCGCACACGCTCGGGCAGCAAATTGTCGTCGAAAACAAAGGCGGCGGACAAGGCATTATCGCAACCATGGAGGCAGCACGTGCAAAGCCCGATGGCTACACATTGCTGCTGGGCCATGTGGGCACACTGGCGGTCAACCCCGCCATGATTTCCGACCTTCCCTACGACCCCCAGCGCGACTTCGCTCCCATCGCTCTGCTGGCCAAAGTGCCCATGATATTTGCGATAGGCAAGAACGTGCCGGCCAATGACCTGGCTTCATTCGTGGCGCTGGCCAAATCCAAGCCCGGCATCCTGAACTATGGATCAGCGGGCAATGGAAGCGCTGGCCACCTGGCTTTTGAAATGCTCAAGAGCGTCACCGGCATCGACGTAATGCATGTGCCATATAGAGGTACGGGAGCACAAACCACCGACTTGCTGGCCGGCAACATAGATGCTGCCTCAGCTGGCACGCCTGGCCTGCTGCCTCATGCACAGGCAGGCAATGTGCGCATTATTGCTGTGGGCTCGTCGCATCGTCTGGATGTGCTGCCCGATGTGCCCACCGTCGCCGAGCAAGGCTACCCCGGCTTTGAAAGCTCGCAGTGGTTTGGGCTGCTGGCGCCGGCCGGCACCCCGGCGCCTGTCATCGCCCGGCTGCATAAAGACGCACTGCTGGCGCTGCATTCACCATCAGTCAGCGAACGCCTGGCCCATGACTCCAGCGAACCAGCCGGCCTTGGCCCAAAGGAATTCGCCGAATTCATCCAGAGCGAAAGCAAGCGCTGGGGCGAAGTCGTACGCCACGCCAACCTTCGCACCCGATAGCCGCCACTCACATATATAGATAGGACGCTTATTGATCATGAACACATTCTCGAACGACAAATGCACGTTCTCGGAAGCCGAGCTGCTCGACTTGGGCAAGCGCGCCTTCAAGGGCCTTGGCCTGCCTGAAGACGATGCCGCGGACGTCGCACGTATCCTTGTGCAGGCGGATCTCTTCGGCCTGGGCACCCATGGCCTTGGACGTATCGAATCATATGGAAAACGCCTGCAGACGGGTGGCATCAACGCCCGCGCAAACATTACCGTGGACAGTCCGGCCCCGACGCTGCGTCTGGTGAACGGCGACAATGGTGTCGGTCCGCTGGTAGGCATGCATGCATTGCGCGCCGCCATGCAGGCAGCCAGGGAATGCGGTGTGGGCGTGGCGCTAGCCCGACAAAGCAATCACTTTGGTCCTGTCTCGCCTTATGGCCTGCTCGCGGCGCAAGAAGGCTTTGCCAGCATTATCGGCAGCAACGCCACCACCACTATCGCGCCTTGGGGCGGCAGCGATGCACGCCTGGGCAATAGCCCGCTGGGATTCGGTATTCCGAATCCAGGCGGATCGCCGTTTCTGCTGGACATGGCCATGAGCGTCGTCGCGCGCGCAAAGATCCGCAATGCATTGAAGCGGGGAGAAAAAATTCCCGATACATGGGCGACCGACCGCAGAGGCAGTGCGACCACTGACCCTGCTGCCGCGCTTGATGGCTTTTTGCTTCCCATTGGAGGGCACAAGGGCTATGGGCTCGCGCTCATGGTCGATCTGTTTGCGGGGCTGCTGTCGAACGCCGCCTATCTGACACATGTCAAGTCGTGGGTTGATGCACCGGACGAGCCGCAGAACCTTGGGCATTTCTTCATACTGATCGACACTCGCAAGCTGGGACCAACCTCCTGGCTGGCTGACCGCATGAATGACTTCGCTGCCATCCTGCATGCCAGCCCATCCACAGACCCTGATGCGCCTGTCATTGTTCCAGGCGAAATCGAGCTGGCCAATATGGCCCGCCAGCAACGCGACGGCATCGCAATAAGCGCTTCTGTACTGGAGCTGTTGCAGCAACATGCCGGTGTGGCCCGCCAGCCATGAATGCTTGCCCATTGCTGCGGCTGGAAATCTTTGCATAGGCGCGAAAGCGGCTTACGGCAGCTTTTGATGTCATCAGGATATAGATATGAATATAGACAGCAGTATCATCAAGGCCTTCGCGCCTGCTGGAAAGTTGCGGGCTTCGATCAATCTGGGCAACCCTATCCTGGCCAGCCGGGATCCGGCGACAGGCGCGCCGGCAGGCGTGTCTGTTGATCTTGCCCGCGAGTTCTCCAGTCGCCTGGGCGTCGAGCTGGAACTGCTTGTCTGGGACAGTGCGGGAAAATCAGTCCAGGCCGTTACAGAAGAGCAGGCGGATATCGGTTTCTTTGCCATCGATCCATTGCGCGGGGCAGGGATCGCTTTCACCGATGCCTATGTACTCATCGAAGGGGCGTATCTGGTCCGCGAAAGCTCGCCGCTGCGCAATCATGCCGCAGTCGATCGAGCAGGCAATCGTGTTGTTGTCGGAAAAGGCAGTGCATACGACTTATTCCTGACTCGCGAACTCAAGCAGGCCACAATCCTGAGATCCCCGACATCGCCCACCGTGGTTGATACCTTTCTGGCCGAAAACGCAGAAGTGGCGGCCGGCGTGCGGCAGCAGCTGGAATCAGACTTGCAGCGCATTCCCGGCTTGCGCATGCTTCCGGGCAGTTTTATGGTGATACGTCAGGCGATGGGCACCCCAAAAAGCCGGGGCGACGCGGCGGCGCGACACCTTCATGCTTTCGTGGAAGAAATGAAACGCAGCGGCTTCGTAGCGCAGGCATTGAAACGCCATGGCATACAGGGCGCGACGGTCGCGCAGCTTGCCGCTCAGGCTACATCCTGATCCCGCACGCCCGCGTCAAAGCGCGCCCAGGGCTCTTTGGCCAGGCTCTGCAAAAGATAGTCGACAAATGCATTGACCCGTGCCGGTCGTCTGCGGCCTGGAGGGGTGACGATATGCAGCGCGATGGCTTCAGCCTCCCAATCGTCCATGGCTGTTTCCAGTTGCCCCGCTTGAAGCTGATCCCAGGCCAGGAACTCTGGCTGCAGCGCCAGGCCCAGCCCCGCCAGCAACGACGGCGTCAAGCCTTCGGCGTTGTTGGACTGCATCAGGATCGGCATGGCCTGCGTGAACTCGCCATGCTCCTTATGCCGGAATTTCCAGCTTTTTCCAGCACGGGTATATGAATACTGCAATGCCTTGTGCTGGGCCAGATCGCGTGGATGCCTAGGCTTGCCATGGCGCTTGAAGTAATCGGGCGAGCCGACAAGCAGAATCCGCACGGTGCAGAGGCGCCGGGCCAGAAGGCTGGAATCGACAAGATTTGCGATTCTCAGGGCAAGGTCATACCGCTCGGTGATCAGATCCACCTGCTGATCATCGTACTGAACGTCCAGCTCCACCTCGGGATGGGCCGCAAGAAAGCCGGGCAGGATCGGAGCCAGGCGGCTCAGGCCGAATGACATCGGAGCGGATACCCGGACCAGGCCCCGCAAGCTGCTGGACTGATCGGTAATCTCAGCCTCCACCGCTTCGCCATCTTCGAGAATGCGCGACGCCCGCTCAAGCGCGGCGTAACCGCTTTCCGTCAGGGACATGCTGCGCGAGGTGCGACGGAACAGCATCGTACCCATACGCGTCTCCAGACGGGTGATCGCCTTGGACACTGTCGCTTGTGAAATGGAAAATTCAGCTGCGGCGCGTGCAAAAGACCCCGTCTCGGCGACTTTTGCAAAAATCGCCCATGCCTCCAGGTCTGGTATTTTTTTCATAAGGCCCGATGCAATTGAACTGCGAGCCATGATAGAGGCTCCAACCCCTCATTTCAATATGCCGGCGCCCGTGCCGGCTAGGTACTGCCTTTCTGGGAAACAGGATCTCTGTTTCTCATTGGAACGGCAAGCGCTGCCATGGCCAGCGCCAGCGGCACGAACGACACCCAGAGCACCATGTCCCATCCATAGGCGCTGAGCAGGCCGCCAGAAGAGAATGACCCTATCGCCATCAGGCCGAAAACGATGAAATCATTCATGGACTGGACGCGTGTCTTCTCTTCAGGCGTGTGGCATTCCAGGACCAGCGCGGATGCGCCCAGGAAACCGAAGTTCCAGCCCAGCCCCAGTATGATCAGCGTCCACCAGAAATGCATGATATCGACCCCGCCCAGGCCAATGGCGGCAGACAGGCCGATCAGGAACAGGCCGATTGCCGCCATGCGTCCTGCGCCAAAACGCGTGATCAGGCTTCCCGTGAAAAAGCTGGGGCCGTACATCGCAATCACATGCCACTGAAGGCCCAGGTTTGCCGATGCCTGGGAATGGCCACACATGTGCATCGCCAGCGGCGCGGCGGTCATCAGGAAATTCATCAACAGGTAGGATACCGCCCCACAGATCACGGCAGCAATGAAACGCGGCTGCCGCGCGATCACGGACAACGGCCGCCCTCCCGCCTGCGCGCCCTTTGCAGGCATAGGTAACTGGATGCCAAGCAGAATGACGGCCGAAATCGCGGCGACCACGGCCTGGACGAGAAAGGTCGCCGCAAACATATAGGGTGGCCACAGATTCATCGTCAGTGTCACCAGCTGCGGTCCTACGACGCCCGCAGCCACACCGCCAGCCATGACCAGAGACAGCGCGCGTGCGCGCCCCGCCGGCGCAACGCCATCGGCCGCGGCAAAGCGAAACGACAATACCACTGCCGCATAGCTGCCGCCAAAGAATGTCGCCAGGCAGAATAGCCAGAATGACCCCAGCAGGACGGCAACCATGGCCAGGATTCCGGTCAACACCCCTGCGCCGGTTCCTGCCAGAAATGCAACCCTGCGTCCGTGGCGCTGGGCGATCTTCCCCACCGGCAATGTACATGCCGCCATTCCCACGACAAAGATGGATATCGGCAGGGTGGCCAGCATGGGCGTCGGGGCAAGCATTTCCCCGACAATGGCGCCTGTGGCAAAGACCACCACGGAGTTCGCGCCAGCAAGCGCCTGCGCAACGGACAGCCTCCAGATGTTTCCACGCTGCACCGCATCAGGAAGTATTGTGGACGAGTCACTCATGGGCGCCGCACCGTCGTGTCTTATGTGAATTGATGATCATAGCGCGGATGGGGGTTTGATATTTCCCGGACATGCTTTTTGATGAAATCTTGATGCTTCACAGGCTAGCCTTTGCCCGACAGCCGCTTCTGCAATAATGGGGGGTGCTGTACGGGCCCACCAGCCCGGCGCCGCCACACGAAGCGGGTTTTCTGTCCTTCCCTGAGCCAGATCATTCACTGAAAAACACCGAAATGAACGTAAAGTCCGCCATACGCATGCTGATAGTCGAGGATCATGCAGGCCTGGCCTCGAATCTGCTGGAATTCTTCGATGACAAGCGCTATATCCTGGACTTCGCATCCGATGGCCTGACCGCGCTGCATCTTTTGGCAACAAACGAATATGATGTCATCATCCTGGACGTCATGCTTCCCGGCATCTCGGGCTTTGATGTATGCCAACGCCTGCGCAAGGATCTTCATTGCGCTACACCGGTCATCATCATGACCTCGAAGGACCAGCTGGGCGACAAGGAAGACGGCTTCACCGCAGGGGCGGACGATTACCTGGTCAAGCCATTCAACCTCAGGGAGCTGCAGCTGAGGGTGGATGCGCTGTATCGGCGCAAGACCGGGTTCTCAAGGACATCCATGATCAGCATACCGGGCATTCACTTTGATCCGGGCACCTTGATTGTCCAGACTGCCAACGGCGACAAGCTCGAGCTGTCCGGCACGGCTGCACGCATATTCGAGGAACTGATCAAGGCTTACCCCGACTATCTGTCATACGCCGAAATCCAGGACAGAGTCTGGGGCGAGCGCGAGGTGGACATGAATACACTGCGCACCCATGTATATTCGCTGCGCAAGCTGCTGCAGGACACCTTCCGCTATCCCATGATCAAGACCCTGCACGCCCGCGGCTACCGGCTTATCGCGCCGGATATGGATTCCAATGAAGCTTAAATCCATCTCCCGCAGAGTCTATCGCAGCATTCTTACCGTCAGCCTGGTCAGCATGATTGCCATGGTCACAGCCGTGCTTCTCGTGAATGAAGATCTGGAGCGCACCATGCTGGATGTAGAGTTCGCGCAGGAACGCGAGTTTATACTTGCCAACCTGACCGCTGACCAGCCTTATATATGGGACACGCAGTATTTCTCAGTGGCCTTCGTCCCGAAAGGCCACCCTCTTCCCGACAAGCTGCCAAACGTCTTTCGCGGCAAGCCCGACAATCATTATTCCGCAGAAATAGAGCTGGGAGACGATACCTATCTCGTATCGATAGAGGACGCGGGAACCGGCACGCTCTATGTTGCCAAGAGCATCACGCATTTTGAACGCCGGGAATCCGTGTTCCAGGCTGCGCTGCTTGTCGTGACGCTGATCATACTGGCTCTCAGCCTGCTGATGGCTGTCCTCAGCAGCCGCCGCATCGTCCGCCCCCTGAGGCTGCTGTCGGAACGCATCAGTCACACGCCCGTCGGGAAAAGCATGCCGCGCATGGAGACAGACTATACGGATGCGGAATTGCACTCCATCGCGGCAACGTTCAACCAGTTCCTGGATGAGCTTGAATCATTCGTGCGGCGGGAGCAGTCCCTGCTCAGTCTGGCCAGCCACGAGCTTCGCACCCCTATCGCAGTGATGTCGGGCGCGCTCGATGTTCTTGAGATGCGCAATCAGCTCAGCGCCAATGACCAGGCGACGCTCTTGCGCATACGAAGATCGTGCGACGAAATGCGGGATAACGTGAATATCCTGCTCAAGCTGGCGCGCCGCGAG
>Ga0182738_1001313_pt1 | contig 31395 bp, 29 predicted proteins | sample eDN5th30CBELigMG_FD_128876 | JGI IMG/M metagenome (GOLD analysis project Ga0182738, IMG submission 128876) | Enriched Miracle-Growth compost microbial communities from Emeryville, California, USA - eDNA 5th pass 30_C BE-Lig MG (version 2)... ...
AGGGAACAACTCTCAACAAAATAAATAGTCTGGTGGCGATAGCGAAAAGGTCACACCCGTTCCCATACCGAACACGGAAGTTAAGCTTTTCAGCGCCGATGGTAGTTGGGGGCTCTCCCCCTGCGAGAGTAGGACGTCGCCAGGCAAGTAAAAGATACTTATTTAAGTATCTTTTTTTGTTGTTATAGGAATAAAATTATAAAATGCTAATAAACTGTTAGTTAGATAAAGAAGGAGCAAGTTATTTTTAATAAAATACACCTTTATGCTTGAAAACTTAGAAAAATCAGACTATATTTAATGTAACTCAAAAGCCCTTCCCCTAAAAATTTTTACTGCATAGAAATAAGTATTGACGTTTGGAAAGGAAAGAAATTGGGAAAACTAATAAAACGTCAACGTTGCGATCAAACGGTATTTTCATGTATAATTATAGTCAAATATAGTCAAAGTCAGAAGGGGGAGGCTTGGTGAAAAATATTTCGGATATAATTGAGAATTATTTAAAAGAAGTTTTAGAAATGAGTGGAAAATCACTTGTTGAAATAAAACGCAGCGAAGTCGCCGACAAGTTTGAATGTGTACCCTCTCAAATTAATTATGTTATCAATACAAGGTTTACAATAGAAAAGGGCTATGTAGTAGAAAGTAAACGTGGAGGCGGCGGATTTATTCGGATTATGAAAGTTCAGTCTCATGATTCGGCGCATTTAATCGATCAGTTACTATCCCTAATACAAATGAGAATTCCTCAAAGCAGTGCAGAGGATGTTATTTATCGTTTGGTGGAAGAAAAAGTAATTAATGATAGAGAAGCAAAAATAATGCTTAGTGTAATTGATCGTTCTGTCCTATATTTAGATTTACCTTATAGGGATGAATTAAGAGCAAGAATATTAAAGGCAATGTTAACTACATTAAAGTATAAATAAACAGAGTAGTTTTGAGGTGGTAAAATGCTTTGTTCTGAATGTAATCAAAGACCGGCAACACTCCATTATTCAAAAATTATTAATGGAACAAAAACTGAATTTCATCTTTGTGAACAATGTGCAGCTGAAAAGGGAGAATTGTTCATGCTGAGTGGATCTCCTGGATTATCATTTAATAGTTTATTAGCGAATTTACTAAATATTGAACCGAGTTTTCAACAAATTAAGCAAAATCCATATAAAAAAGAGGATGCCCTCCAATGTAAGGAGTGCTCTATGGCATTTTCTCAATTTTTAAAAGTTGGCAGGTTTGGCTGTCCTAGCTGCTATGAAACTTTTAAGGAGCAGCTTCAATCAGTTCTTAAAAGGCTTCATGGAGGAAATATTGAGCATAAAGGGAAAGTTCCTGAGAGAATAGGAGGCCATATATTAATTAAAAAAGATATTGGCAAATTAAAAGAGGAGCTTAAAGCACTTATCAATACGGAAGAGTTTGAAAAGGCAGCAGAAGTTCGCGATGAGATTAGAAGAAAGGAAAAGCAGCTTTCAGCTTTTCATGAGGGAGGAGAGTAAAGGGTGTCTGTAGAAAACTTTATAAATAAGGCAAGAACATCCTGGATGTGTTCAGAGGGACCTGATTCTGACATTGTCTTAACCTCTCGAATTAGATTAGCAAGAAATATAAAAAAAATGAAATTTCCTACAATATTTTCTAAGGAAGATGCTTCTGAAATCATAGAAATATTAAACGGAATACTTCAGAATCAGGAAGAGTTGGAACTGGAAAAATTAGAGCTGCTGAAAATGGATAATCTTCAGCCATTAGAAAAACAAGTGCTTGTGGAAAAACATCTAATTAGTCCTCAACTGGCAGATTCACAGCATAGTGGATGCATACTGTCTGAAAATGAAGAAATAAGCATCATGTTAAATGAGGAAGACCATATTCGAATTCAGTGTATCAAGCCGGGGTTGCAGCTATTAGAAGCTTTAAATTTGGCAGATAAAATTGATGATTGGTTAGAGCAAAAAATTGATTATGCCTACCATTTGGAGATGGGGTATCTAACTAGTTGCCCTACTAATATTGGAACAGGGCTGAGGGCTTCTGTTATGCTTCATTTGCCGGGTATGGTTTTAACGCAGCAAATGAAACGTATAATACCTGCCATTAACCATTTAGGACTTGTGGTTAGAGGTATTTATGGAGAAGGTAGCGAAGCCCAGGGTAATATATTTCAGATATCTAATCAAATTACATTAGGAAAATCAGAGAAAGATATTGTAGAAGAATTAATTAGTGTTGTTCATCAATTAATTGAACAAGAAAAACAGGCAAGAAGGGCATTAGCAGAATCTTCAAACATAGAATTAGAAGACAGGATTTACCGATCCTTTGGAACACTATACAATAGCAGAATAATTGAAACAAAAGAAGCAGCACAATGTCTATCAGATGTACGCTTAGGAATAGATATGGGATATATTAAAAATATTTCTAAAAATATTTTAAATGAACTTTTAATATTAACACAGCCTGGTTTTTTGCAGCTTTATGCAGAGGAGAAAATGACTCCTAATGAACGTGACATTCGTCGCGCTACATTAATAAGAGAAAGGCTTCAAATGGAAGTGAAATAAATAAACGGAATAGGGAGGATGAAAGCATGATGTTTGGTCGATTTACAGAAAGAGCACAAAAAGTATTGGCTTTATCGCAAGAAGAGGCAATTCGTTTAGGGCATAATAATATTGGAACAGAGCATATTTTACTTGGGTTAGTGCGTGAAGGTGAAGGGATAGCTGCTAAGGCTTTATCAGCATTAGGGCTAGGGCCGGAAAAAATTCAAGAAGAAGTAGAAAATTTAATTGGACGTGGGCAGGATGCTTCTCAAACTATTCATTATACGCCACGAGCTAAAAAGGTAATTGAACTTTCTATGGACGAAGCAAGAAAATTAGGTCACTCTTACGTAGGGACAGAGCATATTTTATTAGGACTTATCCGTGAGGGCGAAGGAGTGGCTGCTAGAGTATTAAATAATTTAGGAGTTAGTCTTAACAAAGCTCGTCAACAAGTCTTGCAATTGTTGGGCAGCAACGAATCAAGCAGCCATCAAGGCGGATCGGCAGCTAGTGCAAATACACCTACATTAGATAGCTTGGCTAGAGATTTGACTGCAATTGCTAGAGAAGGCAGTTTAGATCCTGTTATTGGGAGAAGCAAAGAAATCCAACGTGTAATTGAAGTGCTAAGTAGAAGAACGAAGAACAATCCAGTATTAATTGGAGAGCCCGGTGTTGGTAAAACCGCTATTGCAGAAGGATTGGCGCAACAAATTGTCCAAAATGAAGTGCCAGAAATTTTACGGGATAAGCGAGTAATGACATTAGATATGGGGACCGTTGTTGCTGGGACTAAGTATCGCGGTGAATTTGAAGATCGTTTAAAAAAGGTAATGGATGAAATTCGCCAAGCAGGCAATATTATTTTATTTATCGATGAATTGCATACTTTAATTGGTGCAGGCGGTGCAGAAGGGGCAATTGATGCATCCAATATATTAAAACCTTCTTTAGCACGTGGAGAATTACAATGTATTGGAGCCACAACACTAGATGAATATAGAAAATATATTGAAAAAGATGCTGCATTAGAGAGACGTTTTCAGCCTATCACGGTGGATGAGCCTACAGCCGAAGAATCTGTACAAATTCTTAAAGGTTTGCGTGATCGATATGAAGCGCATCATCGAGTATCTATTACAGACGAAGCAATTGAAGCTGCAGTAAAATTGTCAGATCGTTATATTTCAGATCGTTTTTTACCAGATAAAGCAATCGATTTAATTGATGAAGCAGGATCAAAAGTACGATTGAGATCATATACGACTCCTCCAAACTTAAAAGAGTTAGAAGTGAAATTGGAAGAAGTACGCAAAGAAAAAGATGCTTCTGTTCAAAGCCAAGAATTTGAAAAAGCAGCATCATTGCGCGATACAGAACAAAGATTAAGGGAACAACTAGAAGAAACGAAAAAGAATTGGAAAGAGAAGCAAGGTCAAGAGAATTCAGAAGTCACAGTAGAAGATATTGCGAGTGTAGTAGCTAGCTGGACTGGCATACCTGTTTCAAAATTGGCGCAAACAGAAACAAATAAATTGCTTAATATGGAATCAATTCTTCATAATCGTGTAATTGGGCAAGAAGAGGCAGTTATTGCTATTTCAAAAGCCGTTAGACGTGCAAGAGCAGGTTTAAAGGATCCTAAACGTCCAATTGGTTCCTTTATTTTCCTAGGGCCTACAGGGGTAGGGAAAACAGAGCTTGCAAGAGCATTGGCAGAATCCATGTTTGGTGATGAAGATGCAATGATTCGTATTGATATGTCAGAGTACATGGAAAAGCATTCGACTTCTAGACTTGTCGGTTCTCCTCCAGGATATGTAGGATATGAAGAGGGGGGCCAGCTGACAGAAAAGGTAAGGAGAAAACCATATTCTGTTGTTTTATTAGATGAAATAGAAAAGGCGCATCCAGATGTATTTAATATACTATTGCAAGTATTAGAGGATGGACGTTTGACGGATTCTAAAGGAAGAACAGTTGATTTTAGGAATACAGTCTTAATTATGACATCAAATGTTGGTGCATCTGCTTTAAAACGCAATAAATATGTAGGTTTTAATATTCAAGATGGAGAAGCTGACTACAAAGATATGAAGGGCAAAGTGATGGAAGAATTAAAAAGAGCATTCCGCCCAGAGTTTTTAAACCGTATTGATGAAATCATTGTGTTCCATTCATTAGAGAAAAAACATTTAAAAGAAATTGTTACATTGATGGCAGATCAGTTAGTAAAAAGACTGGCAGAGCAAGATATACATCTAACTATTACAGATGCTGCAAAAGAAAAAATTGCGGATGAAGGATATGATCCGGAATATGGAGCAAGACCGCTTCGCAGAGCGATCCAAAAACATATTGAGGATCGATTATCAGAAGAATTGTTAAAAGGTACAGTTTTAACTGGACAAAATATTGATCTAGATATAGAAAATGGTGCCTTTGTTGTAAAGGTGAAAGAAATAAATGAACCGACACCGAATTTACAAAAATAAGAGGAAATAAAAATAAAATGGGCACACGTGTTACTATTATACGTGTGCTATTTTTTTTAGAGTATAAAAGCAAGGAGGAAATAAGGACAAATGGCGAAGCGCAAAACAAAATTTCTTTGTCAAGAATGCGGGTACGAATCAGCCAAATGGATGGGAAGGTGTCCTGGCTGCGGCAATTGGAACACAATGGTTGAAGAGGTGGAAAAAGGTCCATCACAGAGAAAAGGCGCCTTCGCCCATACTCAAAGTTCGGCCATTCTTGCAAAACCTATTCCTATTACAAATATAGAAACAATAAATGAGCCGAGGGTTTTAACGGATCTTGGAGAACTTAATCGGGTATTAGGTGGAGGCGTAGTGCAGGGTTCACTCGTATTGATTGGGGGAGATCCTGGAATAGGAAAATCGACTTTACTCCTTCAAGTCTCTTCTCAATTGGCAAATAAAAAACATAATGTTTTATATGTATCTGGAGAAGAATCGCAAAAACAGACTAAATTAAGAGCTGATCGGCTAGGGGTTACAACAGATCATCTCCTCGTATATTCTGAAACAAATTTAGAAGAAATAAGCAAAACGATTGAAAATTCAGATGTCCAGTTTGTTGTAATTGATTCTATTCAGACAATCTATCACCCTGAGGTAACTTCGGCTCCAGGAAGTGTTTCCCAGGTGAGAGAATGTACAGCAGAGTTAATGCGAATTGGCAAAACAAAAGGGATCGCCATTTTTATTGTAGGCCATGTTACGAAAGAAGGCTCTATCGCAGGACCACGATTATTAGAGCATATGGTAGATACCGTTCTATATTTTGAAGGGGAAAGACACCATACGTATCGAATATTAAGAGCTGTGAAAAATCGTTTTGGCTCTACAAATGAAATGGGAATTTTTGAAATGAAAGAGTTTGGATTAGAGGAAGTGGAGAATCCTTCTGAAATATTTTTGGAGGAACGGTCTCAGGGAGCCGCTGGTTCCACTGTTGTTGCCTCAATGGAAGGGACACGGCCGGTATTAGTAGAGATACAAGCACTTATTTCTCCAACCAGCTTTGGAAACCCAAGAAGAATGGCTACGGGTATTGATCATAACAGGGTTCCATTACTGATGGCTGTTCTAGAAAAGAGAGTGGGGCTGCTGCTGCAAAATCAAGATGCATATTTGAAAGTGGCTGGAGGGGTAAAGTTGGATGAGCCTGCAATTGATTTAGCCATTGCTGTGAGCATTGCATCAAGCTTTAGAGATAAGCCAACAAAAGCAACAGATTGCATTATTGGTGAGGTTGGACTAACTGGTGAAGTAAGAAGAGTATCTCGAATAGAGCAAAGGGTGCAAGAAGCAGCGAAATTGGGTTTTGAGCGCGTTATCCTTCCAGCTAATAATTTAAGCGGACTAAAGGCGCCAGCTGGATTAAAACTTTTAGGAGTTAGTTCTGTGGGGGAAGCCTTAAAAGTAGCGTTGGAAGATTAGAAAGAAAGTTTTATAAATGGCTCCAACAAATAAATTGATGAGAAGTAATGGGTATGTTAGAGTGTACTGTTTATATTTGACATTTTATTACTAATAATGCTAGGCTAAATTTATTCTTGAAAATATTATGTAATTATTAAAGAAAATAACTTTTTCATTACAAATGAACCAATTCTCTGTAATAACAGGTTTTAAATTCGAGAATTTGTTTATAATGTGAAAGAGGAGGTGAAAGTATTGTTAAAACGCATTGTTCAAGCTGGTTTCTTAATTATTGGAGGGACGCTTGGAATATTTTTTATTCCAGATTTATTGAAATTGCTGACATTTGAATCGAATTTAATAAATAATCCTTATGTTTCTGCAATACTTGGTGCCATTATTTTTTATCTTATTATATTTTGGGCGGTTGATTATGTTGTTAATTTTGTCAAGTTAATGGAAGAATCTCTTGTAAGAGCTCCAATAACGGACATAATATTTGGAAGTGTAGGATTAGCTTTTGGTCTTATATTAGCTTTTTTAATAGGGTATGCATTAACAGCTATAAAAGTACCAATCCTTAATACAATTGCACCTATACTATTAACATTACTTTTTGGATACTTAGGCTTTCAAGTCGGTTTTAAGAAAAGGGATGAATTGTTGACGCTCTTTACCGCCAAAAAGAAAAAAGGCACTGAAGAAGAAGCCCCTAAAACAGAAAAAAATAATTTAAAAATACTTGATACTAGTGTTATTATTGATGGAAGAATTGCTGATATATGCCAGACAGGTTTTTTAGAGGGTACTATTGTTATTCCGCAATTTGTATTAGGAGAATTGCAGCATATTGCAGACTCCTCAGATGCCCTAAAACGCAATCGTGGAAGAAGAGGATTGGATATTCTTAATCGCATTCAGAAGGAATTGGCCATTAAAGTGGAGATTTATGAAGGGGATTTTGAAGATATCCAGGAAGTGGACAGCAAGCTTGTTAAACTGGCTAAGCTGACAAATGGCGTCGTGGTAACAAATGATTTTAATTTAAATAAGGTTTGCGAACTTCAAAAGGTTTCTGTATTAAATATTAATGATTTAGCAAATGCAGTAAAGCCAGTAGTCCTTCCGGGCGAAGAAATGAAGATTCAAATTATTAAAGACGGGAAAGAACATAATCAAGGAATTGCCTATTTAGATGATGGAACAATGATTGTAGTAGAAGAAGGCCGCAATTATATTGGCAAACATATTGATGTTCTCGTTACTAGTGTACTGCAAACATCTGCAGGAAGAATGATATTTGCAAAGCCTAAATTATTAGAAAAGGCATTGTAAGAATAGGAGACTGTTTTTATGGCTTATGAAGTCATTATACCGGCAGCGGGACAAGGGAAAAGAATGCAGGCGGGTAAAAATAAATTATTTCTAAAAATAAATGAAATGCCTATTTTCATTCATACATTAAAGATTTTTGAACAGGATTCTAGCTGCAACCAAATTTGGCTAGTGATAAATCCGGAAGAAGAGCAAGAAATGAAGGAATGGATAGACAAATTCGGCATTCAAAAAAATATCCATTTTGTTAGTGGAGGAAAAGAGAGGCAATATAGCATTTATAATGCCGTAAAGCTATTGGAAAACAACAGTGTGGTATTAGTGCACGATGCTGCTAGACCTTTTATTCATACAAATCAAATAGAAAAATTAACAGAAGTTGCAAAAGAAAACGGTGCGGCTGTCTTAGCTGTTCCTATAAAGGATACGGTGAAGAAAATTTCTGGCGATACAGTAGATAAGACAATTGACCGTTCAAGCTTGTGGGCTATCCAAACCCCACAAGCTTTTCGCATTTCTATCTTAAAGAAAGCGTATGAACAAGCAATCAAAGATGATTTTTTGGGGACAGATGATGCGAGTTTAGTAGAGCGTCTCGGACAAGAAGTGAAAATTGTCTTAGGGGATTACGACAATATTAAATTAACTACCCCTGAAGATTTGTATTTTGCAGAGGCTATCATGCAAAAAAGAAAAAATGCTAAGGAACAGGAGTGAGCTAAATGTTTCGAATAGGACAAGGTTTTGATGTGCATCAACTTGTAGAGGGAAGGCCCCTTATTATAGGAGGAATAGAAATTCCTTTTGAAAAAGGATTATTGGGCCATTCCGACGCTGATGTGCTTTTACATACAATAGCAGATGCATGCCTTGGTGCAATAGGTGAAGGAGATATAGGGAAGCACTTTCCGGATACTGATGCTGCATTTAAAGATGCAGATTCTGCAAAACTGCTGCAGCATGTTTGGGAGATAGTAAAGTCAAAAGGCTATGAATTGGTGAATGCAGATTGTACAATTATGGCGCAAATGCCAAAGATGGCTCCCCATATAGTTAGTATGCAGAAAAGAATTGCAGCTTTATTAGAAACAGAAATAAGCAATGTAAATGTAAAAGCAACAACAACAGAGAAATTGGGGTTTACTGGAAGAGGGGAAGGGATTGCCTCTCAAGCAGTTGTTCTATTGCAGAAAAAAGTAAAGTGAATACTCTTTTAAAGAAAAAAATGTAATGATAGAATAGATTAGATGAAAATTCAATGATTGAAATCGAGGAGGCAATAGCATGACCAACGAAATCCGTGTTCGTTATGCCCCAAGTCCAACAGGACATTTGCATATTGGGAATGCACGTACTGCATTATTTAATTATTTATTTGCAAGAAATAAAGGCGGAAAATTTATTATCCGTATTGAAGATACAGACAAAAAAAGGAATATTGAAGGCGGCGAAGAGAGCCAATTAAAATATTTAAAATGGCTTGGAATGGATTGGGATGAAAGTGTAGATATAGGCGGTGAGTATGGTCCGTATAGACAGTCAGAACGAACAGATATCTACAAAAAATATTATACGGAATTATTAGAAAGAGGCCTTGCTTATAAATGCTATTGTACAGAAGAAGAAATTGAGGCGGAACGGGAAGAGCAGCTACAAAAGAATGAAACACCAAAGTATTCAGGGAAATGCCGCCATTTGACTAAAGCAGAGCAAGATAGATTAGAAGCGGAAGGAAGAGAGCCAAGCATTCGTATAAAAGTTCCTGAGAATGTAGTATATGAATTTGAAGACATGGTAAAAGGTTCCGTTTCCTTTGATTCTGAAACAATTGGTGATTATGTCATCATTAAAAGAGATGGTACGCCAACATACAATTTTGCAGTAGCAATTGATGATCATTTGATGAAAATCTCCCATGTGCTAAGAGGAGATGATCATATTACCAATACGCCAAAGCAGTTAATGGTTTATGATGCATTTGATTGGGACAGACCAATCTTTGGACATATGACATTAATTGTAAATGAAAGCAGAAAAAAATTGAGTAAACGGGATGAATCTATTATTCAATTTATTGAACAATACGAAGAGCTTGGTTATTTGCCAGAGGCATTATTTAATTTTATAACACTGTTAGGATGGTCTCCAGAAGGGGAAGAAGAGCTTTTTTCTAAAGAAGAATTTATTCAAGTTTTTGATGCTGCCCGTCTATCAAAATCTCCTGCGTTGTTTGATCAGCAAAAATTAGCATGGATGAATAATCAATACATTAAAAAAGCGGAATTGAGCAAAGTAGTGGAATTGGCAATGCCGCATTTAGTGAAAGCTGATTTAATCAAGGAACAGCCAACAGAAGAAGAAAAAGTTTGGGTGGAAAATCTAATTGATCTTTATCAAGATCAAATGAGCTATGGAGCAGAGATAGTGGAACTTTCTACACTGTTCTTTAGTGATGAAATCAGCTATGAAGAGGAAGCAAAAGAGGTATTGGCAGGAGAACAAGTACCTGCAGTAATTCAATCATTTAGAGAAGAGCTGCTTACGATGGATGCATGGAATGCTGACAATATTAAGGCGGCCATAAAAAAAGTCCAAAAGGCAACAGGTCAAAAGGGGAAAAATTTATTTATGCCTATTCGTGTGGCAGCAACCGGTCAAACGCATGGACCTGATTTGCCAAAGGCTATCTCCTTATTAGGAAAAGACAAGATAGAAAAAAGATTATTATCAATTATAGGTTAACATATTATAAAAAATGTAATATAGTAATAAAAAGAATGACTTAAAGCGTAGAAGAGGAAAAGTAAAAAGGGGCAGAGCATAGCAGAGAGAATCACCACTGGCTGAAAGTGATTTATGTGTCTCCCTTTTTGAAGTGCCCCTCTGAGTCCGATATCGAACAGCTCTCTTCTTTTGAAAGAGATGTTATAAAGGTGAGGCGCTGTCGCTCGCTGACAGTTCTCATTTCTTTTTAGTAGATTAGGCGGAGCCTGTCCGTTAACAAGGAAGAGTGGAGATTATTTAGCAATAAAATAATCTAAACAGAGTGGAACCGCGCGAAAAAGCGTCTCTGTCTTTTGGACAGAGACGCTTTTTTGTATTAAAAATCAATTAAGATTGATAAGAAATAATGGATAAATATGTATTTATTAATTATTGCTAGGAAGTATTAAGATCTAAAGATTACTTAAAAGAAAAGTAGTGGTTGTGGGGAGGGGTATAATGTTTCGACGTATAAAAGAAGACATATCTGTTATATTTGAACAAGATCCAGCTGCAAGAAGTTACTTAGAAGTCATTCTCACGTATTCTGGTTTACATGCTATTTGGTACCATAGAATAGCGCATTATTTTTACCGGAATCAATTCTTTTTTTTAGCCAGAGTTATTTCACAATTTAGTCGATTTATGACAGGAATTGAAATACATCCTGGGGCAAAGATAGGAAGTCGCCTTTTTATAGACCATGGAATGGGTGTAGTAATTGGAGAGACTTGTGAAATTGGAAATAATGTGACCATATATCAAGGGGTAACCTTAGGAGGCACGGGCAAAGAAAAGGGGAAACGGCATCCTACAGTTAGAGATAATGCGCTTATTGCAACAGGAGCGAAAGTATTAGGATCTATTGAAATTGGAGAAAATGCTAAAATAGGTGCAGGATCGGTTGTGCTCAAAGATGTACCTCCAAATTCTACGGTTGTCGGTATACCTGGAAGAGTAAAGGTACAGGATGGTGTTAAAATAAATAAAGATTTGAATCATTGTGATTTGCCCGATCCGTTAGCAGATCGTATAAAAGAGATGGAAGCAGAAATGGTGAAATTAAAGAAGCAATTAATAGAAATGCAGGAAGAAAGGAGTTATAAATAATGACTATACAAATTTATAATACATTAACAAGATCAAAGGAAGAATTTGTTCCACTAGAAAAGGGTAAAGTGAAAATGTATGTATGCGGACCAACTGTCTATAACTATATTCATATTGGCAATGCAAGACCGGCTATCGTTTTTGATACAGTTCGTCGTTATTTGGAGTATCGCGGCTATGATGTTCAATATGTTTCTAACTTTACAGATGTGGATGATAAATTAATTAAAGCAGCAAATGAGTTAGGAGAAGAAGTGCCAGCTATTGCCGAACGTTTTATAGAGGCATACTTTGAAGATGTAGAGGCGCTTGGCTGCAAAAGAGCAACCATTCACCCACGTGTCACAGAAAATATGGATATTATTATTGATTTTATTGCAGCATTAGTAGAAAAGGGATTTGCATATGAATCAAATGGCGATGTATATTATCACACTAGAAGTTTCAATACGTATGGGAAACTCTCTCATCAGTCTGTTGACGAGCTGCGTTCTGGAGCGAGAATTGCAGTAGGAGAGAAAAAGCAAGATTCATTAGATTTTGCCTTATGGAAAAATGCAAAAGATGGAGAGATTTCATGGGACAGCCCGTGGGGGAAAGGTCGTCCAGGCTGGCATATTGAGTGCTCTGCTATGGTGAAAAAATACTTGGGAGATACCATTGACATCCATGCAGGTGGCCAGGATTTGACATTTCCTCATCATGAAAATGAAATTGCACAATCAGAAGCACTGACAGGCAAAACTTTTGCCCGCTACTGGATGCATAATGGATATATTAATATAGATAATGAAAAAATGTCTAAGTCTTTAGGTAATTTTATAACAGTAAATGATATTTTGAAAATTCATGATCCACAAGTATTGAGGTTCTTTATGCTATCTGTTCATTACCGCAATCCTATTAATTATAGTGAAGAAGTGTTAGATAATACTCGTGCTGGTCTTGAAAGAATTAGGACTTCTTATGAGAATTTACAGCATAGAGTAGCGGTTAGCACGGATCTAACGGATACAAATGATGTTTGGCTGGAGAAAATAAATAAGCTTCATGAACAATTTATTTTAGATATGGATGATGATTTTAATACAGCTAATGGCATTTCAATATTATTTGAACTATCGAAACAAGCGAACTATTATTTGCTTGAGAAAACAACGTCTACTGTTGTTATTCATGCGTTTTTAAAAGAGTTTGAAGAATTGTTCGGGGTGTTAGGTTTGTCTTTATCAGCCAAGCAAGAATTATTAGATGATGAGATTGAGGCATTAATTAAAAAGAGAAACCAGGCAAGGAAAGCTCGCAATTTCCAATTGGCAGATGAAATACGAGATCAATTAAAGGCGATGAACATTATTTTAGAAGATACAGCACAAGGTATCCGTTGGAAGAGAGGATAAGGCATGATCCTCTATGATAAAAAGGTAGATGAAAAACAATTGAACAGCTTAGCCCTTGCCTATATGGGTGATGCTGTTCTTGAAATATATGTAAGAAGGCATTTGCTGTATAATGGAAAAGTAAGGCCGAACATGCTTCACAGAGAGGCAACAAAATATGTTTCGGCAAAAGGGCAAGCAAAGGTTGTTCATCAGTTGATGGAAGATGAATTTTTTACAGAAGAAGAATATGCTGTACTAAAACGTGGCAGAAATGCAAAGTCTGGGACAATTCCTAAGAACACAGATGTGCAGACTTACCGTTACAGTACGGGATTTGAAGCCATTTTAGGATATTTATATTTAGCTAATAGGGAAGAGCGGCTAGAAGAAATTATAAAAGCAGCTTTATCTATCATTGAGAATAGTTGGAGGAGCAAAAAGTGAACAACAGCGATTATATTGTAGGAAAAAATGCTGTGATAGAAGCATTAAAGTCGGAACGTGATGTAAATAAAATTTTAATTGCAGAGGGGTCCCAAAAAGGGCAAATGCAAACAGTGATTGCTTTAGCAAAAAATGCGAACGTACTAGTGCAGTTTGTTCCAAAAAAGAAATTGGAAAGCCTTGTTGATGCTAATCATCAAGGTGTTGTGGCACAAGTTGCTGCATATCAATATAGTGAAATAGACGATTTATTTGCTTTGGCAGAAAAAAGAAATGAAATACCTTTTTTTCTTTTATTGGATGAAATCGAAGATCCCCATAATTTAGGTTCTATTATGCGAACAGCGGATGCCGTTGGAGCTCATGGTATCATTATTCCCCGCAGAAGAGCAGTAGGCTTAACAGCAACAGTTGCGAAAGCTTCTACAGGAGCGATTGAGCATATTCCTGTAGTAAGAGTAACAAATATGTCTAGAGCAATAGACGAATTAAAAGAGAGAGGAATTTGGATTGCTGGAACGGATGCAGCAGGAAGTGAGGATTATCGCAAATTTGATGGTACGATGCCTTTAGGCTTAGTGATTGGAAGCGAAGGGAAAGGTATGGGAAGACTAATTCGTGAAAAATGCGATTTTCTTATAAATTTACCAATGGTAGGTTCTGTTACGTCATTAAACGCTTCAGTTGCAGCTGCGATTCTAATGTATGAGGTATATCGGAAACGTTATCCAATTGAGGGATGATAATGGATATTCTGATTGTCGACGGCTATAACATAATTGGCGCTTGGGCTGAGTTAAATAAGCTAAAGATGAGTGATTTATCTGCTGCTAGAGACAGTTTGGTGGAAAAAATGGCAGAATATCAAGCCTATTCTGGATATCGTGTTATTATTGTTTTTGACGCATACTATGTCAGGGGAACCGAAAAAAAGTATAAAAATTATAAAGTAGAAGTAATTTTTACAAGAGAAAATGAAACAGCAGATGAAAGAATTGAGAAATTAGCCCAAGAGTTGAATAACCGTGCAACACAAGTCCATGTAGCTACATCTGATTTCACAGAACAATGGGCTATTTTTGGACAAGGGGCTCTAAGAATATCAGCGCGAGAGCTTCAGCTGGAAATGGAAAGTATTGAGCAGAATATCGGAAAAAAGGTGAAAAAAATTAAAGAGAAAAAGCCTTTGGCAAAGATACCGCTCACAAAAGAAATGGAAGAAATATTCGAAAAATGGCGTCGTGGAGAGAAATGAGCAGTTGACGCTAAAAAAAAGCCTACTGTATAATGGGATTATCCATGAATGCACAGTCGGGGGGATCTGAATGAGTGCTGACAACTGGTCTAAAAGTAGTGGAAGTGTTGAAAAGTATTTAGAACTTGAAGATGAAGTGATTGTTGAATTAGTGCATAAAGGTGAAAGCGATGCATTAGATTATCTTATTCATAAGTATCGTAACTTTGTCCGTGCCAAAGCCAGATCCTATTTCCTAATTGGTGCAGATAAGGAAGATATTGTACAAGAAGGCATGATTGGCCTATATAAAGCAATTCGCGATTTTAAGGAGGACAAGCTTTCTTCTTTTAAAGCGTTTGCTGAGTTGTGTATAACTAGGCAAATTATTACGGCGATTAAAACAGCAACAAGACAAAAACATATTCCGTTAAATTCATATGTTTCTCTTGATAAGCCGATTTATGATGAAGAGTCGGATCGCACTTTAATGGATATTATTTCTGGAGCAAAGGTTTTAGATCCGGAAGAGCTTATTATTAATCAAGAAGAGTTTGATCATATTGAAATAAAAATGTCGGAGCTATTAAGTGATTTAGAAAGAAAAGTTTTGGCTTTGTACTTAGATGGACAATCATACCAAGAAATTTCCGAAGAACTTAATAGACATGTAAAGTCAATCGATAATGCACTTCAAAGGGTGAAAAGAAAACTAGAAAGATATTTAGAAATTAGAGAGTTTTCTCTTTAAACTTTTTAATTATTGTAGAAAACTATTCTCTAACATTGGCTTATATTGACATCGATACATGTCCATGATACAGTTTGGTAAAGATAAAAAGGACGTAGTAGGTGCTGGATATGAGAAAGAAAATAGTTTTGGCATGTGGAAATTGCGGCTCAAGAAATTATTCTACAATGAGCAATAATGGCGCAGAGCGTTTAGAAGTTAAAAAGTTCTGTCAAAAGTGCAATGCTCATACTGTTCATAAAGAAACAAAATGATTGATATTATTAGTTGATGATAGGATACCCGCTTTAAATATGGAGGTAACGAAATGCAACGCACTGTTAACTTTTTTCAAGAAGTAGGCAGAGAGTTAAGGAAGGTTAGTTGGCCGAAAAGAAAGGAACTGACTAACTATACCATTACTGTTATTGCAACAGTTACGTTCTTTGCTCTCTTCTTCGCACTTGTTGATATGGGAATTTCTGAACTAATTCGTTTAATACTTGAATAACTGTTGTTAACTCATGGTATAATGGTAAAACGATAACAAACATCTACAAAGCCCGGTAACGGGTTTTTTCATTGCTTTAAAATAAAAGATGGTCAATATGGATAAATGTAAATTCGTTATATAGGCCGAATAAAGTATCTTCACTGAAAGGCAACCTTTAATGGGGATGCTATTTGCAATATATTTATTAATAAGTGCGGGGAGGGAAGGACGAAACAGTCCTCTTTTATGGAAAAAAATTGGTATGTAGTGCATACGTACTCTGGATATGAAAATAAAGTAAAAGCAAATTTAGAAAAAAGGGTAGAAACAATGGCGATGCAAGATAAAATCTTCCGCGTTGTGGTACCTGAAGAAGAAGAAACAGATATTAGAAATGGAAAAACAAAAGTAGTAAAAAGAAAAGTATTTCCAGGTTATGTTCTAGTTGAAATTGTCATGACAGATGATTCTTGGTATGTTGTTCGCAATACGCCAGGCGTAACTGGATTTGTTGGCTCAGCTGGTTCTGGCTCTAAACCAACTCCGCTTCTTCCAGAAGAAGTGCAAGTTATTTTGAAAAGAATGGGCGTTGAAGAGAAACGCATTGAAATTGAGTTTGAACTGGGTGAAACAGTTAAGGTAACTGAAGGGCCTTTTGCCAACTTTACAGGCAGTGTAGAAGAGATTGATAAAGATAAGGCGAAAGTAAAAGTGTTGGTAAATATGTTTGGCAGAGATACGCCGGTAGAACTTGATTTTACACAAATTGAAAAATTTTAATCTGAAAAACTTGAAATGAATGTGAAAAAGTGTTAAGATTTCAAAGGTCAGTATGTCTCATCAAAAGAGATAAGATATTGTCAAATTTCTTTATTTATATAAAGACGATCAGATGAGTGGGAGGGGGATACCCCTATTACCACATCACGGACTTTAAGGAGGTGTGTCTCGTGGCTAAAAAAGTAATTAAAGTTGTTAAATTGCAAATTCCAGCAGCTAAAGCAAATCCGGCACCACCAGTTGGTCCAGCTTTGGGTCAAGCAGGTGTTAACATCATGGGATTCTGTAAGGAGTTTAATGCTCGTACAGCTGAACAAGCTGGTTTAATTATTCCTGTTGAAATTACGGTTTTTGAAGACCGTTCATTTACATTTATTACAAAAACTCCACCTGCTGCTGTTTTACTTAAAAAAGCGGCTGGGATTGAGTCGGGTTCTGGTGAACCAAACCGTAATAAAGTGGCAACTGTTAAGCGTGATAAAGTACGCGAGATTGCTGAAACGAAAATGCCTGATTTAAATGCAGCTAGCGTTGAAGCAGCTATGCGCATGGTTGAAGGTACTGCCCGCAGCATGGGTATTGTTATTGAAGATTAAACCGTTTTAAGGTTTGTTGATTAAGGTTGCGACAAAGAGTAATCAAAGTCGCAACCTTAATTCGTGGGAGGTAATTCCGCTAAAACCACAATTCAAGGAGGAAATATCATTATGGCTAAAAAAGGTAAGAAGTATTTAGAAGCTATCAAACTTGTTGATCGTACTAAAGCTTACCCAGTTCAAGAAGCAGTAGAATTAGTTAAAAAAACAAGTACTACAAAATTTGATGCATCTGTTGAAGTTGCTTTCCGTTTAGGAGTAGATCCTAAGAAAGCTGACCAGCAAATTCGTGGAGCTGTTGTTCTTCCGCATGGTACTGGTAAAACTCAACGTGTATTAGTATTTGCTAAAGGCGAAAAAATCAAAGAAGCAGAAGCTGCAGGTGCAGACTATGTTGGAGATTCTGAGTATATCAATAAAATTCAACAAGGTTGGTTTGAATTTGACGTAATCGTTGCAACTCCAGATATGATGGGTGAAGTTGGTAAACTTGGTCGTGTGTTAGGGCCTAAAGGTTTAATGCCAAACCCAAAAACTGGTACAGTAACTTTTGATGTTACAAAAGCAGTTAATGAAATTAAAGCAGGTAAAGTTGAATACCGTGTTGATAAAGCTGGAAACATCCATGTTCCAATCGGTAAAGTTTCATTTGAAGAAACTAAACTTGTTGAAAACTTCACAACTATTTTTGAAACAATGCAAAAAGTTAAACCAGCAGCTGCAAAAGGAACTTACATGAAGAATGTTGCGATAACTTCTACAATGGGTCCTGGCGTAAAAGTAGATCCTGCTTCTGTTTAATATAAAATATAAAAGTATTTGACAAAACAAGAATGCTAGTATATACTACATCTTGTTGTTAAAAAATATATAACATTTGTACCATAGACAGCAGGCGCTCAGGTTTTGAGCTTAATTCCCTGCCGAGGTAATACGATAGATTTTAATCAGTTGTTTACTCAACTATTGTATATCCCTCCATGTCTAGCTTGATGTGGAGGTTTTTACTTTCCGGTATAAATGTAGATTCTACAGGAGGTGTAAAGATGAGCGTAATTGAACAAAAGAAACAAATAGTACAAGATATTGCTGAAAAGTTCAAAGCAAGTAAATCAACAATTGTTGTTGATTACCGTGGCCTAACTGTTTCTGAAGTAACTGAACTTCGTAAACAACTTCGTGAAGCTGGAGTTGAATTCAAAGTATTCAAAAACACATTAACACGTCGTGCTGCTGAAGCTGCAGATTTAGCTGGTCTTAATGATGCTTTAACTGGTCCTAACGCAATTGCTTTCAGTACGGAAGATGTTGTTGCACCAGCGAAAATTCTTAATGACTTCGCTAAGAAAAATGAAGCTCTTGAGATTAAAGCAGGTGTTATCGAAGGTAACATTGCATCAGTTGAAGATGTTAAAGCTCTTGCTGAACTTCCTTCACGCGAAGGTCTACTTTCTATGTTGCTTAGCGTGCTACAAGCACCAATCCGCAACCTTGCTCTTGCAACAAAAGCAGTTGCAGAACAAAAAGAAGAACAAGGCGCATAATAAATTACGTTATTGTAACGTATCCTAATAAACTTATAAAAAACAAGGAGGAACATTATAATGTCTAAAGAACAAATCTTAGAAGCAGTTAAAGCAATGACTGTTTTAGAATTAAACGACTTAGTAAAAGCTATTGAAGAAGAATTTGGTGTAACTGCTGCAGCTCCTGTAGCTGTTGTTGGTGCTGCTGGTGGAGACGCTGCAGCTGAAAAAACTGAATTTGACGTAGTTCTTGCATCTCCTGGAGATCAAAAAATCAAAGTTATCAAAGTTGTACGTGAAATCACTGGTCTTGGACTTAAAGAAGCAAAAGAACTTGTTGATAACACTCCTAAAGCTGTTAAAGAAGGAGCTTCTAAAGAAGAAGCTGAAGAAATCAAAGCTAAACTTGAAGAAGTTGGAGCTAACGTTGAAGTTAAGTAATGTTAGAATGAAAAAGCTCGCTTTATAAGCGGGCTTTTTTTTCTCTGGAAAAATAATTTGCATCAAAAGTATTAATCCTCTGTGATACTTCAGTTATATTGCCCCGATGGAGGTGGTTGAATTTGACGGAACATTATTATTCCCGTACCCAAAATGTAAGTAGTGATCCGAACTATTGGAATTATACATTAAAAAATAGAACTTTCCGTTTTAAAACAGATAATGGTGTTTTTTCTAAAAAAGAAGTGGATTTTGGTTCAAAATTACTGATTGAATCATTTGAAGCCTCTTCTGTTTCTGGAGACATCTTGGATGTTGGCTGTGGTTATGGTCCGATAGGTCTATCTATCGCTAAAAGCAATGAGAACATAACCGTGCATATGGTTGATGTTAATCAAAGAGCGTTAGAACTTGCGAAAGAAAATGCTGCTTTAAATGAGGTTGGCAATGTTGATATCTATGAAAGCGACAGATTGACGCAAGTGAAGCATAAATCATTTACTTCTATATTAACTAACCCGCCGATTCGAGCAGGAAAAAATGTGGTTCATGACATTTTTGAGCAAAGTGTTGGACACCTAGTGGATGGTGGAGAGTTATGGGTGGTCATTCAAAAAAAACAAGGAGCTCCTTCAGCGATTGCTAAATTAGAGCAACTGTTTCAAGAAGTAGAAGTAAAGGTAAAGAAAAAAGGTTATTTTATAATCAAAGCAAAAAAGATTGACTAGTCGAAAACGTTGTGATAGCATTGTATAATGCCAATATATTATTTTTCTGATATATACTTTTTTATGCAAAAAAAGTATAAAAAAGGTTTAATTCGGAAAAACTAACAAAATAATACCAGAAATATGAAAATGTGGTTTTTTTGATTTGAAAACCCTTTTTCTTTTTGTCTTATAAATAACAGGATAAAAGTTTTTATAAGACGATAATAGATGTACTATAACGTTTGATTTGAGGGGTGAATCAGTTGACAGGTCAACTTGTTCAGTATGGACGACACCGCCAGCGAAGAAGCTATGCACGAATTAGTGAAGTTTTAGAATTGCCAAATCTAATAGAAATCCAAACCTCTTCCTATCAATGGTTTTTAGATGAGGGATTACGTGAAATGTTCCAAGATATTTCACCTATTGAGGACTTTACTGGCAACTTATCACTTGAGTTTATTGATTACAGCTTAGGCGATCCAAAATATTCAGTAGAAGAATCAAAAGAACGAGATGTTACATATTCTGCGCCTTTGCGTGTGAAGGTTCGTCTTGTAAATAAAGAAACAGGAGAAGTAAAGGACCAAGATGTATTCATGGGTGATTTTCCACTTATGACTGAAACGGGTACCTTTGTTATTAACGGGGCTGAGCGTGTTATCGTTTCCCAGTTAGTAAGATCTCCGAGCGTATACTACAATGGCAAGTTAGATAAAAACGGAAAAAAAGGATTTACAGCAACTGTAATTCCAAACCGTGGTGCTTGGCTAGAATATGAAACCGATGCAAAAGACGTTGTTTATGTGCGCATTGATCGTACACGTAAACTTCCAGTAACGGTTCTTTTACGCGCTTTAGGATTTGGTTCCGATCAAGAGATACTTGAATTGATTGGAGACAATGAATATTTGCGCAATACATTAGAAAAAGACAATACAGAAGGCACAGACAAAGCCTTGCTAGAAATATATGAACGCTTGCGTCCGGGTGAGCCTCCTACGGTTGAAAATGCTAAGAGTTTATTAGTTTCAAGATTTTTTGATCCTAAAAGATATGATCTTGCTAATGTGGGACGCTACAAAATTAATAAAAAGCTTCATATAAAAAATAGATTGTTTGGTCAACGTTTAGCAGAAACGCTTGTTGATCCGGAAACAGGGGAAATAATTGCAGAAAAAGGCACGCTATTAGATCGCCGCGCTTTAGACCGCATTATACCGAACCTAGAAAATAACATTGGCTTTAAGACGCTTAGCCCTTATGGTGGTGTATTAGAGGATGATGTTATTGTTCAATCTGTTAAAATCTATTCTCCGCTTGATGAAGGCGATAAAGAGATTAATGTTATCAGCAATGCGTATGTAGAAGAAGAAGTGAAAAATATTTCTCCAGCCGATATTATCGCATCTATTAGTTATTTCTTTAACCTTTTGCATGGCGTTGGCTTAACAGATGATATCGATCATTTAGGAAACAGGCGTCTGCGTTCTGTAGGAGAATTACTGCAAAACCAATTTAGAATTGGTTTATCAAGAATGGAACGTGTAGTTCGTGAAAGAATGTCTATCCAAGATACTAATACAATTACACCGCAACAACTTATTAATATACGTCCTGTTATTGCATCCATTAAAGAATTCTTTGGTAGTTCGCAATTATCACAGTTTATGGATCAAACAAACCCTCTTGCTGAATTAACGCATAAGCGTCGTCTATCAGCATTAGGACCTGGAGGATTAACAAGGGAACGTGCGGGGATGGAAGTACGTGACGTTCACTATTCTCACTATGGCCGTATGTGTCCAATTGAAACGCCTGAGGGACCAAATATTGGTTTGATCAACTCCCTTTCTTCTTTTGCTAAAGTAAATCGTTTTGGATTTATTGAAACGCCATATCGTCGTGTTGATCCTGAGACTGGATTAGTTTCAAGTCGCATTGATTACTTAACAGCAGATGAAGAAGATAACTATGTTGTAGCACAGGCAAATGTACGCTTGGGTGAAGATGGCGCATTCTTAGACGAAGAAGTTGTTGCACGTTTTAGAGGGGAAAATACAGTAGTTCGCCGTGACCGCGTCGATTACATGGATGTATCACCAAAGCAGGTTGTATCTGCTGCGACAGCTTGTATTCCTTTCTTAGAAAATGATGACTCCAACCGTGCGCTAATGGGTGCGAACATGCAACGTCAAGCAGTGCCTTTAATGCAGCCAGAGGCTCCAAGAGTAGGAACTGGAATGGAATATGTTTCAGGAAAAGACTCAGGTGCTGCGGTTATTTGTAAATATGATGGTATTGTTGAACATGTTGAAGCGCGTGAAGTTTTAGTCAGAAGAATTAAAGTAATAGATGGCCAAGAAGTAAAAGGCAATCTAGATAAATATAAAATGCTTAAATTTATCCGTTCCAACCAAGGAACTTGCTATAACCAACGTCCAATTGTGGCAGTTGGAAATAGAGTGAAAAAAGGTGAAATTTTAGCAGATGGCCCTTCTATGGAATTAGGAGAGTTGGCATTAGGTAGAAACGTCCTTGTTGCATTTATGACATGGGATGGATATAACTATGAAGATGCCATTATCATGAGTGAGCGCCTTGTTAAAGATGACGTATATACATCTATTCATATAGAAGAATATGAATCAGAGTCTCGTGATACTAAGCTTGGGCCTGAAGAAATAACTCGTGATATTCCAAATGTCGGAGAAGATGCATTGCGTAATCTTGATGATCGTGGAATTATCCGAATTGGAGCAGAAGTAAAAGATGGAGATCTTCTAGTTGGTAAGGTAACTCCAAAAGGGGTAACAGAACTAACAGCTGAGGAACGTTTACTCCATGCTATATTCGGGGAAAAGGCCCGTGAAGTGCGTGATACTAGTTTGCGTGTACCACATGGTGGAGGCGGAATTGTTCATGATGTAAAAGTATTTAATCGTGAAGATGGAGATGAATTACCACCAGGTGTTAACCAACTTGTTCGTGTATATATCGTTCAAAAACGTAAAATTCATGAAGGAGATAAAATGGCGGGTCGTCATGGTAATAAAGGGGTTATCTCTCGTATATTACCAGAAGAAGATATGCCGTATCTTCCAGATGGAACACCAGTAGATATCATGTTAAATCCTTTAGGGGTACCTTCACGTATGAATATCGGACAGGTGTTAGAATTACATCTGGGAATGGCTGCAAGAAGCCTAAATATCCATGTTGCTTCACCGGTATTTGATGGAGCAAGGGAAGAAGATGTATGGGAAACCATTCGCGAAGCTGGAATGGCTCAAGATGCTAAAACTGTTCTATATGATGGACGTTCTGGAGAACCATTTGACAACCGTGTTTCTGTTGGGGTTATGTATATGATCAAACTTGCTCACATGGTTGACGATAAACTTCATGCTCGTTCTACTGGACCTTACTCTCTTGTAACGCAGCAACCATTAGGTGGTAAAGCGCAGTTTGGTGGACAGCGTTTTGGAGAGATGGAAGTTTGGGCGCTTGAAGCTTATGGTGCAGCATATACTTTACAAGAAATTCTAACTGTTAAATCAGACGATGTTGTTGGTCGTGTGAAAACATATGAAGCGATTGTTAAAGGGGAAAATGTTCCAGAGCCTGGAGTGCCGGAATCCTTCCGTGTATTAATGAAAGAACTTCAAAGCTTAGGGTTGGATGTTAAGATCCTTTCAAGCAACGAAGAAGAAATTGAGATGCGAGATACAGATGATGATGATGATATTCAACAAGCTGAATCTCTTACTATAGTACCTGATACACAAGAGCCTGAGTCAGAAAAAGTGGGCATACAAGAGTAATTTTAAGCATTGAGATGAAGGCTGACACTAAAGAAAAGGGTCAGCCTTCATTAAAGTATATATACTTATTTTTTATTATGTGGCATTTTTCGAATAGCCCAAGATCAAAAGGGAGGTAGGACCCTTGTTGGATGTAAACAATTTTGAATTTATGAAGATAGGTCTTGCTTCACCAGACAAGATTCGTTCATGGTCATATGGTGAAGTGAAAAAACCAGAAACTATTAATTATAGAACATTAAAACCGGAAAAAGACGGCTTATTTTGTGAGCGTATTTTCGGTCCTACAAAAGACTGGGAATGTCATTGTGGAAAATATAAACGTGTTCGCTACAAAGGTGTTGTCTGCGACCGCTGTGGAGTAGAAGTAACTCGCGCAAAAGTTCGCCGCGAACGCATGGGGCATATTGAGTTAGCGGCACCTGTATCACATATATGGTATTTTAAAGGGATTCCTAGCCGTATGGGTCTTGTTTTAGACATGTCTCCACGTGCATTAGAAGAAGTTATTTATTTTGCTTCATATGTTGTTACTGATCCTGGTGATACTGCACTAGAAAAGAAACAACTTTTATCCGAGAAAGAATATAGAGCATACCGAGATAAATATGGTTCTAAATTCCAAGCTTCTATGGGAGCAGAATCTATAAAAAAATTATTATCAGATATTGATCTAAATAAAGATGTCGATGCGCTAAAAGAAGAATTGAAAACAGCGCAAGGACAAAGACGCACTCGTGCAATTAAACGATTAGAAGTGCTAGAAGCATTTCGTGGATCAGGTAATGAACCTTCTTGGATGATTTTGGATGTACTTCCTGTTATTCCTCCAGAATTGCGTCCAATGGTTCAATTGGATGGAGGACGTTTTGCAACTTCTGATTTGAACGATTTATACCGCCGTGTTATTAACCGTAATAATCGCTTAAAAAGATTATTAGATTTAGGAGCACCGAGTATTATTGTACAAAATGAAAAACGCATGCTTCAAGAAGCTGTAGATGCATTGATTGATAATGGTCGTCGTGGCCGTCCAGTAACTGGACCAGGAAACAGACCTTTAAAATCATTGTCTCATATGCTGAAGGGTAAGCAAGGACGCTTCCGTCAAAACTTATTGGGGAAACGTGTTGACTATTCTGGGCGTTCGGTAATTGTGGTAGGACCAAATTTAAAGATGTATCAATGTGGATTACCAAGAGAGATGGCTTTAGAGCTGTTTAAACCTTTTGTAATGAAAGAATTAGTGGAAAAAGGTTTAGCTCATAATATTAAATCAGCTAAGCGTAAAATTGAAAGAGTACAGCCTGAAGTTTGGGATGTATTAGAAGAAGTTATTAGAGAGCATCCAGTATTGCTTAACCGTGCACCGACTCTTCATAGATTAGGAATTCAAGCATTTGAACCAACATTAGTTGAAGGACGGGCGATACGTCTTCATCCACTAGTATGTACTGCATACAATGCGGACTTTGATGGTGACCAAATGGCTGTTCACGTTCCTTTATCCTCTGAAGCACAAGCAGAAGCAAGACTTTTAATGTTAGCAGCACAAAATATTCTTAACCCTAAAGACGGTAAACCAGTAGTTACACCTTCCCAGGATATGGTATTAGGTAACTATTACTTAACTTTAGAAAGAGAAAATGCTGCTGGTGAGGGAATGATTTTTAATGACACTAGTGAAGCGATATTAGCATATCAAAATGGATATGTTCATTTGCACACTCGTGTAGCTGTTCGTGCAAGTTCATTAAATAATGAGACATTTACTGAAGAGCAAAATAAGCAATTGCTTATTACAACAGTTGGAAAGTTGATTTTTAATGAAATTTTGCCTAAATCTTTCCCATATATCAATGAACCTACAAAAGCTAATTTGGAAGAGAAAACACCAGAAAGGTTCTTTGTGGAACAAGGTACAGATATACCTGCAGCTATAAAAGAAATGCCAATAATTGATCCATTTAAAAAGAAAATTTTAGGTAACATTATTGCAGAGGTATTTAAACGATTTAAAATTACCGAAACATCTAAAATGCTAGATAGAATGAAGGATCTAGGGTTTAGACATTCAACAAAAGCTGGTATCACGGTTGGTGTTGCGGATATCGTAGTATTAGGTGAAAAACAAGAAATTATCGATGAAGCACAAAAGAAAGTAGATAATGTTTTAAAACAATTTAGACGTGGACTAATTACTGAAGAAGAGCGCTACGATAGAGTTATTTCTATTTGGAGTTCTGCTAAAGATGTAATCCAAGCTAAATTGATGAAATCACTTGATAAACGAAATCCAATCTTTATGATGAGTGACTCTGGTGCCCGTGGTAACGCATCTAACTTTACACAGCTTGCTGGTATGCGCGGTCTGATGGCCAACCCGGCTGGTAGAATTATTGAGTTGCCGATTATTTCGAGTTTCCGTGAAGGTTTAACAGTATTAGAATACTTTATCTCTACACATGGTGCGCGTAAAGGTCTTGCAGATACAGCATTAAAAACAGCTGATTCAGGCTACCTGACTCGTCGTCTTGTAGATGTTGCGCAAGATGTTATTATTCGTGAAGATGATTGTGGAACGGATAGAGGCTTATTGGTTGCGGCGCTTAAAGAGGGAACAGAAATTATCGAGCCTTTAGATGAGCGTTTAATTGGACGTTATGCTAGAAGACCTATTAGACATCCAGAAACAAACGCAGTGATTGTCCCAGAAAATGGATTGATTACAGAAGATCTTGCTGTAGAAGTAATGGAAGCTAATATTGAAGAAGTGTGGATCCGTTCTGCATTCACATGTAATACTCGTCATGGTGTATGTAAAAAATGTTATGGTCGAAATCTTGCAACAGGACAAGAGGTTGAGGTTGGTGAAGCTGTAGGAATTATTGCTGCTCAATCTATTGGTGAACCAGGTACACAGTTAACAATGCGTACTTTCCATACAGGTGGGGTTGCTGGAGATGATATTACACAAGGTTTACCTCGTATTCAGGAAATTTTTGAAGCCCGAAATCCAAAAGGGCAAGCGGTTATCACTGAAATGGCAGGGGTTGTAGTAGGCATTAACGAAGGCAGAGACCGTCAACATGAAATTGTTGTTCAAGGCGAATTAGAAACAAGAACATATACGGCTCCATATACAGCACGTTTAAAGGTTGCTGTTGATGATGTAGTGGAACAAGGTCAAGAGTTAACAGAAGGTTCAATTGACCCTAAAGAGCTAATAAAAGTGAAGAATGTAACAGCGGTTCAAGAGTATCTTCTTCGCGAAGTTCAAAAAGTATACCGTATGCAAGGTGTTGAAATTGGTGATAAACACGTGGAAGTTATGGTGCGCCAAATGCTTCGTAAAGTTCGCGTGGTAGATGCTGGTGAGACAGATGTATTGCCAGGCACGCTGCTTGATATTCACCAATTTACTGATGCCAATGCAAAAGCATTAAGAGCGGGTAAATTACCAGCAACAGGAAGACCTGTATTGCTAGGTATCACAAAAGCTTCTCTTGAAACAGATTCATTCTTATCTGCAGCATCATTCCAAGAAACCACAAGAGTTCTAACTGATGCAGCTATAAAAGGCAAACGTGACGAATTATTAGGATTAAAAGAGAATGTTATTATAGGTAAACTTGTGCCAGCAGGTACAGGTATGCCGAGATATCGTCATGCAGAACCAATCACAGCAGATGAATTATCAGAGGAATCAGTAACAGTAGAGTAATAGCAAAAGAATAATGAATCTGTCTCTAATCTAAAAAAGATTAGAGACAGATTCAAAAATATAAAAGTTTTTCGTGAAAGTATTTGACATTAATATTTTAAGATGTTACTATATCAAAGGTGCTCCTATTCACCTGTTGCTTTGGAGGATATGATATGTCTTATGATAAAGTAATACAGGCTAATAATTTTGTAGTAGGAACAAAGCAAACAGTTAAAGCGTTAAAATCAGGTAGAGTAACGGAAATAATAGTTGCAAAAGATGCAGATCCAGTTATAATTGGAAAAGTAATTGAAGCAGCTGAAGAAGTTAATGTACCTTATATACTTGTTGAATCCATGATGAGGCTTGGCCAATCATGCGGAATAGAAGTAGGCGCAGCAGCTGTTGCCATAATTAATTAAATTGTTTTTGTGGAATTTACCATAAAGACTTTGTTTTTGCCCTAATATGAACCACCTGGATGTGTGGGCTTTAAACATAAAAGAAGGGAGGAAAAAGAAATGCCTACAATTAACCAATTAGTGCGCAAACCTCGTCGTTCTGAAAAAGAAAAGTCGAAGTCTCCTGCGTTAAACAAAGGTTATAACAGTTTCAAAAAAACACAAACAGACGTATCTTCACCTCAAAAACGTGGTGTATGTACTCGTGTTGGTACAATGACTCCAAAAAAACCGAACTCAGCGTTGCGTAAATATGCTCGTGTACGTTTGACAAACGGAATTGAGGTTACTGCATATATTCCTGGTATTGGACACAACTTGCAAGAACATAGTGTTGTTCTAATCCGTGGAGGACGTGTAAAAGACTTACCAGGGGTACGTTATCACATCGTTCGTGGTGCACTTGATACTGCTGGTGTTAACAACCGTATGCAAGGTCGCTCAAAATACGGTACAAAAAGACCAAAAGCAGCAAAAAAATAATATTAAATTAACAGCATGATTGAAAGGAGGAAATCAAATGCCACGTAAAGGTCCAGTAGCAAAAAGAGACGTTTTACCAGATCCAATTTATAATTCTAAACTAGTTTCTCGTTTAATTAATAAAATGATGATCGATGGCAAGAGAGGTAAATCTCAAGCTATCTTATATTCAGCTTTTGAAATCGTTGCAGAACGTTCTGGGAAAGATGCTATCGAAGTTTTCGATCAAGCATTAAAGAACATTATGCCAGTTCTTGAAGTTAAAGCTCGCCGTGTTGGTGGTTCTAACTATCAAGTTCCAGTGGAGGTTCGTCCAGATAGACGTACTACACTTGGTCTACGTTGGTTAGTTAATTATTCTCGTCTTCGTGGAGAAAAAACGATGGAAGAAAGATTAGCTAACGAAATTTTAGATGCAGCAAACAACACTGGTGCATCTGTGAAAAAACGTGAAGATACACATAAAATGGCTGAAGCAAACAAAGCGTTTGCTCACTACCGTTGGTAAAATTATAAATTTACAAAAATACTTTCATTATGAAAGGAGAAATACCAAATGGCTAGAGAGTTCTCCTTGGAAAACACTCGTAATATTGGTATCATGGCTCATATCGATGCCGGTAAAACGACAACAACTGAGCGTGTACTTTACTACACTGGTCGTATCCACAAAATTGGTGAAACTCATGAAGGTGCATCACAAATGGACTGGATGGAGCAAGAGCAAGAACGTGGAATTACCATTACATCAGCAGCAACGACTGCACAATGGAAAGGTAACCGTGTAAACATCATCGATACTCCGGGACACGTAGACTTCACTGTTGAAGTTGAACGTTCTCTACGTGTATTAGATGGTGCGGTTGCAGTACTTGATGCTCAATCAGGTGTTGAGCCACAAACAGAAACAGTTTGGCGCCAAGCAACTACTTACGGCGTACCTCGTGTAGTTTTTGTTAACAAAATGGATAAAATAGGAGCGGACTTCCTTTATTCATTAGGTACATTGCATGATCGTCTACAAGCTAATGCTCATGCAATTCAACTTCCAATCGGTGCTGAAGATCAATTCGAAGGAATCATCGATTTAGTTGAAATGAAAGCGACTTTCTACGGAAATGACCTTGGAACAGATATTCAAGAACGTGAAATTCCAGAAGAGTATCAAGATCTTGCTGATGAATACCGCGAGAAATTAGTGGAAGCAGTAGCAGAGCTTGACGAAGACTTAATGGAAAAATATCTTGGTGGTGAAGAAATCACTACTGATGAATTAAAAGCTGCTATCCGTAAAGGAACAGTTAACGTTGAATTCTATCCAGTTATTTGTGGATCTGCTTTCAAAAATAAAGGTGTACAAAAAATGCTTGATGCAGTTATTGATTACCTTCCATCTCCATTAGATGTACCAGCTATTAAAGGTACAGTTCCTAATTCAGATGAAGAAGTAACAAGACCATCTAGCGACGACGAACCATTTGCGGCACTTGCATTTAAAGTAATGACAGATCCGTTCGTTGGTAAATTGACATTCTTCCGTGTATATTCTGGTACATTAAGTTCAGGTTCTTATGTACAAAACTCTACAAAAGGCAAACGTGAGCGTGTAGGACGCATTCTACAAATGCATGCTAACAGCCGTCAAGAGATTTCAGAAGTACATGCTGGAGATATCGCTGCTGCAGTAGGTTTAAAAGATACTACAACTGGAGATACTCTATGTGATGACAAAAATCTAGTTATACTAGAATCTATGGAATTCCCTGAGCCAGTTATTGAATTATCGATTGAACCTAAATCTAAAGCTGACCAAGATAAAATGACTACTGCTCTTCAAAAATTACAAGAAGAAGATCCAACATTCCGTGCACATACTAACCAAGAAACTGGACAAGTAATTATTGCAGGTATGGGTGAGCTTCACTTAGATATTTTAGTAGACCGCATGCGTCGTGAATTCAAGGTTGAAGCTAATGTTGGTGCACCACAGGTTGCTTACCGTGAAACATTCCGTTCTTCTGCTGCAGTTGAAGGTAAGTTCTCACGTCAATCAGGTGGACGTGGTCAATATGGGCATGTTTGGATTGAATTCTCACCAAATGAAGAAGGAAAAGGCTTCGAATTCGAAAATGCTATCGTAGGTGGGGTTGTTCCACGTGAATATATCGCTCCTGTTCAAGCTGGTCTTGAAGATGCATTAGAAAGAGGAGTATTAGCAGGTTACCCTATGGTTGACATCAAAGCTAAATTATTTGATGGATCATACCATGATGTTGACTCATCTGAAATGGCGTTTAAAATTGCTGCTTCTATGGCACTGAAAAATGCTGCTTCAAAATGTAATCCTGTAATCCTTGAACCTGTTATGAAAGTAGAAGTTATTATTCCTGAAGAGTACATGGGTGATATCATGGGTAACATCACTTCTCGTCGTGGACGTGTAGAAGGTATGGAAGCTCGTGGTAATGCTCAAGTTGTTCGTGCGATGGTTCCACTTTCAGAAATGTTTGGATATGCAACAACTTTGCGTTCAAGCACTCAAGGTCGTGGAGTGTTCTCTATGACATTTGACCACTACGAAGAAGTACCAAAATCAATCTCTGAAGAGATCATTAAAAAAAATAAAGGGTAATTGTTGATTTTACCCTTTTAATCGAGTATAACTTACTATGTAAGCTTAAAAGCTGTGATTATATCACAGCTCCAAATACTTAATTTTTTCAAATAAAAGGAGGATTTTCCTAATGGCAAAAGCTAAATACGATCGTTCAAAGCCACACGTAAATATCGGAACAATTGGTCACGTTGACCATGGTAAAACAACTTTAACAGCTGCTATCACAACTGTACTTGCTAAAGCAGGTGGAGCTGA
>Ga0182738_1001316_pt1 | contig 31328 bp, 23 predicted proteins | sample eDN5th30CBELigMG_FD_128876 | JGI IMG/M metagenome (GOLD analysis project Ga0182738, IMG submission 128876) | Enriched Miracle-Growth compost microbial communities from Emeryville, California, USA - eDNA 5th pass 30_C BE-Lig MG (version 2)... ...
GCAAATTTTGGAGTGGAGAAATCTTGCCGTTTGGCCTATGTTAATACAAAACGGCAAGATTTCTCCATTCCGCTCGTGCCTCGCTCCAGTCGAAATGACACTTCGCGCTATTTGTGCAACAACACCATTGCCGTTTAAAAAAAGAGAGTCAGCAAGCTGACATTTGATGAGCAGGCACGGAGGCCTGCCCCCACTGGATCAATCACATAAATGATGATTTATGCAACAATATCTTATTTTTATAATCATGAAAAACTTACTAAAAGTACTTTTATTAGTAACGGGCATTACCTTATTTCAATCAAGCAATGCATCTGCCGCCGATTATATGTTGGCGCCGGAAATTCATCTTCAGCCCTATGCGAAATGGACGAAAAACATACCGGTAAACCTCACCGTCAAAAGCGGCGAGCGGATTTATTTGCAATTGAAAGCGCGCATTAACGCGCCCACCAATAGCACCGGATCGACGGCGGCTTTTCGTGTTTTCGTGGATCGCATTCCCATCGACGGCGCGCGGCTGGCCAATAAACAGGAGAGCTATAATATCAACGCCACCTCGCAGCGCAACTGGTATTCGAGCGATGGCATGTTTGATGCGATGTATGATGATTTCAGCAGAACCTCTCCGACGGCATGGGGCAGATTACATGAATTCGCCTTTGATATTACCAATTTAATAACGCCCGAAAAGCCGCAAAAAATTATCATCGAATATCTATTCAACGGCGTTCCCAATACAGTATTCGACATCGAAAATTGCCGTATTACCGTCAGTCCGCCCATCGCCAAATATCCCTACCCCAAAATTACTAAACCCTATTATTTGAGTGATGGCTTTGCCTGGGCGCGGCAAAAAGCCACTGCGCATCATGCCGGTATTGATGTCACGCTGGACACTTCCACCGATTTGACGAAACCGCTCACCGTGCAAAGCCCATTGCAATTAGCGCCGTTCCCGGCGACAGCCAGCGGCGACGCACAGATGGATCTGGCTATTTCCTTTCCGGGCTGGAAAACAATTCCGCTCCACACCACCATCGGCACGCCGCAAAAAGGCTGGCAAAAAGCGGCTGATTTCGCGTCTCATCAGCAATCGCCGCAGGTGTGGCAAACATCTCAATATCGCTTGCAGCGCCAGATACATGCCGACGCCAACGGCATCATCGTGGAAGATCACGTCACTAATTTGACCGCAGCCGATTTGCCCTTTGCCATTTTATATCAGATGGATGTGGGCGACTTATCCGCCGTAAAAGAATTTTGTCTGAACGGCAAAGCGCAGGATATGTTTTATGCCAACACCATTCCCTCGCGCGCGACGGCTTCCTATCCGGTGGGCTATGTGCGCGACGATAAACGCGCCTACGCTTTTGTGATGGAAGATGACGCGCTGCGGCCCAATGGCTCTATCATGGCGTGGAATTCTCTGCTGAATTTCGGTACCGATATGTGTTATCTGCAACCCGGCGCTTCGCACACTTTCCGCTTTCGCATCATTGGCTCGCAAAGCGGGGATTATTTTGAAATGCTCAATCGCCTGCGCGCCGCCTGGAATAATTATCAAACCATTCCCGGGTTATTCGGCTTTGTTTATCCCAATGGACTGGATGACAAGATGACGACACCGGCGCAGGTCAAACGTTTTTTTGATCGCACCGGAATCACCATTCCCACCGTGCCTAATTCCGTGCCAATTGCTTCCGGAAAATTGAAAGGCCAGAAACGCATGGTCTATGGCAACGAACCAACATCGATGATCGAAGCTGGATTGCAAAACTCCTCGGAGCCGCTGGCGAAATTGATGCAACAGGCCGGCGTTGATTTGCCGTTATCCTTTTACACCGATGTGCATCTGGTGCGCACCGATGACATTTCTCACGTGCCCGATGACCTGGCTGATGGAACGGTCAAAGATATTTTCGGCCGCCCCGTGGATTACCGGCCCGGCTGGCTGCATAACATTCTGCCTTTAACAACTAACAGCGTCGGGAAACGATTCCGGCAGAATCTCGACGCCTATTTTGCCAAGCCTTACATCGGCGGCATTTTTCTGGATGAATGGGATCACTCGCGCGCACGCTATGATTTCAGCCGCAGCGACGGCATGACAGCGCGGCTCAATGAGGATTTGTTCATCAAGGCAAAGATCGGTTTTATTCCGTTGATGGTGGAAGACTTCCAGCGGCAGACTATCGAATATTTACAGGATAAAAACGCCACCATTTTCGCCAATCAAATGGATCAAACCGCCGCCGCGCAGGCCTTGCCGGTGGTGCATTTCGCCGAGCCCACGCAATATGAAAGCTATTTATTGCGTTCGGCGCAGGTCGCCAAAACGCCACTTTCGCTGAATTTAAAACGCACGGAAAGTTTATGGACGGATGTCCACGAATTTCTCAAAGGCGGCGTGTTGCTGTGTTTTTACGCCAAGCGATTATACGGCGATCACCTGTTGAAATACATCTATCCCATAAAAGTACTTTCCGCCGAAGCCGGCTGCGTGATGGGAGAAGATAAAATCGTCACACTGCGCAGCGGGGAATATTCCTTCCAGGATAATTCGCCGCTGGAAGCGTTGATATTTTCCGCGCCGGATGGAACATTGCAGCGGAAGATTTCCGGGCGAAAAGAAAACGGAAAAAATGTGATTTCACTGAAGCTAGACGCAAATAAACAGGAAATTGCGCTGGTGCGAAAAGCCAGATAAATTGCTTGCAATGCCGCAAAAGTACTTTTATTGTAAGTCTCATTCCAATTTTATCAATGGTATTTCGGATGGCTATAGGTACACTAAATTACATGACTGAAAACCTCAAGACCAACCAACTCAACATCTGGCGCGGCCTGGTAATCATCGGCTCAATCGAAGCGCTCTCCTTTTTGCTATTGCTGTTCATCGCCGTGCCTCTCAAATACGTCGGCGGCAATCATTCGCTGGTAGAAATTTTAGGCCCCATTCACGGCGGTTTCTTCCTGCTCTATATAGCAGCGGCAATTTTTGCAGGCTATATTTTCCGCTGGCGGATATTGCACATTTTTCTGGCAATGCTCGCTTCGGTGGTACCGTTTGGGCCGTTTATATTTGATGCCTGGGTAAAACGGCAGCCGGATGCGTTTGGGGTGAAAGGGTAGCTTAGGAGTAAAGGATAAAAGTACTTTTATAGAGAAGCGTTATAATTGCAGTGAAATATGATGATGTGGCGTAAATAGTTGTAAAATAGTTGTAAGTCAAGTAAGTTAATAAATAACATGACCCGCTTCACTGCGTTAGGCTTTGACCTATCTCACGGGCGGGTTTTCTATTTTTTCCATAAAAGTACTTTTATCCTTTATTCCATCGACATAACTGGCGGGAGCATGTTTTGGGGAAGGAGTAACAATGCAGAGCGGCAGTAATAATTTTCCAGGATTGACAATTATAGCAAAATGCCTATTCTTTCCTGCTTTCGTGTTTGACTTTGTTGTGTTGTTCTATCAATCGATGAAGCCTGGCTTTATTGATGATTTGTTTATCGTCTTTTTTGTCTTTGAATGTAGCGTTTTTGCTACGTGTTTCCTGATCGTAGGAATCTTGAGATGGAGAAGGCTCAAGCTAAAGCAAGAAAATATAAAGGTTGTAAGTCAAGGAACAAATTGCGCGTTTTGGTGGACTATTACGGGGATCCTCTATTTTTTCATGGGATTTCTAATCTTCTTGGGGCTGGTCTTTTTACTCTTTGCGTTATTTCTTTGGCTGGAAGTGTTGCGGTCAGCTTTTTGTGAATGGCATGCTAATAAATATAAGCCAATAAACCGATAAAATCATTTTGTTGTGAGACTACAAAAGTACTTTTGCTGGCTTTTAAAACATTGCCCTCACCCTCAAAAAACGATAAAATTTCCCTAACATGTCTACAGCAATTATTGAAGTTCACGCACGTCAGATTTTGGATTCTCGTGGCAATCCTACTGTTGAAGTTGATGTCCTTTTGGAAGATGGAACATTGAGCCGGGCCAGTGTACCGTCGGGCGCTTCCACTGGTGAATATGAGGCCACGGAACTGCGCGACGGGGATAAAAGTACTTTTGGCGGCAAGGGCGTTTTGATGGCGTGCGAGAACGTCAATGAAAAGATCGCTCCCGAGTTATTTGAGATGGATGCCGTTGATCAGGTTTCGGTTGATCAGCTTATGATCGAACTGGACGGTTCGCCCAATAAGAGCAATCTGGGCGCTAATGCCATTTTGGGCGTTTCGCTGGCGGTGGCCAAGGCGGCGGCGTTGTCGCTGGACTTGCCGTTGTATCGCTATCTGGGCGGCACTTCGGCGCGGGTTCTGCCGGTGCCGATGATGAATATCTTGAACGGCGGCGCGCATGCCGATTCCGGCGTGGATTTGCAGGAGTTCATGGTGATGCCGGTGGGCGCGGAGACATTTTCGCAGGCCCTGCAAATGGGCACGGAGATTTATCATTCGCTCAAAAAAGTACTTTCCGAGCGCGGGCTTTCCACCGGCGTGGGCGATGAAGGCGGATTTGCGCCCAATGTCAACGGCACCACCGATGCGCTGGATGTGATTTTGCAGGCCGTGGAAAAAGCCGGTTACAAACCCGGCGAGGAAATTTTCCTGGCGCTGGATCCGGCCATGAGCGAATTATATGAAGATGGCAAATACGTCTTTAAGCGTGAAGGCGGCAGCAAGATGACTTCCGAGCTGGCTTCGTTCTGGCAGGAATTGGCCAATAAATATCCCATCATTTCCATCGAAGATGCCTTTGATGAAGATGACTGGGATGGCCATGTGGAATTGACGCAGCGCATCGGCAATCGCGTGCAACTGGTGGGCGATGATTTGTTTGTGACCAACACGGAACGGTTGAAAGACGGCATCGCCAAAGGCGCGGCCAATTCCATTTTGATCAAAGTGAACCAGATCGGCACCTTGACCGAAACATTGGCCGCCATCGAAATGGCCAAGCAGGCCGGTTACACCGCCGTCATCAGCCATCGTTCGGGCGAAACCGAAGATGCCACCATTGCCGATATCGCCGTGGCCACCAATGCCGGACAGATTAAAACCGGCGCACCGGCGCGCACTGATCGCATCGCCAAATATAACCAACTGCTTCGCATTGAAGAGGAACTGGGCGAAGTGGCGCAGTTCGGCGGACGCGACGCGTTTTATAATTTGCGCGGATAGTGGTATGATATTTGAAAAGTAATTCCTTCTCCCTGTCAGGGAGAAGGTTAGGATGAGGGTTTTATAAAATTCCCCTCACCCCAACCCTCTCCCCGAAGGGGCGAGGGAGTTTAAATCCGGAGATCATCTATGAAACAACATCATCCATCGCAGCCTTCAACTCCGAAACGCTCCAAAGCGCGGCGCGCGCGTGTGCAGTATCAGCCGCCGCGCGAAGAGACGCCGTTTACGCGTCCGCGGAAGTTTTCCTGGCAGCGCCTGCGTTTCATCGATGCGATTTATCTGGTGATCACCGTGGTTGCCGGTTCCACGCTCATCGGCCTGTGCCATGCCTCGCTGGGCAATTATTTTACCGTGCGCACGCGGCTGGCCAAATCATCCGGGCATCTCAAACAACTGCAAACCCGCGAAGCTTCACTCAGCCAGCGGCTGGCCCATTTGAATTCGCCCGATGGCCGCGATCAATTGTTGCGTGAACGCGGATTCGTGCATGGCAATGAACGTATTTTGCTGTTTGCCGAAAAGCCTGCCGAAACAGAAACTCAAACCGCATCCACCCGCACCGCCGAAACCACGCCCGCGCCGCAGCCTGCAAAGGATGTGGCAAAAGATGCCGATGCGGAGAATAACGCCGGACACGAAACCTCATTCCTGGGCGGCGTCGTCAGCGCCATTGACAGCGCGGCCGACCGCCCCACCGCGCATTAATATCAATTGGATAAAAGTACTTTTGACCAATCTGATTGCCACTGGCGCGGCCTTTAATAACTCTTGATGGATACAGCCGTGACATTTTCCCGCCGCCAGAAGTGGATTTTTGCCGCTGCGACGGCACTGCTGTGGTGGGCCGCGGGATTGCCGGCGGCCTTTTTCGCGCTGGGCTGGCTGGCCTTTGTCCCCCTTTTCATACTCTGTTCCGGGCTGTCACCATGGCAACGTTTTAAATGGGGATATATCACTGGCTGGCTGAGTTATGCCCTGATCAACTGGTGGATCATTCTGTCCATCATGCGCGGCGCGCCGGCCATCGGCGCTTCGGCAACGGCTGGCTTTTTCCTGGGCGTGGTGGCGGTGGCGCTCATTGGCCTCATCCACGGATTTGGCGTTGCCACCATTGCCTTATTGTGTCGGCGTGCCACAAGGGTTTCGCTCAAAGTACTTTTGTGCTGGCCACTGTTGATCGCCGCGCTCTGGTGGGGATTGGAATGGCTGCGCGCGCAGAGTGTTCTGGGACACACCTGGGGCGCGCTGGCCTATACACAATGGAGCGATTTATATAGTTTGCAAGTCGTCAGCGTGATCGGCCGCAACGGACTTTCGGCCTGGTGCATTTGGCTGGCAGCGATGCTGGCACTAACCTGGCAATGGCGGCGCGAACAGCAAAAAAGATATATCCCCGCCGGCATGGCACTGGCCGGGCTGGCGGCCTTGCATGGCTGGGGCATGTGGCTGTATCATCGGCCCGAACCCGCAGGCAGCGCACCTCTCAAAGTACTTTTGGTGCAAACCACCTACGCGGGCATCAGCCACGGCATGGATGATAACGAGGGATTTGAGCAGGCCAGAAAATTAACCCGGGATTCTCTGGCACGTCATCCGGTGGATCTTGTGATCTGGCCGGAATCGACGTTTTCGCTGGGACAGGGCAGCGCGGCTTCCATGGAAGATGAAGCATGGGTGCGCCAATTTTGCCGGACGCACAAAATCCCGTTGTTGACCGGGACCAAACACTGGACGGCGGACGGGCGATTATATAACGACGCCACGCTCTTTGCGCCGGATGGCGGCACGCAGGGCAACGCCAAAAAATGGCTGGTGCCATTTGGCGAACGTGCGCCCTTTGGCGACATCTGGCCCGCACTCAATCGCTTTGCGCCCGAACCCGCCGTCACGCCGGCGCCGCGCAAAGTGCCATTATTACAGGATTTCCATCATCAAACACTTCAGCTGGGGACGTTGATTTGTTTCGAGAGCAGCTTCGCCGCGCCTTTTCGTTTATTGCGGCAACAGGGCGCGCAGCTTCTTTTGGTGCTTACTAACGATAGCTGGTTCGCCGGCAGCGAAGCGCCCTGGGCGCACGCCGCAATGAGTGCCGTGGCAGCGGTGGAGAATCGCACGCCCGTGGTGCAGGCGGCAAATGGCGGATATTGTTTTGCAATTGATCGTAAAGGACGGTTTATCGCGAAAAGTACTTTTGGTAAACAGGAAGCTCTTTTCGTGGAGATCGCGCCGAACCGCTAACCGGAAGCATCAGCAAAAGTACTTTTACGTCTGCAACGCTTTGCCGATGGAGCGGGCCAGCGACAGCCAAGAGCCGAAGAAGCCGAAACACAATCCGGCCAGCACCACCCAGCACAATCCCCGCTGCAATATCTCCGAAGCATCGGGGGGAATGAGCACTTGCAAAAGCGGTGTATTGGTATGAGTGATGGGGAGGAAGACGGCGGTCATCAAAACGGCGGCAATCACGGCGCCAGCCAGGCCATAGATTAATCCTTCCAACAAAAACGGAATGCGGATGAACCACGATGTGGCGCCCACCAATTCCATGATGCGGATCTCGCGGCGGCGCGCGAAAATGGTGAGGCGGATGGCATTATGAATGATCAGCAAAATGCCCAATCCCAAAATAACCAGCGCCACCACACCGGCCACTTTCACAAAATGGTTGATCTGGAGCAGCATCTTCACCACGTTATCTTCCTGCGGCGTCAGCGTTTTTTGCACGCCATTGATGGAAGTGAGGTAATTGCGCACTTTAAAAATATCGTTGGGGTTTTTCAGACGGATATGCAATTCATCGCCCAGCGGGTTATTTTTTTGCAGATCGTTCACCGGGAAGTCCTTCACGTCCGCCGTCATCTGTTGAAGCACTTTGTCTTTGGTGACCAGCGTCACCTGCGCGGCCTGCGGAATGTGCGCGGCCTGGGTGATTTCATTGCGCCGCTTATCCGAAATATCCGGTTTCAGGATAATGCGCAAATCGATCTTTTCGGTTTGCGCGCCGATCTGGCTCTGCAAACTGCCCCAGGCAAAATAAAACGCGCCCAGCACGAACAGGCAAATGGTGACAGTGCTGACCGCCAGCAGGCACATCAGACGGTTGCGGGCGATATTCGATAATGTCTCGCGAATCCAAAATCCAAAAACTTCCATAAATCTCACGGTTACCGCGTTTTGCGGCCATATTGCGGAATGGGGTTTTCCGGCGATCCCAATGGCGCTTCGTTCTTGAGGGAAGCACCGCCGACCCTCGGCTTGTCCGAAACCGCTCTGGGTTTGGGAGCAGGCTTCTTGCTCTCCTCCAAAGTACTTTTTTCCGGCGCCTCGACCGCCGCGGGCTTAATATCGTCTTCGGGATGATAAATGCCGTGTTCCTCATCCGAAATCACCTGGCAATCACGCAGCCGGATCACGCGCCGTTGCATGGTATCCACCAAATGATGATCATGCGTGGCCATCACCACCGTGGTGCCACGTTCGCGATTGATGCGTTCCAGCACGGAGGCAATGCCAACGGCGGTTTCGGGATCAAGGTTTCCGGTGGGCTCATCGGCCAGCAGCAAATGCGGCTCATTGACAATGGCGCGGGCAATGGCCACGCGTTGTTGTTCGCCCCCGGAGAGCTGATGCGGCAAATCGTGCGAGCGATGCACCAATCCCACCGTTTCCAGCGCCCGGGGCACCTCACGCGCGATGCGATGTTGCGGCGCGCCAATGACGCGCAGCGCAAACGCCACATTTTCCCAGGCAGTTTTTTGTGCCAGCAATTGAAAGTCCTGAAAGATAACGCCTATCTTGCGGCGCAGAAACGGCACTTCGCGCGCCGCCGGATGGGTGATATTTTTGCCATCCAAAAGTACTTTTCCCTGAACGCGCGCCGCCGGAGCCACCGTCAGAACGCTGCCATGCAGCAATTTAATCAGGGTGCTCTTACCCGCGCCGGATTGCCCCACCAAAAAGACCCATTCGCCTTTGGCAATTTCCAGGTTGATGTTTTCCACCGCGTTCACCGGATGGCGAGCGTTCGGTTTGTAACAAACAGTGACGTTCTCAAATTTGATCATCGTGCCAGTGCATGAAGTATGGAACAATTGAGCGTGGCTGGCAAATGCAAAAGGCCGATTTGCGGCAAAAGTACTTTTACGCCAATTGAATGTCCGGCGGCGCTTCGCCGGCTTCGATCATCAGCCGCGTCAAGGTTTCGCGTAATTCCGCGCGCACATCCGCATACTTTTCATCATCAATCAGATTCCGCAATTCATAATGATCGTGTTCCAGATCGTAGAGAAATTCTTCTTCATATCGCGGCGATGCGGGTGGATTGCCGGGTTTGGCATCTGGCGCTATCACGGCATATTTCCAGCGTTGCGTGCGCACGGCGCGGCCTACGCAGGATTCGCTGATCTGGATCAACGCTGCATCGCGCCACGGCGCATGGCGATTGTTCAGCAATGGCAAAATGGATTTGCCCTGCATATCCTGCGGCACCTCAATTCCAGCGGCATCCAGTAACGTCGGCGCCACATCCACCAAACTTACTTGTTGGCGCACCTGGCCGCCGCCTTCAAACGGCCCGCCGCACAACATGCCGGGCACGCGCACCGCGCTTTCGTGGCAGGTGCGTTTATATTCGCCGCGCCGCGTGCGAAAATGGCAGCCATGATCGGAAGTGAAAAGCACGATGGTATTTTCGCGCAACCCCAGGCTGGTGAGACAATCCATCAATCGCCCAAATGCTTCATCTAATCTTTTCACCATGCCGTAATATCCCGCGATGTTGGCGGGCGCGTTGCCGGTCAATGCCTGCAAATCCGGCGGCATCCAGCTATTCAAGTACTTTTCACGATAGCCTTCTGGCGCCGGAAAATCATCGGCGTCATTTTGTTGATGCGGTTCTAAAAAGGAAAGAAAGAGAAAAAACGGGTTTGTTTTATTGTCATCGATATAACGAACGGCGGCATCGGTCAGCGCGTCCACGCGATAGCCGGGTAAAAGTACTTTTTCATCATCGTTATTATAAACAATGGTATCGTAAGGATGTGAAGTAGCCTCCAACGCGCCCGCGCCTAACCAATATTGATAACCTCCGCGGTTTTCCGCCGGCACTGCATTTCTATCTTTCGACAAATGCCATTTGCCGATGTAGCCGGTTTGATAACCCGCCTCATTAAAATAATGCGCCAGCGTTTTCGATTCCGCTTTCAACGGAATGCCGTTGGTCAGGCAACCATTGGTGGAAGCATATTGTCCGGTTTGCATCACGGCGCGCGCCGGGCCGCACACCGGCTGCGGCGTCAGCATGTGATAGAGGTGCGTGCCGCTTTTGGCCAATCGGTCAAAATTCGGCGTCAGATCATGCGGATTGCCAAACAGGCCGGACGTGTCCCAGCGTTGCTGGTCAGTGAAAAAAACGATGACATTGGGTGGAGTATTCATGGGAGTTGTTTTAGTTATAGCATAATTAATCAGGTGCAAGGCGGCTGTTTCTCCACAGCGATTTCCCCACTTACCAGCATTTCCGTTTGCCATAAATTTTTACTAATTTCGCGAAAAACACATTGGCCGGAAACGGGCATTCCTTCGCTTAGCCACAGGGTCAAAAATCCGCTTTCCTTCATGCGCACGATCGTTTTATCCGGGCTATTCAACAATATCTCCACCGCCACCGGACACAGGTATTTATCCGCGCGGCCGATGATCGACCAACCGTTGCGGATGGGACACAGCAAATGTAAGGACGCGCCGTGATCTTCCAGACATAGCGAAATAGAATCCTGCAGCAGCCGAGCTGTTTGCTGTTGCCTGTCATAAACGATCAGGCCTTCGCCCGGAATTTCCCACGGCCCGGGATAGGGCTGGATCATCGCGGAAGCGTGGCAATAATCATCGGCAGAAATTTCTCCCGTGACAGGAAGGCGCGTTTGCGTCAGGTTCATCGCCATGATAGCGGCGCAGCCATTTTCCAGCGGGGCGATGGCGCGATAGGTGCGCGGCTCCGTCAGCGGATCCATAAAAATGCTATCCGGCAAAGGCGCTGCCGGCGCCAGTGGACGGAGGATTTCACCATCTGCATAACAGAGCGGCAAAATGTATTCGGCGCGAAAATTTTGGGGATGATCCGAAAGATAAACCGGCCCGCCGGAAAGCGCCCGTGCCATCGCCATCATCGAGGCCGAAAGCGGATCGTCGGAATGAAACATATCGTAATCCGGCCACACCGTTTGCCCGATCCACAGCGCGTTATGAATAGCCTGCTTCAGCAACACAATCGCCGTTTCAAAACGTTTTTTATAATCCAGCGTGACGCGGCTGACGGCGGAGTGGCGCGTTGAAAACGTTCTGCCGTGATTCTGGCAGATGCAATTTAGCAATCCTAATTTCCTGGCCTCTGTGATGTTTTCGAGCGATTGATAATTCGTCCAGGCGCTGGCCGCCGCGTTGTCTTTGCCCCAGTAAAATTTATAATGCTGGCTTTGAAAATCTATTTTCACAAAATCAAAACCCGCCTCATCGGCGCTGCCCAGCAAGGCGTCGTAAAAGCGGAAAGATGATTCCGCATCGCTTTTAGGAATGAGCGTTGGGAGCGGTTCGTCATCGTAAGTACTGATCGCCGGTTGCAAGCAATCATTGAGTTCCCCCAATTCATTTTGCGGATGAACGCCGCGCATGTAGCCGCTCATATTCCACCAGATGCCGAACCAGCGCAGGCCATCTTCGCGGCGCAGCTTGCTAATCGGCGTCAGGCCGTTGGGGAATTTTTCCGCGTCCGGCGCAAACCGCGTCAGTTGTTTATCGCGCACCGAGTTATGCCCGGCGTCAACCATCAACCAGCGAAACGGCACCGCGGAATCTTCGATTTGCGTGATGGCTTCGCGCAAAATATCTTCGGAGATATGCTCTTTGAATTCCTCCCAAGAACACCAGCCGAGATAGCGGAAATATTCGGGAAAGTACTTTTGATGGCGCAGCCGCGCGACGCCATCAATACCCGCCGATAGCGCCGTTTGCCAAACCTGCTGGCAGGCCTCATACGGATTCGCAGATGCGGCCCAGGCGACGCCGGGCACTTCGCCGGAAACGGGCGCGGTTCCCAACGTACCGATTTCTAATTGCAAGCGGCCATCCAAAAAATGAAACCACGCGCAACTCCGCGGGCCGGACATTGGAACTAACGCCAGATAGTCCTTTTCCCGTTGCAGCAGCAAATGAAAACTGCCGTGACGGATTTCGCTGTCCTCGCGAAAGACAGCCGGCATCCCATTGTTGCCGACATACATTTCATTGTTGTCGCGCTGTCCGCCAAAATAGCAGCAGCCGATTTGATAAGCGGGAAGCCTGACATCATAACGCGCCATCACGCCCGCCGCATCCGGCGCGGCATTGTGTATTTCAAACGTGCGATATCCTGTTGGTTCGCGGAGGTTGCAGAAATTGAGGTGATTCATATTTTTATCAATAGCATCGAGTGGGGGCAGGCCTCCGTGCCTGCTTAAACAAAGATTTATTCCATATTGCCGTTTTCAATAAAGAGCCGGCAAGCCGGCAAATTATTAGCAGGCACGGAGGCCTGCCCCCCACTCGTTCTTGCTCAGAGCGTAATCCGGGGTATCCTTCAGGATGATAATACCATCAGTCAAAAGTACTTTTACTCCGCCTCACGATTCGCCGGATCATGCTGATGCGCCAGCGAACGCGCGAAATAATCATCCAGCAATTCAATATCAAATTCAGCGATCATCTCATCAATGCTGACGGTTTCGCTTTCGCTGGTAATCAGCACCGCGCCGAGCGGGCCGGGATCCATGATAATGACATCCGGCCCATATTTTTCTTTCATTCTTCCCAATTTATTATTTCCATCCATGCGGCCATCGTTGTAATTGCGATGCACCACGGCGCAATCGAGATTAACCGTCGCGGTAATCGCCCGCGCCACTGTATTGCCGCTCGCGATGAGATGCCCCACAGGAGAATATATCTGATTGGGTTGCGCGGTTCCCAAACTTCCCACAAAATGCGCGCGGCAGGAATAAGCCCAGTATTGCTGCATCATGCCGCCGTGATACATGGAGGGAAACACCAGCAAATCGGGTTTCAGCGCTTTGTATTTGAAACGCAATTCATCGAAATTTAAATCGAAACAAATCACCATTCCCACGGTGCCGAAATCGCATTGTACCATCGGTGTTTGCGCGCCGCACAAAATGCCGCTGTCCACTTCGGGGATGGTGGTGTGATTTTTGTTGTATTGGCCGATGACCTCGCCGCCGCGATCAATCATCAACGCCGCGTTGCGCCAGGTGCCGTCCTGCGCTTCGCGCGCGCTGGCGTAAACGATGTAGCAATTGTGGTTTTTTGCGATCTGCTGTAATTCATTCAACATGCGATCACCCATCGCTTTGCGATAGGAAATCAGCGCGTCTTTCGGCGTGCCGGAATAGCGGTCGCACATTTCGGGCATGACGATGAGATCCGGATTATCGGGAAGTACTTTTTGAATTTCTGTTTTCCAGAAATCAATCATGCCCGGAATCAATGTTTCGTAATTCACGTTTTCACCACGCGGAAATGGCGGCGGTTGTTTTCCTACGGAACTGATTTTTACATGTCGTGCCATAATAATTAAAATATTGATAAAAGTACTTTTGTTTGCTCTCTGTATTCGTGCACCTATTGAATGCTTTACATCTGATTAAACGTAGTGGGAGCAGGCCTCCGTGCCTGCTTCAATAAAAAATTTATTCCTTATTGCCGTTTTTGAAAATAAGGAATCAGCAAAGCTGATATTTGATGAGCAGGCACGGAGGCCTGCCCCCACTGAACTCTATGGCATAAATCATTTCTTCACCGGCACGCCCGCCACCAGGGCAACGCCTTTGAAAATGCCGCTGGAGGAAGTATCGTTTTTGCTGGTGACTTTGACCGCCAGGATATTTTCACCGGCCTGCATTTTGTGCGTCACATCCATCGAGAACGGCTTGTTCCAGCCGTCGTAATCCGGCCCCAGCAAATGCTCATTGATTTTTTTGCCGTTCAGATAAACCTCGGTATTGCCATCCACCGCGCCAAATAATAATCGCGCGCGCGCGCCCTCTTTTAATTCCGGTTTGGTGAATGTGATGCGATACCAGGCCGCGCCGTGATAATCGGCGAAGCCCTGTAGCTGCCACCAGTTCAGCACGCTGATTTTCTTCCAGGAACTGTCATCAAACTTCGCCTGCGCGACGCCGCGTTGCAGTCCGTCGTTTTGGGGATCGGGGCTGAAACGCCAGTCTTCATCGAAGGAATATAAAACGCGTTTATCGGTATACGACTTCATCAACATATCGCCCAACCCGCCGCTGTAAGGCTTTTTGATGGCGACAGCATTGCCATCCTGCACAACACCGATGGGCACGCCCTGCGGCGCGGCGTAGACATACACCGCCGCTGGTTTTCCCGAAAGCGTTACGGTTTTATTGGCGAATTGCGCGCTGGCGAGAGTGGCATCCGCGATTTGCAAGGCATAATTCACGGCGCGGCGCGGCGGCATATACAGATAAAAAACCTGCCCCGCTTTGGCCGGAAACACAATCGGTGTGCCCGTGTTCAAAATGCCGGAAGCCACCATCGCGCCGTCCTGATTTTGAATTTCATAGGAAGCGAACCAGGCGCTTTGCGAGACGCGTTGCGGCGTGATGCGAATTTCTCCGTCGCGCGCGGCATAGAGCAGAAACTGGCCGTCGTCCAGTTTGGTAAAAGTACTTTTAGCGGGCGTGGCGCTGCTATCCAAAAGTACTTTCCACGGGAACGCCTTGGGTTTGGCCCAACCATTTACAGCCGAATTCACCGCGCCGGGGAAGAGATTGAAATCTGGATTTTCTTGAGTTAATAAATCGATCACCTGCGCGTTATCGCGTTGCAACTGGGAAGAAACGCCCGCCGGCCACAGCTCCGCATTGCGCAAACGCCATTGCAAGGCGATGAGATTATCTTCAATCAATTGCAACCGCTGCTGTTGCGGTTCAGTCATCGGCTGCGCTTTGGCCTGCAAGAATAATTTTTCCATCGCGGGATAATGCGCGGCGTAGATATTTTTCAGCATATCCAGCGTCAGGCGGTAACTGGCTTTATTGTGCTTTTGGTAGTAATCGCTATACCAATTATTGAGCTGTTCATAAAACTCTTGCATCGCCGCGCCGGCCTTGGGGCCATAGGCGCGTTGCAGCCATTCGCGCTGCACATCATCGGCATTCAGCGTGGGATCCCAATCCATTTTCGCCATGATATAATTGGCCAGCGCGCCGTTGCTCCAGGATGCCGTGCCATAGAGAATGGTGCCTTTGATGTGATTGCGATGCAGGCTGCGGAAAATGCGGTTCAGAATATCCGGCGCGGCCGGCGTCACGATGGCCGTGCTGCCGGGGAAATCACCCGCTTTGCCCGTAATGCCCATATCCGCGGGATGTTGCCGGAACATCAAATTCGGCAGGTCATAATAATACCAGTTTTCCGGCGCCACTTTGGCCCACGAATCCATCACATATTCAAAAACTTTTTGCGTGTCGGGGCGATATAATCCAAAGCCATAGCTGGGACTCATGGCAATGGTGGGCCAGAAATTTTCCGGCAGTTTCATGGTGAATTTGCTGGGCGGATAGAGATAGGTGGAATAGATATAACCGCCCAAACGCCCCTGCGGATATTCCTTCGCCACGATCTGCGCCACGTCGTGATACCACTTCAACACCAGCGACGAAGTGCCGGGCTGACCCGCCGGCGCTTCGGGGTCAAACAAGGTGCTGGGGCTGGGATCATACAGCGCTTTGCTTTCCGGGCTTTGGCTCCAATCGGTGCCGTCGCTGGGCGAAAGCGAATAAGTCGGCACGCCGCTTTCCTTCATCTTTTTAATGGCTTGTTCGGCGAACCATTGCACCAACTCGGGATTAGTGGTTTCCAATTTATTATATTTGCGCTGCGGCGCGGGACGCTGGCCGGCGGCGTTCATGGCAAACCATGTTGGATGCTCCTTATATAACTTTTGCACCGCCGCCGTATGCACATCCGTGCTATTGTTGCCGTTGACGGTGCGCCAGAAATTGTGGTTATAAGGAGGTTTTGTGGCGCCGCCCAGCTTGAGATGATCCTTCCATTGCTCCACCTTTTTGCGCTGCGCCGCATTATCGTAATCCCACAAATGCCCCATATGCCGCAGCGAAAATTCCGGCGTCACTGCGCGGTTAATATCATCCAGCGTAAAAGTACTTTTAGCGGGAACATCGCGTCCGATATCGCCCGGCATCAGCCAGCGCACGCCGAGATAATCTTCTAAAAATGTATAAACGCCGTTGGCCGTGCCATTGCTGACGCCGTTATAGGGCGTCGTTTTGCCGTCCGGCGTGTCGTTGCCCAGGATATATAAATTGCCGTTTTGGGTGACAATGCGAAACGCCTCATCCGCCAATGTAGCGCTGCTGATTCCTGCCGCTTTCGCCTGCTGCGTATTGCCCAGGCTGATGACAAAAGTAGTCACCTCCGCATCATCTTTTTGCAACGGCAATTTCGCGCCGGTGGAAAGTTGAATATCTTTTTGCAGTTCATTGGCAGCTTCTTGCACGGAACCCGGAGCGTTCGCGGGAACGACGATGGCAAAAGTACTTTTGCTCTGGGAAGCAATTGTCAAATCGGCTTTCACGCACGATGGCAATAACGCGATTGAAGCAAAACTCATCGCGCACAACAGTATTCTCGCTGATATTCGTTTCATGATATTCATTTTTATTTGCGCGCTATGGGCAAGAGACATGATCCGCAGTTGTCCAATAAATCATCTGGTGAGGATCGTTGGGATTGCCTAAAATTCGTTGCCACGGCATTGACTTCACATGGCCATCAACAAACATTACATTCATCGTCCCCGATGACGGGCACGAAGAGAATTTTGGTGATAGTTGAGATCTGGAGCGGCACCCCTCGCTGACAAAGTCGCTTCCGTCGCAATATTCCCCGTGGAATTGGCATTAAAGCGCAGGTAAATCGTACTGCCCTCCGCCACCATAATCGTTCCTACCGGATCTTCGACGGCAGAAATAATTGCACCGGGCGGATCATAAGATCTCCCCATTGGAATCCCATTACTTCCATCAGAAGATTTGAAGCAAGGCCCATACGGCGTATCCGCATTATACGTATAGGAAAAGCCGTTCACCCCGCGGCCGCTCCCAACCGAATAACGGAGAGCGTCATCAGCGCTGGGGCAGTTAAATACCTGCCAGTTCTTGATGTAGGGATTAATCGCCAGGTACCAGTCTTCACGTATATTCTTGGTTGTGCCGTTGGGATATGTAAATTCTTTAATGCCATCCGTATTCTGAATGATGGAATTCGGCAAATGGCCGTCATAATCCTGCGCATACATCATAAACCCCAATCCGATCTGTTTCAAATTGCTCATGCAACTGGCCCGCCGCGCGTTCTCGCGCGCCCGCGCAAACACTGGAAACAGAATCGCCGCGAGAATACTTATAATCGCTATGACAACAAGAAGTTCTATCAGCGTGAAGCCTTGCTCTGTTTCTCTGACATCAATGAGCGGCCTGGGATTGCTTTTTTCATGTAACATTTTATTCCTCCGTCAACCTCGCATTACATCGATGTAACAATTATACCACCTTTCCTCAAATTTCAAACATTTTCTTTCCGGGAATTTCTTCGCACATTAAAAGTACTTTTAAAGACAGGATTCCTGCAGCGATTCCATCCTCCGCAGCACGCTTTCGCCTTCACGCATTGATGTGGGCAAAACCTTCACTTCGCGCGGCTTTGAGGCATCGCGCAAATGTTGCAAAAGTACTTTTACTGCATTGTTGCCAATTGCAGTGAGCGGGATTTTCACCGAAGTCAATCGCGGCGGAAAGTAATCGCATAATTCCGTGCCATCGAAACCGATAATGCTCACCTCATCCGGCACATGGATGCCTGCTTCGGTGAAAGCGCGAATCGCCCCCAGCGCCAGATGATCGTTCTGCGCCAGCAACGCGGTGCACCCGGTGGCACGCCAATCTTCTTTGACCCAATCCCGGATTTGCTCATAACTGGCCAGCCGGTGATCACCTGGACTGAGATGGCCGGTGAGATTATTGGAGCGAACCCAGGAACGCTGCGGCCGGATGCCGGCGTCGCGTAAGGCTGCCTCATATCCCTTTTGCCGTGCCACCGGGATGCTCCAGTTATTATTCTTGAGAAACGCGATGCGCCGGTGGCCACGGGAAATCAGGTATTCCACCGCCTGCCGCGCGCCGCCTTCGTTATCGGCCTTCACGCAGGAAATCTGAGCAGTATCATTGAGCAGCGAAACGCATGGCATCCCTTTAGGGATTTTCGCCAGCAGCGGTTTCATGTTTTCGACATTGACAATCAAAATCCCATCGACTTTGCGGCAATCGCCACTATTCAAGGTGAGATCATTGCCCAGAATTAACGCATGACACGACTCCGCAGCAGCGCCCGCCATGATGCCTTCCATGATCTGCGTGGAATACAAACTACCAACCTGCTCAAAACTGGGAGAACCAATAACACCGATATTGCCGGTGAGCGCCTGCACCGGACGCTGCTTCACAAAAACACCTTTGCGCCAGCGCCGCTCAATGATGCCTTCTTCTTCGAGCAAAGTATAGGCGCGTTCCACGGTGGCCTGACTAGTGGAGAATTGATGCTGAATCGCCTGCTGCGATGGCAGTTGCTCACCGGCGTGCAATTTTCCCGCTTCGATCCTCTTGCGGAAATGATCGGCTAATTGTTGATATTTTAATTTCTCCATTTCAATTTCACAGGCCGCGAGTCATTTTGGAGTGCGGGAGCTTGCCCAGATGTGATTAAAAGTACTTTTAGAAGCCATCGCACCAAACCAAGTATACATCGATGTATACTTGATAGGCTCTTCCTGCAAAAGTACTTTTACGCCGGAGAAAATGGATTGATGAGATGCAGTCCTTCAATCCGCTTAAAATCAGCAACGTTTCGCGTGACCAGAGGATATTGCAACTCTATCGCAGTCGCGGCGATGAGGGCATCCGCCAATCCTATCTTTTGTTTTTGACGTAAGCTGATCGCTTGCCGGGCGATGGAAGAAGTGAGGGGAATAACGGGAATTTGATCCAGAAAGATGCGGAGATGAGTAAGTTCTTCAGGCTGGAGTAAATGATATCCGAGGACTTCAACTTCCGAGATAATGGAAATGGACGACGGAAATTGGCGCAACCAATTCCGTAATTCCCCGCCCTGAGGATCGGCCGCGTAAATGATGATATTGCTATCCAACAATCTCATTTTTCGCGCCCTGGCAAAATTCGTTCCTGCCGCATTTCCCGCTGCCACGCCAGCGGATCGGGAATACTTTTTATTCCGCCCCGCGCCGCCAATTCATCCAACGCATCCAGAGCGCGCTGCCATCTGGCATTTTGTTCGGAGTCATTGGGAACCAGCGTCAGCTCCGCCACAACCTGCACCTTGCCTTGCTTCATGTTCGCAGGCACCGGCAGATGAAGGCTTCCGTCCTCGTTGATTTCCAGAATGGCATTTACGGTACTCATGCGATAAGTATAATCCCAAAAGTACTTTTATTCCCAATGCATCGCGCCAAAGAATGCATCATCCAGATAAAAAATCCCCTGCTCCGCATGCATCCAGCGGCGGTGATGGCTGGGATGTTGCGCCAGCATTTTTTCCCAATCGCGATAATGCTGCGCACCGTTCGATTCCAAAATGCCGATTTTGAATCCCGGCAACAGCGGCAGGCGCGCGGCCACGTTGCGGTTCCAATCCAGCATGGCGGGCGTGCAGGCGGAATCGGCCACGAAACAATGCAATCCCAACCGCCGCGCTTCGGCCAGCATTTGCAGCGTCATGCTCAATGTTTTTCCGGCCGGTTTCAGCGCGATGGCGCGATAGCCAAGCTGCGCGCGATGTGCCACATCGGCGGGATCATGCAAGCTCTCATCCGCCGCCACCATCACGCCCAAATCGCTGACATCAAATGTTGCCTCCTCGGGAAACGGCTCTTCCAATAACGCGATCTGATCGAACATTTTTATCTCGCGCGCCGCCTCCAAAAGCTGCTGCAAAAGTACTTTTTGCGGATAGCGCCCATTGGCATCCAGGTAATAGCGAATGCGGCCGTCATCAGTGTGCGGCGTTGTCATTCCGCCGATGGCCGTGTGAATTTCGCGCAATCGATTTATATCGTTTTGCAACATTGTTTGCGGATCAGCGCCGTTGCCCAATTTAATTTTCAGCAGAAAATGTCCCTGCGCGGCGAGTTGGCGGATTTCCTCCAGCGACACTTCATAACTAATCAACGGCACCTGCGCCAATGCCTGTTGGCGTTCCGCTAAAAGTACTTTTTGGGCGTCATCCAACATGTCATCAAATGCCACCGCGCCCTGCCGTTGCGCTTCCAAGAGCCACGCCGCATTGTCCAATCCCACCAGCGCGTTGAGCGTAAATGTCTTCCGCAACTCCGGCATTTCCGTGATGCGCCTGGCGTATTCATGCGCCGGTTCCAAAAGTACTTTTAAGAGATGCGGCGGATTTTCATACTGTTGATTTTTGGCTTTTTGCAACGCCCATTCCAAAACCGCCAGGCTCAACAAATTCCCGCCGCTTTCCGTGTGCGCGCGAAACAGCGCCGCGTCCGACCACAAAATAGCCAATCCTGCGGTGGAGCAAACGGAGACATCGCCATCGCGCAACGTCACATGCGACAACCATTTCTCGGAAAAGCTCGCGCCTTTGAATCCGAACGGCTTGCGCAAAGGCTGGCGCGAACAATCTAAATCAGCGGTTTCAATGTAAAACGGCATGGCTATCACTCCCTATAATCTGCATCTTCTATTTTTATTACATCGATGTAAAAATGCAACCACCATAAAAGTACTTTTCGACGATGCGCGATTAAGGAATATAGGGCACGGTGCCGGTTTCATCCACCTGATAACCCCATTTTTTGATATAGGCTTCGCCACATTCAAAAGTGTCGTGTTGCTCGCGCAATTTACGGTTGAGTTCGTCTTCCAGATGGCGCTGAATCGCCGCGTATTCCGGCTGGTTCACCAGATTGCATTGCTGGAAGGGATCGGTTTTATTGTCATAGAGCAGCCATGGGCCACACAAATCGCGCACATAACTATAGCGCGCGGTGCGCACGCCGCGAAATTCACGGCCGCCTTTCTGGCGCGAGTATTGGCCAAAAGGCTGGAAGCAGGCCAGCAGCGCCGCACCGCCGGAAGGATCGCAAGCACCTTCTAAGGCAGCGGAAAAATCCCTGCCTTGCACCGTCGCGGGAATGGGCAAATCGCATAATCCCAGCAGCGTCGGCATGATATCAATCGAATTAATCAGAACTGGCACATCGCGACGGCTCACGCCGAATTGGGCTGGATAGCGCAGCAGAAACGGCACGCGGATCGATTCATCCCAGGGACGCTGCTTGTGATGTACGCCCTGCGATCCCAACATGTCGCCGTGATCGGAAGTGAAAATAAATAGCGTGTTTTCCGCGAGACCATTCTCATCCAGCGTTGCCACTAAATCGCCCACACACTGATCCAGCGCGGTGCAATGCGCATAATATCCGGCCAGCCACTGCCGCGCTTGCGCCTCCATCTGGGGAGGCACGTTGGGCGGCAAAGTGAGTTTTTGCGGATCATACAACGCCGCATATTCCGCCGGCGCGGTGGGATAGGGATCGTGTGGCGGCCCCCATGACAACACCAACATAAAGGGATGGGAAGAATCATGCTGGCGAATATATTCCTGCGCATCGCGGGTTTGTGCCATGGCATCGTAGCCATTCCATTGCTGTTTGATATCGGAATCATGCGCATAATAAAACGAATGCTGATAATCATGCGTGCACTCTAACACCTTCCAATAATCGAACCCCAGGCGGCGCTCGGGCGGGATATACGCAGAACGCCCGCGGCCATCCACATGCCATTTGCCGATATAAGCGGTGTCATATCCGCCATCCGCAAAAGCCTGCCCCAGCCCCACCGCGTTGCTGCCAATGGGCACATCATTCACAAAAACGCCGTGCGTGAGCGGATATTGCCCGGTCAATAAACTGGCGCGATAAGGCGCGCAAACCGGCCATCCCGAAACCGCGTTCACCAGATTCACACTCTGCCCCGCCAGACAATCGAGATGCGGCGTCCGCACCTCCGGCGTCCCCGCATAACCGAGCGCATTCAAGCGCCATTGATCCGCAAAAATAAAAACGAGATTGGGCTTAGACATCACAGGAAAAAGGTTATCAGGAAATTGCCCTAAAAGTACTTTTGTTTTACGTAAAACAACGAAGCAAACAATTGACTTTGAAAGAGAATAAAAGACTTATTTTTTACATCGATGTATATTTTCTCTGTGCGCCTTCGAATAAGCATGGTAAAGATGCTACCATGCGTAAGATGAGTTTCGAATACTTGCCTCTTCCGCTTCCAGGGGAAATACTGCCTCTCGAAGATTCGCATGAAAAGTACTTTTGCAGCGCTATCGCAAATGTTAGACAAAATCCAATTCTGGCTCTCGCGCGATGAAGCGGCACGACTGATGGTAGCGGCGCCGAGTATGGCGGCGATGCAGCGGCGCCCTCTGCCGGATCATGTCAAAGTGATGCCAAACCAACAACGCGGGCCGCGCGTGAAGGCGCGCAAAGCGCCGTTTTTGGAAGGTGGCCGCATTGAACTGGCAGTCTGGCCGGAAGCAGGTTTGAGCGAATACAGCCTGCCGGTTCTGGGATTCGTCACCAGCGGGCAGGCAGATTTGCGGGCGGCGGATTATATTTTGCGTTGCCAGCCTGGAGACATTATCCTGTTTCCCGCCGGCATTCCCAAGTGCAATAGCGCAAAATCACATCTGGAAGGAAAGAATCTCGATCGCAGTTGTGAGGTATTATGGGTCAATAAGCTGATGCCTGCGATGGGGCTTGGTTGCTACACCTGTCAATCGCGCGGCACCCGGCATTTCACGCTGGCCGATCATGCATGCCTTGTCCCCGACCTTTTCCTGGAGCAAATATTTGAAAGGTGCTGCGAAGAATTACAGGAAAGAGGTTCCACTAAAACAGCTGTGCAGATATTGTCATTGATTGTCACTTTGCTGAAACGCGCGATCGATGAAAACGCCGCGCAGTCACTCCCCACTGCCATTCCCAGCATCCCCGAACTGTCAGGGCCAGGCCATCATCCCATCGAGCAGGCCTGTCTCTATATCGACTCTCATCTCAAGTCGCATCTCACCATTGATACTGTGGCGCGTCATGTATATCTTTCTTCCACGCAATTCACACGCAGCTTCCGCGAACATACCGACCAGACGTTTCACGAATATCTCACCGCGCAGCGGCTGAAAAAGGCGACCCAATTTTTACGCGAAACCAACATGACAGTGCAGGATATTTGTTTGTATATAGGAATTAAGCCCAACCAATTAAGGAATCTTTTCCAGGAGAGATACGGCTGTTCTCCCATGGAATTCCGGCGGCGGCATCATTCTTCCTGATTTTTTCGGAAAAAGTTGGATATTGGAGATTACCCCCCGATATTGGTGTTACATTAATGCAACCTGGTGGTAGAATAAATCATAGGCCGTGATTTGATAGGCCGGTAAAAGTACTTTTGGGGAGAGCGAGATGTTACCGAGCAAACGGTTGAATGGTTTTACGTTGATAGAATTATTGGTCGTTATTGCCATTATTTCAATTTTAGCAGCTATTTTATTTCCTGTATTCGCGCGGGCCAGGGAAAGCGCACGCGCTTCGTCCTGTTTGTCGAATGTAAAGCAAATGGGGTTGTCTATTGAAATGTACAAGCAAGATTACGACAGCAAATATCCTTTCGCACGCTGGAAAGGCGGGACGGGGCACTGGTATGACCATTATTTGGATCCGTACATCAAAAATAAACAAGTGCAAATTTGTCCCAGTCATTCCGATTGGTATATCGGATATAGCTATAACATTGGTTTTGGCTACAATGCCGGATCCGGAACTACTGGTACACTCAGTTTCTGCGGCGTCGGTATTCCCGCTTACACGGGCGTTAGCGATGCGATCATCAGCTATCCTTCTCAATCGGTTGTGTTGATGGATGCCAGTATAGTCTACTACCACTATACCATTGATAGCGGCTACAGTGATGCAAGCGCCAAGAACGTCCTCGATGCCTTTTTCTCACAGAATGCGACCGATGCCTCATTAACTGCCAACTATAATCATCCCGAAGCAGGCGTACATAATGGTGGCGCGAATGCGCTTTATGCCGATGGCCACGCCAAATGGCGCAAATTAGATTTCTATTTCGACCACACCATCTATTGTCCCACACGATAACGACCTTAAGATTATTGTTGCATTATCGCCATGAAATTGACGACTTATTTTTTCGCCTTCAGCTCTCTTCTCTTGTTTGCGCCCCTGGCTCGCTGCCAGACCGCAGCCATTTCCATTCCCCTCAAACCCGACCCGCCGTTATCTATTGATGGCAATCTGGATGATTGGAACACGGTGCCGGATAAGATCGTGCTGGATTCCAAAAATCACGTTACCTACAACACCGATAAATGGAAAGACGCGCGTGATTTAAGCGCCACCGTGCAACTGGCCTGGCGGCCCGAAGCGTTGTTTGTGGCGGCCACCGTCACGGATGACACTTTCCGCCAGACGCAGCGCGGCATGAATTTGTGGAAAGGCGATCACCTGGAATTGTATCTGGACACTGCTCCCGATACCGATCCGGCGCAGACGCTTTTCGGAAAACGGCAATTTCAAATCGGATTAAGTCCGGGAAATTTCAGCCACACCGGCGATGCCCTGACGGACATTCCACCCGAAGCCTATGCTTTTCTGCCTGCCGGAACTGTCTTGAAGGACACGCAAGTTGCCGCGCGGCGCACTGCCAATGGTTATATTATTGAGGCTTCGATTCCGTGGACGAATTTTCATTTCAAACCGCAAGCCGGTTTGCCGCTGGCGGTGGAAATGGCGGTTTCTGATACCGATAATCAGGAAGCCTCGCAGGGGAAAATGCTCACGATTGGCACGGCCAACTGGCAGCGCAATCGCGCGCGATTATTGCCGGCAGTTCTGGCCAATGCCGACGGCAGCGCGCCGGCTTCAATTACCAATACGCCCCTTTTTGAAAATAAGAAAGTAGCGCGCGGCGAAACGGCAACGATCACGTTTGACGCGCCCGCCATTCCCCAGGGTTATCAGGCGGTTTTATCGTTGCAAGCGCATCTGGATAATCCCAAACTGGGCGGATATACCAAGGCGATGCTGCTAACATTTAATGGCAAAAAAATCGGTCCGAATCGCCTGCTCAATAAGCAGCAAAACGAAATGATGGCGGATGGCCGCGTCATCGGCATGGCGGCTGGCGATAAATTCACCGTGCCGGTCGCCTCCAATTTTGAAGAGACGCAGCAAAGCGATAAATACGCGCTCAAAAACGCCGACGCATCCTTATTTGAATTGCAGATCGGCGATTTGCTCAAGCCCACCGGCAATGTGCTGGAAATTAAAAATGCACCGTTGCACGATGTGGATAAAGCGCTGGTGCTGGCAAAGGCGAAATTGTTATATCGCATCCCGTCCGCGCCAAAAGTACTTTCCGCTCCGCCCACTGGCGAGCTGCCAATAATAGCGCCGCAACCCGCGCAACCGGTCAATTATGCGATTACCCAAAACGCCGGCAATGATTTTTCGTTGCAATTCCATAAAAGCACATTTGCCGTTTCCTCGCAATATTCCACGCCTGCGGGAAAATGGGTGAGCGGTTCCAATACGTACTTTTCCGTCAAACGCCAAATAGAAAAGAAAGGCAAATGGATCGTGGTGCGAGATACCTTCACCAATCTCACCAACGAAAATTTGCCGTTGGTGCACCGCGAAGAAGTGCGGATGAAACCGGACAAAGTGTGGCTGGGCGGGCTGACCACCAGCAGCACAACCGGCACTTCCAACAGCAGTTCCAATCCCACTGTTTTCGGCGTGCAAGGCAAAACCGGCATTGGATTATTGCCGTTGGACGATGTGTTTCAGGTGCATATCCAGGATTACAGCACCGGCGAGGCCATCGGTTTGGCGGATAATAATTTGGTGCTCAAACCCAAAAGTACTTATACGGCGGAGTGGGCGATTGTGCCGGTTGCTTCCACCGATTATTTCGATTTCGTCAACGCCACGCGGCGCTTGCTGGATGTGAATTTTCCCGTGGATGGCTCCTTCGCCTTCATGCGCGCTGATCCCAATTCCATCGGCAAATGGAGCGATCAAAAAATTACTGATTTTGTGCGATTTAAAGACGTGAAATATCTCTGCCTCGGCCCCAATTATCCGCGTTATAAAGGGCTGATCGCGCAGGGCACGCAACTGCAACAGATGGATTTAAGCAGTTGGAAAACCGCCATCGCGCGGCGGCGGCGCTTGTTGCCGGATGTGAAACAGATGGCGTATTTTCATTGTTTCCTCGATGTGGAGGAAGGCGCGCCGGAGAAATATCACGATTCCCGCCTGCTTCTTGCCAATGGCAAGCAAGGTGATTACGGGCGAAGTCCCTACAAATTATTCGTGCCCACGCTGACCGATTCCTATGGCGCGGCTGTCGCCAAAAATATCGATCTCATTTTGGACGAGATGAAATTGGACGGCGTTTACTGGGATGAATTTCAAAAATCACGTTATGTTTATAACTATGACGATAACCAGTGGGACGGAGTCAGCGCGGACATTGATCCCAAAACAATGCACATCACGCGGCTCAAAAGTTCGGTGACGTTGCTGTCGCTGCCGTGGCGTCTGGAACAGGCAAAACGCATTCTCAAAAATCACATCCTGATTACCAACGGCGGCACGCCTTACACTCAGGAAATGCGCGCGTTGCATCATCCCGCGTTTTCGGAAACGGGTTCGATTTCCCATCTGCGCGGCGTTCAATTATATACGCCGATTGCGCTGGGCGATCACCTTAGCGAGCGCAGCGAGAAAGATGCCTATCACGTCATGCTGAACGCGCTGGATTATGGCGCGCTCTATTATTGGTATAACGACATGACGGTGATTCCCACTTATCACACACTGACGCGATACATGTTTCCCATCACGCCGCTGGAATTACATCACGGTTACATCATCGGCAAAGAACGCATCGTTACAAACCGCAGCAGCGTTTTTGGATGGAATGATAATGCAAAGCATGAAGTCCATGTTTTCGATAATACGGGACGCGAGGTAGATCTCAAAAACATCAAAGCGCCCACAGTCGTGAAGACTTACGAAAAGGATGGCAAAACCTGGACGGAAATCCGCATCGGCGAAGGCTGGAGCGCGGCAATTGTGCGGAAGTAATCCTATATCTTTTCGAGTGGGGGCAGGCCTCCGTGCCTGCCTCAATAAAGATTTATTCATTATTGCCGTTTAACAAATCGAGTCAGCAAGCTGACATTTTATGAGCAGGCGCGGAGGCCTGCCCCCACTGAGCTCACTCGATAGATACTCCACAATGAAACCAGAAAATTTCTACACGGGTTTACGAAAATCCACCGAAGCACATTTGCCAGTTGTGACAGTCGGCATCAACGAAGGCATGTTCCGCGGCGCGAATCATTTTGCCATTCAAGCCGCAGTGGATTACGTAGCGCGTCAGGGCGGCGGCACGGTGCAGGTTTTGCCGGGAAAGTACTTTTTGCGCAATGCTATCTATCTGCCTTCCTTTGTAATACTAATGGGTTGCGGTGCTGAAACGATTTTAGAAAAAAGCGCATCAACAACCGTATCATTGGCAGAGGATTGCGATTGGTATTCCTGGAGCGTCGCCGTGGAAGATGCTTCCCCTTTTGCCGTGGGCGATGGCATTATGCTTTCCAGCCGGCGTATCGATGAAGGAAAAAGTTTGCAGGTTGCGATGCACACCATCACCGGCATTGAAGGCAACCGGCTTTTTCTGGATCGCATTACGCGCATGAATCACTGGCTGGGTTTTGATGCCAAAGTCACTTCTCTGCATTCGCTGATTGACGCGCAAAAAGTTCAGCATATCGCGATTCACAATTTGCATCTCGCGGGAAATCATGACGCAAACGAACGGCTGGATGGCAACTATGGTGCGGCGATTTTTATGCAGGAAGGCGAGAACGTCGATATCCAAAACGTCACCATCGAAAATTTCAATGGCGACGGCATTAGTTGGCAAATTGTGCATGATGTTCGCGTGGAAAATTGCGTCATTCGCAACGCGGCCTCGCTGGGATTCCATCCCGGCAGCGGTAGCCAACGTCCCATAATGCGCGGCAATAAAATCAGCAATTGCGGCATTGGCATTTTCTGGTGCTGGGGCGTGTGCAATGGCATCGCCGAAGATAATGACATCGATCACTGCAATGTCGCCATCAGCACCGGCCATCGCGATAATGACAATATTATTCGCAATAACCGGATTTCCGAATCTACCGAATCGGCAATTTATTTCCGTCCCGAGCGTTCCGCAGCGCACACTTCCAATCGCGTTTTAGTTGAAGACAATAGCATTGAATGCCCCGCGGATGTGCCCGCCATTTCCGTGGCGCGCGGCGCAGAAGATGTCATCATTCGCCGCAATAAAATTAACGCGGCAAAAGCAGTAGTGATTGATGACGAAGCGGTGCGAACTATCATGGAAGATAATAGTTGTCGCTAAAAGTACTTTTATAGCGGTTTTATTTCCAGCAGTCTTGCCCGTTTGCCTTGCAATGGAATAGATACCATTTGGCTGCCAGCATCTACTTTTGAGACAAGTGTTTCCCCACTCTGTAAATCGCATACTTGCGAAGGCGCAGAAAGTTTCAGATGCAATGTCAATGTGCCGAAACTTTTCTTCTCATAATCGGAAATTAACAGCACCATCGAATTGCCGTTTTTCATCCCGCTGAGATGCCCAGGCGATTCCACGCTCGCCTCATCTGCAATTAATTGGCCGTCCATAATGATATTTTCCACCGGTGTGATGGCGCGGATGGCGTTGCTGTAGGCGAGCAGATTTTCGCCGTCCCAGCAGTTGCGCGACCAGAAATAGACGCCGCGCGCGCCATTGCAATAACTTTCCAGAATAGACCATTTGAACGCTTCGCCGGGAATGGGGTTTCCGTCGCCCGGCGTGAGCCAGGGAATAATATCACTATGCGGCATCTGTGCGCGGTTGTCATGAACCATTTGCGCAATGTTCAACAGATCAATAGAATTAAGTGGCGAATAATAGGATGGCTGTGTCACTTGAATTGTCTTCGGATAGAGCTTGTGAAAATTAAAAACCCGCTCCATCACTTCGGTGGATTTAAGGCCATACATGCCTGCTACAAAAGTACTTTTAGTATTTGTTTCAACCTGCTTTTGATGGATGGCATTTACTAAATCTTCTTCCATCTCGTTGCCTTTGCGTTGCAGCCATTCGTCCCAATCTTTCAAACCAGACTTTTTAAAATCTTCCTGGCAGCGCGTGCATTGCTCCACCGGCGGGCCTTGCGGTAGCCATAATTCCGTATCCATCGCGATATAATCCGGACGCACGCGCGCCATCTGCGTGGCCACGCGTTGCACTTCGGCTTGATAATATTTGCCGCGATAGGAAGGGCAGATTTTGGGATTGCCGCCGACAGTGCCATCTTCAAATTGGCAATACATTTCATGCGCGTCCGGCTTTTTCAAATTGCCCACCCACATGATATTGTAGGGCGAATCGGTGGCGATGATTTTCATGCCGGCGGCGCGCGCTTTTTCCAGTAATTGCCATTGCGGATCGTTGGGATCGGCCGGCATCTGACGCGAAAAAACGGTGATGGAATTTAATCCTAATTTTTGAAAGGAATCCAGCGCATCGGGATATTCCGTATTGTCTGAACCATACCACCAACCGAATCCGGTCAACAATCGTTTGGGCGCGGGCGTTGCCGGAACGGAAAAAGTGGAATAGGGAATTTGCAGATCCGGGCTTTGCCAATCCGCGAAACGATAGCGATATTTAATGTTTCCAGTTTTGCCGGGCGCAGTTGCTTTTATATACAATCGTGACAAAATGCGATTGACGCCGCTGATGTTTTTGAAGGTAATGATGGCGCGAGTTTGGCCGTCTGAAAGTACTTTTGTTGTTGTCTCTTTCACCGGCGATTGCAGGGAAATGCCTGGCGGTAAATCTAATTCTAATTGCAAATCACCTTTTAATTTCGCCGGCATAAAAACGCCTATTGGTTGGGGCGCTGAGATGTTGGATAGGATATAAAATTTCGGTTTGTGGAAATAGATCTGCGGTTCGCTCATCGAAAAGCTACTCGGCGTTCCTATTGACGGCACCGTAGAAGTACTTTCGCTACCATAAACCATCAACTCATCTGTCGCCGTAATGCCACCGGCATAAAAACTGAAACCGACATAGCGCCCGCGCACATTCTGCATATTCGGAAAACGCCATGTATAGATATTTGCGTCCGGCGAATTGATGATGGGATCGCTGTCAAATAAACCCGGATTTGTCCAGGGCGAACGTGCCGCCACTTGCACAAAATGTTCGCCGTCATCACTGACGAAAATTTCCATATCCACCGGCGCGTTATCGGAATGATGATTATTGCGCAAAAAGCGCATCGCCACTTCGTTGATATCGCAGCGCTTTTGCAAATCCACCATCACATTAACGCGGCCCACAAAATTCCATGAGACGGTGGTGGAATCGGCTGTTAATCTGCCCGGCGTTTCCAATTTGCCGTCGGTCATTACGCTGGGGCGATTTCCCTTTTTCGCGGTTCGTGAATAATTGGGCCACGGCATTAAAAGTACTTTTTTGCCGGCGGCCAAATTTGCCGGTTGCGCCAACGCGGGAAAAGTGCTTATCATGAGTGATGCGGCAATGGAACACAGAAGGGCGATGCTTTTTTTGATATTCATTATTGTTAATTTAAAAACCAGGCATTCGTTTTACCATCAGCGGCTTTTTGCGATTCCGCGGCAACAGTTTTATAAGGCATTGTTGCATGAATACATGCCAGCGTCTGAGTTTTCTGTGAATTTGTATTTTACTTTTCCGAATATGGGGGCATTCCCAGTTGTGTCATTTTATTTAGTATTCTGCAACGCAAGAGCAA